>Ga0207879_100046_pt1 | contig 328583 bp, 364 predicted proteins | sample LinPmetageLP24_FD_184045 | JGI IMG/M metagenome (GOLD analysis project Ga0207879, IMG submission 184045) | Marine viral communities from the Pacific Ocean - LP-24 (SPAdes) | ecosystem: Environmental > Aquatic > Marine > Oceanic | place: Pacific Ocean | collected 2009-08-30
GTTATTATCTTTAGTTGAGAGTTGCTGTTGTGTTTTCGGGGTTTTTGTCTCAATGTGAATTCGTGGGGGGTACTTATGTAGGCATGAGAAGGCTTTAAACTCTTTCGGATCACTAGTAGTGTGTATTTTCGTGTTCCATTCAGTTCAGCGAGATGTTTCTGTGGGCCACACCTCAAGCGGACTATAAAGGGGAGACGATTCCCAGGATTAGAAACTGATCTACCAAGCCTGATACACAGACGAGAAACATATGTCGCTGGTCAGGAAGGTATTCTCGGTTGTTCCCGCATTGTGGTACACGTTCTCTGGAAATGTGGTACGAGGTGTCTGAAACCTTCAGTTCTTGCTGTGATTACTTCGCTGATTGACGAGGTAACCCTCACACTCGGGATGTCAAGTCATACGCATACATCAGAACCAATAACGTTCATGGAAAGGAATAACGTTTGTCATAATCTGGCTATTCTGCATCATAAAATCTTGAGGTAATGACAGCACCAAGCACAGCCCACTTCCACTCCACGAATCCATGTCCTCCCAAGAACCATGCCTACTTCTTCTCAGGCGTCGTCTCCTCAACATGTCCTACAACCTCCAACCCCTTCTCCCCACCATCATGGTAATCACCACCTTCATGATGAATGGTCTTCTCAACCGCCATAACAGCCTTCTCAGCAACCTCCTTATCCTCAAACAAGAACGCCAATTCCTCCAAAGTACGTCCTTGCGTCTCAGGGTAGAAGAAGTAGATCGTGCAGATCTCGAGCAGGATCATCACGATGTACATGATCAGGTACTTCCAGCCCGCGTTGTCCATACCGATGGGGTTGACGAAAGTTGTGAAGAATCCGGCGCCTCGGACGAAGAATTGCTCGACTGCGATACCGCGAGAACGTTCGGCATAAGGGAAGAGTTCGACCATGTAAGCTGGAAGAGGTTAGCATCTGTGTTAGTGATGCAGCAGGTGAGGGACTTACTGTATGCGAGTGCGTTGTTACCGATGTTGTACCAAGGCGAGTAGAAGTAGATGAAGAAGAGGACCGCGATACCAGCAGCTTTGTTGGGCTTGTTTCCTGGTTCCAAACCTTTCATGGTTTGTTGCATACCGATTGTCCAGGACACATAGACGGCAAGCATACCGATAGCTCCAGTCAAGAACATAGTGCGTCGCTTAAAGCGTGGTGAGATAAGCGCAATTGCTGTTCCGTTGACGAAACTCCAAGCTGTGTTACCAAGGTTGATCATGGTCTTGGTGTGTGTATCCGTGTAGCCGATCATAACGAGTATCTTGCCCAGGTAGAAGGAGATGAGGGTATTCCCGGACCATTGAGTGAACAGTCCCATGGCAGCAGCAAGAGATGTTCTGCGTCTCATTCCAGGTGTGGCGATCATATCCCACCAGGATTGCTTGGCGACTTCGGCTTCCAGATGGATGGTGGTCTCGATTTGTACCATCTCGGCCTTGACGAATATGGATTCGCGGTCTCCTTCAGCATGGTACTTGACGAGAATCTCGAAAGCTTCTTCTCTTCTGTCTTTGCTGATGAGGTAACGCGGCGATTCGGGGATGAAACTGCACCCGTCAGCCACGATCATATTTTGACTCCTGCTTTGCGACGACTTACAAGATGAGCACAATCTGGACGAGTGATGGAACGCATTGTAGCAGAGATGGGATTCTCCAACCCCAGTCGTTTGAGATTTTGGCGGTTTCTACGACGATTCCCGAGGCGATGAGAGATCCCACGAACCACGAAGCATTGAACATGGAGGTCATGAATGGACGCTCTTTTGGGTATGAAAGCTCTCCCAACATTGACGAGCCAGACACAAGACAGAAAACAATACCGAATCCCAGAATCATGCGAGCAACAATATACATGCCAACTGCAAAGTTATCAGTAAATATGCCTTTTCAACAACGGGATGCGACTGACCATGTTGAGAAAACCCTTGGATGACTGCGCCGACACATTGGAACACAGAGCCGATGAAGATAGACCAACGTCTACCGACCTTTTGTGCAACCCAAGGAACGACAGGAACTGCGAAAATTGCGCCGAGATTGTAAGATGCAGAGATCATGCCCAGTAGTGGACCAGCGATTGCCCAGACATCTTCGCCCGATGCGTCGATAGAATGCTTGCCGAAGTCTGTAAGCACGTGTTAGCAAGAAGTTGTATTCTTTCCGGTCATGACGATACTGACACTTATTCCAGGTTGGGATGAATTGAAGTCCATTAATCATCTGCGAATCGAATCCACTGGTGATCTCAATGCCCATACAGGTGGGATACAGGAGGAAGTAAAGGTAACGCAGATTCTTCTTCTTCCACCTAGAGATGACAGAGTTAGCATTCCTTCTTGGGAAATTCAAATGGTTGCTGGTATATTGGGGAACAGCTTTGAGTCTATCAAACAGCTTCAAGATGAACAATGTTCGGAAATTACCCACCATCTGACCTTATCTTCATCAACAACCCGAGTCAACACTGGGTCGGCTTCATGACCAAGATCGAGGATAGGCATGATTGCGGTTCAAAATCGATATTAATTATTCAGATTCACGACGAATACCGATGAAATTCCAATTCGAACGATGAGGATCAGAGATCTCTTATACTGCCTCGAGTGGATATTGTATCCATATATTCCCCAATCCGGGGTATCACTACCCCGCGCCTCGTTAAACTCTGGCCCACGTTTGTGACTGGGTCCTTGGTGTCCCGGATAAACAGAGAAGCATGGTGGCAGCTTGGCAAGAATCTGACATGCCTACGAATGATTCAGAACGCAGCTTCTGGTTGGATAAAAAAGGTTGAAAATGTGCCAACGCGAGGATCAACGTTGCAGCCAAGTAGCTATCTCGCCGAACGGTGGTGCTTCCTAGATCTTGGGTCCGTAGCTGCAGCTCGTTTGGGATGCAGTGAGATGCGGAGGAACTGGCTCCGCTTGAGGCGAACCACCGAAAAGGGGAACAGGCGAGGAGCTCAGATGTTGTCGATAACCGTCAACAGCCGGAGAACATCTGCTGTGCCTTATGTAGGAAATAAACAAGACTGCCATTCGCGCATAATATTTGTCCGAGGCAAGAAAGCTGCCAGCCAAGCCGGGCTCATGTCTGGAGATGTTCATAACCCCGGATTTTCAGTAGCCGTAGACCAATTAAACATGCTACCGGCTACCGTCCGGCTACCAAAAGACGGCACAGCGGTATTTTCGGGTCGTGAAATCGAAAGTCTGTAAGAATATCAATACGAATGTCTTTGAATCGCATGGTGTTGCTGCTTCTGGATCAAAAATCGAAGCTGGGTTGAGCTATCCGGCCTCGGGCTAGAACGAAGCGAGAATTAGTCAGTTGTGCTGAGATATGCGTGCCTCTTTTCAATAAGCAGTAGTATCCGGAACGTACTCATTTCCAGCGGAGCTGAATCTCGAAATCCATCAAAAAGCATCCTCCGTACGATGTCAGCTTCGAACCTCCGGATAGACAGAGAAGTTCCTATCTGCTCGGATGAACCTCGAATATCCTCCCCGCGCAGGTCTCTTTACAGACACTCCAGGCAAAACCAGCTTCCGAGCTGCAATTGGACTTCATCGGCACGTTATTATGACGCCTTCAACTTCCAGTGAACATCATTGTACGGCCTTCTGATTGTGCTGGAACCTTCGACGAGACCTATTCTGAGGGAATATCAATTCAAGATCGCTGGTGCACCAAACAGGGTGGGACATCTGTCACCAGCTGATATGGGAGTTTTCATCCTAGGTCATGTCAGAATTTCGCGGCCGACGCCAGCTGTTGGACGGAGACACATGGCTCAAACGACTTCGCGACTCGGGCAAACTCTGTTCAATTAATCCATAAGGACATACATCGTGGAAGACTGGTGGAGCCCTGAATGCCTGGGACAGGTTGTTGCCGGGAAGCGACCTCAACACTCGAGTGTAAGGCGAGCAAGCCTCAGTGCTGCAAAATAGGCATCAGTATCTGATCGCGGTCCAATAGTATTCTGGAATATAGACTGTGGTCTCTATTTGACTCTGTCGCATATACGTTTCGATATCTATCAGTTCCAGGACAAGCCGAGTGATGGCCAATTTCCTTGGACAAGTCAAGCTTTGGTGGAAACGCCACGAAGCTTGTTGATTCATCCTCCATTGGTTGTTCCAGTTTTGATTTAGTTCCCAGCATTCCCCAGTTCGATCTTCCCATCCGTTGTTATCGAGAGGGTGTGGATTACAGAACCCATTCCCCCCTTGGGATGAGCCGATGTAAGACTCAGAGGCTTGGACCTGTCAACCTCGATTCCATTGGGTCAATTCTCAAATGAAATACTGCTTTAAACCTCGTTCTCTTGGCAATTATGCATTGGAACCTCGCATCCCTCTCTCGGCTTTTCACGGGTAGGATGAGATGATCTGAGAAGAGGCTCGTAACCTGCCATTTTCTTCAGCATTTTGTCAATCTGAACCCCGGTTTTCGTGAGCATCGTTCAGGTGATCACGAAATTTTCGGACGAAGTTTACGAAATGGGACCAAGTTGGACTCAATAGCATCATGTCTGACTGGATCGCCGCAACTTGTGGGTTTGATTTTCTGACAAGACTGATTGGCTGATGTGAGATGAGGCACTGATGGTCTCTCAGCCTCGCAGAATTTCTGACATCCCTGGCTCACCTCGGACAAGTACCAGCATTGCTCACTTTTGGAACAAGGAAGCATTATGGGTCCTCGCATTTCGACCAACCATTCTTTTCGGGTCGTAAGATCTCAGCCCTATGATGTGCATGCCGGGTACCTACAGCGGATATACTAAATTGAGCTGAACAGCTGCTCCTGGGTTTTGAGCATATAAATGTCTCTTCTTGGCTGGTTGGAGGTTCGCATTGTTCGAGCCATCCTCAAGCCTCAACTCAATCAATTCCACAAACCGCTCTTTTTGCCTCCATATCTTACATTTTGCTCCGTACTTGTCTCCCTCTATTTCAAGATGTCCAATTTCAACTTGACAGGAACAGCGGTGATTATCGGCTCTGGTAAGATACTGGTTCCTCCTGAAGACTTCATGAACAGTCAATGACCATTTGGAAGCCAGTGGCATGGGCAGAGCAACCGCGCTCGCTTTCGCCCGCGCCGGTGTTCAAGGCCTAGCCTTAGGAGACATCAACGCTCCAGGCGTCAAGGAAACAGCAAAACAAACCCAAGAAGTCGCGACAAACCCCAAGTTTGCCGTCACAGCATCTCACGTCGATGTGCGGAGCTGGGAAAGTGTCCATGCTTTCTTCCAAGCTACCGTGGCCAGGTTCGGCAGGATCGACTACAGCATTACTACCGCAGGGGTGAGCTGAAGCTAGCCCTCTCATCGATGTTTGTGTACGTACTTACATGGTGATATAGATCTATGTCCTGAACGGCAATATTGCAGACAATAACTTGGAAGCATACGATAATGTCCAAAATACCAACGCGAGAGGTGTCTTATACCACACGAAAGCTGCACTTCAAGTGATGCTGAAGCAAGATGTGACCGTCGTCCAAGGAACCAGCAGGTCTCGTACACTCGGCCGCGGTTCTATCGTCAATGTATGTTCCGGGGCTGGGATTCTCCCGCCTCCTGGCTCGGTCGAGTACAATGCATCGAAATTCGCGGCTATTGGCATCACGAAGACTGCAGGTTCGTCTTTCTTGTCCCGTCTTCCAGGCCATTCCCTCGTGTTGATGCCCTCCTCACAGCCAACGAATATGGCGGATCCATGATTCGCATCAATGCCGTCTGTCCAGGACCGATTGATACACCTTTACTCGAAAGAGCCGTGTCTGCAGCCCCAGAGTTGCGAAATTTGTATACCGATAGCACGGCATTTAAGCGCTTTGGTGATGTCGACGAGGTTGCCGATTCGATTTTGTATCTGGTTAGTCCAGCTGGGAGCTATGTGCATGGCACTTCTTTGATTATTGATGGAGGATATTTGAACATGGCTTAAGAAATGTGTTTAGAGATCGGGCTTCTTATGGTCGGGGCGAAAGCGTATTGTGAAGCAAGGTCTTGCATGAGGCGAATAGGGGCGTTGGGCTAATATAGAAGGTCTTCGTGAAATACAAGCATTGAGTCAACAAATGAGATCTACTTGATAGATCGGCAATTTGCCACGGTCCCATGAGGTGATCCGTTTCTCGCATATTACCGCCAGTCTGCTTCACAGCAGGACTGGTAATCGGTCGCCGTCTGTGGTCATATCCAAATTCAACGAGAAAGGTGAGGGAGGTCGGCCTCTACCTACCTGGACACTGAAAGGCACAGTAGGGTAGAACCTGAGACTTTAGCGACCACCAGGACCCCTCGCCATTATCCCCGCCCCAGTATCTTGACAAAACCACAGAGAACGAATAAAAAGTCGGGGAGGAATGACATTAATTGTAGAATTCGAGAAGTCTTGTGAATACGACACTATGATTTCGTATTGCATGGCATGATGGCCAACATGCTCAGCGCATTTTACATCCGGCTGTTCGACATCACAACTCCTGCACTTGTGCACCAATGACTTCGTTGGTTCAAATTTGTTGGTCCGAATATGGTTGCTTGGTCTGCATTGTGCCACTCTCCTACGAGAGACCAAGAAAAGGGGCAAAAATCGACCTCGAATCGCGCTCGTCACTTCCATTCTTGTAATCAAGGATCCAAATAAACAGCAAAATGCCAGACCTTTGCGACGTTTCATACTCCCACGATGCCACGGTGCGGGCCTTCATGGACTATTACCAGTTCCTGGTCGACATGTGCATGGATGAAGCGCAGATTATTCATCCCCAAGCTGGTGGTTGGCCCTCTATCTCGCTCAAATTTCGACAAGGGGTTGAGAAATCAGACGAAGTCATCTCGCTGCTGTCCGACTTGCCGTATATTCGATCTGATGGCACTCCTACCCATGGATCCGCGCATTGCTACTGGGCGGATTGGAAATTTATATCTAGTGATTGGATGGAAGGTACCGAGCGAGGTCCCGAGAGTGTCATGAGCCTCAGGTCGGCGACAGAGGATTGGCATTTCGAGAACGTGCCAACGTATGTTGTCTTGATCGTCTCCAAAATCTACTCTTAGTTGAGCATACTCACTGATACGAGAATTGCAATAGCCATGTCATTGGTCTGACATATGGCGATCGAGAGAACAAACACTTCTATCTCGACACGAAGCTGGGCATCGTCCACTGGCCGACAGAAGACGGCGGCGGTGACCACTGCGCAAACTTCGAAGCAGATCCATCCTTCATCCATCCTATCTCTGATGATATGGAGGAGTACGCTCGGGAGAACGAGCTTGAGTGGCGAGAGAATGCTCCAGCTTGGGCCATTGCGGATTTCTTTGAGCTCTTGAAGTCGCAGTATCGCAAGCTGAACTGGATTCCTACTGGGCCTCACGAACTCGTGGATGCTGGCGCGTGCTTTAGCAAATCTTTGGATGGGATGGTTCCTATGCTGCAGGGCATCTGTCGCGACCACGGCTGGTCGGTGGATGGAAGGACGAATTATCGGAAGAGGGAATGTCAAGAAGCTGTGAGGACAGCACTTGAGGAGCGATATCCCAGCTTTACAGGCTTTCACTGATATTTTTGGGGCCATATGAGGGTAAATCCAGATAGTGCACTCATAATTTACGCCTTTGAAGCAAAAATATCAAGACTTCGCTGTGAAGCAGAACAGCAAAAGTGAATGCCCGTAGTAAATCTGGTTAGCTCAACGTCGTGAGCTCATTCCGAATCGCTGTTGGACCGTGATGAAATTCCAGCTCGAATTTAAGCACAGCTGAGCAGACTTTCAAGCAGAGCCCATCAAAGCATGCCACAAGACTAGATGGTGTGGGTGCAGAGCTGAAAAATCGACGATCTTGGACCCTCCCGTGGATGCCATCCCACTATTCAACACGTCCTTCTTGAGCTAAAGTTGCCCTTCTCACAATGCAAAGCTGCAACTTTTGCTATTTGCTTCTGTCGGTGGAAAACACCAGCTCCAAGTCATTTGTATCGATGATCCGGCGAAGCCCCCAATTTGAAAGTTGAGGTGAGATCATGAGGTGAGATCCCGCACAGGTCAGTCGAGTCTTTCCTCGTCGCTTGTTACTTCATTAAGATCAGCAATTGTGACGGTTCCGACAGCCACGTAAACCATGTTATCCTCAAAAGTATAGCGGATCAGCAACTGGTGAAAAGGCTGGTATTAAAATGGATGCAGATTTTGAAATCGATTTGTTGATCGGCCTTTTGTTATTCCCGGGTAGGAGGCGGCAGAGCTTTGAGAAAGCGCAATCGATTGCAAATACCAAAGTATCCCTGACAAATCAATTGATTTCAAGGCCGAGGGGAAAGCTGCGATTCCAAATCCCGCAGAAGAGGTTGGCGAGGGAAAACAAAGAAAAGCAGAGCTAGGTAGGTTGGTAGAACGAAGCTTCCCAGCTTCCAGCTTCCAGACTCTAGGCTTCGCTTGAGCCCCTGAAACTAGGTACAGTAGCGAGCAGCCGTGCATCAGGCGCTGAACTGGTCAACAAATCAGGCCTTGAACCGAGAATCAGAAAAGCGGAGTTGGGATGGTACGGGCGCACAGGAATGTAGCAAAAAAGAAAGGATTGATACACATCCTAGGACAATACTGTACACTTGTTTGGAGAACTTTGAACTAAAGAGCTGCTCAACAAAGAGATGTTCACCCGCTGTAAGACAAAATCCCCAGAAATTCTAAATTTAATGAAGTTTAGAGTCACTTATCCATGACCTTTTGAAGAAAACGGACAATGCAGTACAGCTCGAACCGCTTTCTTCGAGAGGAGGAGGTTTCCCCGAATGTGCAAAAAGAAAAAGTCATTCAGTAGTCTCCGAACATTTAGTTTGGAAAACTGCCCACTACCAGATTCGAACTAGCGACCTCATCATTACAAGTGATGCGCTCTACCCCTGAGCTAAGCGGGCCTTGCCATGTGAGGATGCTGAAAAAGTTGCTATCACGTTACATACAAGAAATAAAAATCTGCGACATTTCTTAATCGCGCCAAGGGAGAAGAGTGGGGTTTGAGAGTTGCAACCTATCTGAATGGGCTTGAGCACTAGTTCTGACGTCCGCCTGATGTTTTGAGTGGTGCTTTAAACTCTAGAACTTTACACATATTCAATTTGGCAATGGAAAATCCTTCTTCCGGCTGTCCTTAGATATGAATGAGTTCCTGAGAGTCACATGTTCACGACTCGTGATCTGCGGCACTTTCCAAGCTCAAGACAATGCATTTCCATTATTCTGCGCTGTACTGCCTTTGTATCCTGTCTCATATTTCTCAAATACTTATTCCATTTTACTGTCGTCCAACGTGACAGCGAGTGCCCGCGCTTCAAAGAAGTTACCTTTGGCAAAATCGAATACCCTTGGGTCCTGGTTGTGGCTTGACAAGCACGCGTTTCAATTCATAAAAGTAGAGATGAAGTATAGAAGATTTATTACAGATCATACCACAGCACAAGTTTCCTTTCAGACTGACTCGCAATAAGAACATTGGACGAAGGAATTCGGTTCCGGCTAGGATAAATTTAGACTTCGGATGATCTGCGCCAAGCCTCTGGACAAAGACAACACCTCTCGTCTGCAATACCACAACTGGCTCTCAATAGCTTCATTGTCCAGTGAGCTTGCCCTCGATCTATTCTGCTTGGGTGCCATGATAGCAGAGAAGCTTGAATAGGCTGCACATGTCTCCACGTCTCGAATCGCTCTGACAACTCGAACGGGAGCTTGAAACTCTTATCGGTGATCATGGCTGGGCAGCACGAAGACACGGCAGACCTCATTCCCCTCGAGACCGGTCGCAAGTCTGAAGACTCTATATCCTCTGCGTCAACGACAAGTCTGGTATTTGAGCGCATTGGTCAGAGGGTGGATGCAGAAGACGAGAAGACACTGAATGGGAAGAGGATGGTCACCCCCAAATTCCCTCCTCCGAGGAGCGAGTCGAGAGGCTACGCGGACAATGAGCATGCGACAAGCTCCCACGATGATGAGGAAAAGGACGATTATGATCTCGAAACTGGACCCTTTCTGAAGAACACGACGGGGAAAACTGCGGACAGAAAGTTCAGACGATTACTTTGGGTCGTTGGAGGAGTGTTCATTGGTGCATGGTTGCTGGCCTTGGTCGTATTTCTTGGACGACAATCCTACCGACATGTCTCTTCGAAACCCCACGATCCTGCTGCGACCGCGACAACGGGGACAGGGAAGAAGGTCACTCTGGACCAGGTCATGGGCGGATCATGGCGTGCTACAAAACATGGTATAAGTTGGATAGAGGGCGCAAATGGAGAGGACGGACTGCTCTTAGAACAAGGTGCTGCTGGAAAGGATTACTTGGTCGTCGAGGATATCAGGGGCACCAGTGCAGAGGCAGATGCTCAAGGAACAAAGACGTTAATGAAAAGTGGACGGTTCAACGTGGGAGACCGGTCACTCTTCCCCAGCAGAGTATTTCCCAGCAAAGATCTGAAGAAGGTATTGGTTGCGACAGACTACCAGTCGAACTGGAGACATTCTTTCTACGCGAAATACTGGATCTTCGATGTCGAGACCCAATCTGCGGAAGCTTTGGACCCCGATAATCTGGATGGACGAGTACAATTGGCTAGCTGGAGTCCACAGAGTGATGCTGTGGTTTTCACAAGAGACAACAACCTCTTCCTCCGAAAATTGTCTGATTCAAAGGTTGCTCAAATAACGAAAGACGGCGGACCGAACCTGTTCTACGGCATTCCTGACTGGGTGTATGAGGAAGAAGTCTTCCAAGGTAACAGTGCAACATGGTGGGCGGAAGATGGAAAGTACGTCGCATTCCTACGGACCAATGAATCCGAGGTTCCAGAATACCCAATTCAATACTTTGTTTCCCGACCCAGTGGAGTGCAGCCAGCTCCAGGTGAGGAGAACTATCCAGAGGTTAGGGAGATCAAATATCCAAAAGCCGGTGCTCCAAATCCGACCGTTGATCTTCAATTTTATGATGTCGGCAAGGGCGATGTGTTCGAAGTCAAGATTGCGGGGTCATTTGCACCGGATGATTTACTTATCACCGAGGTGGTCTGGGCCGGATCGACTGGGAAAGCACTGATCCGGGAAACAAATCGAGAGTCTGATGTTCTCCGTGTGGTTCTTGTCGATGTCGCCACTCGAACTGGGGAGACGGTACGGACCGAGGATGTTCAAAAGCTCGATGGAGGGTGGTTTGAGGTTTCTCAAAAGACCAAATATGTTCCAGCAGATCCAGCGAATGGTCGTCCATTGGATGGGTACATCGATACCGTGATCCACGAGAATTACGACCATATTGGGTACTTCACCCCCTTGGACAATCCGACTCCAGTTTTGCTTACATTCGGCAACTGGGAGGTTGTTGATGCTCCATCAGCTGTCGATCTGAAGAAGAACTTGGTCTACTTTGTTGCGACGAAGGAGTCGCCCATCCAGCGCCACGTTTACAGTGTATTCCTCAATGGTACAGATCTCAAGCCCCTCACCGATACCTCGAAAGAAGGGCACTATGGCGTCTCCTTCTCAAGCGGCGCAGCTTATGCTCTGTTGGATTATGACGGCCCCAATATCCCCTGGCAACAAGTCATTAGCACACCTAGTAATTCCGATCACTACACGCAGGTCATTGAGGAAAACCTAGGGCTTGCTGACATGGCAAAGAAATACGAACTGCCCCACAAGATCTTTTCAACCGTGAATATCGATGGATATGACCTTCAGGTTGTCGAAAGAAGGCCACCACATTTCAATGAGAAGAAGAAGTATCCTGTCCTCTTCTATCTCTATGGTGGACCAGGCTCACAGACCGTGACCAAGACTTTCAGCGTTGACTTCCAAGCCTACGTGGCTGCCAATCTCGGATACGTTGTCGTCACTGTCGATGGCCGTGGTACAGGCTTTATCGGACGAAAGGCTCGTACCATCATTCGCGGCAATCTCGGGTACTATGAAGCTCGAGATCAGATCGAAACGGCCAAGATCTGGGCAAAGAAGAAGTATGTCGACGCCTCGCGTATGGCTATTTGGGGTTGGTCATATGGTGGATTCATGACTTTGAAGACTCTCGAACAGGATGCTGGACAGACATTCTCGTATGGAATGGCTGTTGCGCCTGTCACAGACTGGAGATTTTACGACTCGATCTACACTGAACGATATATGCACACGCCTCAACACAATCCAGGTGGATATGACAATTCGACCATCAGCAATATGACAGCGCTGCACCAGAACGTCAGATTCTTGATCATGCATGGAATTGCAGACGACAATGTTCATATGCAGAACACCCTCACTCTATTGGACAGACTGGACTTGGCTGGGGTGGAGAACTATGATGTTCACGTATTCCCTGACAGCGATCACGGAATTTACTTCCACAATGCGAACAGGATCGTATATGATAGTAAGTTTACCACCAATCGATGGCGGCATCGATACTAACACCATCTAGAACTCAATAATTGGCTCATAAATGCATTCAATGGCGAATGGTTGAGAACCAGCGACGCTGTACCACTACAACTCGAGGCGACCGCCGAGAAAGACAGATGAGGGTTGGAACATGTCACATTAGGGAGTCAGGAGTAGGATCATTAGTGTTTGGATATCCAATGTATTCATTTCAGCTTGGCCTTCCGACGCACAGAGAGATCTAAACATGAAAGGCAAACAAGCAATGTAAGTCGATCAGGTAAGCTGATGCTCACATGCCTGCAGAATCAGATACCCGCTTTTCCTCCTCTTCAGAGTCCCGAAAGGCTGCCTCCAGGACAGTGCAATTGGAACCCGTTCTCCCTCTTTCCCATGTGACGAGTTCCCGTGGAGTGCCTCCAGGACAGCTCGCTTGGAACACATCACTTCCTCCTCTTATGAGTTCTGCATGACTGTCTCCAGGACAGTGCCATCGAAACTCATCGCTGACAACCGCTTCAAGTCGGGTAGCTCACGCGCTGGCATGTTGTCTATGCTCGTATCTGCCAGCTCATGGATTGCACTTGGAACAGATTGCGGGAGTTCGTACTGGTCGTATAACCCGACTGTACTCACCCGTGCTGACATGTTGTAGTCCTGTGTTTGCACTCTGGGGGCAGGGCGTTCGTTCGCCTCGAGCTCGATCGGTGTTCCGTCATATGGCTGTTCAGCCACGTTAAAGTTTTTCGAGAGCTCTAAGATGCTCGTTCCCTTACCTTTGTTAATTACACTGGATGCGTTTCTGTTCGAGTTAGCACTGACGAACTCAACCGACGGTTTGTGACATGACTTGGACGTCATGTTGTAACCTGTTGGGAGTTCTGAGAGGCCGTTCTCTGGTGTCGTGGTTCTGGTTCTGCTTGGTGCTGGGTCCATGAAGTCTTCTGGCACGTAGTGTGGCTGGACTTGCGAGGTGATCTTGAATGCGTTGTTTGTTGTGTATGTGGAAGTGGCGGGATGGGTGCGACCGTTGAACTCAACCGCCGTGTTTCTACGTGCTTGATGGGCGGCGTATGACATCAGCGGGTTTTCTTTGGTGCTGCCCCGCTGCTCTGAGGCTGCTGGGGAGTAGGCAGTGTAGGATTTGCTGGTAGGGCTTCCACCCTGGAGCGAATTTTCATCCTCTGTCACGGCTAAACGATTGAACATCGTTGAAATTCGCGTGAGATCTTGTGCTCGTGAAGGGCCTGGAGGCTTCAGAGAGGAGGGCAACTCACCTCGGTCCACCAATTCTACCTTTGTTGACGTATTCAAGAAGAGCTCGTCCTCAGGTATTGGTGATTTTCTCTGACTCCACTGAGCCTTTGTTCTCTGCCATGCCTCGCCCGCCTCTCTCGCCCGATCTTTCGCCAGCTCCTCGACTTGCGAAGGCAATGACATATAGGCGGGAAATGCTGAAGACGGGAGAGGCTTCCGCTCAATAGTCGGCGGTGGTACGGCTGGGATGTGAGATGCTTCTGTGCCATTGAAGGCATCCCGCAGTCTGGTAGAAGTGTCTCTAGACTTCAGACGACGAGGCGTAGGTGGGACTTTCCGTGCAGTTCTCGTCCTCGGCTGTGGTGCCGATCTGCTAGGACGCGCAGGTGGAGGCCTTACTGGCTGTACGGGTGTCCGGATCAATCGAGGAGGAGCTCCTGTGGGTTCCTGGGGCAGGTCGGTCTTCAGAGCAAGAAGAGGACTCACCATTGGCTTTGGGACTGAGACCACAGTAGGAGGAGGATGCGTCGTTACATTTGCCGTGGTGGCAACCCTGAGAGTATCAGGGATGCTCGCCGTCGACAGCATAGGTGAATTGGCAGTATACCAACCAGGAGATGTCACTGTCTCTACTGGGGATGGTAGGCTGGGCAGCGGTTTTCCTGAGCCGACATTCCAGCCTCTCTCCTCTCTTACGATTGCGCTCGAGACCTCTGGGATTGACGGGAGGGGCGGTAAGGGCTTGTCGTCCGAAGCCCCTTTTCTTGGCTTTCTGGTGAACCTTCGCTTGATATTCTCAGATTTTGCCAGGAGGGTTGTTGGTGACATTGCGGTATCTAATGCCGCGCGAGATGCCTCAAGAATCCCAAGGCTGGAATGCTTTGAGACTGTATCTGGGAGATCTTGCCGACAGCTAGTACACTTGCTCGTGAAAGCACAGATTGCTACTTTGCAGGAGTTCGGCGTTCAACTGGTGTCTCTACAGCCTGTGTTATCGATTTTTCTATGCCCGCATGTAGAGTAAGTGAAGACCTGGCACATATTCTGGATGCGCGTCAACTTTGCAAGTTTGTTTGCCAATTGATGTTCTGTGCTTTTAAGTCAGTATACTATGTACGCCAAGGAAAAATAGGAAACCCGCACCTTAGAGTGACACAAGGACCCAGTAATGAACGTGGGTGCCGAGGGTGATTGAGATAAGACCGGGGTTTGCAGTGGTGTTATAAGTTGTTTCGAATGCTGTTCAGATCGGAGCTCCAAATTCAGTAGCATTGGATGAACAATTCGTCCTCAAAGGATCTCTTCTATTTGACATATAGTAAACGGCATTGCAATGTTCTTTTCTCTTGTCCTGTTCCCTTGTGCTATTTCTGGCTGCTTTCTCCATGTCAATTTTCTTTGGCCACGCGATCACAATGCGCTTATCCTCGATGTCATCAAACTTTCCTTTGTTGTAACGCCCGACAAAGACCCTTCTCTATATATCCAGATCATTATTCTCTCTTCGGAACAATGATTCTATTGTACAGTTCTGGTTCTCATCTCGCGCACTGCACTCACTCAGTTGATTTTTTTCAATTCCCACTGTCTTTCTGCCACTTTTTGACGCCGGCGTCATTTCCATCATTTTACACTCACTTACCGGTCTTATCATTTGCCTTTTTTCCTTCCTAAGAATTGCTCGATCGAAAAACATCCAAAATGTCTACATCAGCATACGGTTCCTGCAATGAGCCTATGACGCCTTGCTCCGCATTTATAGACCCGAAAATCTCCACCTTGAGAGCTTTCCAGCCCAGTCACCTGTTTTGGAGTGCAACTGCCACAGACGCGATGGCACTCCGCGATCAGAAGTTCAAAGCCTATAGCCATCGCGCACCCAGCAGTCCTCCGCCTCAATTCGAGCATCACTACGATGATCATTACACAGTTAGCTCGAAAAAGCCAAAGTTCTCTGTCGACCCAGTCGAGGAGCAGGCGCGGCCGAAACAGAAGCATTCGCCAAAAGTCGAATTTCTGACATATTTCATCGCCTTCTTCGCCATAGTCTTTGCCATGTGGTGCTTGAGTCTGATAGTGTCCATATCCAGCTGGCAGGTCCCGCTGGTCGCGCTTGTATTGATTTGTATGAAAATCGTGCTGTTTTTGGTGGAATGGTTGGGGAAGAAGAAAGAAGAATTCGAATAGTACTAATATCAGCTTCTTGGAATGGCCTCATTTTGAGCCCTACATTCTTATGATCATCATATATAAATTCTCCGGACGTCTTCTGTTTATATTTATTTCCCTTTCGCTAAGGGCCCGTAGGTTCTTTCTCGCCTCCCAAAAGGGGGAACTGACTTTCCACATGAACAAAACAGCCAAGGTTATCCCGGAGAAATTCTTCCACGCAACACATCTTTCCGTCTGTCCTAGGGTTCATCTCATACCACATCGTTTCCGAAGACTCCACCCAACCAGTCGGGACCGGAGACCCAGCAGATCGGCCAAGTCGATAAGGTTCCGGCAAGCGGGGTCTTATTTACCCTTCCCCCTCAATTCGCAACATCGCCAAGAAAACATGTTTGCCCTGCAAATCCGCCAATGGGAAGATCTTCCCTGGTGGGTTCGGAGCTCGCTCTTGGTGTTTATATTACTATTCAATATCCCAGACTCATGTTTTGTATGTTTAACTCTGCAATCTGTGTTTCGCACTTCGCATAGAAGTTCCATTCCTGAAGACTCCTGCTTAAAAAGTCCCGAGCCCGAAGTTCATCTTTTGTACATAGTCTCGACCTTCCGCCCAGACTTTTGGCTCGTCACCTTCAATTCTCTTCTTGTTCATACTTCTCGGAATATTTTTATATCCTCACACATTCTTTACGCTTGCCAAAAATGCAGTTCTCTCTTTTATGCCAGATCGGTCTTGCGGCTCTCGCAACGGCATCGCCCATTTCGACGGTCAAGAAGCAGGCTAAACCACCTGCGTTCTTCTTAGCCGGTGATTCAACAACAGCTTCGGGTGGTGGATGGGGAAATGGTTTCTTGACGACACTTACTGGCGGTGCAATCGGTACTAACTTCGGGCACAACGGAGCGACGACCGAGAGCTTTGTTTCAGGAGGCGATTGGGCGAACGTGATTGCCGCTGTCAAGAAGAAGAAGGGAGCGTACAGTCCATACGTTACTATCCAGGTATGTTACAGAACTCTTTGTCTACCTTCGAAAACCTCCTGCATGGAAAAACATTCACCGAGCGATGTCTCAAAGTAGTTTCAAAAGCTGACGAATGAAACTCCAGTTCGGCCACAATGACCAGAAGGCAGACAAGAACATCAGCGTCGCCCAATTCACGACAAACCTGAAGAATCTAGCGAAACAAGTCACTGCAGCAGGCGGAACTCCCATCCTTGTCACCTCGCTTTCACGACGCAAGTACTCCTCTGGAGCCATCAAGCCCGATCTTGTTGAGCAGGTGAAGGCCACTTTGGCAGCAGCTGCTGATCTTGGCTCGGCTGTTATTGACCTGAACGCTGCGTCGATGAAGTACCTGAACTCTATTGGAGAGACGAATGCGAGGACTTATGATTTGGCCGCGGGTGATTCGACGCATTTGACCCCGGCGGCTGGATTAGTGTTTGGGAATATGGTGACAGGATTGATCTCGCAGAGCAAAGTTGGCTCTGCTGTAAAGACATACCTGAAACAGGATGCGGCTATTGCATCTGCGATCGCGTCAGGGACTTACATTTTCCCCAAGGTATAAAGGGATGAGAAAGTGTTGGAAAGAGTCAAGTGGATATCTGCATAGCATGTCTGGATCTTGCATGGAAGAAGATTTGGCAGCGAATTGCATGTGCATAACAATGAAAAATATTCAAGACTTGGGCTTTCTACTGTTTGGAAACTTGACGACGAAACAGTCTGAAAAGTATTTACTGTTCGTCAAATCCACTTCCGAGCCAGCTAGATGCTCTCATACCATTCCAGCATTCGAATTATCTTCTCCACATCTCTCGATCCCCGAGTTCGACCCATACAGCACTTGCTCAACTGATAGCCATAGCTCAGACATGTCAGACCAAGGACCAAATCTCGTCTCCGATCTCCCAGACTCCCATTAACCACCAGGAACTTCCTTCACCCCCTCCAATTCCGCAGAACTCGAGCTCCCTGCCAGATTCCTCCTCTGCCACCAAGCCACATTCCGAACTGCCGAAACCGCTCTGTTCAGAGCCTACCATGCCATGGTCCAACAGTTCTTCGACGATTGTTGGGATAGCTGGGCCTGTGCGTCGTGCAATGACATCCATGGCTTTGATGACGATGAGAGCGCCGGCCTGTGGTACGCCCTGTATGATGAGATGTGTTATGCGGATGAGGAGAAGGTTGATTTTAATATGCTAGATGATTGGATTGTGCGAGCAAACCATATCGCCAATTTGTATTTCCGGGAGGTCGAGGGTACGGCGTGTTTTGTTATGAAGAAGAAGCCAGTCAGACATCGGCCTAGGGTCTGGGACGTGAAGAAGCAGGGTTGTGATTGTCATTGCCATGATGTTCAAGGCCAAGGTCAAGATGATCGTGCGACAGGTGGCACTGGTCGTGGAGGCTATGATCGAGGTGGTCAGTATCGAGATAGTCGCAATAGAGGTGGCAGCTCAAGGGGTGGCAGAGGAGGACAAGGTGGGGGTGGAGGACGGAGTGGAAGAGGAGGAATACCACAACGAGGACAGTGGAATGGCAGCCAGGGATGTGGAATCGATGGCCAAATGACCTACGAGAATCATGTCGATGAGGCGTCGCAGATTGCTGTCCATCAAACAGATCATACTCCTCCCTCATGGGAACAGGATAACGGTCATGATTCTCAGACAAGTCAAGGCTTTTTGGTAGTCGCGGTGGCGAGTCAAGTTCAGCAGTTTGATGGTACAGGTATGAGGGAGCCTTGGGATTGCTTTCGGTTTTGATGTCGCATGGGCGAGGACTCAGTTTTCGATAGTTGCAATCTATCTGCCGGCTTTTTCGCAGCGTTTTGCGGTTTTCGAGGGGCATCAGAGTGTTTCGATATAATCCAGCTGGGAATAGCAAGCGATCGCTGTTTGCAACAGTATTGTCAACATACCAGCCACTGAGGAACTTCCTCGTTCCGTTCCTCTTCTGTGGGGTCATTGTCTTCCTCTTCGTGCTCTCCGAAACCATCCAAGAGTGGTCTGATGTACTCAGAGTCCCGCGGATCTTCCAAAAACTCTCCTCCACAGCTCTCGATTGCTCTACAACGTTCGTCCATCGTCGTTGCATTGTTGATGATTTTGGTGTACATTCTCTCGGTTGGGGTCCCCTTTCGAACGATGTGGGGATATTTGTTCTCGAATCACAAGAGCTAAACACCTCCAGTTTTGGGCCATCCTATATGTAAGACTTCCTTCTCAGTTCGGGACATATGACGCATGAGCATTTCTGTCGCCCAATTCCATTCGTCGTAGCTCTTCCACCACTTTCCTCCGACTCGTCGTAACTGCCGGCAAAAGTGATCTTACACATGATTGTGCTTGTTGGACTACCGAGAGCGTCTGGATCGATCCGAGTCGTGGGGTCTGGCTCGGCACATATCGTGTCTCGCCAGCAACCGTTAGGCCAGTATTTCTCCTCTTCCGTCTCCGACATTCGTCTGATATTGATCTTGATACTTGAAGCTTGACGTGAAGAGTGGGCCCATATTAGTGATGTGAGGAGTACGCTGGTAAGAGCGATAAACAAACAGAATCGCAACTTGCTTCCACTTGATCATTTTAGCATGATGCTAGATTCGAAGTAGACAGTGAAGCAGGGACTTGTGGAGAGAACAAGAGAAAGACGCACCTGTTGCTTTCTACTGTTTGTAGGTATGTTGTCCTGTTAGTTGATAGATGTTGGTTATTCCAAGGTAGCAACCGGTCCGAGGTAGGGGCCCTGGGGCCTCAGCGCCCCGTTCATCCATATTTAGCGATCCAATGGCTCCTCTTTGGGGGCATCTCGCTAAACTTCAGCGCCTATCATTCTGAATCCTTTCCCTCACAGCGCGTACACCATCTGGAGAAGCATAGTTACAACTCAACTTCATTGTCCCTCCGCATACTATCTCGCTACATCACTCTTCCTTCTGCTTGAAAAGTATCTACATCTAGACGAAAACACTTGTCTTCCTTCTCAACCAAGGACCGAAGAAGTACAGCGGAAGACCCAAGAAAAGAACAGCCCATTCGATTGCAGCCATCTCCCAAAACATCTTCACCAAGCCTTCACTCGCGAGCCATTTCGGGGTACTCAGAGTAATACCAAATGCGACCGCATTCTTTCCAGCGTTGATGAGCACAACAGCCTCCGAACCACTCTCTGGCCAAGCATCCACCACAACGGAGAGGACGACCGACGGCACGAAAACAAGACCTGAGATCTGTAGCGCAGAGCCAACGGCCGCGATATAAGCGCTTCTGTGCTCTGAGATCATGTAAGCGAATAGCATGAGACCGGGTGGGCAGACGATGAAAGGCACGATCAGTGCTGGCATGCGATGTTCGGGGACGTGATGCTCGTCGCGAGATCTCCTTGCGAAGGCGCGGGAGAGGAGATCAGTGAGAGGTCCAGCGATGGGATATCCGACGATGATACCGATGAATGATGCCAATGAGAATAGACCAAGTCCAGAAGGTTTAAACAGGTATGGGGGTGGTGAGAGGAATTGCGGAGCGAGGGTGGAGATAATCACGACACTTCACAGAAGTTAGTCATTATTCTGTCAGTCCAGAGGATGCCCAACTTACCCAGACAGTACAACACCATAAGAGACTGCTGCAAACAGTGCATGAGGTACGAGGATAAATCGGAATGGCAGCGAGAATTGACGAGGCCAGCCTAGCAGTCCTCTCTCTTCGGTCCCACGGCCACTGAAGGCGACGAGGTCCTTCCAATACGATCCAGCATAAGGACGGTTGTTCTGCGAGTTCGGGACCTCAGCGATAGAATCTTGCCCTTTCTCTATATGTTGAACCATTTCATCGGCTTGCTTGTCGGCTTCCTGCGCGGTCTCTCCTTCATACAAGACGCGACGATAGTTGGTCTCGGGAAGCAGGAAGAGCATCATGACCAAGTTGACTGCTGTGAGAATTGCGCAGAGAATGAAGAACCATCGCCATCCTTTGTCGGTAATCAAGAATCCTGCGATCATGGGACCGGCTTGAGAACCTCCAGACAGGAAGAGGGAGAAGAGCGCCATAGCTGTTGCGAAGTAGCGTTCGCGGTACATATCTGCAATCATGGCAGGCCCGATGGATTCGATGCTACCAGCACCAAAGCAAGCGATGACTCTAGATGCAAGGAGGCTGTCAAGGGTTTTCGCTTTGATACTCCAGATCGTACATGCGAGAAAAAGAGCTGTCGAGATGATGATGACAGGTCGCTTTCCAAAGCAGACAGCCGTTGGAGTCCAGATGATGTTTCCCACACCTAGAGCGAGGACAGGGTAGGAGATTTGGTCTGTCAACTTGGAGAAGTCTACGTGGAACTCCATGGCCAAGGCTTGGAAGCCAGTCGCGATGCCTGCTGTATACATGTTTCCCAGAAATACGAAAATGCATATGTTGAACAAGACCAGATGCCTGATGTAGGCTGGCCAGAACTAATGCGCTGTCAGTAAATGCAGATATGCTTGAGCGTAAGGTGAGTTTGCCTTTGGATCACCAGCGGTGCATGTTGCGAATGATGCAGACGCCATAATGGCAGTTGCGATTCGGTGGTTGAGAAATAGCAGTAAGGGTTTTAGTACTGCGAAATTGAAGTCTCAACGAGCGATGAAAGATCAAGAATCTTCAAGTGTTGACCATGGGTTCAAGTAGGGATCGCCGCGAGTGGACGAGGTGGACGGAGGCTGGCCCAACTACTCCACCTTACCCCGGTCCCCACTATCTCCAGGAATTAGTATCACAACTCAGATCGAGGGGTGCTAGCTGAAAGTTTGCTTTGGGAATTGTACATGAAGCGGTAGCTGGGGTCGGCATATGGTGTGCCGTGCGTGGTCTAAGCCAATGGAGCCGTGAAGGTCGACAAGTGTATGCGACTTGACCAGCCAAACCCAATTTGACATTTACTAAATCTCATTAGTGTGCCGTCTGGTAATGGTGTCGAAACTTTGTAGCCTGTAGCATCTTCTGGATATATACGGAGACTAAGCAGAATGTGATGGAGATGACTTTGTGGGGGCCAGGTTTGAAGGAGAAGTAATCGTATTCCAGGCTTCAAAGCTACAAGAAACTTGGTCGATGTCGCCAACGGCATACAGCACTTTGCACATCAGGATCTGCTATCCTCTTGTTTCGGTATTGACTTGCTGTGTGCCAATACTCCACAAAGTCCCGTTACATCGACTGTGTCGAATGCGGGTCAGGAACTGAACTCAGCCCCAAAAGCTGGCAGTTGATACTCCAGGCTTTGGCATTGATTTGCAATAGTTCCAAGCTTTTCGTATCACTTCTTTCAGACTGTTATTTTTCGTATTCGCGTAGAAGAACCCGCCAGACACGATTGTAATCATGGAGTCATGGTTATCGCAATGCAATGGTAAGAGACCGCAAGCGAGAACAAAAAGGGGCCGCCCGGGTACAAAGAAGCGACATCCAGAATACACCCCTTCACGCATCTCTTGGAAATGACCTCTCAACAATTTGGGCGATAAGCCTCGCGAGTGTCACACCAATGCTTCGAAGTCTTGAACTATTCCTGGGGTTAGTGATTCCGCAGCGTCAAGAAGTCTCTTAATAAGCGGATTCATGATTGGTTGGCGACTCGAGCGGGAGGTGGGTGGGGGACTGGGGAATCCCAATGCCCCAGACGCCACTTCAGCCGAGAGAAAAACTCTTGTCCCGAAAAGTGAGGGGCCGTAATCTACCCCGTCCTGGATGCACCCCATGTTGTCTTCTCCGCCTCCACCCCCTCACAAATTCCTTGTCCGTGTTCCGGCTCCTGTCAACTTAATATCATCGTCTCCCCAGACCCTCCACTTACTTTCCCCGTACTCCTGACAGTCGATCTGTTTTGCCCGGCTGCGACATTGTACCAAAGCAAAAGTCCGCAAGGTCCGAGCTATGGAGCAGACATCCGGATCTGGGGCCGAAGCCCATCAGACACGATCTCAGACGACACAGTCGCCTCGTAGGTGAGTTTGTTCCAAGCCCAGTTGCATGTCACGGGTCAATATGGAGACTTTGATCACTGACGCAGAAAGTATAGCGGGCCCCCAGAGTGGCAATCGTTCCTATCACCAGAGAATAGCTCGAGATCTGGATCCGCTCCAACTTCTTCCGGCCATAAGTGTCGAATTTGTCACAGGACATACGAGAGAGCGGATCACCTGAATCGACACTTGAAATCTCATGAGAACGCCCGTCCTTATCAATGCAGCCAGTGTCAGAAAAGCTTTAACCGGATTGACCTCCTAAATCGTCACGTGTCTACCCATGATAGGCCTACCAACGGAGGCAAACCCATAATTCGACGAACAGATCGAGCAGGGCAGGCATGTATCGCGTGTGCGGCAGCAAAGGCGCGGTGCGGGGACGAGAAACCGTGTAGACGATGCCAAGCCAAGGGCATTTCTTGCGAGACTCAAAGTTCTAGCCAAAACACACAACATACGCAGACCCAGCTTTCGCCATCCGGAACAGCATCAATCTCTAGATTTCACGTGGCACACTTAGCTAGTTCAATCGGAACATCAAGTGGGACGAATGCTTCAGCACAGTCGGGGCAATTGGACAGTCTTTCTTTCCCCCAATCATCGAACCCGTACGAGGTTGAAAGTGCTCAACCAAACTTGGACAGTGGCTTTAGTCTAGCTGGCAGTCAAACCTACGGAGTCGAACCTTTAGACGGCAACATACCTAACCCCAATTTAGACTTCATGACAGAAGAGATGCTTTTCTTGTCGAATACCGCCGACTTCAACAACCAAAACCTGGACTTTGGCTTCCTCGACTTCAATTTTGATGAGGTGCATTTGGATATTGCCAATTGTCCCAAAGAAGGCACTGGAAGTGACCAAAAAACTGTTACTCGACCACAGAGAAGAGTCTCGAGGTCTATACCTCGAGATGCGTCGCGCGCCCATGCAGCTTTTATTCGGTCTCCATGGCTCTGGACACCTGCTCAGAAGGACAGAATTCTCGTTGATCAGGATAAGTAGGTGTTATCCTGTTTCATTGCTCCTGGCCCCTAAATTCAAAATATGTCTATTTACCTACCCGGCGATGTACTAGAACTGTTTCAATAGCTCTTGAAATCTTTGTTGTGAAATTCGGTCCCACTGATTCGAAGACTTAGTCTTGCCGTCGACGAAGAAAAAATATCCACTACCCTAACACCCGGATCGACGATGTCGATGCCCGGCTGCCAAAGCTACGAATCACAATCAATCGATGCGCGTTTGCGTGATCGAATGTTTTACTTAGTCTGTAACATGAACAAGTTTACACAAGGAGTGCCAGATTTTCCATCTTTGGAAATCTTAAACCATGTCATCAAAGCCTTTTTCGTCAAGCAAAGCTATCAAATTGACAACTGGATACATGTGCCTACTTTATCAGCAGCCGATTCTCATCCGGAATTTCTACTTGCTCTTGTCACAGCTGGCTCTACGGTAATTTCGGTACCGGCAATATGGAAGATGGGTCTCGTCCTTCAAGATGTGGTTCGAGTGACGCTCGGTGATTTGGTAGGTGGATTGAAATGTGAAATCTCGAGCACCCACTGACTCGTGTACTAGTGGGAGAAGAAAAACAGCAATACCAGGGCATTGCAACCCCTGCAGGCATTCATGCTTTGTCTGGATACAGGTCTGTGGTGTGGATTTCAGCGCCAAATGGAAATAGCTGAAAGTTTCGGCCAACCTCTGGTTACAGTATGCTCATTCATCCCTACAGCTCGATATCTCTTGCTGACAATTGCGAGATGATGCGACGAGGAGGCATTATTGGGTCGCCACTTGATACCCATGCGCTAGTTCCAAGAGATACAGACGATGGCCAAGCCCTCGAAGTGAAATGGAGGAAATGGTGCCAACGCGAGTCTTTCAAGAGGTGAGTCTACATCTGATGAGTCTACATCTGGGAGATGCAACATCACTGACTGGGTCAAGACTCGTTATTCATATGTTTCTCCACGATACCCGAGCTTCGGTCGCACTGCAAAAAGGAGCTCTCATGTCGTTCGCCGAACTGTCGTTTTCTTTGCCAGCATCTCGAGCACTGTTCCTGGCGAATTCGGCTACAGATTGGAAGTCAAAATATCTCGAACACAGAACTCCTCAGGTATGTGACGAATCGCCTCTTCTTCCTGAGACCCCGATTTCCCAAGTCTTTAGACATGACCTAGGATGTCGACGCTCGAGGAATGGAGGTTCTGTTAGTTATGCTTTGTCCAAAGATGGAGCTGACTTCTGTGAAGTGGCGTGCCCCGCCACGACTTCTAGACGCTCTACATGACATCACAATCTTAGATGACTTACAGGATGAGTGTGATATCAATCTCTGCTACACGGCACTACTCCATGGGTTCTGGGGTCAGATTTGGGCCTACTTGGAAGGTAACAAGTTCCACCTTGGGCACAAGCCGGACTCTGCGCATCAGTTATGTGGGTAAAATCCTTGCCAGATGTTTTAAGATCTTCCGAAGATATATAAACTCACCGAAGGCTAACATCGCTGTTTCCAGGGCTTACCACCCAGCACCGAGAGCTCTGTCGCGACATCGAGACCTTCAAATTGAGCTTAGCGAGGGGTGCCAAGAATTCCCCAGACCTTCTTTTGACAGTCGAGCTATTCCTGATGATTCTCTATGTCTCGCCAGAAGAGCTCCAGCGCTTCGCAGGAAAGGGTGGTGAAGAGGCAGCCGTTCAGGTCATTCCGTCACTTGAACAATGGGCTTCAACAGGCCATGCGAGAAAAGCAGTCTGGCATGCTGGCCAGGTCTTTCGCGCTGCCGCACAGATGCCTCCTGCTGGACTACGGGATTTCCTTGCCATCGCGGTATACTTTGCGAGTCTTACGATTTGGACTTACAGCAACTTGTGCCCATCAAGCTCAAGGAATGGGTCTGAAAGGCCAAAATCTCGACTTTCGCACCTACAAGACACGACTTCGGTCGCAATTGTCGATGGTCCGGGTAAGCCTCCACACATTCCTTTGGTTCTCCTTAAGTCCCCAAGCAATTTTGACACTTTTGAAGTCGTGTTTGAAAGGGCAGCGCTGACAGTTGTCTAGAAACGCGGGAGACACGCGCCTTCTTATCAGGTCACTTGGACAGCGCAGCCCTGACAGTGGTCAAGTCCTTGGAGCCTAGTATCGAAGGTTTTGATGGCAGTAATGTTACCATACTCAAGCTCGCTGACCCGAACGCTGCACTGAAGATTGCACGGGATCTTTATCGAAGCAATTTCCCTGTCATGGACGGGCCTCTACCTCCACTTGTCGAAAACATGGGCAATCTTATGCGAGACCTAAGTAGCCTGCCGGACAGTCGATTCTCGAGATGTGCCAGTCCGGCTGATCGATGAAGAGATTGTGTCCCATGTATCGACTGCTCTCCGGTACCAACTTTTGCCCGAATTCCGGGGTTTCTAGAGACCGGCAGCATCAAGGACGATGCGCATAAATCTTCGGTTACCCCTCATTCATACCCCACTCGGCAGCTGTCGTAGACAGTCTGAACTACAGCTCTAGTCAGGCACGGCATTGGAAGTGTCCGAAGAGACTTGGGACTACCGGAAAGTGGAGGGTCCTTATCCCGCCCCCTTTGGATTATGACAAACATCCTGGTCAAGCCCTGATCACCTCCAGTGTTCAGCTAAGGAATTGTCCTACTTCAAATTAAATCTCATCATTGATTTTAAAGCCAACATTTGTGTTGTACGAATTCTTTTTATCATCCACTTCCATCTCACTTCAAACACCCAATTTCGTATTCCGAGAATCACACTCCCAAAATGGCTCCCTCAGTCGAACCAAGTCCTCTCCCCAGCCTCAACCGCTACATCACCGCCCACGACTCCTCCGGGAAAGCCATTCTTTCCAACGAGATCCCCTCCCAAGCAACATGGACCTCCGCAGGAAAAGAAGCCAACTTCTTCCTCGGCTACGCAACCAACACCTTCCCTGCCGACCTCACCTCGACAACCGACATATCCACCTACTCTTCCTTCCTCGCCTCGCCCCCGGGTCTGGTAATCCATGGCGGCTCCGTACTAAGAATCGTAGATATGGCGCCGGGTGTTACGTCGCCGATGCATCGCACGACAAGTTTGGATTACGGTGTTGTGTTGGAAGGCAATGTGGAACTGGTGCTGGATAGTGGGGATAAGGTTGTATTGAAGAGGGGAGATACCTGTGTTCAGAGGGCGACGAACCATGCGTGGAGGAACACGAGTGAGACGGAATGGGCAAGGATGCTGTATGTGCTTACGGAGGCGAAGCCGCCCGTTGTGGATGGGAAGGCGCTTGGTGAGGATTTGGGCGGGATGGTCAATGTTAAGAAGAGTGAGTAGGTGAAAGAAGTTGAATATCTCGATTGGAATAAGAATCCTTTGAAGTACTGGTCATCTTTTCAGACTTTTGCAACCGTGTTGTCTTCCGTTTGCCCACGCAAGCATGAGTTGAATGAAGAAAGATCCCCAAGTAGCAATCAACATGATGTGAGAATATCCTCAGAAATCTTTTTATCATTACTCTAGTCCCCACAATCGGAAGATCCACAATCCGAGTGGTCATCAGAAATCTCAAAGAAGCATATCTCCAAATGCAGTTCATTCTACCCTGTCTATCTTGCAGGAATAACCGGCAGCGTAACATAATTCTCCAGCCCCTCCCCAAAATGCATACGGTTCTTCCCCGAGAACTTCTCCTTCGGCCTAAGAATATGTCAGCAAAACCCAACCCGTTCAAACATAAGAAGATGTCAACATACCTATCGACCTCACTCGTATGCGTAAAGATCCCACTTCCTTGCGTATCCCCGGAGCTCACTTCCAACACGATCCGTCCCCCTTTCTCAGCCACAACATTAGTAGGCCAAATCTCGACATCCACAGCATACACAGTATCTGGCTTGACTTCCTGCACATCAGTAGAGCGATATTCGCGGTAGGGCTGGTAAGGTGAGTTTCTCGGATGTTCGCTCGCGATTTTGCGAAGCGAGGCCCGAAGCCAGCCTTTGGTTAAGGGCACGGGATCGCCTGCTGTGCCTGTGTAGAAGACTTCTTTTCCTGATGGTGAGATATATCGGAGTGTCAGGAAAAGATCGATTTCCTTCTCTGGTGATGTCGCGAGGGAGTCTGGCGTCATGGATACATTGAGGTGAGCTGTAACGTGGCCGGTGATCTCGGTGTCTCGTTCGAAGGGGGCGGACGTGAATTGGATCAGTTGTGGCTTCTCGAGAGAGCCGAGAGCTTCGTACGAGAGGACTTTCGAACTATCTATTTTGGGAGAAGTGCTTTCAAGTGTATTCTCGGGTGTGAGATGGAACTTCGTGTACTGTGTCCCTGGGATTGGCCAAGCAGACTCCTCTCTCCGGACGTATTTCTTCTCGGCTTCAGGATTGTTGAAGCCAACATCTCCTTTCCGCAGTATGACGCTGACTGGACTGACTTTGCCGGGAACAGACCATCCGACTCGATCGTCGTCTTTGAGGAAGGCATCGAGAAAGCTCTGTTGAACTTCGACTTCTTCTTTGTAATAGAATGGGAGATCATGACGACCTGTAATAAAGCGGAGGTATTTCAGTTTGGAGCCTGCCCAGGCATAGCCATTGACGTTCCCTGGAATTCGGGTCAGCAGATGTCACCAGATGGAAAGAGGAATTTTGGCTACCTCTCAAGTGAAGCAGGATCCCACCCCAGTTCGCTACCGACAAGATAGGGACCTCGATATCCTCCAAATTGAATTCCTTAGAAGCGTAATACTCATCATCCAAGAATCGATTCTTCTCGTTATCGGTATTCTGGTCGTTTCGATTCTGCGCCAAGACGTCATCGGGCAGATCACCTTCAATGGTATCTTCACCCCATTTCGAAGCAGCTCGTCCAGGTCTTCCGTACTGATTGGTGATTACTTGACGATTCCACCAAAACTTGATAAAGCTGTTAGAGAAGATGCCGCCATGGCGACAGCGGTCTCGGTAGTAATCTGTCATTCCTTCCCATGGGATAATCGCTGCCAGACCTTTGGGTCTGCGAGCTGCGACTCGCCATTGGCTCCCTTACTTTGGTCAGTATTTTGCATATAAAACAGAGGATGTTAAGTGCTCACCAGCATAGTAACTAATACCAAGCAAACCAACTTTTCCAGACGACCACTCCTGATCAGCCGCCCACTCGACAACATCAAAGAAACACTCGCTAGTTCCCCGTGACATGGTATCGAGAAGCCCAGGAGACTGTCCCAATCCTCTCTCATCAGCCCTGACGACGACATATCCTTTTGAAGTCCAGAACACTGGATCTGGGGTTTCCCATGCGCTGTATTTGCTTTTGTGCTCGGGATTTACTTCGCTGAATGACTTGGCGAAGAAGCTGGTTTTGTTAGGACCCAAGTAAGTTTTCCAAATTCGAGCGGGAAGGGAAAGAGGATGAAGCCTGACTTACTTGTCATATGGGATGTCCTTCCCATACGGTCCATAGGTGATCAAGACGGGAAATTTGGCATTCGCAGGAGCAATTGGTCTGTAGACATTGCATCGGACTGGGAGGTTGCTGGCTTTCAGAGGAACGGAAACGTTCTTTTCGAAGATGAGACCGTTCTCTTTGTCTTCTGTGACCTCGTGGAGGTCTCGAATCTGGTTTGTGGTCATGGTGCTGTTCGTGGATTTGTAGCTTGAAGAGCCAACCTGAGATGCCCAAACTTGCAGCTGCGTTTGTGCTAATTGTGCTGATCAAGATTTCACACTGGAGATAGAGCTATGTAGCTGTACCAAAATACGGACATAGGAAAATCGCCGTCTCGCTTTCCAAGAAGTCCGAATCTACCCCTCCTCCACCAATCTGCCGAGCCGAGATGGATGATCGGCGTTCTGTTGATTTCAGGGGTCGTGGCAACGGGATGTGGTGGCGGCCGCATGAAAATGTGGAAAATGTGGAACGCGGGGTCTCGGTTGGCCACTTCATCCAGCGTGGAGTTCAACAACACGAGCGAGAAAGAATAGGATCCGAAAGTAAATCATATCCATCGTACTGCACACCATTCCATTAATCACAAACAAATTCGATTTCCACTGTCATCATGTACGCTTCTCACTTTTCGACCGCAAACATACCTTACGGAATCGCTAGCAGTGCTGCTCATCCCGGCAAGTCTCCAGCTACACGAATTGAGGATACCGTGATTTTCCTCGATGAACTCGTGAAGCACGGCCTTCTGAAATCTCTTCCATCTGAAGTAACTCAAGCATTTTCTGAAGTATGTCATAAGCAATTAGATATTTGTCACTAGATATACCCGACTGACGCCAAGCCAGTCAACCCTCAATACCCTTGCAGCTATTCCCAAAAATACTCAAAAGGAAACAAGACAAGCACTCCAAAAACTTCTCAAGAATCCGAAAGATCTACCATCGAGGAGCACAGCTCCAATTCAAGATGTAACCATGCACCTTCCCGTGTCCATTGGCGACTTTACCGATTTCTCCTGCTCGAAGGAGCACGTCCTCAATGCCGGCGAAGCAATAATGAAGAAGCGCTTCCTGCCTCCTGGATTCCTGCACTTCCCAGTTGGTTACACAGGACGTATCTCATCCATCATACCTTCTGGAACTCCCGTCACGAGACCCAAGGGTCAATTTCGAGATGCGAAGGGTGAGGTGATTTATGGTGCAACTCAGCAACTTGACTATGAGCTAGAAGTGGGTTGCATCGTGGGGAAACCGAGTGCACTTGGTGATAGTATCGCGGTGAATAATGCAGATGAGCACATATTCGGGCTCGTTTTATTGAATGATTGGAGTGGTAAGTGTCGCATACCCTTTCTTACGCCCGTAACCGAACGAACTGACAAGCGAAGCTCGCGACATTCAAGGCTTGGAAATGATGCCCCTAGGTCCCTTGAACGGCAAGAGTTTCTCGACATCTATCTCGCCATGGGTAGTCACGCTTGATGCATTAGAATCGTTTCAATGTCCGGCCCCAGCCAAAGACTTGAAAGTCGTACCGTACCTGGCAGATTCCAAAATAGACAACACTTACAGCATTGAGCTGAAAGCTGAGCTGCTTGTGGGCGACGGGGCAACGACGATCTGTGAATCGCAGATGAAGACCATGTATTGGAGTTTCAGAGATCTGCTCGCGCATCAGACAAGCAATGGGTGTAATCTAAACACAGGTGATCTCTTGGCCACGGGCACGATCTCTGGGGAGACGAAAACTAGTCATGGGTGCTTGTTAGAATTGACAAAAGGCGGCGAAGAAAATTTCAAGATAGCAGGTGGTTTACATAGGACGTTCTTGGAAGATGGTGACAGCATTCGGATCTCGGCAAGCTGTGGCGATGGTGTTGGATTTGGAGAGTGTGTTGGAAAGGTACTACCCGCTCGGTAAAAGAATAAACAAGATGTCGAATTTAGAATGACAAGCAATCTGCCTGAGATAAAGGTTGATATACATCAGTTAGTCAAATGAGCCCATTGAATGAATCCAATATCTTCACAACATCTCCAAAATACTATTGTTTGATGCGTTTATGATCTACACTTACAGCAATGTCAGTAACTAGCTTGAAAATGTGATTTTATCGAGCCTCACCAAAAGTCGATTTTACCCCCTATCCCAGCCCCCCTCATATAACGATTTCTTTTAATAATTTTATAACAACATGTTCAAATTGTTTGTAATTTTTAGAATATCAAATTCAACATGCTTTAAGGTCGTGGCTTTAAGCGTTTGAAAAGCTTGTTACTTGATACAAGTGAAAGTTTGAAATAAGCGCGCAAATCTAACTTTAACTTGCTAAAGGCATTCTTTGCAACTTAATTATTAATTGCTTATGTAATAACAAATAGAAAGCGTGCTAAAGTAAATATTATTATTAAAAAAATGTAAAGATATTATAAAATATTTTAGCGTTTTAAAAATTATAAGTGATATGCTAGCAAATAATATAAAAGATGCTAAACTTATATTAATTCTTTAACTTAAAAGCAAAAGCAAATAATAAGCTATTAATATAATTAGCTTTTTTTATCGACCTGAAAGAAGCAATTTAGTCTTATAAAGAATTTTAAAAATAAATTAATCGTAATATTTGTTATAATTGTTAAAATCGATAAGCGAAATAAGCTATTCTTACCTTTTTATAACGATATTAACTTTTGTGAATAATAGATTTTTGCTTTTATGCAACACAAAGCATATACAAAGATTGTGAAGAAATAAAAGAATCGTAAGGAATTATAAGGCGCAAATCGAGCTAAAGCATTGTCTTAAGTAATTACATATAATAATCCAAAAAAATAAGAAATAACTATCAAGCTTAACATAAAGAAGAATATATAAAAACTACATATATTTTTACATTATTATAACTTACGCCAGCGCTAAATAAGCGTTAATTATATTAATTAAAGCTTTATAAATAACTTTTAATGGTTTCGTTATGTGATATATATATTTGGAATAAGGTATCATATTATGCTTTATATAAGCTTATGAAATTGCTAATAATATCACTTTGCTTATAAAAATCAATTGCTTTAGATTTCGTAATCAAATTATTACCTTCGGAAAATCCAACTATAGGAATCGTATATAACTTGATTTATGTTATAACGGATAAGTTTATTAAGTACGTATATATGGTATTAGTGTTAGGAATATAGGATGCGCTTATTATAACGCAAATATTTCTTTAAATAATCTTTGCAAATTATGGAATATTAGATAAGGTTATTTTAAATAAAGATAAGCTTTTTACCTCGAAATTTTAAAAAACTTTTATTGCATTCTTAAAGATAAAACAAAAAATGTTAATAGCTTTTTACCCATAAATGGACGCATAAATAAAACGAATTAATTAGATAATGAAGACTTATCTTTAATGTTATATGAATTATAAATAAGATAATTGGGTATAATTGCTTCTACTTACTTAATTTGCATACAATAGCGCGAATTAAGAAATTATTAGGATATCGCTGTTTTACGCAAATTATAAATACAATTTACAACATATAACTTATTAATAACTAATTAAGGTATCGCACAAAAAGCCATATTATAAGGAGATAAATTAAAATAGCTTTATGAGGAATTATCAATTAATATTCTTTTTATCGCGCAAAGATTTGCGATTTATTATAACAAAAAGCATAATGCGGGATTAACGTTGAAGGAAGGGGATAAGGTTTATTTACTTTAGAAGAATATTGTAACGAAATGATTAAGTTATAAATTGGATCACAAAAAGCTAAAACTATTCAAAATTGTTAAAATTAAAGGACTAATCAATTTTTAGCTAGTTTTATTATGAATGATAAATATTTATTTGATATTTCATATATCTTTTTTAAAACTAACATTATCAAAAGCATTGCTTGCTTTTATTATTAAAATATAATCGATTAATTTAAGCATTAAATACGAAATCGAAATTATTTTTGATTATTAATACTTTTACGGCATAGCTAAGTATTTGATTAAGTGAAAGAGGTACTTATAATTAGAAAACATCTAAAAACTTAAGTTTAACTTCTATTGCTTTAAATTGCTTTAAAGTTTTTTATTAATAAAACCCAAGTTTTCCTAAAAAGAAGTTTCCAAAGTCAAGCAATAGCTTATTAATAAATAGAAATTTAAAGAAATTGTTAGCAAATAATAAAATAAGCGATTAAGCGATAAAAGCTTGCTTTTCCTTTTTTGCTACCTTTTGCACCTTTGCCTCCTTTAACTTGTTTATACTTTTCAATTTATAATGAAGCATTTTGGTTTCTTGTTTTTTTAGAAACTTGCATTATTACATAATAAAGCGATCTAATTAATTAATAGCTACGGTTATGGCTTAAGTTAATTATGCCGCTTCGTTACGAGTTTGCTACTTTTTCATATCTAATTTATTTTTTACTTTTTCTAGAACTTCTTAGTTGCTTATCGCAAGCATTTTAATATCGCATTTCTTTTTAAAGCAAGCGTATTTAACGTATTAAGTCAAACTAAAAGTATTTAATATAATGTATATTTTTTTAGTCTTTTCACACAAAAAATAAAGCATAATTTTAATTTTAAAGGATTCGATTTTATAAAAAAAGGCTAATCATTTACAAATTTTTTTATTAAAATTGAAAAGCATAATAAAAAAGGAAAATAGCCATAAGCCGTCATTAATATTTCCTTTGGTATACTTAAGCGTAAAAATTACGCTAAGCTAAAAGGGGAATAATATTACAAACCCCTTAACACCAAAAATCAATTAACATCAAAATACTAATGATATCATCAAATAAATAATATTATAAAAGTTTTGGTATTAATAAAAGATTAATACTATTAATAAAATAGCATTAATTAGGAAATAATATAATATAATAAATGATACTATCACACACTTGCATCTTAATAATAATAATTATTTTAAATTATAATAGATATTAAGTTACATAATAAATCTTAAGATTATTAAAATTTTGGGATTCCAATAAATCTTAAGGATCTTAAGATCTTAGGAAATTCAAGAAAAACGAAGATTTTATATAAAATTAGCACATCTGCCATTAAATAAAAGCTTCGTACTTAACTTCAAATAATATTCTTTACTTAATACTTAGTAATTGTCTTACCCCGTTTACGTGATACACTTACTTCTCGATTATTAAAGATTAATCACAGCCTTTTGTATTTACACCGAGTAAATATCGGACCGTTACACTTTAATATATCTAGTCCACGCAGTCAACTCGCTTTCGGCTTCTTATTGCCTCAAGCTTGTATTAGATCTCTTCTTTCTTTTGCTTTTCCTTAAGTTCTTTGATTCGCAAATTAGTTTTCTTCTTCTTCTAGCGCTTTGTTTTCTTTCTCCCATACTTGCCTCTGATTGCTCATGAGCATGGGATGTCATGACTTTTTTAAGTTGAGATCGCTACCCATCTTGTTGGCGTTGCGATAGTTTTGCTATGATCAATAGGTGGATGGTAGCGGCAATAATATCCAGAGTACGACTGTGGTAATCTTTGTTTGGTTCAATCGTGAGGAAGAGAGAGGGTGGTTGTATCGTGAAGTTGAATATGCTGATCATAAATTGACGAGGCGCAAGGCAAGATTCAGGTGAAGCGTGGGGCAGAGACGCTAGTCTCGTTTGGGTCCTAGCCAATCACAAGTGGTCCAAGCTCGACGGGTCACTTCGTTTGCCTGGAGCTTCGCAGCCTTGGGGCCAACCTCGTCGAAATACTTTATCACCTTCAGCACGATTTCCGAACAGCAAACACCACGCAATAACTTCCAGCTCGATTATCTCCACGTCGAACTCTGAGTTCCATCTGTGTCATCACAAATCGCAAAGATGTCTGACGACGATGATTTCATGCAGGATTCGAATCAGGAGGAATAGGTCAAGCTCCCCCGTTTTACGAATGCTATTCTGATGAATATAGATATGATTTTGGATATGAGGAAGACGATAAGGAGGAGGGTGATGATGTTGATATCGAGAACAAATATTATAATGTGAAGCAATTGAAAATTACTGATTTTGAAGCTGCTATCGCAGAGTTTCTAGGAGTGCCGGCTTTAGAATAGGAGAAAAGCGATTAGGGATTCAAAGGTCTTAAGCAGGTGATAAAACTAGAGTTCAAGCTTGCCTAGTACGACAAGGTATATTTCTCGCTTAGGATTATAGAGCGGTGTTGATTTTTAAGCTGTTGAATATAACATCAAGCTCCTTACCTACGTTAAGAGTACCGTTACGTGCAATTATTCCGAGAAGTTTATTAACAACATCTTGAACTACATAAAAAAGGGCTTTAAGGATAAGGCAGCCGGTTGATATATGGAAGAATTTTACTTGCAAACTTTATAATCCTTTTAGAATACAAACAACGAACGTTTCTAGCTTAAGACCAATATCAAGCTAGCAAAGCTTTACTTTGACCGAAAGGATTACGTTACCGTCACGAAGAAGTTACGAGAGTTACATAAGGCTTGTAAGAGAGAGAATAAATCGGATGACTTTAGCAAAAGAATATACTTTTTGGAGATTTATGCCTTCGAAATTTAGATATACGCGAAGACAAAGAACAACAAGCAATTGAAGAGACTTTACAAGTGGGCATTGAAGGTGAAATTTGCTATTTCTTATCCGAAGATTATAAGAATCATTCGCGAATATAGTAGCAAGATATATATAAGCGAGGAGAATTAGAAGGATACATAAAGCGATTTCTTCGAATCGTTTCGAAATTACAATAAAGCTAATTCATTACGAAGAATCCAGGTCTTTAAGTACTTAGTGCTCACAACAATATTAATAAAGTCAGATATCAATCCCTTCGAATCATAAGAAACAAAGCTTTACAAGAATAATCCTCGGATCGCTGCCATAATCGACCTTATAAATACCTATCAGCAAGATAATATTCATCAATACAAATCTGTACTTAACAATAACCGAGATCTCTTGTCTAACTCTTTTATCGCCGAAAATATCAATAAATCACCAAAAACATGCGCATAAAAGTAATATTAAAACTTATTACATCATACACTTAATTCAACTTCGCCTTTATTAAAAAAGCTCTCAAGATCCTAGTCATCAAAGTTCAGGATATTCTTAACTTTTTTATCGTTAATAAGAAGGTTAAGGGAAAGATCAATCAATAAGATAATACCATCGAAATTAAGGACAACAGTGATGCTAAAAGACTACGAGCTATATCGGAATAGACCTCAGCAATCGACTCACTCTACCACACCGTATTCTCCGATGGCGAAGGATTCAAAATGCCCGATGTTCAACAGACCGGCGACGACACGGCCTCCTCATTCGGATTCTCCAACGTCGGTCAGAAACTCAACTAGGGGCCAGCCAAGAAGGGTAGGAAGAAGTTGGGAGCTAGTGGTTAGTCAGCCTTATCGAATTGCTATATTTTCAGCGATTTGATCATGTTAGCTAATTACTGACCCTTTCTCCCTCCCCCAAGGTGTTTCTAATCAAATACTTGCAAAGTCCTCTATTCTTCTAGGTGGACCCGTTCTTCCAGATCCTGGCTTTCTTCCAGCCTTTCTCCCAGGTGATTCCAGCGCTACTTCCTCCTTCTCTGCAGCTCTGCCGTGAAGATGTCACTGGCTATCACATGTGAAACCGGAATGCCTGCAAGTCATTTCCCTGATGACCGGCGAGCCAAACGAATTACGATTTCTACAAAGGTACATGGGTTTATTTTGCAGCTGCTTTTCGGCGTATTGGGGGACTTTCACGAGAGGAATCGATTCTCTCACAAAATGTACAACATTTCTGCGAGAGTGGGTCAGTAGGTGGACGAAAGAAGCGATAGCGCTCGCATACTGCATAGCGTAGCATTACATGCATGCAACAATACATTGGAGCTGGCGTGCAGCACTGTTTTTCCATTGGTTGTTTCTTGCGTTACGTGAGTTTCGTGTGTCTTTGTGCATGCTTTTCTTGTCTCCATTGAAGTGACAGATCTCGACCTGGTGGTCACCGTTCCGCTACACAGAGATACAGAGATGCGAGTCACTTGCCCGTCGTCCCAATGTGATAAAGAGTATCTTGATGTTAACTCCGCATTCCAAGTTTCCTTCGATAGCCAGCTTATCCTCGGTGCTTCGCTTTTGGGCAGTTTATATATGAGGTGGGTGGCATCCTTGGAATATAGGTGTGCGCTTGAGTGTAGAGATACACCTCCTCATTCTCTATTGTCGCAGTCACACGAGGCAGAATACTAGCTCCAAATTCTGTCATAAAGACGTATGTTGGGCTAGCTTCTGAAGCAAGGATATTCACATACGCAGATACTGGCCTACCCATGAGGGAAGCTGGCAGATATCAGAGTAGTTTTCTTGATTTCAGCAGATATCAACAATTGAACGGATGATTGGAACTTGTTATTTATCGGCTACTATTCTATCCCGACAGCGCTGAATCCAAGGACGTTGCCGTTGTACCAGAGGAGGTACTCACCTTACTCCAAGTCATCGGCACATACTGTACACTTACATCGCCAGATCCTGTCACATTGGCATAAAATTCCTTCAGCTCATCCTTTTCATCATCTTTCAACACCATTGGCTCAGCCTCCATAGGCAGAATTTATCTCTTATCCATATTCGCAACCTCCACACTTCTCTGCCGACGAAGCTCAACCCCCATTCCCACACATGAGATCTTTGGCCCACCAGCCGACACAATAGCTCGTTCAATACAACCAGCTGCGAAGACAGTCGGCAGATAAGAGGATGTAAGTGTAAGTAGTATCTGTGGCATCAACCCATTTCCAGAACGTAAGCGCGCCGCAGCCTTTTTCTTCCTTTTTCAGCTTGGCGCCGCCGTCCGTTACCCAGCCTCCGCCGATGTTGTAAAGCTCGAACTCGTCAGCGACGAAGTCCTTATCCCAGAATGCGCAGGCGATTGTAGGCGTCGCTGCTGCTGTCGGTGTGACTGTTATGGTGGTCGGTGGTAGAGTGACCGTCGAGGTAGTAGGGGGTGCCGTTGAATTGGTGCTCGTGATTCCGTACATGGAATCCTACATGCTTATCTCGTCAGACATTAGAGACTTTGGTGAGTTAGCTATCGTCCAATTTGTTTTGGAAGTAGGAGGAGAATGTTTTCAGGGGGGTAGTGGAGTGTTACTTACGGAAAGATCAGCCAGTGCAGCAAATGTCGTGGGAAAAGAGTCTCCTGCAATATCGGTGCCATATAGGACGGTTTGCATAGCCGCTGTCGAACTTCCACTTTCACTTTCCGAGCTGGACTGGTCCTCATCATCGTCATCTCCATCTCCCCCTGGAGCGTTGGTGCTTCCCATCACACCCGGAGGGCAAAACGGGCAATCCGGATCGCAAAAGAGTAGACCTTCAAAAGGGACATTGTCAGCAAACGCTCCTAGACTTTCCACCTATATGCCCAGCGACAAACTCTTTGGAACAGAGGTACATACATGGAATACCACAGCCTATGCACGGAGGAACGCCAGTTGGTTTTGGGGTATTTCCAGAAATCCACGCTGGGGTTTTCGAGTTCAACACTGGGTCTGTATTTGGTGGCACGGCCGTTGGGTGTGGATTTGGGGTCACGGTCAGGACGGTTGGTGCTAAGGTGGTGCCGCCAATGATTGTCGTACGCTGTCCATTCGTTTCTGTTGCTGGTTGCTCAACATATGTAAAATCTCCCCAAACGACGGTAGCCCCTGGGACTGTGGTGGTCTGGGACGGTCCGATGATAGAGGTTGTTCCGCTGATGACACTGAAATGTGAGGTCAGTAGATGTTTGTGATTTGAAGACTGACAGTGGGTGAGCACTTACGGTGTGATAGTGATGCCAAAAGGAGGCGGCTGCACAGAGCTTGTCAGATAAATGGGCGCACCTGTGGTTGATGTACTCAAGGTCACGGCCCAAACAGGTATCGCTGTAGTCGTAACTGCATGCAAGTTAGAGACGGCATTTATTTCGAGGTCCGGGGAGGAATCTTACCTGGTGGAATTGAAATAGTCGTAAAGATCGACACATAAATATACCATGGGTATGTAGATGTCACACCACTCGAAAGGGTACTTGTGAGAGTTGTGAGGCTTGAGTATGACACGGTGATCGTCCACAATGGAAAAGAGATAGTGGTTGCGCTGGGAAGCGGCATCGGAGGCCATATCAGGGTCATGCCAGGAACGGCTGTAACGAGCAGTGGAGCAGAGCTCCAAATAGCTGGGTCGATATATACAGTGCCGTTGCCAGAAGTAGAAGAGCCAGAGGAGCCATCCCCTTCAGATTGCAAGTCAACGGCCCAATCGGATATTCCCAGGAAGCTGAGGCTTTCATAGAGAAGCTTTCGAACAGCTTTATTGGAATCATTCATCTGGAGATCGGGATTAGTAACATTCCGATTTCGAACGATAGCTTTATTACCAAGACTTACATATGCCACCCACTGAGTCTCGTCGTAGACTAAGATGTTTGAGTAGGAGCTTGTATCCCACATCGAAACCGCAGATGGATTGCCGGAGATGATGGTATCGAGATCGCAATGAAGAAAGGAAATTGGGCTGCAATAGTGGATATGTTGAGTGACCAGTCAGGATTGATAGTGGCGAATGCGAAGTGGACGTGTGTATATCATTGACACTCATCAAACACGAGCGTTCCCAATCCCAGCCCTCGAAATACGCGATCGAGAAAAACTCGGGTGGAGTCGCGGATGTAAAAATGGATGTCCCACAGTTTGAGATGCAACCATTTTTTCCAGCTGCGGCTGTGCCTGGTGCGTTAGTGGTCGAGTTGGAGATGGTGCAGAACTCAGTAGTAGTTCTATCCAAAGTCAGTGGAGATACCTAATAGTAAGTTAGGAGTAACTCGCCCGCAGTGGCCCCAAATGTCACAGCATGCGTTGAGGGGACATTTATTGAGTTTACTCAAATCTGTTCCAGGTGGTGCTTTGGCAGTGTTGTTTACCTGTGGCCTGCAGAGAGCATTCGGAATGTTTATAGGCATAGGTGGGTAGCCAGCTAATATAAACACAGTCGATTAGTTTGTGATCTCCAACAAAAATTCCAGAACTGAATTGAGAGTGGATAGAGGGCCAACGAAGGTGGGGACGAGCTTATTGCTTAAATAGATGTAATCTCCAGCGAATAGGTTGCTGCATCCGTTCCATCCCTTTGGGGAGATTATCAGCGCTGGTATGGAGATATTGGGCCGAGCAACTTTAACTTACCCAAGTATCTGTATTGTATGATGTAATTTGTGTTACGGTAATGCTGTTACTTGCAGCGAGAGCGGAGCACGAATCACCTGGCATGACGAGGTATGAGTAGCAGTATCCATCGGAAGTCGGCTTAGGTGTTCGGTCTGGCAACGTTCCTGAGCTGCAGCAAACGTACTGTCCAACAGCGAGGGAAGAGCAGATTGTTGAGCCGGGGTTGTATGTAGTGAACACTGCACCCGTAATATCGCATTCGGTAGCCAAGGTAGCACCTGGAAAATCGAATATCAGCAATGAGTGTCCTGGGCTTCTGATACAGTAGTCTTTTTTATGGTGTCTTACATGTATCTCCAGATACGACTTGCACTATTGTACAGTCGCTTCGAGCAGAAAGCTTCTTCCTAGGATGCTCCGAGCGCGAGGCTAGATTGGTCGAGTTTGCTGCGTCGCTGTTTGTGACGTTAGATGGGGAAGGGGCAAGGAAGATGACATTCTGCCAAGGCTTCGTTTCGAAAGTACTGAGGCAGGTACCATTCTGAAAAGATTGCATCGCAACCTATACTAAAGAGATGTCGGACTTGGTGTTCAAGAAGATGCCCAGAAAGTATCTCGCCGTCCGGTCATCGCAAATTTGGACTACCACCTCCTCGCCCACAGTTCCGTCGTCTTGGATCTGGGTAACAAGCTATTTAAGCACAGTGGAAACGACGTCCTGATATGCGAATCCAGATCCAACGTATACCTTAAAATAAGCTTCCATATTAGCGACCGTTCAATGTAAACAACTCAAGCGAAGAAGGGGGCTTGGCGTGCCAAATGATAATGGAGCTCCCTGTTGCTCCCAGACAAAAAGATCGCAGATTGACTCACCCCAAAGGCAGTCGTGGCTGACAAGGCAAAATTGATACTCTCTTTACAACTAGCACCAGAAAGGGCCGAGAACGCATGCAACTGATCTAAGCCAGCCAGGACGTCGGCAACGTCAATTGAAGAGGCGAGTCCTGAAGTGCCAAGCTGGAGCACAGATATGGTTGGGACTCTTGTGATATCATCTGGTTCGCAGTACTTGGTCTGAATCTAAATTAGACTAGCAGCTTTCTGATACCGTGTTTACTAACCTGGATATCACTAGAGGCCAGTTCCATGCTACTGTCAACCTCTAAGTCCGCAGTACAAGCGGCAATCTTCGCACGGCTCTTTTCATGATCAAGTTGATTCGAGATGCCAAATGACAAAAGCATTGGCTTTTCACATAGCTGAAGTCGACGAGGATTGTTGTATACAAACCATGCACTGGAATTAATTCCGGCATTGGTGCAGCTTACAGGGCAGAGGTGCCTCGATGAGTCTGGGCGACCCGAGAAGTTACCTACCAACACTTTGTTCCTGACGGCCGTAAGATCTGTTGGTGTCAATGCGATCGCTGCTGCAGTGGTTGAAATCTGTGCATTGGCTAACAGCGCCTGTAGCGCTTGGACAGCATCCTCCTGTGCATGTGTGCGTGTTGTAAAGCCCAAGATGATAAGTATGACTGAGATGGCGTTTGCCAAAAAGTGACTATTCATCTTACTAGATAGAAATCCCAGAGGTAAATAAGTGTGAAGAAGTCTGCGAAGTCGGGAGGACAATGCCGCCACAAGTGATAGAAGACAGAGTTTATAGACTGCGAAAGAAGGGAACAGCCAGAAAGCGATCAACTACCTCCTCTCGAGTGCGAGGGTCTACTCCAGGAGCTCCATCAAGTTCATCCGATGGTATTCCGGGTTGCTAACCCACCATAATCGAGGAGTCAAAAACATAGTTTCTCCCACATCGTTCGGTGCATTCAGGGATGTTCATGCAACATAACCTTGTCAATTTCGAATCATTTCCCTTGCATAACAAGTTCAGAGCCGAGATCCGCCTCTTGTAATACTGAAGGAAGGTATATTTGATTTTTTTTTACGAGCTAATCCATTTACCGTCGTCCAGCGGCCTGGTGACTCACATTCTTTACGGGGTCTATCTGGATCTGTACATTTCTTCCGGGGCCCGGGAGTGTTCCCAACTTCCTAATGTGAGGTTGAGGCGTAAATATTTCGGGTTTGCAAGGTTCAACTCGCGCTCTCATGGACCGAAGGGGCTGGCCATGGAAGAACTGGCCATATTTTGTAAGGGAGAGAGCTCCGAGGTACGAGGTGGATACGATCATGAGCATTTAATCTGCAGTCTATCTATCCGTAATGTCGAAATGGTGTGAAAAGACGCATTGAGGAGAGTAAGGACTCAGGTGAAAGTCGAGGTTAATCTTCGGTTCCGAGAATGCTTGTCTCACGCTAGGTCATTCATGGTCAATACAGTCTCTGCAGAGATGTGGATTCTTCACTTTGGTTCCATAAATACTGCATATAAGCTTCTAAGTAAGCCTAACCAAGCCTTGCCCAGCCGCCCCGGTCCGCAGCATGAGGAGGAGGAGCCGCTCCTGCAACCCGCACCCGCTCCTTTGGCAAGGTTCTCAACTTCTCATGCAGGTCCTCGCGCTTTTGCCGATAAAGTCAAAATATACTCCACATATGATCCGATGTCTTCTTCGGACATGCTCTGGCTTATCGAAAACAACGTCCGTCCCCAATCAAGTTGCGCAATCCTTAACTGCACTTAAGGGGCAAGGATACAAAGAATAAAGCTCCTTCCTTATCCTGCCTCATCTCCGTGCAGACATCCACTTCGCTGCAATCTTCATTGCAAATCGCCTTGCCAACTTTCGATACTTGCTCTCAATTCAAGGAACAAATCATCTCTGACAGATTCTATGGCAGAAATGGATTACATTCGAATCAGTGATGAACCGATCATATCGACGTCTTACCGGGCGGGGTGGGGATCTATCAAGGTTTGTCGACTTCACAGCTGGCGAGACAAAATTGCACTTTATGGATCGAGAGTTCAGTGATCCAAAGGGTGATGCTTCTTTACACTAACAGCTCGCTACCATCTTTCAACTGATATTTTCAATCATCATTTTGTATCCAAAAGATTCAAGATGCGTGCTTCGTTTGGACTTTTCCTGCCGTTGCTTGTCCTGTCCCAACTGAGTGCTGCTGTTCCTACAGCATCTCTCGACCGTCGTCTGAATAGTACTCTGGTCCGTCGAGTCCGTATTCCAAACAGTCCACTCCCGAATGTCCAGACCGTCCAAACGATCTTCAGCATAGGTACACCAGGAAATCCAGGTGTTTGTGAGTGATGCCCGACGTCTCATAAAATGCATTCCTTTGCTTCAAGAGGCCCTCCCCCTTCTTTTTCGTCTCAAGACGACCAAGTACGGTTGCTATTGAGTATTGGCTGACGGTAGGTTGTCGACTAGGTACCGCGGGACAGTTGGCGATTATCAACAATTGGCTTATTGATGTGTTGGAATTGCATGATGCTGCAGTCAATGCATATGTACAAGTACAAGATGAAGATCTCGGGAGCGCGATGCTTTTCCAGTTTCTAATGGGGATCAGGTGGAATGGGGAATTCCTTGTAAGTTTGAACATTTTCGCGTTTCCATCCACATACTTCACGAGAATCTAGAGAGCGTTCAACAGATCATGACCTGAAATTTTGCTTATAATTTTCTAGACTGATGCCACCAAGAATCTCTTTGATCAGATAGCAAGTGAGTTTTCATCGTCGTTCTTCTCCGCCTTCATTGTTGGAGCCAAGTGCTGATCACAACACAAATCGTCTCAATGCAGTCTCGCGGTTTCTTGCCGGAGGTGGGCTCGAAGAGGCCAAGACATCAGAATCGCCATATATATTCTGTGAAGATTCTTTTGCCACGTATGCCAACCCCCAACAACCAATGTTAGACTCGAGGGGAAACAGTATTCCCGTGAAGGACAAAGATGGAAACGTCGTGGGCTACAAAACGATTGAAGAACTATTTCCTTTTTGGGACTTTAGTGCTTCCACACCATTTTGGGTTGGCCATTTCCAAGCCTACCTCTTCGATTCTAACGGTTTTCCAACTCTATACGGGAGGCCCACATTACAAGCAGCTACTAAGACTACCCCGAGGATACCAGATGGCAGCGACCCCGACATTACATACGGGATATTTGACCCCTTTATAGTTCTGTGCCCCCCCTCATTCGAGGCCACAGATGGTGCACATTCAGCAAACGCTCTCAATGATGCCCTCACATACGATGGATATCCTACAGCCGGTGTTGGACCTCAGTTGGATAAATATGCTCCTTACAGTGCAACGTAAGCCAACAAGCAGAAGGCCTGCACGATCCATTCATAACGTATGTCCGTCATGCTAAAACTTCTCGATAAGCTATATTATGAGTTGTTCCATTTAACTGAAGGTTTCATATTAACAGGCGACCCATTTCGTAAGTTTTTAATCCTCACCTCTTTGAGTTTTAGCACATGCAGGAGAGAAGCTGGAGGGATGGCTGCCTCGTAGCTATAAATCACATCATCTGCTAATCTTGTTCCTTGCTACAGTCTCCATCGAAAGCATTCTACATGCTGCTAGAATAAGCGATGTGCGAATTCCCAATAATCCGGAGTCTTTCGTTCATTTCGCTGTTGCAGCATATCTCTATCAAAATCCACCTGTAGCACCCTCTGGCTCTCCACCGAAACCTGCAGTTGTGTTTCCAGGAGGAGTTCCTCGAACTATTATAGGAATCATGGAGCCTGGTAGCAATATCATGTGAAAGGGTCAGATTGGCACGAAGGAGGTCCGATTCAAGCACACCATAATCGGCTACCAAACCGTTACAGCCTCTGCTGAATTTGTAGCATAACGAGTTAAACTGTCAGCATTTCACCCATTTTTTAATAGGATATAATCAGATTTGGAAGATTGTGTTGCACGTAGACAGACTTATTAAAGTCCGACTGTCGTTTGCGACAATGAGATCTTTTGTAATGATTGTCAATACTTATGTATCAACTTTAAAACCCCAAACCTTGTGCACAAATTTGGGCAGGGAATAGCCGAAACTCTGGTCACGATCCTCATGAGAAGCTTGACAGAATGACCCCCGCTCTCTCCTTTGGCCATCTGCCAACAAAGTAACGTCTCACAACTTCAAAGGTTTATACGAAAAGCTAGCTCCCGTTCTCCTGATACGTGCATAGCCAGCCCGTGAAATGGCTGCGGCAATGCAGGCTAGAAAGCTCGTTTATGGTCCACTCTTTCCAGATGAAAAAGGCACAGCAAGGACTCTTCGAAATACTCTGCCCGCAGCCTGCGGAACTAATGCCCCTTCGGACTCGATCGAAATTAATTTTATAGTATTTGAATCTGAGACCAATTTTTGGAGAAATGCGGATGGATTCATCCTTGCCCCCAACAAGCTTCTGGACCGGTTGATTTCATGAACGCCGAGTCACCTCGAGTCACAATTTCACGAGCCCTGCGTGTGATATTGTTTTTCGCTTAAACAAGCACTTCGTCTGTTGGTGCATCGGAAAAATCTCGCGAGCTTCCACTTTGTTACCGACTATTGCAAGAACGGTTGAGGTCACTGAACCGCTCGACCCGCTCGCTTTGGATGAGGAGGCACAGAAGGCCCAATAACTTACTTAACGTTAAAAGATTCAGGTAGAGACGGCTCTCAGAGTTTTCCTTCGTCTCCTTCGTCTTATAAAAATCAACCAGCCATGAAGTTCACTATTCCGATCCTCGCAGCAGTTGAATTTTCCGTCCCAACTACTCAGTATCTCGTATCCCCACCAGATGGAGGCATTGCCGCTCCCGGAGCTTCAGCAGACTGTAGCGCGTGGGTTCAACAAGCCCACTCGCTGTCATGTGGCGATATTGAAGCATACTACGGGATTACAGAGGCCAAGTTCGAAGAATGGGTAACCAGTCAATGATTCGTTTACCAGATCACTTAATCTGACTTGAATAGAATCCCATCACGACTCAGCTGGGAGCTGGCTGCAATCTCCTTCCAAGTCTATACTACTGCGTAGATGTCAATTACGAACCTATCACAACTCTGGGACCATATACACCCTCTTCGGAGCGTACAACAAGTACAAGTAGTACAATTGCGAAGTCAAGTACCTTGACGACTTTATTTACGACCTCGTCTCATACGACTTCAACGACTAGTTTGCCGGCTCCAACATCAACTGCTCTTTCCGTCAGTTTACACTGTTTTCTTCTAGTCAAATTTAGTCTCCCAATCAGATCGAGTGATTGAACATGACGTGTTTTCGCCATCCCATTATTCCCTTCCCCTTCTCTTCAACTAGGCCAGGCTAACAATTCCTCGTAGTGCACTGCCCGTGTTTCCCTGGTATCGCCAACATCATATGGAATGATATGCGGCGTTTTAGGAGATTCGACAGCTCTCACAGGAACCGGCTTAATTACTGCTTATGTCGCAAGAAGTCCCTTCGTCTTGACAGCCCAAGCCTGTGGAGCCCAGTGCATTGCAACGGCGACTTGTACAAATGTGTACTTTGTGGTTGGAAAGAGCTGCAACTTACATTACGGCAAGTTATCGTATGTGATAACAACAGCGGAGTTAATGCGTATGAGATTTATGACGTGGCCTGCTTCATAGATGTGTTCTTGAAGTCGCCAGCTCCTTTTGGGTCAGTATGCAATGTACAGGCCGACTCAATAGCGCTCACGGGAACTGGCCTCCTTGCTGGCTATAATGGTACTTCTGGAAGTCCGTACGTGGGAAGCATACAGGCTTGCGCAGCCGAATGCTTCTCCACGTCAACATGCACCAATTTCTACTTCGTCAATGGCACTTCCTGCAACCTACACTACGGCAAGATTTCCTACGTCATCAACAACACGGGAGTAAACGCATATAACTTCTACAATCTTGCGTGCTTCAATGCTTGCCCTTTTCCGACTCCATATCAAACGGGTATGGCAGCGAATTGCAATAAGTTCCACTTTGTTGTGAGTGGAGATTAGTGCGGTACTATCTCTACGACTGCCGGCATCACCCTCCCCAATTTCTACCTTTGGAATTCGGCTGTTGGATCAACTTGTGCAACTTTGTATCTTGGAAATTATGTATGCATTGGGGTATCATAAAACCAGTTTTGTTCCAGTTGCAGTATCTATCATAGACTAGTAGTCATGTAGTCGACCGGATATGGAGGTTTTTTTCCCGGCGTGGAGGCTGAGATTATGAAGTTCCAGGTTGTTTCAATAGTTAATACCTGCGAATCCCTAGCACCAATCAAACTAACTCCTCAAACTGTGTGGAAAGCGAGGACTGAGATGTGACTTGAAAACAAATATTGCTCGAAGTAATAACCAAGGAGTAGCATTGCGAGAATTTGCAGGTCAAGGGATATTGGAAGTGAACCTTGATTCGCTTATGACCGTGCCAAGATGTTGAGGGAAAAGACAGTCGCTAAGTCGAATTGACCATTACAGATAGAATTACGGCCGTAAACAAAGTTGTTCCACATCCAGTCATCCATATCTCGTTTAGCTGCGTAAGCGAAGCTTAGCGTTTCCCCGCCCAGGTTGCAGTCAAATCTAAATCTTGCTTTTGAGAAAAAGCTCTCACTTGTTTACAACTTCAGCAATCTGCTTGGCAGCCAAGATCCTCATCGCAACGCCGCAGAGGTCATAAAGGGAAGCATCCCCTGGGATCAACATGGAATCAGCGATCAGTCATTATAAGTAAGACCATTGGACAACCCATTTGTCAATTACGAGATGTCACGAGATATCACGAGACACGATTTTGCGAGATGCATAGCTAACAGCATGCAAGACCGCAATGAAACTCCGGCAACTGTTCCCAATCCCACTTTGGAAATCCCACCAGCTCCTAGGAGTGAGAATACCAGCGCCAAAACCACGCTCCTGTCGCCAGACGCCGATGCTGGGCAACGGGAGCTCCACCCTCGATCTGCACTTTTGGCCATTACCCTTTTCGAAGGAGTCGGTATCTCGATTCCAGAGCATCACAAGCATCTCTGGCAGAATTATAGACCACAAGAACCTGGTCACATCTTAGAATTGGTGGCTCCCGTGGCCGGTAATTCTCTGGACGTTCTTGACCGATCTGGATCCCTTGGTGACAACCCCGCGCCCAAACTGGGTCCGCCCAAGAAGTACGAAAATTCTGGTGTCTATGCCATCATGGAGTGTGAAAAGGTCCAGGTGCCGTGGTACGTCTCCTGGAGTTCTGTAGATGTGGAGAATCCAATCTGGACTGCCCGTACCTACATATATACAAACAAATACAAGTTCGATATTCGACCTTCAGAACCTGTTGAGGTCTCTATCCATCTATATGTTAAGAATTCACTCTCTGTAAGAGAACATGGGAGGGCTCACGACATATACCTTGGTGTAGCTCGCTACCGCCACGAGATAGAGAACAGGCATAGCGATGAAACGAATCCAGGAGTCACGAATTCGTCCATCAAATGGCTCGATATCGAGAAAGGGACTGGCAAAGTCCGCGTCGGCGTGAAATACATGGGTGGGAGTGCCAGTACACAGCCGCTATGCATGGATGATTTCGAGATGGAGCAAAGGATTGGAGCCACGAAGTCCGTAAACACGTTTCGGGTCAGGAAGCGTGATGGTAGCCGCTTGTATGCCTTGAAGGAGATTTCGAAATCCAGACTACGCAGTAGTCCTCCAGCTGGTGCCGACGAAACAGGTCTCGTCGAAACGATACGATTAAGGGCACTTTCTATGACGGACAACCCCTTTGTCGTCCCCATCAAGTTCGCTTTTCAATCACCAGAGAATATCTACCTGGTTGCACCCTTCATTCTCGGTGGCGGATTGATGCAACGCCTTCACGACGAGCTGTGCATAGACATCCAGAGAATTACGCATTATGCTGCAGAGATTGTGTGTGGTCTGGAATATCTTCATGATGTAGGCATATTCTATGGACATCTGAACGCACGGAATATTCTCCTGGATCTCTCGGGACATATTTGTATTTGTGACTTTGCACTTCCCCTAAGTCAGCTAAGCATGGCCACGAAAAAGGACAGGGAAAGAGTCTGCGCTACAGAAATCATCACTGGGCTTGCTGAAGGACGAGAATGTATCCCGACGGCGAATTCAGATTGGTGGACTCTGGGTATCTTATTAGCGGATATGTTGAGCTGTTTCGCGCCACATTGGTACAGATGGCGCGAGAAATTTCTCACTGCTATACACACCACCACCGAATCTCAACCCATCGTCTTCCCAGCTACCATTCCTGCACCAGCACAAGATCTCTGCATTAAACTCCTCCACCGCGATCCAGAGCAACGACTAGGCGCAAAGGGAGTCGCGGAAATCAAGAACCATTCTTTCTTCGAAGGCATCGATTGGGACATGGTTCTCAAGCATGAGTACGAACCGGCTTTTCTACCCCAGGATCACAGCCAGCATCAACGTACAGGCTGCGAATTTGGGCTGCCGATGACTGAGGAAGACCGGCAGAAAATGGCGAAAATGTCTGAGTCTATGATGGAGGAGTCTAGAATTATGTTTGCTGATTGGTATTACCAGCCGACTCGACCACCACCGGTCGAAGTTGAGAGGGTCCCGAGTAACTCGATGTGGTTTCTTACTCGTAGAAAGCGAAGTGACGAGGGGAATTCGCTGAAAGATGCTGCGGGTGAATCTTCTGCGAAAGAGGTGTAGATATTCGAGTAATTCAATTTCCAGGTGCAAGCCTTTAACGCACCGACGTGGTGTTGAATACATTCTTAGTCGATTCTAGTACTGTCTCGAAAGACATCAACTGGCAGAGAGGCGGCCTTGAGATGTCGAGAGAAGATGAAATGAAGCTCGGGTACGAAAAACGTACTAAGAGTAGACCTGTCTTTGACATTTGATCGCAGGAAACCTATCTTTATCGAAAATACCTGTACCGAAGGCAATCGCGGTCTTGTGACCTGACTTCAGAGTTTCAAAACATCGCAAATATTGAAACTATTATATCTTCTTTTTCACAGAAGGATCCATGAATGAAGTTTTGTCCTCCATTTCTTAATGCTTGGCCAAATACATAAATCATATATATCATATCAATTCCCGAAAATCAGAAGCTCGACACCATTAAATATCAATCCGGCTGGCAAAATCGAACTCTCACCTCCCCGTGGTGCCAGCTAATAATATTGCAATCAATTCTGTAATAGTTGATGAGAGTCGCATTCGCTACTTCGATCTTCTCACGATGCGGCGATGTATCCTTTTCGAAACAATATTTTTAATGATTTCGCAAACTTTACACGTCCGCAGAGCCAACATCACGAATATTATTCGAAGCCCCGCATCAACAAGACTTGTATTTGAAGAGATAAGAGGCAAAGGAGAAAGGCTTTCCATCCCAGCGAGCTATTGTACCTGCGTGTTACAATAACAATAACGAACCAGTGAAGCACGAGTTACTACGACAAGTAAAAGCAACATGGTGTCAACGAATCAACAAACTCTCCTTGGAGAACCATCAGCTCGCATCTGTATCGATCAGATCTGCCGATTGCTTACCTTTATTTCGCGGGATCAATCGTTACCGCGTGATACGAGCACTGAAGGACTGCACATATTTGAATTCAACAAGAGGAAATCCGGTTTTAAAAGTAATTTATAAGCCCTCTCGAGTTTATGGTTCCGTTGGATAAGACATGAGCTACGTTTGAGGAAACCTTACTCCACTCCAAAGAGTTTGAGGAGTCGATTAGAGGAGTTATGGAATAGTTTTTTAGTACTTAAGACGTATCGCACCTGTATAATGTCTTTATGGAGGCAAAAGGGGTACCAAATAAGTTACACTTGGAAGGCCTAAGACTTTGGAATAACGATATCTTGCTGTCCGAGAACCTATTCACTACGTAAGGTGATTCTTATTGGGGTTCGAGTCCCCTCCCGCGGCTGCAGGTGCATCGAATCTCCCTCCGAATTAGTTATTCAATATGGGCTAAGAAAGAAATGAGCCTCTTTTAAGAGTTCCGTGTATATAATCAAAAATTGAATGTTAACGCTATTAAATCTCAATCCAAGAACCCCAAAGGTGTCTGGGCGTCCACTTCTCGCTTACGGCTCACCAAGTGCACGGCTTACGCCCCCAACAGCCCCCCAGAAAACCTCAAAGCGCACAGAGTACCGCAGAGCACGGATCGTAAAGCGCAAAAAGCAAAAGACACTATCCGGGGAACTGAAGCCGTCCGGAAGATCGCCGCTTGTGAACAGCCGAGACAAGGAGAACCTTGGTAAGATGGATGAGATGGACAGATGGGGAAGATAGAAGCGAGATCTAGACGGTTATTTGGATCTGATATCGATGCAGGAGCCGGAGATGAAGAAAATCTGGATCGTAAGGGGTTGGGTTAGGTTGCTAGCGTTTTATGAGAGATGGTTGAGTGGTAAAGAATAGGGTAGGTGTGTTAGTGTGGAAGTATTTACTGGCCGAACAGCTGGTTATTAGAATTGTCCTCTTGTCTTTACTTGTGTATATATTTACATTTCTAGTATCTGTGATGTGCATTTCTGCTTTGAAATGGTTAGAGAAAAACCTGCAGCCATGTTTGCCATTCCCTTCCTCTTCGATAAACACTGATCTCTACCTCCCTCTCTCATCCCACCTCCCTCCATTACTCACTCAGGCCGAGCCGCCCACACACACACCCACCCCCTAGCACTCAACGGACCAACCCCCCAAACTAGGAAACACCCAATCTTTCCGCCGGTCGGTGCGGGCCTATCCCTGTCCCTACATGAAAATCTGCCCGTGCGTGTCTCTCTCGCGTGCAAACCCTCGCTTCTCACTGGACCGCACTCGCGATGTCATGCAGCTTTGGAGCATCCTCGTCTTTTTGAGAGCTGCTGAGTGGATGGAAGGGGAAGGGTTTCGCGGGAGAGGAATGACTTGCTTCCGGGCCGGGAGGGTAGGAGGGTTTTTGGAGGGGCGAATAGGAGGGAGGAAGGCTAGATGGGGGAGGTGGTGAAGAGGGAGGGGGGATCCGGGATTTTGGGTGGATATTGGTGGGCGGGATTTGAACGAGAGGTCTTGAGTCTTGGGTTGAGGCTCGATTGATTGACTCTAGGCTCTATGGTTTGGAGATGAGAGAGGGATATCGGTTCGTGAAGCAGCAGAATCTTTGAAAACAAGGTTCTCATATCGTGACTGAGCTAGCTTGCAGGTATTTTCCCCTCAATCTTTAACGTTCAAATAACAAGCAACAGGAAGAACACAAATCTATAGCGGCTAGAAGACATAATCGAGGCGTTGAGTGAACTTTTCCGGGGCTTGTTAGACAGGCGGCACAATTCGGTACCTGGCTACCTAATGTCCAGACCAAAAGAAAAGTTACGGGACAAGTACCGTCCCGTACCACTCAGCAAATCTAGGTGATTATCTACCTAGTAGGCCCAAGTATCTAGTATCTAGCCCAAATTCATCCTCCAAATTGAAATCGAAATAGCTCTCACCTCAGAATATTACAGCATGCAACAGAAAATCCCCCCAGAAAGAAAATCTCGAAAGTAAGGCAATGATGATATGTACCACGCTTAAACGGCATTGCCGCATTATAGGTACAAGAGGACGAAGTCACAAAGTCCGGACGGCATCGCCGCATCACAGCACTCAGTCGGACCAAATCACAAAGCTAGCTGAAGGATGAGATGACAGACGCTGTAAAGCGTTACAGTGCGCCGTGTACGGAACAGACCGAGAGTACAAAATGAGGGGCTTCCAAACAGGCAGCAAAATAAAAACACAGAGAGGATACGAACGCAGCAGACGGATAGGCAGGTTGGGTATGCATGGGATTGGAGGTATGTATGCTGCTACCCACCGCGGTGACCTGTGATAATGCGGAGACCCGCGATGGGCATGATCGTGATCGTGGTTGTGGTTAGGTTTAGGGTTGTTTGCGTGGGTGCCTTGATGGATGTCGTGCTAGGATAAGGTAGGTTGATGGAGTGAGGAGAACATTTCCACAGCGTTACAGTATGTTTATGGGGGGAAAATAGAGCGCTGTAAATGGTAGGTAAGATTTACAGAAGCTGGTCAATTTAGATCGTCTCAAGCGAAGTATGGCTCTTTCGTTCTACACTGTCTCGATAACCTAAGTACTGCTGAGTATAATATCTGTATTGACGTATGAAAGAAGTCCTTTGCCTCTGACCCAATATCTTCACTTCCTCAATGTACGATGGGGGTCAAACCCACCACCACCCACCATCACTCACACCCACTCACTACCAACGGCAACTTCCCCAGACTCGGCGTCCCCACGTATCATCTCCCTTCTAGCGTTGTATCGCGTTCCTCACCAGGACCTCACCAGGACCTCAGCCGTTCAAGTTTACATTTGGGGGCTCTTTCCCTCGTTCGTTCATGGAGACGTGGGGACGTGAGGACGTGCCATGTCAGACGGATGTGATGCATCGTATCACTAGGAGCGGTACCGAAGACTGAGCGAACGAGGGCTGCATATGAGGGGTTTTCTTCAGCGGGGTATCCCGTCCCACGAAAGCAGTGGGGAGGGAGGAAAGAGGAGGATTGGGGATGGGAGAGGAGAGGGGATTGGGATTGGGAGACAGACGCTGTAAGCGCCGACGAGGTTCGCATTGGAGGGGTAGGATGAGGAAGGATGGGGTTTGTTGGTGGCTTGAAAGTTGAGAATCGGTGTGTGGAGAAGGGGTTGTGATAGGATGGATTGGATTGGATTGGATGTCTAGATAGTGGAAATCTTTGAGGGGACCGGTGACTTTTATGTGTGATGTGTGTGTGTGGGATGTATATCGGATCTCCGAGTCATGTCAGGTCATGTCATGGCATATCGTGGCACACATGAGGAAAGGCTGGCTTTTAGACATTGGATAACGTGGAAAACGAAAAGCATGAAGCTCAGAGCTCCCAGCCATAGATCGGAGATCCAATATCTTGATGGCTGCTCGCAATTTTGGGAAAACTATCCCTTCATCTCGACCAGGCATTTTCCTCGCAAATCTGCCTACCCCAAATGACCTACTCTATTTCCCAACAGCAAGATCATCGTTTCCCACTCTTCCTCAAATCAAGACCCAGGTCAGCACATCCCACCCCTCCATGCAACGAACCGAGCTCCGCTCGCTCAAGTACCGAAAGGAAGATTTGCACTTGTACCTGAGCTGCCTTGCCTGGTGTTCCACTGCCTCTGCCTCTCAGAATCCTTGAATCACTCCCGCTATGCTGTGCTCGTCCACTACATCTGCACAGACTATACTACACTGCACTACACTTTGCAATGTCCCGAAATCTCTTTATATTGATTTGATTTGATATTTGGATCTCCGCTTGTTGCCTTGAGCTTTGGGAAGCGGGATATGGCAGTAGTTGATGGCAATAGGCAGGCACTTGCTTGATGATGACTTGATGAGAAGGATATGGCAGGTACGGAATGACCTAATCGTGATACCTGGACTCAAGCACGAATTGTTCAAGAGGAGGGGAAGTAAGATCAGAGTCAAAGGAAGAAACGAATGGAGGGGATAAGAGAGGAGGTGTCTCCATTTCTTGACGGGAAGATGCAGGAAGGCGGGGCAGAACTGTCTGCATGTTGCGATCCATATGAGGCTTGGATTGGATCAGGATGCAACGGCCAGAAAGATTGACCAACAGATAGAGACCGTAGCTTGGCGAGGAGCAGAAAGCAACAAAATAGCGGAAGAATAGAATACTGGACAGATATAGACAAATTGAGACGAGACTATCGACTAACTGGCCTCATGAGAAAGATGAAGTGAGATCTGATCTGCTCAACCTCGGCCTCACAGCAGAGAGGTTCGGAGGTACTTTATGAAAGGGTCTGTATCTGGAGTAGCAAGCTTCCAAAATAGCTTCATGTCTCGATTGCAGAGGGGTGATACTTGGCTACATCGGACTATTCACCTCTTCGGACCAATTCCCCTTCCACCAAAGCCAAATGAAGTAAACCGAAGCTCAATTGACTTTCCTCCTGTAATCTTCCAGACAGCCACATGCGCGCCTGCTGGGTGCTTGCATTGCTTCCTAGGCTGAATACCGAGGCCGGCGTGTAAATATGGTGGTCGCATCGCCGATGGGAGGTGCAGCAACGGCACGCAACGCATGTTCAAGGAAGATGGAGGGAAGGGAACGGATGACAAGGGAAGGGAAAGCAAAGGGAGGGTCAGGGAAGACAGACCAAGACCAAGCCGGGAAACCAACAGCTGCAGGCAGAGCATGAGAAGCACCAACACGGCACCAAAGCTCCACGAGTCAGGGTTTAGTTCGGGCCAGGCCGTCGCCGTGGCCGTCCAGTCGACCAAGCAAAGACCCTGGATGGGATGTTGAAGATCCAGAGGAGGTGGTGGAGGTGCATTGCTCCAGTGGTGGTGTATGGCAGCATGGGCCAGTAGTAACCAGGCCAGAGTACGGACAGGCAGGCAGGCAGGCCGTGAGTGCGTTGTACACGAAAGGTCGAGCACATTACGAACGCTGCAACGCGCTGCAGTCCGGAATCCTTCCCATAATTTCCCTCTCTTCTTCTATTATTGCGGGGTTGAGTTGAATGAGGCCATCCAGAGAAGTTGTGAGGAAGTGAAAGCAGCAGTCTGTACAGAACAGACCAGACTGTCATACAGACGACCGTACCGTACCTTCAAACTTCTATCCACGATACCCTCGATATAAGATAGCTCATCTCAATTACTACCCAGTCCGGATAGTCTAATCACCTCTTCGTCCGGCTGCTGGTCTGCATTAGGGTCTTTGACTTACCTTACCAGACTTTGCCTCACTGGGCTTGTGTGTTTTGATACTCTTGTGTGACACCAGTAGACGAAAAAAAGTTGCTTGGTGTTGGGGCTCTTTTCAATTCTGCTTCTTGTCTTTTCTTAAGAGAAAAACATTTGCTGCCATTCGAATTTCGACATCCCGGACTTTCTTGAGCAAAACTGTCTGTGTATATCGCTTGATTGTTGATTTTGCTTGCTCGTCCACAGCCCAGCACAGCACAACTCCCGAGCTCCAAAATCCCGTCAGCTGCCCCCCAGCCAGACCACACCCAAACTTCAGCTCTTTGAGAAGAGAAGGGCAGGGACAAACAGAAAAGAGGGAAGGCATGTTCCAACCACAATCGACGCCATATTTCTCGTCGTATGGAGCATCGATACCGCTTCCTGACTTCGCTGCTTTCAAGCACCGTCTGGAGTTGTGGAGAGGTTAGGACCTGGACCCACGGCGTCTCGAGATCGCATCTTCAGCCCCGTGGCTACGACGGATCCATCCCCACTACTGAACTTCAACCACAACCACAAGAACAAAAGCACTATCAACAACCACGGCTCGGGCCTTCCGCTAGACTATCGCAACGATATGAGCGGCGCCAGCGATATCGAGGCCCAGGAGGCATTGGCTCGGGAATACAATGCTGCTCTGGAGGTGAGTTGGTGAGGGGGAGCTGTGATAATTGAATACCAAAGAGCGACGTACTTAAGGACTTGCCAGATAGATGAACGAAAGGAGAAGACGAAAAATACAGTAAAGACGCTGCTAATGCAAACTGCATAGATCTTAATAGTTTCTATGATAAGAATAATATAAATAAAGAGATGACTCGAGAGGAAATAAGTGAAAGCTAGATATAAGGAAGATTAGGGAAAGGAAGAATCCTATGGAAAGAGAGGGAAGAGCGATAAGTTAATAGATAAACTGTTTAAGTATATACTAAATAAGATAAATAATTATTACTAAAGTTAAAGCTAATATAATAAGATAAGACTAGTTAGAATATGCCTCTTATAATGTAGTAAGGCACGTGGTAATTAGGTGATTTGGATTTGGGTATATATATGGCTTTAGGATACATATAATTAGCTTTATCAAGCAAAGTATTATGGTTTGTAAATGTAGTATGTTTTTAAGGGATAATATTAATTGATTTCACTTGTTTATATTAATGACTTATGTAAGGAAGTACACAATTGAGGCTTTATCTTTACACATCCTTAAGGTTTGCGCTTTTATTATGATTTTGGCGATTTTAGCGATTTTAGCGATTTTAGCGATTTTGGTAATATTAGCGATTCTAATAATTCCAATGGTTTTGATATATATACACGCATTTTTTTGATTTAACAAGTTAAACTTTTAAAAACTTAATTGCCTTTACCAACTTAATTATCTTTGCTAATTTAATTGCTTTTGCTGATATAATTATTTTGATTATACTTTTGCTAACGTAAATATTAGGCAAAATGAAGCTACTATTTTGAATGTAATTGACATTAGTTGCCATTGTATTTATAATTATTCCGGGTGTAATCAATATCGGCTATTATTGCTATTATCTTCAAAAAATATAAGGCTCGGAAGATTAGGATTAAAGTAGTCGAAATGGTTATTAAATTGAGGGAAGAACGAATATAATAGGGCACGTAGTAATTAAGTGATTTGGACTTAGGTATATATATGGCTTTAAGATACGTATAACTAGCTTTACTAGGTAGAGTACTACGGTTCGCAGATGTAGTATGTTTCTAGGGGATAATATCAATCGATTTCACCCGTTTATAATATTAATATCGGTATTAGCATTCGTCAGCTTGATATTGACATTAATCTCCTTTTGCTTATCCCTTATATTAAAGCAACTTTTAATATCTGATTTATCGCTATCGAAGGATAGGGAGGAAGGAGAGTTTAGTGTTAGTTATTAGCGACGACGCATAATAAATAAATTAGTCGAAGGGGACGGCAGCGATGACAATTAAAAGCAAGGCCAAAGGTATGAAGGAAGAGCTTATTGCCTAAGTAATAGCAGCGGAGGGAAAAGAGGACCAAAGCAAGAGAAAAGTGATAATTAAGTATAAGAGGTTTATTTGGAGGAAAGGAGATAGAGAAGAGAAAAAAGGAAGACAAACAAATATAAGGATTGCCATCTTGAGAACAAATATGAGGATTGCTATCCTAAGTCACAAGAAGATGAAAGGCAGCTGTTTTTTGCTCCCCCTTATAAAAGGTATTGAAGCGAAGATGAGGGAAGCGATTCTTAAAATGATGACTTAACTCACTTGCTTTTGTTGGTGTTCTTGCAGCAGGGCAAGATCCTGAGACCATGCCGCCTTGGCCATGAGGTACGCGAGCGCTAAGGCGGCGCGAAATTTTAGCAAGTCGGCTATAAAAAGCAGCAATTAAACTCCCCGAAAATAGCAGCCAGTTTGCTGTTTGGTCATTAAATAAAGTAATAAATTAATGCATTATCAAGTATAATAACAAATTATAAAGCTAAATATGCGTTACAAAGCAATAAAACGTCGTTAATTAAAAAGTTCTCAAATATATTGCTATTGCATGTATTTGTAAAGGTAAAGAAGGTAATGTATTTATTTATAGTATATGCCGGCAAAACAAAAACTCGCTTTTTACTTTATAATTACTTACGAATTATTGCTTAAGCTTTAAAGCTTAATTAATTATAATATCGATCTTCAATTTGTTTATCACTTTCAGATTCGTTTACACAAATAATTTGATTTGCGATAAATTGTTATAACTAAAATACTTATTTAAGCTATAACTTTTGATTTTATTAAGCTGCCATCACTTTCAACTTCTTTCGTATATATTTGATTTATTACAAAACATTGTAAATTATAGTTTTAGCAACATTTATATTATATGCATTATAAAGAAAATTTACAAGCTTATCCTGTAGCGGGGATGCAGGTACAAGCACTCGGGCCGGAATAACTTTTTTCCTTCTTTTTGCCCATAAGTAGATTAGGCGAAGTCCTATATTAAATAAAGAGCGATCGAATCTTCAAATGACGAGCATTATGTATTGTCGGTTGAATCGGGTAAAGCAAAGAACAAGTGACACACTCTATAAGGGTAAACTTAGTGTTTGTGAAAATGTGTGTCTTTCTAAGAGGGGAGGGGGAGGTATCCGGATCTTATAAAGCCTCCGGAATACCCCTGAAACCCCTCCGAATCACCCCCGGTAAGGGGGTGGTGCCAGTGCCCGGATCCCTCCTGCCTCGTATGGCTCCTGTGGACCAACATGTATAATAATATATACTCCTTCAAGCCTTATTTACATTCATTTATATCCTTATGTTACACCTATTAGCTCTCACTTAACTTCTTTTATATAGCACAAACGACATATCCCTTTACAATCCTAATACATTTAAAGTCTCTTATCCAAAAATAACTTAATTAACTATTCCATTTCATATGTAATAATCTTTGCTAACCCTTTAAAACGCAATAAAACATGTAAATTATGATCAATCCTTTTCTTATAATAATATATCGTTTGTAATGTAATCTTATATATGTTAGCAATCGATTATAAATATAATCAATCATAAATTACTTTGAAAGCATAAAGCGCATCTTCAATTCGCGCTACGACATTATTATCTAAATGAAAAGTCATCAAAATAACTTGAAAATTATATCATTAAAAAAAGCAATTACAAACATTTAATTTAAGCTACTTACAAATTATTCTAAATTAAATTTAATGATATAACATTCAAAGGCGCATATATAGCAAATAAAGGAAGCAACCGCGTTCGCGTTTTTTGGTAAGGCTCGGTAAAATCACGTTTTCAAGCTAGTTACTAACATTGCTGTAATCAAAAGCCTGAACCCCCGCATTCAGTATCTCCACAATTTTGATTCCCCTCAAACCCTTTACAATATTTGCCAACGTTGGGAAAGCTAGCTCCAACTCCTTCCCTTCCAGATCCGTGAACTTGATTTTCGCGCTGGCTGCCTTCCATCTCTTTTCGCCTTGCTGTGAAGGCAAAGCTGGACTCGAGAAGCAGCTCAACGTCTCAGTCGTTCCCTTCTCATCACTTGACACGTTCGAAGAGCAAGTCAATACAGGAGCTTGCAGAACAGACTCAGCGTCCACCGATTCGCTTAGCCCGTCAAGACTCATCTGGCAGAACTCAGTACCTTCCCAGCCTGCACTAAGCTTGTATGATGAGGCCGATGTCTGCTCAGCCAAGGTAGCGAAGACTTTGGGGAAGTGGATCTCTTCGCGTCCTGTGATGATTGGATCTGCCATATTTTCGAACAAAACGGGTAGGAAGTCTCCCTTCGCTTCTTTGGTGTCGGCATTTCCACCTGCTCCTTCCTTCGTATGTGTTACATCGTGAATGTAGAGTCCGAAGAAAGAGTATCCTCGTGCGCCAAGCCAGGCCAAATTACCCAGTTTGGAGACAGAAAATGTAGCGGTAGCCCAACTTCCTTGACTACTTATCACAAACTCGTTGCTCGGAAGCAGCGTGTTGAGATAGCTCTTGTGCGTCTTGAAAGTCACAAAGCTAGTTCGGTAATTGTGTTTGCCAAGAGTACGTGCTCTGCCATTCAAGTCCTGCCGTGGACTTGGGGTTGGACCGAACGAAAGTGGCATCCGTTGATATGCAGCAGCCTTCCTCAGCTCTCTCAGCAAGATGCCATGTGCATTATCAAACGCATCATGGTTGAAATTCAGTTCCGTGAACTGCATGGGATTCATGACCATTCCCCCATGCTTACCGCGAGAAGTCTTGAAAGCTGATTGGCGAGTGACGTCTTGTACCAATGTAGCTCGATCGTAACGAGCTTGAATATACATCTCAAGGCGCTTGGGGATATCCTCAGTCCGAGTCCCGAACGGGAATAATGCTCCAAATGCGGCGGCATCCTCGATAGCTTGAGCTCCGCCTTGGCCTTGATGAGGAAGAAAAGCATGAGCAGCATCTCCCAAAAGAGCGATGTTTCCATGAACCCAGTTTTGTCGTCCCAACTCGTCATGGTCAAGAAGCTTCCAGAGATTGATACCTTCAGGTGCTGCTTTCGCGAGAACTGCCTTAACATCTTCTGGGTATGATCTGAAGCAATGTAACATCGTCTCTTTCGAAGCAGATTGATCCCATTCCTCTGCGCTTGCCTCGGACTCTTCGTCTGGGTGCAAAGCAACGAAATTCAAAGACGTATTCTGTTTGCAGGGGTACACGACAATCCTTCGGTCTCCGCCGTACAGAAGTCGCAGTTCTCCGTCACGCTCAGCAAAGTGTGCAGTCTTCGGATCAGATCGAATTGTTTCGATTGGAATGAGAAATCTGAAAGCACTTGATCCTGATGGCTCCGGTGGTGGCAGGTCCTTGATCAATGCTCCTCGAATTTTTGAGTGCACTCCGTCAGCTCCAATGATGAGATCTCCCGAATGTGATGTACCGTCCTCCAGTGTCAAACTTGTACTGGCGACATCAACGCTGGCAACTCGACTTCTCAGATGTAGAATTGCTGGGGTTCCTTTGCCCTCTGAAGAGGTAGCGATTGCTTTCAGGGCATTGTGCAGGTCAACGCGGTGTATTAACTGCCAAGGATATGGGAAAACTTTGGACAGCATTCGAACGTCTTTCAAGAAGACTTGCTCGCCGTTTGGTCGATACTCGGAAACCCACTCGCATTGATTCGCTCCATGATCCTCTGGGATCAAGCCCATTCTTCGCAATAGTCCATTGACGTTGCTGGGAATATGAATTGCTGCTCCTGTTTCAGAAGCGAATCGACTAGACTCGAATATCTGCAGGCTGTTAGATAGAACATCGACTGATGATGCACTACGTCTGACTGACCTCAACAGTATGTCCAGCTTGCCGTAAGAAGATAGCAGCTGACAGGCCTCCAATACCTCCGCCAGCGATCAAAACCTTCAAGGGCTTCTCCTCACCAATGTCACCATTGGTGAACTTAGTATGTGTTCCGTTCATGGCTATGACTGATCGAGGAAGAAACTATTCGGACTCTTGTGACAACGAAGCTTTTCTGCTCAGGTATATCTTTGAGAAATGTAGTAGATGTTGAATGGATCAAAATGAAGCTAGTCAAACTCGGTATTTACTTACCCCACATCCAAAAGGAACGAGCGAAGAAGACGCGCCCTGAGACAAGTTAAACACGATGATGGAAAGTCAAAATTCCGAAGTCCGAGAGGACAAAGAGAGGGGCCGGAAGCGTGGGGAATGTGAAGATATCTATTTTTCATTTATTATTACTATTGGAGTGAGAGGAACTTGAAGCCAGACCCTCAGGAGTGCCGGCCCCACACAATCACCCGCCCCCTCTCCGGAATCCAGTGCGCTTGTCCACTCCTGCCGACGCTGCCACTCCGTCTCAATCTCTATCCTAGTTCGAGGTCCATGCCAAATTCAGTCTTCCTTGGCTGACTGAATAATTCTTCAGGGCCAAGCCACACTCCTCGGCAGTCTTGGCTTCGATGGCGATGTTGACTTGGCTGCCATTCACGAAGCAAGCCTCAACAGCACCTCTGACCCACGTAAGAATTCCATCGTAATATCCGTCCACGTTGAAGACCACAACAGGCTTGTCATGAATTTTCAGTTGGTTCTAAGTGGTCATTTCCATGAGCTCTTCCGGGGTACCGTATCCCCCTGAGAGAGCAACAAAGCCGCTTCCTGGTCCACCTTCTTTGAATCGCTTAGCCATCTCCTGCTTTCTGGTGTGCATGTCTTTGACAATCATTGTCTTGCCGTAAACATTCTCATCCGGGACAGCGATCTCTCGGCCTTCGTACGTTGTCGTAGTGGTCTCGTTCGTGCGCTGCTCTTGCTGCATAAGGGGAGCTAATTGACTTGTCAGTACTGCTTGCTTCAATGTCGCGAATTTAGACGGCGACAGTAAGTCAGATATTGACTAAGAGCTCCTTATATCGCCAAATCAGAGAGGCTCAAGTCTCTCGGGCTCATGGCCAAGGACATTGCGAGGAGATATGCTCAGCACCTGGGATGATTCCTTGCACTGAATAAGGTCCTGAGAGCGACACTAAGGTGCGCGCTACTTCACCTAACAAACTAGTCGTCCATCCACCATATATGAGGCTGATATTGTGCTCATGAAAGTAGATAGCAGGCGCCTTAGCAGCTGCTAGGTGGGCCGGTGATTTTACAGGCGACATTCCACAGCTACAGACATGTTAGTTACCAGGTAACGAAGACATGTTTCTCTCTTGCACTTACAATACACAGACTGTTGCTTGAGCCGTGACGATCAATCTCCGTTCTGTTTGTTGATGTAGCTTTTGCAATGCCTTGTCTTGGAAGTATGTCGAGGTTGGTGGTGTCCCGAGATTTGTCTTGGTAAAGTCTCGAGCTCTGTGATTAGGCAATAAAGCTCTTTATCTATAAAGAAGAAACCTGCTGTAAACACTTCTAAACAAACTAGTCCGAACGAGGTCGCGTAATGTTGCCTGTTAACGTGGAGGAAGGTGAATTACCCAGGTAGGAACCGAATAGGACTATGTACGTGTGACTGTGGGATCCTGTGAATAATACTTGGATCAAAATCAAGCTTCAAGCTCCTAGGGACTGATGTCTTGAGGTAGCAGTGATATTTCGACAAGCTATGGTCCTAATTTCACATCCGCTGACTCACATCATGTTGCTCGTTGAGTGACACTGGTCGCAATTGAGGTATAAACACGGTAATCGGGTGGCTTTGCCCTACTCCTTAGCAATGATCGTCATACAGTTCTTGAATAGACAAGAAAACCCCATCAGAACAAGAGAAACAACCGCTCAGGGTCAAAGTTGGCCAGTGAGCTGGTATCTAAACACCGACGCTGCATGTCAGACGGTATTCCAGTCAGCACGCATTTCTGGTTCTCCCGACGTCAACTTCTGATACTATAAATACTCTTCGAGCAAACAATATCCATTTTGGTACAGGATTTCGCCGATATCCGCCAGCTGAAGTATGATGCCTAGTTTTCAGTGCAAACATGGTGTCTTCAGCCATCCTCAGATTTGATTTTGGGGACTGACAGCTTAACCGAAGGCCTTACAGCTACGAAACCATCCCCGAGTTGACAGCTTCGGGACATCCAGCTGCTGTGATTCGTGCGCATGTGAGATTTGCTTCAAAGTCATTGATTCGTCTGAAAATAATTTCCCTGCAGATTCCAGCCCAGCTAGTCGCCAAGCCGTGGCCAACAGACCTCTGGTGACGTTGAAAGACAAGGGCTTACAAACCCGCGATCTCCAAAGACCAGGAAACGATTCTAAGGAAACCAAGATCCTTTCGAGATTGGAACTGATCTAGAGATCGAACATAAATTCGATGCGCTGCAAGGTGTTCATGACTTTCAAAGGCCCCGATGTAACGCTGTGAAGCGGGACTCGGCAGGAGGGACCGACGGAAACGACGAGGGGAGATTCTGCGTAATTTTCAGTGACCTAAAGTCCTGTGGAACAGTTGCAAATGAATTTCTGGCAGAGACCTATCCCAATACTGCCATAATACAATTCAAAGCTTGGGTACGAAGATAGGATGACAAGGTATTTCACAGCTCAGCATACCCTCGCGTGTTCCTTTTGTCTGATAACACCAGTCGTCCGATTAACCTCAAGCAAGCCTTTCGCGAATCATAAACCAGAAACAAGCAAACACCACATCTGTTTGACTTCAGTCGTAGGTCCCCGCTAAACACGTATTCACTGCATGCTGTATGGCCCAGCTGCAGGATTTAAGGTTGTTTCCCGACCAAGGGACCATCTGCCGTAAATTGCAGTGGCAATTGGGATCCTACCCATTGTGGATTACCTCGCCCCGGGGTTCTTAGAGTCCGGAGAGCGCTACCGACGTGACCATGATGCTTGATATTAATATCGGATGGCAAGGTACTCGATGCGCGCCAATCGTGAAACACTGTGGGGAGAGCTGTGATGCATTTGAAGCGAGAAATCCAGGCACAAGCGAGAATTCAGGGATCTACGGCACGACAACACCATTCACAACAGATTGTTGCCCCTTTTCAAATCACGGCCCGTTTCTTTTTTTGAATTCGGAGTAGAAGCCAAGATGTAAATCCCCCTCTTTTCTTCATTCATCCTTTTGCCTTTACTTTATCCTTTAGGCATATTGTCTTACTCTTCTCCTTTTCCACCACTCTTTGTGTTTGTTTCAGTTCGTTTAGCTTGACGTGGATCCGCTATTTTGCTCAGAGTGCGGGGTAGACCCTAGAATGAGCTCTCCCCTAAATTATCATTGGCTTCTAGACTGTACCCTTCGATCCGGCTGGGCTTGAGATCAAGGATGCTTCATATGTGGGGGAGCGGTATTTCGTATCTAAGAACGGGAAATTGAATCTCCAGACCATGTCTAGGTGTCGTGGATTGATTGAATTTTGTATCAGACGAGCAGAATTATAACATGGGTTATAATGTATAAAGGTAGGTAGGTCTTCTTGTGTTCAGCCCATCTCGTCATCCAACGTTGTCTCAAGGCTCTTCATCGTCGTTCAGCATGTTTCATAACTTTGCTACCGTTCTTTCGCTACTGCTACCGGTTGTTTCCGCCCAAGGAGCACTCTACGCTCAATGCAAGTAACAAGGTCAAACTTAAGATAGCGAAGCTAACGATCATAGGCGGAGGCATTGGCTGGGCAGGCGCGACTTCTTGCGTCTCAGGAGCTTGCTGCACTACGAGCAATGAGTACTATTCTCAATGCCTTCCTTGTGCTGGAGGCGGTGGTGGCATCACAACAACTACCAGGGCAGCCGTGGTAACAACAACACTCATCACATCAAGGGCTACAGCCACAAGTGCTCGTGTGTGTGCTCTCCCAACAACATACAAGTGGACATCTACAGGTGCCCTGGCTCAGCCAAAATCAGGTTGGGTCTCTCTCAAGGACTTCTCAACCACTTTCTACAATGGCCAACATCTTGTTTATGCCACAACCCACGACACAGGAACATCCTACGGCTCCATGGTCTTCGGTCTCTTCAACGACTGGTCCAACATGGCTTCCGCCAGCCAAAACGCTATGAGCTCCGGCACGGTAGCACCAACAGTCTTCTACTTCGCACCCAAGAGCATTTGGGTTCTCGCATATCAATGGGGTCCCACCACGTTCTCTTACAGGACCTCTACCAACCCCTCGAATGCCAATGGATGGGGAGCAGCACAACCACTCTTCTCTGGCACGATCTCTGGCTCCTCCACCGGTGCAATCGACCAAACAGTCATCGGCGACAGCACGAACATGTACCTCTTCTTTGCAGGCGACAATGGCAAGATCTACCGCGCCAGCATGCCCATCGGAAACTTCCCTGGCAACTTCGGTACCGCATCAACAGTGGTCATGAGCGACACCACCAACAACCTCTTCGAAGCCGTGCAAGTCTACACCCTGCAAGGCCAGAATAAGTACCTCATGATCGTGGAGGCAATCGGTTCCAATGGTCGCTACTTCCGCTCATTCACGGCGACTTCGCTCGGTGGTTCGTGGACTGCGAATGCGGCGACTGAATCGAACCCTTTTGCTGGCAAGGCGAACAGTGGTGCGACATGGACGAATGATATTTCGCACGGCGATCTGGTGAGGACGAACAATGATCAGACTTTCACCGTTGATGTCTGCAATTTGCAGTTCTTGTATCAGGGACGTACGCCGGGAAGCGAGACCTATGATAAGCTTCCGTACCGTCCTGGTGTCTTGACTCTTCAGATTTAAGCTGTGGAATAGGACGTGAAATTGCGAAGCTATTCTGGTTGGTCGATACCTGGTTGTCAGAGACTAGGCAGGATACTGTGCTGTGGTATTGGGGACGGAACCTTGGTGGTTTGTGTTCAGAATTCATGTAAATACTTTGGCGAACTTCGCACTCCGTACAAATGCATTCCCATTCCTGGACTGGATGCCGATCCATGAAGTGCAGAGCGTTAGTAATCATTGACGAATTTCTACTCATCTGAATACTGAACTACTAGCTTTCGCCCGAGACTTTGTCGTTGTTGGTAAAACGTCGCGCTTTTGACGTAAAAACTAGGAGCTAAATGTGCGTCGGATCATCATCGAGCATGAGCCTAGAAAACAGCTATCAATAGCAGATATAAGACAAGGCGTGGGCCTTACCACTTCTCATATTCAACACTTTCAGCTATTTCAAGATGCCACTCGTGCTCGTAACAGGAATTAATGGGTTCATCGGCGGTCATGTTGCCGACCAGTTCCTCGAAGCCGGCTACAACGTTCGAGGAACAGCCAGGACGATATCTAGAGCTGACACGATCAAACAATGTCTGACTGAGAAACATGGAAAGGGTAGATTGGAAGTTGTAGCTGTCCCGGCAATTGCAATCGACGGGGCATTTGAAGAAGCCGTGAAAGGTATGTCTTCCAACCATGTACCAGACATACATATTCATCCAAATCTTACAGGAGTATCTGCCGTAGCACACGTAGCATCAAACGTGTCCTTCGACGAAGACGCCTCAAAAGTAATTCCGCACGCTATATCTGCAACAGCTAGCATCCTCAACTCCTGTCTTGCCCAACCATCAGTCAAAAGCTTCGTTCTCACCTCCTCCTCAACCGCCTGCCAAGGTCCGAAACCCAACGTCCCAGGAAGCATCGACGCCAACACCTGGAACGAAGAAGATATCAAAGATGCCTGGGCTCCTCGGTCTGCTAGGAAGGAGCGCGAGTTGTCGCATGGATGGGTGGTGTATGGTGCTAGTAAGACAGAAGCTGAGAAGGCGCTGTGGAATTTCAGGGATGAGAAGAAGCCGCATTTTACGGTTAATGCTGTGCTTCCAGGTACTAACTTCGGACCGGTATTTTCGAAGGAAGAGGCTTCTTCTACGGGGGCGTTTGTTAAGATGATATGTGAGGGGAAGATGGAAGCGCTGAAGGACGTGCTGCCGCGTTCGTTGGAGCACTTTGATAAAGTTGAGAGTGTACGCTGACCAAGCGCAGAATACTATGTTGATGTGCAGGATGCCGCAAGGTTGCATGTTGCAGCTGTCAAGTTCTCGGATGTGGCTGACCAGAGGATCTTTGCACAGGCCAAGCCGTATAACTGGAATGAAGTGCTCGGTATTCTCAGAGAATTGCGTCCTGAGCAGAATTTTCCAGCTGGAATTCCGGATCTGGGGAATGACCTGACCAAGGTGGATAATGCTGGAGCTGAGGCGCTCTTGATTAGGATGGGAAGACCTGGCTTCATTGGACTGAGAGAGACGTTGGAGCAATCACTTACTAGCTTCTTGTATTAGATGGCAATAACCGAGAAGTTCCGCATCAAACAGAGATCATGGTAAATGGACGCGCTGATCCTTTGGGGACGTCATTCATTTATCGACCTGTAGATGGCACCTCCTCAACTACTCCTGAACGATCTATATCTGCGCACCAGTTGATAGGTCAGCGCTAAAGTCGCAAGCAGTCGAAAGCTGGCAGCGATCCAAATCCCCCTTCTCGCCATATCATAATAACCTTCTAGCATAACTCCCACAGCGTACGACCGAGTCTGATTCGTCCCCTTACTCGATGATTTCATTCCATTGCTCAGCCCACCAATAAACCACGGATTGTCCCCAGTAGCCACTGCCTCTGTTTCGCTGTCCATGGCAGTCTGATTTCCAATACTGGTGTTCTGGAGACGTTGTCTGTTTCTCATCTTCAGCGGTCCCGTCAAGACGTTGATTATCCATCGAACATCTATGGACGTGAAAGTGGGATATGACCAAAGTCTTACGGCATTATGTGGCGGCATCTGATCGAGAAAATCGGCGAGCATGCCTAGAGTCAATCCCCACAAGAGCAATGGTCTTGCTTTGTCCGCGGATCCTGCATGATCTCCAAGATACCACTTGTAGAGCTTACTTCCTACTGAAGTCTTGGACGCTGCCCCGCCGTGTGTATGCTCGGGAGGGAAGAATTCAGCCGTGGAGCTACAATACAGCGATTCTGAAGGGACCAGTCTTATGGCTGAGAACCGCATCTTTCCTAGTATCGACCTTATGATAGACTTCGTCACTACCCCGCCGCGACGTGCAAATCGGTCTGACACATCTACGTATTCATATGTCCGCGACGAAGGTGACAGCAGGATTCGAAGAGGCACCCAGTGTGTTGAGGCTACTTCGGTAGGTTGTAATTTGAAGGGCGGCAGCTCTGGCTCAGTCCAGAGGAAGACAAACGGGCAAAGTACCATTATACTTTTCGGGAATATCAGCAACGATCATGAGCGGGAGTGGGAGCTTGCTTACGGTACCTTGCCCCAGGAAGTGCTGACTACCCTCTCGGGAAGATTGCCTAGAAATAAGGCATGGGGAGATGTGAGATCGAATCCAATCTCCTCAGAAGTCTCCCTTATTGCCACAGCCTTGTCGTCTTCGTCTTCCGGGTCTCTCTTTCCGCCAGGGAGAGCTACATGACTGGTCCAGCGGTCTCCAACTCGTGCGGCTCTCTTGATGAATACAGCTTCAGGATCGCCATTTTGGACCCAATCCTGAGCAAAGAAGCGATCTAGAGCTTCATGCGTAGTGGGTTTCTCATCTTCCGTTCCTTCTTCCGAGCGAGGCTCTGGCCAGTGATTATACTGCGGCCGTACTCGTAATATCAGGGCGACACTGGCTCTCTTTTTGCAGCCTTCCGGATTGCTGACGTATGGATATGGATTTTCGATGAGGCCGTTCAGGGTTTCTTGGAAAGCCCCGATCAGGTTTTGTGGTTTGGTATCTGCTGCTTCTTCCGGCATGTTGATACGGAGTTGATTGCTGCTCCTAAGGGTGGATGCATTTGTTGAGGATGGACCTCGGCACAGGAGATGCTGCACTCCACAAGGCTCACAAGGCTGTCATCATGAACCGCAACGATGTCTCACAGTCACGGTGGTAAATCACAGTGGCTTTTTTTCTATAAAGCCATGGGATAAAGCCATGGGACGGATGCTTTAGCCAGTACTTACGTGAATAACATGTCTGGATCCTCGCGGACCGACGTGATGCCAACAGACCGACCAGGAGTTGCTTCGTTGCTTTCATGAGAATCGATACGCGACTCTGGTTTGTCGTTTCCGTTCACAGCTGGATAACTTCTAAGTTCTTGAGCCTCATCATACTTTTCTATTACAGTTGTGTTGACGCGCCAGTTGGCCGGCTTCTAGTATGGGGGTTTGGCATAAAATTCGCGACGTCATGACTGGAAGCAAGCGTCAACGACCTACAGAACGCAAGTGCCTCTAAATCCATATATCTATTCCTACATCTCTTCGTCTGATCAAAATCTGGCAAGCATGCTTAGAACATTTTCAAGAACCAAAATTTCACAGTCTGCATTCCAGAGCAACTTCGTTCGCTCAACCCTACCATTCGAAGTATGGCGACCGGAGCCGCAAACAACGAGGATCTGAAAGCTAACAAGCTTTTTGATGTCTCAAATTTCTCTGCAGTTGTCACTGGTGGGGGCACAGGTATTGGGCTCATGATCACGCAGACTTTGGTGGCCAATGGTGCAAAAGTTTACATCACTGGTCGTCGTGAGGAGGCTTTGAACACTGTAGCGGAGAAATACAATACTGGACCAGGAAAGATCATTCCGTATGTTTTTGGAATTTTAACTGCTTAGATCATTGTATGTTGATGTATTTTCAGTCTTCCTGGAGATATCACCAAGAAAGATGAGATCATGAAACTGGTCAAGGAAGTAGAGTCCAAGGAGCCTAAAGGAATCCATCTTCTGGTCAACAATGCTGGCATTGCACGAGACGACAACACCAAATATTCGAATGGCAGACCAGATTTCAAGGTAGGCAGGTCCCACCCTTTCAAAATCCTGATGTCCCAAATCTGATAGATACAGTCCGCTCAATCTATCTCCGACCACCTCATGAAATCCGACCCCCAAGCCTGGGCCGATACATTCTCCACCAATGTAACATCGCAATTCTTCGTAGCTGCAGCATTCCTACCCCTCCTCTCAAAATCCCTCGAGAGCACTCCAGGATTTTCTCCTAGCATTGTGAACATCACCAGTATTTCCGGCGTCATGAAAGGAAGCAGCAACGGGCAATTCGCTTACGCTTCGTCTAAGGCCGCGTTCTTGCATTTGACGAGGATGATGGCTACGACGTTCGTTGAAGCCAAGGTCAGGGTCAATTCGATTGCGCCGGGTGTTTTCCCTTCAGAGATGACGGCGGGTGACAGTAACGAGCATCAGAAGAGTAAGTTGGACAGCGAGGCGAGTAATCCGGCTGGAAGGTATGGTCATGATACGGACATGGGGGCTTGTATCTTGTTCCTTGCTGGTCCGGGTGGTGTGTTCATGAATGGACAGGTTGTGTATCCCGATGGAGGTGAGCCGTTACGTGGTCTGAGTTCCGAGTGCTTTGCTGACTGGTTTAGGGAATATTTTGGTGTCGCCAGCGTGTACTTAGACAATATTAGAAACGATTTTGACAGCAAAATTGAAAGACCTCGAGAAAGGTTTTCACACAGAAGTCACTGTATCAGCCTTGTTGATAGCGAGAGACGAACGCAGTCCATTTCTTTCCAGTTTCCGTAGAGACGATACAAGCACACAAAAGAAGTAGCAGCAAGACTCTGACAGACTCACTCATAACGCCACACTCCTAACCCCGTCCCAAAACCACCGGAAAGCCAGACAGACAGACCTCCACCACACCTCCTCAGAACTGATGATACGTAGCGACTGGTGCTCGACCGATGGCGTCCCGTCCAGCCACAAACAGGATGTATAACGGCTCCGGCTCCTTGGCCACTTCCACCGCCGCCCTGCCCCACGACGGCAAGAATGGTACCACTGCAACAGTCGAGAAGAGTGTCATCAAGCCGAAATAGCCGTAGTCTTGGCAGAATGTCCGCCAGGCCTCCCAAGGTACTACGAGAGTCCAATTAGCGATCAGTCTGAGAATGGCGACAAAGATGGAGATGGTGGTGGCGAGGGTGGTGATGATGGAGGAGAGGATGGAGAAGAGGGGAGAGAGGAGGTAGGTTGCGGTATTGTAGGCGACCTCGAGGCGACCTATCTGAAGCTTTAGTATTATACAATCAAAAGTATCAGGGTCATTTCGAGACATTGGAATCAATGCCAGGACACAATTCTTGGATCGATCGGGTCCTGAGAATGTCAAAGTTCCAGGGCGAGAGTACTGACCTGGGCTATAGATTTCCTCTGGCCGTTCGAAAGGGTCGGATCTGGTAGGCGGATCATAGAAGGGGGCTTGTTCGAGCCAGTAGGGGCTCGGATTCTCGACTGTCCATTTCGGCTTATATGGTCTGCGCGGAGGAGGTTGGGGCGGCTATTTGACACTTCAGCAATAGTACATTCTACAAGTCTCGGGATCAATTTGGAAAATTAGGATCGCTCAAACCCAAGACGAGGTCTTAGGATCGGATACTAGAATACAGAGCTTAAGGGCAAAAATAACCGACCTGGTGGAGAGACGATGTGAAGGGATGGTGCGGATTGTAAGTACGTTCCCAGTCCATCGGGTCGGCGACTTCTGAAGCTTGAGTTTGGCGTGATTCCCGGAAGTCTTGACGATGGTACTGTTGAATAGGCTGGTGAAGTCGGAGATATTGGCCGTGTTTTCGCTAGACGTAATGGGCTTCAGAACTGCTGTAAAGGTCATAAACTCCCAGACAACCGAAGGAGGCCACGAAATTATTTAGAAGAGGTTTCTTGTGATGAGACTATGAGTCCACTGAATACATCAGTCAGGTCATTCCAGTAGTTCGCCATTGTGAGCCTGAGAGGGAGAAAGTCTGGGAATGTTGTGTTTGCTGATTCTGATTCAAGTATTTAAAAGTTGAATTGCTCCGACGCTGTTTCGTGCAGAGAAGAAAGAAAGAGATACTCTATCTTGTAGGAATCATCTCGGTGGGCTTATGCAGCTACACCTCGCTTCCGCCATGAAAGACAATAGGAGGCTGTCAACAATGGCAAAAGTGAATCTCAATACTAACCGAGACCCACTGAAACCCGTCCCGTCAATTGCATCGACAATGCCAACGGAATAGTGGCACACCTGTGTCTTATTGTACTTCTTGTCTCTACTCAAGAGTGATCAGAGTCTAGTATGCATGTCTCGTGATTGGACATTGTTGTTGTGCTCGATTAGGTGGTGATGCCTAAACAGGCCGTCATGTGATGCTTGGACGTCGCGTTGGTGGACTCTTATCTACATTTTGGCCGAGGAATGAGTCATAGAACGTCCTGTAAAAATGCATCGTGTCCACTTTTGCCTTTGATGTGGCGCTTGTACGGGCGAACCTGATCCCAAACAGTAGGTAGGTAGGATGGCTGTAAATATATTTGCCGTGACTTGACCTCAGAATAACCGAACCCGATTGCCTAGGTATCCACGCCGTCAACGGTGAATTGAAGCCAGACAGCAAGTTGGGCATCGTCATGCTAATTTCTGGGATTCAGACCTTGGCCAAACTCTTCATGATGTATATGAAGAGGAAAAGAAACGATGCGGGTTACAAGAAAACAAAATCTACAACAGAGACAATCAGACTATCCTACCGATGCATGCAAATCACAGCAAAAACCTCAAATGAGAGCGCAAATTTGGTGGTGGCACAAGAACGGTTGCATTATACATACTCGCCAATCATCTAAGGACGAGGGAATCAATACACAAGGAAACGCACGGAATGGCAGAGACCGCTTAAATACCAAGAGAGAATTCAACTCCCACGTCAATGTCACGAGCTGTCTCTTGTTAGTGATCATCTTGGATGAGGAGATTAGAGACTTACCCATCTTAACAACCTTCGAAAACTGTACAGCCTTCTCGGCGGCATTTTGTAGGTCATCGATGGAGAAGATCTTGAGACCAGCATCGTTGATCAACTTCTGTGCAGCCTCCATGTTTGTTCCCTGCAATCTGGCGATAATGGGGATGCTGAGGTTCATGCTCTCAACAACACTGATGAGACCCTGAGCAATAGCATCGCATCTGACGATACCTCCGAAAATGTTGACGAAGATAGCAGTAACCTTAGGGTCACTGGTAATGAGAGTGAAAGCCTCACGAATGGCTTGTGGAGTAGCTCCACCTCCGACATCGAGGAAGTTGGCTGGCTCTCCTCCGTTCAACTTGATAATATCCATGGTAGCCATGGCAAGACCGGCACCGTTGACAAGGCATCCAATATCACCTCCCAACTTGATGAAGTTCAAGCCACTCTCAGCAGCCTTGACCTCATCGGCATCCTCTTGAGTAGTATCGCGCCACGAGAAGATCTCCTTTTGACGGAACTCTGCGTTGTCATCGAATCCAAGCTTGGCATCCATTGCTAGAACCTTGTGGTCGGAAGTCTCCGAGAGAGGGTTGATCTCGATTTGGGTGGCATCCTTCTCCATGAAGATCTTGTAGAGCTTCTGAATGGTGTCCTTGGCGTCCTCGATACATTGCTCGCTGAAACCGAGATCAGTCGAAATCTTGCGGGCAATGTCGTCGGTAACACCCTTGTGGATGTCGATGTACGTAGTGGTAATGGCACTCGGGTTCTCCTTGGCAACAGTCTCGATATCCATACCTCCCTGCGATGAGGACACGATAACTGGCCCCTGGGATCCACGGTCCATCAAAATTGCCAGGTAGAACTCGCGACGGGCGAATTTACGCTCGCAGATGTAGACAGAGTTGCAGAGACGTCCTTGGGCACCTGTTTGCTTTGTGACCAGCTTGTGGCCGATCATTTGGTCTGCGAACATCTTGGCCTCCGTTGGAGAGTAGATAACGCGAACACCTCCTTTCAATCCATTGTCGAATGTGCCCTTTCCTCGTCCACCAGCAAGGACTTGTGCCTTGATAACCATATCATCTCCGCCGATCTTCTTCGCGATGGCTTCGGCTTCGGCAGCAGTTGTTGCAACGGAGCCTTGGGGAACACCAATACCATACTGTATTTCATAAGCTTCTTATCCAGCCCATGAGCATCGATTCGCATACCTGTCTCAAGAGATCCGCAGAAAGGTACTCGTGTATGCTCAAAGCTCGCTTTTGTTGTGCAACACCAGCTAATCGCGACGGCGAGTAGACCTGATAGCTGTTAGCATCTGGCTGGGTCGAAACGATGTTTTTTTTGAGTTGGAGATCACTTACCTTGCTTGGCTTAAAGGCAGCCGCAAAGGGCCTGCTTCGTGCGAGCTTGAACATAATGACGGGAGGTGTAAAGAACACAGGGCCGTCAATTGAAGAAAAAGGAGGGTTTGCAATGAATTCGAGAGGTTCTTGGTCTTTTCGGATTGAGACGGGATGGAGAGCTTTCCTGGCTACGGCAGCCGAGACGGAACGGAAAAACTTGGCGTGCTTCAGCACGTCTCGCGTGTACTTGGTACTTTTTATCTTCGCGGCAACCTCGAATTTGTGGTAGCTTGACTTCACAGCCTGTCCAACAAGTCGCACTTCCGACTGAAGATATGGCGCCCAATGAACCCCTCAAATCTGCCAGGTCATCTCAAGATGAGCTTGCAGTTATCTCAAATCGTCTCGCAATTGCAATGGCAAAGCGGGAAGCACTCGTCAAGTCCTGGACAGCCTCGTCCTCACGACCCGAACCAGAGAAGACCCAGGAGGAGCTGGACGCTGAAGATGCCGCTCTATTCCGAAATGCACCACCACATCTCGGCGTAGGAGCTGCGATACCTGCCCATTTCCTCGCCAACGAATCTGAGGGTGGCAAGAAGGCACTTCGCGCGAAATTGCTTTCCACTAAAGGCTTGAAAGCTAGCAAGGCTCGAGATGCGGTAGAAAAAGCTGCAAGTGCGAAGCGGGCAATGAGAGAACAGAGCAGCGACGAGGAAGAAGGGCGATCTAGCTTGGGAAGGGCGAAGAAGTTTAAAAGTCGGCCAAAACCAGTCCCCGTTGTAGTAACCAAGCAGGACTCTGCTACAGCTTCGGAATCCGACGAACAAAGTCATCAAACCAAGGCGAAGAAGCGCAAAATAGATGTTGAAGAAGCAGAGGCTCCCAAAGAAGTCAGCAAGGCCGAATCAGAAAACAAGGAGATGAGTCGAGTCGAAAAAGGGAGGAGCATTCACTCTGGTAACACGAAGAAGGACAAGAAGCCTGCGATCAACTCGAGTGAGGACAGTGATGCCGAGAATGATGAGCCGATGAAGAACATCCCGAGCAAAGGAAATCAAACCGAATCTATGGTCTCGAAAGGCATGCCTGGTCCTTTCAAGCGAGAAGGGGTTACAGCAAGTTTGCAGGAGGATGGCATGGATGCTAAGGAGCGGAGGAGGTTGAAGAAGAAAGAGAAGAAGAGGATGAAGAAGTTGAGGGAGAAAGAATTGGCTGCTAAAGTGTAAAACCAGTGTTTGTTTACAAGATACCTAGAACGTCGCACTTTGAAGCGCCGTTACCAACCAACCAGCCCAAATAGCCGTTCCACTTCGAATCGATTCTGCTGAGCATACCTCCATCTTTAAATCCGGACCTTTTCTCTCCCCGCGCCCGAGAGCTATGTTCGTCTCATTGTGAGCACATCTTTGCCGTAATGGTATTTTGGGTTGTGAATAAGCCCTGTTTCTTCGATATGATGACACACTTGCATTGCTGTGGTCTTTGTCATCCTATTTCTTCCTTTATTCTTCTCTTGCTGTCTTTTTTGCCGTTGTTGTTAATCGATCTGAACTCAGACCGAGCGCAAATTCCGCGCTTTTGGGGCTTATCACAAACATCTCTTCACTCCCTGTCCAAAGATGCCCAAATGCAATGTCAGGCCTCGGGAAGCATCTAAGCCTCCTTCGCAAGCTCCATGAACACTACACATCTTCAAGTGCCGGGACTGTAAGTCCTCTCTATCATCCGATACGGTGGAAAGCACTTCAAAGGTTGGCTTTCCAGAGCCAAAGGCTCTTCTCCTGCTCAGATATCAGCTATATTTTGCAAGCGCTGCAAGAAGTACGCATATATCGGATGCTGCAAGAAGCCATTACTTGGGAACAAGACTTTGCCCACTCCCGCGGCTCAAGTCAGCAACTGTTGTGATCGAGGAAGGTTATTTGGCACATGGCTCCTTCTTGCTAGGTTCGATGAGCAGGAAGTCAAAATTCGTCGAAAGGCATCCAAGAAGAAGCAAGTGAAGCCAGCTCAGCATCAGCCCGGCGATGGACCCGGTTACAACGACGACGAGTCAGATTAGTTTTATAGCACATCCAGTTTTGAAGATCACCGAGAGGATAGTCGGGTTACAATCCAGATCCTCCAGTCATTGACGGCGTTCCTTCCAAGTCGCGAGTCAGAAGCAGCTTTTGATAAACAGCCGCCCGCGGAGCTATTTGCCATGCTCAAACTGGGTTTTCTGCTGAGTCACGCCGGTGCACTCCTTCGTAACAACGCTGTCAACGATATGAACGAAAGAAGTGAGCTCTGTCATGCGACGCTGAAGCTTGTCAGGAAACTCGCACGTCACGAAATGCCCATAGGACTACTTACGGCTCCACTTCTATCAACAGATCGTAGCCCCGGCCTGGAAGCACTCGCAACATCAAAAGACCTACAGCGTACTTCAGCACACAATCCAGTAGCTTAAGACCGTCTGTAGCAGCATGCACAAGCGAAGGATACAAACATGCGAAAGCTTTCCTCGACCTCGCTTCCAACGCAGCCATAGCAAGCGACAAGAGAAGTCAACAGGATAAACATATAGCGTCCTTGTGCGAAGAACTCGTCTCATTCTACCGCGCGCTCGAACGTGCGGCACCAGACACAATACAAAGCTTCAAGTCTGACCAGGATCCATGGCTTGCATATTCCGAAGCCATTAAAGTTACATTCAGCGACGCGATCATCGAAGAACATATGCTGAAAAGCCAGTTTCTCCAGGTTGCGGAGTCTCCCAGAGGACGAATGGCCGCTTTGAGGAAAGAGATTGCTATTTTGACAACGTCTCTACCACATGGGATCTTCCTGAAGTTATCAGAAACACGACCTGATGTAATGGAACTTCTCATGATCGGTGTTGAAAGAACTCGCTATGAATGAGGTCTTTTCGCGTAAGTCTTCCTTCACCTGAGTAACATTATAAACGAGAAGAGCTTTCTGAAAATGAGAACAGTTTCGATGTCTTCCTCCCTCAGAACTGGCCAGAAGTTCCACCGTCCCTCTACTTCGCGTATTATTACGGCTTCGACGACCCAACAACACAGCCGTGTACGCACATCCGAACATACACGCAGATGGACTAGGCAAGTCGAAAATTTCAATGCCGTTCGCGTTGCTTGTCTGACTAACGCATCCTAGTCTGCCTCTCACTACTCAATACCTGGACGGGCGACACCTCTGAACGCTGGCAAACACACAAGACCACACTCCTCTCCCTCTTCATCAGCGTCCAAGCCTTCATCCTCGGCTCTCCAAACCCGCTCTTGAATCTGCCCGGCCTCGAAGCCGAGGAGAAAACCACACATTTGATAAAGGAGAAGAACGACCTCGTAGAGGTGTACTCTGTCACATATGCCATGATATGGTGGGTCTCAGACCAAGTGAGCTCTGCGAAGAATGGGGTCTCGAAGGATATCAGTGCGATGTATTGGAAGTGCAAGGGGCTAGATTTGATGAATAAGGTGGATGGGTGGGCGAAAAGTGATGAGAGGTTGAGAGAGTACTGTGAGGGATCGACGAGGAATTGTGCTAGGGAGGTGAAGATGCCGACGCCTCCGGGGTATATTGATATGGGATTGGTCTTCAAGAGTCACTTCGGGCCAGATTTTAGAAAGTGATGTATGCTTGCTCGACCGATGAGATGGTGCCAGTGTTAAGGGCTGGGCTTTTTGTACTTAAAATACAATAACGGGCAAGGTAGAGAGCGTTGATCACCACTCTGCGACAGCTCACTCATTCTTCCAGACACTGAATCGCCATCCACCACTCTCAGTCCTCACCACTCCTACCCTCTGTTGCGATCCATTAACACCGTTGTTTTCCTCAAACAGTTCTTCCACCTTCTCCACACCTCTTTCCGCCTTCCTGCCCTCGAAATGAGCAGCTACAAGGCCGGCTACGCTCAATCTCGCTTGCACTTCTCGAGTATCTCTTCTTGCTGCAACAGCTGCAATAATCATCAAGACGATTCCCAATAGTGCCAAGGAGATATTAGCGATCAGTAGACATGCCAATGGTGCGATGGGTACTTTGGCAACGAGCATAGTCTCACGACGTTGAGCTTGTACGGCAGCCTGGGGAGTGAAGGCTGCTGACGCGATTCCGAGTGCGATCTGACTGTAAGTCATGGCGAAATAGTCTGCCACTGCCTGTGAGTCGTTGCTGACCAAAGCGGCAATAGCAGCACCTTGAATGAGGTTTGGGTCTCCCACGTGGGTGTACTGCTGGGTGCCTTGGACTATGTTGGTGAGCGTGCTGTTCGCTGGAGCTGCGTTGAACCGAGTGATACTGCCGTTGATTGATGTATATTCCACGTCATAGACGGTGGTGTTGCAGAACAGCGCAAAAACTTCTGCTCCATGGCCCGTACTAGTTATCTCGGGGTCATCCGTCATCGCAGGGTTGTGACCAATATTCTGATTGACCAAGCTGATTGCACCGAAGTAGTAAGGATTGGCAAGATTTACCGATAGCGTAGAATTTGATGATGCCGTAGAGTCTTCGAAATACGTCATAAGGTATTGGTTCTGAAATGCGGTGCCTGCTTCTGTTGATATCGTTCCTTCCATCGCGAATGGACATTTGTACTTAAGACGGACCCCACTGATCGAAGCCTCATCGATACATTGTGATGTGACTGGCTTACATTTGGTCTGCAAGCCCCAGGTGTGGGATGTGTAGTCGATATTCTGCAATGCAGCTTTGGGAGGGTTGCCAACGTAGGAAAACAAGTCTTTCTCATAAGCGAGGGTGTTGACCCGCATGGTAGTGGAGAGATTGGCTACTACGCTCTGAGCTTGAGGGCCTTGCATCAGGAAGGTCGTTGCGGCTGCTGGGTTCAAAGTGCAGCCACCTTGGAACGTCTCGTTGACGTTATAACAGTCGGGAATGAGTCCAACGCTGGTGTTCAACGAGCTCGTCATTGGGTAGACTTGAGTCAAGTTGATCGTCTTGGTCGTGAAGTGGAACCAGGTATCTGCTGCAAAGACTAAAATACTGTCCCCTAGTCAGCAACTAGAGAGATTTGTCTTGTAAGGCTCAATTTACCTGAGTATGAGCGCAAGAATCAGAACCGATGTCACAACCTCATCGGTCTTCCCTGAGATTGTTTCTTTCCTCGCCAGCCCCAGACATACTGCCACCAATTCCAGAGAGCTTGAGGCGAGCCACTTGTAATCATCTTCAGCATCAAAGACAGTTGGAAGGGAGTGGGTAATCTCTCTGCCTTGCCAGTCTGACCAGCTCTCAAGATCTGTTTCGCAACCGGATAGGAAATTAATGTAACCGCACATCCGACAAGGATGGGAGCGATCGTGCTGCTCCATGATGCGACGGTCGTCAAAGTGGTAGCGCTGATATCAACATATATTACGTTGCTGTGGCTTGGTAAATTGAGTTGGAGAACTGATGATGAGGATTCGTTTGGCGTGACTCTGAGGTAGAAGATCAGGCCGAGTAGAAGAGCCGAAAAGATGGACATTGGAATAGTCATGAGTGAGAATGCGAAGAGGATATCGCCTGTTCGGCCTCGCATGCGTGATATACTACCAGACAAGACATGGTTGCTCCTTGAGGAACGATCATGAACCGAGTGGTAAGTAGTTTTGTCCATCTTGACTTTGCGATCGAAGCAGAGGTCCAAGGCGGAGGGAAGAACGTATTCTGGACGTCCATGCTTCTTAAAAATTGACAGTTCAGCCTGGTGATAATGGTGGGTTGCAGTGCGGCTGGAAAGTCAAACCATGTATTTGGTGTGGTTGTTGTTCACGAAACACAGCCTATGAGGATGTGACCATGAGCAAGCGGCAGCCAGGTGGCTAGGAGCCCTGGCTGGGACTCGATTGCCAAGACATATTCTGAAGCCACCTTTTCAGCCACCTCAGCCTGGACCATTCTGATGCTTCGTTTTGCTGGAGAATTAAGCGTGTGATCAAGTATGCTTTCTGTAGAGAGGAGACTTCTGGGGTGATATGTTGCCAAGCTTCGCTGTTGAGATGATATAGGGATAGGGGTACATTCTTGTAAGCGAGAATGCTGGCACGACCTATATTTATTATCGAGACATTTTGACAACTTCATTACTTCAGGTTTGTGTCTCCGTCATATATAAAATTGCAATTGGCGGTTCAACGATCCTCACCGTTCGTCGTTTGTCTTGCTTATCTTGCTCGATTATTTCTAATCCCATTCTGCTTCCGGCCACAGCAACTCGTCCAGACAATCCTACCTCTGCCAGCTCACTTCCAACAATCGTGTCAAATCCGTCTGTGGTGCCGGCGAACTCTTCTTCCATATCTATTTCCTGGATCTAAACTAGAATCTTCTCGGTGTCATTCTCACGCGACTGCCTCATCAACAAGCCAATCTCCCTCTCTCGTCTGGCCTCTCGAAAAGAACGGTCCAGGAAACCACAACACAACCAAGAGGAGAAGTCACTTCTTCCCAAACCAGCACAACAGCAACAGCAATTTGTAATCCAAGCTAAGTCAGTAGCCCCAATCTCCCACATAAAAGCCTGGGTGTCTTCTCTCTCGTCTTCCTTCTCTTCCTTTCTTCTTCTTCATAGCCAACTTAGTTGGTCTTCCATTCTGCGAGCGGTAAGGAGATCAAGGACCGTTTCACCGCTACTTCCTTGCACAACGGAGGTACTCGGCTTCGGTCGACTGGCGAAATTTTTGATTCACCCTCTTCTTCGGAAGATTGCTTTTTTCAGTGTGTTGTCTGCCTTGTGCAGTGGCATGAAAATCGCTGGTGGTGGTTGGTTGAGTGTAATAATGCTGAGGATGCTGGTGGGTGGGTGGGATCTCTGCGGTCAATCATTGGAGGGCAGAGGACGTACTTGGACTGTATTTAGATCCTTCGAATACCATAGCATGGGCATGATAATTTAGATGCGACGATGTTTTGAACTCTTTGATGTAGTGATGTCGAGATGCCGCTGGTGCTGCTGCCGCCGCTGTCACCTCGAGGTCTTTCTGCTCGTCATTGTCTGGTCGACCTGCGCTTCTCCTCGACTCTCCCGCACAGGTACCATGTTCCAAATTGCAGATATTAAGTGTTTGTAAAGAGGCAATTCAGTCGATACATCCTTATTCACGAAGTTCCAGAGCTTGACAGTCACCGTCGACGGGTGGAACAAGCCCTGGGCGGGACCAGCAGTGCTCCATTGTCACCTTTGAATGAGGATTCCAGGGAAATGACGAAGAGAGACGGAATCACGTCTGAGAATGGCGGAAAGGACAGTCATCTTATAGTCCTTGTGTTGAGTGGGAAGCTAACAATAGCGTTTTCCATGGCTGCCATGATGATGCAACGCAGAGAAAATTTAGTCCTTCGGTCCCATCCTTTCATGCACTTCACTTCTAGTACTCCTGCTTTGATTGTGTTTCTAGGACGCCTTGACAATATGCTAGAGCGAGGAAGTATCGTATTGACTAGACGCGATAATGTCGATTTAGACTTGTATAGATTTTTACCAGACTTGGTCTTGAAGAAGCCAAGTGCGGATCCCCAACTTTGGTAGAAGCCAGTGTAGCAGCCAGTACTAAGAATCCTAACATAGAAATGCACATAAAAAGCTTTGGGAAAAGCCAACTTGGATTCTCCACTGCTTCGAAATGAGAGCTTGACGCCTGCACCTTGATCCTGTCTGAATGATTGAAAGAGTGATACCGACTTGCTATCACCACATCTTTTAGCTTTACTTGAATCCTTTTCAAGGTTCAAAGCTCGATCTGACTTGTCGGTTGGCTTCATGGACCAATTCAAGTTCCGCCCATGTACCTGTCGATGCTGAGAGCAGTGACAGGAAGATGTGGTTCGAGACAGGATCCAAACTGTTCATGGGAAAGGAGGCTCTCCCTGTATTCCCAACTTGCACTTGCAAAGGAGACAGCCCCATTGTAATATCCTTACTAATTGATCTCGTTATAGTATTAGTGCTGAAGAGGATAAGGTGGACTTAGAATAAGGGACTTCTTAGGCTGATATCACGTGGAAGTGGGCAGCTTGAGGACAGATATTGCTCGCCTCGCAGATGGGATATATTACTGAGACAGAACGCGTTCACATTCCTCAATCATGAAAATGAACAGACAGAAAATTGATAGAAGTAGAAGACGTACTAAACGGATTCATAAACAAACCCCTTGTCACTAAGTACGAGCTGTCGTAACGTGTTCTCTCGGCTAGTCCAGCCGCAAGCATCCTTGCATCGTCCGAAATAGATTCAACACCCAAGTTCCCGCTCCCTTCTGCCTTTCTACCCCTTGAACACGACACGTCCAGAGAATTATCTCGCCCTGTCCTGTCTTCTTCTTCCGCAACTTCAGCCAACAACGGAGTCTCCTCGACCGATTCCCGTTGACTTTTCCACTGCAAGTTCTTGTGCAGACATGTTGGACTCTGACAATTAGTGCTACATACTTCTTTTAATACTTTCTTGACCCTCGTTTACGAAGCTTCGACGCCGCGTCTTCCTCGGCCTTTTTCCACCTCTGCAGACCTGGAACACCTGTTCTCTGACTGCAAACAACTTGCTGAAGCTGTCGAGACCCTTCTGCCACTGTTGCGACTGAATAATCCTCACGATGGCTTCGGAGAAGGGAGCTGTTGCGTCAGGCTTGGACGCTGAGACTCAGGCCACCCGTCGGCGCAATGTGCCCTCGAACTCGCCCAATGGAGGGCTTGTGGACAGAGTAGAGATTGATGACAAGAAGATACAGAAGAAAAAGGTGGGCGAATATGCTATCCCCAATCGGCGAGCTTCAGCAGGAGCTCTGTTTCAAGGGATGATGCTAATATTGTGTTTTTATCAGCCCGAGCAGACGTTCCTACAATTTCTGGACGAGTGGGAGTTCATAATTGCACCAGTCATCTTCACATTCTTTGCATTCTTCACTCGAATGTACAAGATTGGTCTATCCCCAATTGTGACATGGGACGAAGCCCAGTACGAAGATCCCCCTCAGCCCTACAGTACCCCTGACTGATCATCAAATATAGTTTTGGTAAATTCGGATCCCACTACCTAAAACGAGAATTCTACTTCGATGTGCACCCTCCTCTTGGAAAGATGCTGGTTGGATTGTCTGGTTACATGGCAGGCTACAATGGTTCCTTCGAATTCAAGTCCGGAGAGAAATACCCGGATGAGCTCAACTACACCTTCATGCGTGCTTTCAATGCCTTCTTTGGAGCTGTGTGTGTACCATTGGCCTACTACACCGCCCGCGAGATGAACTTCAAGCGTCCTGCCGTTTGGTTCGTCACTCTTATGGTTCTGTGCGAGAATTCGTACACCACCATCAGCAGGTTCATCCTTCTCGATTCTATGCTCCTATGCTTCACTTTCACCACTGTTCTGTGCTGGGCAAAATTCCACAGGCTTCAGAATCAGCCATTTACTCTCGAGTGGTTTACCTGGCTCATCATGACCGGCATCAGCATTGGACTTGTGGACAGTGTCAAGTGGGTCGGATTCTTCGTCACTGCTATGGTTGGACTTTACACAATCGAGGATCTATGGAATAAGTTTGGTGATGTCAAGATGCCAAAGGTAAATCTTCCTCAAAGTCTAGTGGCTTGACGTTTCTAACAAAATTCTAGATTGATCTTGCTACCCATGTCGTAGCTCGAGTTATTGGCTTGATTTTCATTCCCATCGGAATTTACATGCTTTCCTTCGTCCTCCACTTCGCCATTCTCGAGAACAGTGGACCAGGTGACGCACAGATGAGCTCTTTGTTCCAGGCAAATCTTAGAGGGACTGAGGTCGGAAAGGACAGCCCTCTCGAAATCGCGTATGGCTCCAGAGCTACAATCAAGAACATGGGATATGGTGGTGGTCTTCTCCATTCTCACGTTCAGACCTACCCCGAGGGATCAACTCAACAACAAATCACCTGCTATCATCACAAAGATGCCAACAACGAGTGGTGGTTCTACCCAAACCGTGCCCAGCCTGATTATGACGGAGAGGCACCACCCAAGTTTGTTGCCGACGGCGATGTCTTGCGTTTGATCCACTCCCAAACTGGCCGTAACCTTCACTCGCACGAGGTCGCTGCTCCAGTTACCAAGGCTGATAGAGAAGTTTCTTGTTATGGCAACACCACTGTTGGTGACGAGAAAGATCACTGGACTATGGAGGTCGTCCGTGATGTTGGTTCCGGTGACAAGACCAAGATCAGAACTTTGACCACTGCTTTCAGATTGAAGCACACAGTTCTTGGCTGCTATCTTCGCGCTGGCAATGTCAACTTGCCGCAGTGGGGTTTCAAGCAAATTGAAGTCACATGTGACAAGACCAACAATCCCAAGGACGTTTACACTCACTGGAACGTCGAGGCACACTGGAATGATAAGCGTAAGTAACACCTTTGTTCTATTTTTGTGATTTTACTAACAGCGCATAGTTCCCGCCGCCGATGCTGGAGCGTACAAATCTCCTTTCTTCCAGGACTTCATTCATCTGAACGTTGCAATGATGACTTCAAACAATGCGTTAGTCCCAGATCCTGACAAGCAAGACGATCTCGCTTCCGCATTCTGGCAATGGCCAATTCTCAATGTCGGCCTTCGTATGTGTGGTTGGGATGATTCGATTGTCAAGTATTTCCTCCTCGGTAACCCACTCGTCTATTGGGGATCGACCGCAGCACTTGGTGGCCTCGCCTTGCTGGTCGCCTGGTATCTTGTCAGATGGCAACGTGGCTACACTGAGCTGAAGCAATGGGACATCGACCAGATTCATTATGCTGGTCTTTATCCTGTCCTTGGTTGGTTCCTACACTACATTCCATTCGTCGGCATGGGCCGTGTTACCTACGTCCATCACTACTATCCAGCCCTGTACTTCGCCATCCTCAACCTTGGCTTTATTGTCGACTGGATGACGAGAAACCAGATCAGGAACATCCAGTACATCGTTTACGGTATTCTGTACACTGCTACCATCGGTCTCTACATCTTCTTCATGCCAATCTGCTGGGGAATGGTGGGACCGAATAAGCAGTACAGCTACATGAAATGGTTCGACACCTGGAGAGTAACGGACTAAGTAATGGCGCTACGACTTCATACCTTTAGCATGTGGAATCAGAAAACAGGCTGCGGGACTCGGCGGGATATTGAGACGATAGAATGGGACGTTGGATGTGTTTTTTTTCCAACACCAAGATAGTGACACGAACATCAAGGAAACGGCGAACCGAGAAGACGACATCTTCGGATATGTTCTCGAATCAGATTTTTTCATTTGTTCTCGGCGATGTGGGCAAAATTTGGGCAATAAGGATGGAATCATGGGTGTACTTATGGAAAAAGGCGCCATAGGTAGATGAATTCAACTCCTAATTTGTGTATACTACGCCATTGTGTTCAATTGTTTGTGTTAGACTTCATGCCAGGCAAGTGCCTCCCAACTGCGATAACATGAGTAGAGTTGCTGCTTCATGTTCAGGAATTTAGGCCTGAGGACTTGTGGTCTATGCCTCTTTCCTCCGCTAGGTCGCAGAATCAATGGAATTGAACTAGTATGTGACGGAGCTACTACCTACTTCTAGGGATCGCGTTCTCCTTTGTAGTCATTTTTTCATCAATTTCAATCATGTTAGCCAGCGAAGATTAAAGCATTTCCCTCTTTTATTCAGTACGATATTTTGTGCTTGTTTATTCATGGGTATTGCTTAGCTCCGCGCCTAAGGCGTGGGCTACCAAATTTCTTCCAGGCCTATGCGGGATTATTACCAATTCCAAATCCAACTGAATATCGGCATTCGATCCGAATTTGGTCTTGGTGGCATCTTGAAATATAGATCCGCACAATGCTCTTGGCTTTTCCCCTTCACAACTTTCTCTCGTTCCCTCTGACAACAGCATCTCAACCATTGTTTTACTACTCTGTTCTTCGTTCTCAGCCTCGTCTGCAAACCCGGCAACCACTCCAAGGGGCCTTCAGCCATATAGAAGGTCATCCTGTCGCGCACCAATAGCGAAGCCATGGCGAAAAGAAATGGGTAAGTCTTGATGAATACGGCAGATGGACTCTGAACCCAGCTGTCAATCAGATCACTCCAAATGTGAAGATGTACTTAAGTAACATGGAGAAGTTCGACGAAGGCTGGGAGTCCCTTGGACTTGAAACGATTCGTCAGTTTTGCTACTACATGTGAGTACCACATTGCAACATTACTTTGAACTTTTGTATAAGTGACAAAACACTGATTCTCAATTAGTGGCGAAGCCAATGGTTGTAGCGAGCGTCTATTCCGAATCCACGAAGATGCATTCAACGTTCCTGATCAAGACTTAGACAAGCTCACCAACGGACTGGGCCAACTCGGGCTTAATGAGGTTCCACAAGATTTCGCAAAAGTATTCCAAGACTACCGAAAATACTAGCCCCATCTGCGTCTCTGGCAGAGAACAACAATTTACAGGTTCCCGAAGTCTTCCGCAAATCAAGATGTCCCCGTGCGACACGGAGCTCGATTCAAGTCCAGCAAATTGAACACACGACTATGTTATGTAACTCTCAAGTATCTTCATCGGGATTAAAGAGTTGTGATGTTGTAAAGATACTCAAGCACTGGATATTGTGTGGCAGATAACTGGGAACCGACTTTCCAGTCTTCCACCTGAGCTGAGCTTGCAGATCGTGGAGAACCAGTCTCTTGCTGCGATAGACCACGCCTTCCGTTCCAGCTTTCAAGACTTGGTCCATCTTTACTTACCGACTATACAACGCAAAGCTAAGCAATGGTACATGGATCTCGTTTCGAGGAACAACTTTATCTACGCGGGCGTCAGTTATGCCGAACTAGAGAAGACCTGGGAGATGATTCACCCTGCGACATTTATCGACTTAGATACCCCAATCTACACCCAAACCTCCAGACTCGAAAGTACCATCTTAAGGACCGGCATGACATGGACCCTGACCTGGACCCGGATATAGTAGTTGTGCAGCATCCTCCGAGTCTATCACACGCAGGCTTGTTACTCATGGATGCCTTAGGGCAGCCTCTTTGGCACAAAATGCAACCAAAGGGCTATATCACATGTCGCGACAAGATCTGGCGGACCAACATCCGCCCGCGCCCATTGGCATTCTTTATGGAGCCTCCCACGTATGAGGTACATCAAGAATTCGAGGAACCTGACTTCACAATCGATGATCGATACCCAGTCTGCCGCAACCCACAGCTCATCATCTACCAAGACGAGCTCAACCTCATCTTAGACGAGCTCGAGCCATTTCTACGCCAGCATTTCTCAAGCGTCAGATCCAAGCCGACCTTGATCTCGGTGTTGGACTTCGATTTTGCATACATTACCCATCACCAGTATTTGAGGAGAATGTTTTCTACAAGCCAACGCCCTCGTCATATAAGTATGGATATATACACCTGAAGCGAGGGGTAAGGTTCAGACAAGGGATATGGGATGTCAGCACTACGAGTGGAAGTGACCAGAGCTCATATACTGACGAGCAGTGGCGTTCTTGGTACCATTTGTATCAGAGAATGCAGCAGGCGGAGGTGAAAATTGAGATTCAGAACGGAGAGGAAACAGAGGAGGTGAGGTGGCAGAGGAAGTGAGGCAACCTGGCTATGGAGGACGTGGACAAGGATCTCAAGAAGGAAGGTAAGATACCATGAAGGAATATACTTCTTGACTACTCGAACTTGCGAAGATGCTGACGATGTTTTTTCAGTAGTTGGTTTTCGAGTGATCGATGGAATTGGAAAAGATCACTAACCCAAGGTTTCTTCTACGTACATCCATCTCGGTGCGCGGGCTGTTAAACTATGGACTTTTCTTGTCCGAGCACGTCTAAGCAGGGACATGTTCCTCTGCACGGTTCATACAATCATACTGTTCCTCAAATTTTGCAATTGTAAAGCATAATCAAACACGCCGGGTATCTGCCGTAACAGTCACCTTCAGATTAATGTAAAGCGAGAGAGGCTGTGAGCAATTTTGACCGCGGGTAATGGATGAATTCGACATTCATACAGTACATTGTGTCTTGCATTGTAATAGAACCCGAAGACGCAAAGAGATGTCAATTTCAGGACCTCCAAAAACACTAGGATACGAGGCTGTAGGTAGTATGTTCATTGCTTTCTAACAACAACACTATTCTCCGCTTCCGGGTATATCTATCCGCCGCAACCACAAAAAGCCTCCTGGCATCCACTCAAATCTCGGTCTTCTTAAGCTCAGCGGCGAGAGCGTCAACGTCCTTATCCTGCTTCTGCGCAACCGGCTCCTCCTGAGCTTCCTCTGCCTCCTGCACAAGTCTCTCTCTCAGCTCCTCCGCCTCGGCCTCCTCTTCCTCTTCCTCGTCTTCATCCTCGTCGTCACTGTCATCCTCCAAATCGCTGAGACTGTCAAGTCCCCAGTCATCTTCAACCACTACGTCTCCTCCCAGCTCCTCTTTGCGGGCTTCTAGCAGTTCGCGAAGTTTCATGAGCGAAAGGTCTTCCTCCGAGAACTTATTGCCGTTTAGCTCGATCTTCTTCAGCGCAGGAAGAGCATCTGTAGCTGCAGCTGCGAAAGCCTCGAGACCTTTCGCAGTGATATCGTTATATTGCAATCTCAACAGCTCGAGTTTCTTATTCTGTCCCTTCGCAAGAGCATTTGCGAAAAGCACACCACCCTTGGCTCCCAACAACGAATCCCCGATCCCAAGTTCCTGGACCTCAGTCCATCCCGGAGCGACAGTCGCCAAAGCCTTCGCACCCAGAATCGTGAACGTGTTGTCTTGTAAATCTAGAACCTTGATACCCTTTGCATGTCGCAGACCGTCTGTGAGGAGATGCGAGATTCCTTCTTGACGGATACCGTTCTGCACCATCTTGACCTCCTTGACACCAGTATGCAGACTGTACGCCTTTGCCCAGGCAGTCATGCTTCCATTTTCCAGTCTGTTGCGGCCGCAGATGACGGTCTCGAGGTGGGGGACTTCCTTTCCTGCTTTCCGAGCCTCTTCTTTCTTTGCGTGGAGGGCGCTCAGTGCGTCGGCGATCAGGACGCCTGCGTGGGGACCGAGTCCGTTGTTATTGAGGATGAGGTGCTGGAGCGGAACATGTGAGGAGAGGAAGGCGACGAGGGGGGCTTGGGTGTTCAGGCCAAAGGCGTTGTCGTTGAGATTGATGGTGTGTAGTTTTGGGAGTGTGAGGAGGGCCTCGAGGAGGGAGGAGAGCGCTTGGGGGATCTCGTTGAGGAGACGACCTGTAAATATATCTGCCAGGTTGGCAATCTGGTAGAAGTATTAGTGCTTGAGATCGGTATGGTTTTGCTATGGCAAGCTCTTACCTCTAGATTCTTCTTCGTCTGCAATACCTCTCCCAAGACTTTGCAGGCCTCTACACCCAAGGTATTACCCTGAAATCGAACCTCCTCGACATCATGCTCCCGCAAAGGTTTGATGTGTGCCTCTACATCCGCCGCAGTATCCAGCTTCAAGCCCTTTCCCTCGAGTGAAAATAGTTTCGTATTTGTTGCCATACTTGCAGAATGCTAACGAAAAGATACTTCGAAGTTCTTCGATTAAAATCGAGTCTTTGTAGGTTGCCAGCAAAGAAGTTTGTTGTTGTTTCGTGGGGTTAGTGGGGTCCAAATCAATAGAGCTAAAGCCGATCGCCACCATCCGGGCCACAGCAAATCCCTGTCGGCTCGGCATGGAAGAACAAGGCGCCGCAACATTTCTCGATTGCGAATCTCATGAGCCGATATATTACAAATTCACCAGAGCTCCTTTTCTCCCCGACCTCCATCTCCGAATGTACTACCACGAAGCTTTTCACGGAGCAGACATCTCACACAAAATGGCCTCTAAATCAATCTCAATGCGCAAGTTTCCCACCGAGCCTCCCGGAGAAACTCTAACTAATAAATTACAGCAACCGCCACCAGCGCAAACCTTGGAGCAGATCTCAAGACCTCCACAGAAGCTTCAAAACCTAAGGTACGTTTCTGAATCTCGCCAATTGGATCCCTGCCAGCTTGCTAACTCGTCGAAATAGCCATGCTGTGTATGTAAGGAGGAAAAGGCTACTCGCGACGAGTGTATGCTCTTCAGCAATGCGAAGGATCCCCAGAAAGACTGCGCAACCACGATTGACAAGTACAAGAGCTGTATGGCAGGATTCGGATTCAATCTTCCTTGAGGGACTCGCCGGTGTATAACAGGGGAAATATGAATAGTGTTGTATGTTAGGATGGGAAGATGGGTAAGGCTGTACATTAATGGGATAATGGAGCGTTGCATTGCCGGGGCGCATGGGAAGGATCATGGTGTAATTCATAGGCTGCATGGCATGAAAAAGAAATCACAACTCCAATAGTATAAATTGGCACGAACAAGCTTGTACCACCAGTAATTTACCTTTCAACCTTTCATGGGGCCGCATGATGCTGAAAATGGGGCTCAAGGATATCACACATGGTTCCATGAAATAGAATCCGACATCTTCTCAAGATTTCGCACTTCTCCAGTATCCCAAACGCCTCAAATGTCACAGGTTGACATCAGGACAGTGGTATTATAGCCCAGCAAGAACACTTTGAATCCCGACCGTTCCGGAATCATCCCGCTTCACAATGAAGGCTTTGAAGTCAGCCTTCTGTAACTTCTTCGAAGCACCACCAGGCGCAAAGTTCCTCGACCTTTCGCGCAAAGCCTCTGGACCAATAATGAACAAGTTCCCAATCTCGCTGAGTACTTCCACACTTCCTTCGGCGTCTTTGGTCAGCGGCCAATCCTTCAGTGTCGAGACATATTTTGAAATGTCTTTCGTGACCATTAGTGCTCCTGTAGCATTGACTTGGAACTTCTTGAAATGCTCAAACAGCAAATCTCGCACATTTAAAGCGAGCTCGCAGCTGAACACTTCAAGGTTTTGACCGTCAATGGCTTGAGCTGCGAGAGTGGCCACGCGGTTGAGGAAACTGCATATTGACTGGCATGTTGCTGATTGCAACATTTCCAAGTATCGACCTCCGTCCAGATCACTGTCCTTGGGTCTGAAGTCCATCTTCTTTTGGTTGGCAAGAAGCTTAGTAATCCAGTTCAGAACCACCGTCAACGTACTCCTGATGATATTGTTTGTTTTTGACTCGATCCGCTCCACGCCTGCCTTGGTTTGGATCTCCATACCTCTTCGGACTGTCGTATTTGACTCCGCGAGGCGTATCAGTACTGTATTGATAAACCGGGACATAATATTCGTGATTGTAATTGCAGGTTGTAAAGAGGGCAAATAAGCGATATCAGGCTCTGTTTTCGTCGTTTCTTGTGCAGTCGCTTGATCCGCTGCAGCGTCGAGAGCAGTCTCCACATAGACTTGTCCCATGCTCGTCAGGAGAAGATTCAGCAGCGCTGACACATCCTTGGGAGTGTCACTACCGCTGCCCAGCTCCAGAGCTCTGCGGACACCTTCAGCTAACCATTTCAACATCCGCTTGGCATTAGGAATGCTCAGAACGCCGTCTTCGTCTGTGACTTCGATTTCGTTCTTATTCTTGTCCGTATCTCGAAGCCCAGCAACCCTCAACATCATTGCTTTCTGGGTAGGCGTTAATTCCGATGAGTCGAGACGATTGATATATGTATCTTTTGCCGATGATAGCAGCTGCGTTCCTTGTTGTGCAAGTGAGGCCATGAATCCCGTAGGAACCTTCTTCCTTCGGGAGTGGTAAATGGTGTATTTGAATAGCAGCGAGGAGTACAATTCCTCCAAACTCTTCCGTTCTCTGTCGATGTAAGAGTTTCCCACTAGATATGGGACAAAAAGCTCGTCCAATTGCTGATCTAGGCTGAGAGCTGTTTGGGCCGAGCAGGCATCGGGATGCTCTGTCAGTCCATGTGCTTTCAAATCCTCAATCAAATTGTTGATATAACTCCTCGATGCATGTAATGACCGTAAGAATGCCAAAGAAGATATCGTGTCCGCTTTCTCCAGAACCATTTCAAGCCGTTGCTGGATAGACTGCTGAAATATTCTCTGAATAAACTTGATTAGAACCACCTCGTAGTACGGAAATGCTCGCTTGATGATAAAAGATTCGTCCTGCATAACCACTCTGATCTCATCAATCAAAGACTGAAGACTTGGTTCCACACCCGGGGGATCTGAATCTGGATCTGCAAGTTTCTCCCACGTCTCGTTATCAGTCGTCACTTCATCCGTAATCAACTGACTCCTGTCAATGAAGAACTGATGCTGATTGACAAATAGTGCAACAACACTCGAACCACCGTTGAAGTCGTGAAGAACCTTAGCACATTCCAGCATATCATCGAAATTCTGCCTCCGGTAGCTGTCGTCGAATTGCTTCAGCAGATCCTTCTCCAGGGTTTCAGAGAACTTCTCTATTATCTCCCTCGTATTGTGACCTCTGTAACCAACGACACCGTTGGAAACTCCATTGACCTTCTTGGCTCCATTCGTCTGCGCCCACGATGCTGGGTCTAGCCTTTGGCTCATCCTCATGAGCTGCCTAGCAATGACCGCGGACCGTACTTTGTTCTCTCCGCTCCCTTGCCTCCTTATCATATCCTCCAGCGACGTGAGCTGGCCGTTCTCACTGACTTCGATCCAGCACTGTATCAGGAAAGTTGCGTCCAGCGCCCTCCTCCTCTGCTTGTCCAGATCCTCGAGCCGCTCCCCAATCTGTACGGCCACATTACCTCCTCCGTCAGGGCGTCCATTTCGATCGTTCCCATTGGTACCACTGGATCCATTTAAGGATGAATCGAGAGTTTCGAAGGAGTCTATTGACTGGTCCAGTTTCCTCCCTAACGTTTCCAGTGTCTGGTCGTGTTGTATCTCGGCGCGGCGTACAGAGGTCAAGAGGTCCGTCTCCTTCTCTCCCAGCTCGTCCGACAGACTCGCAAGTTGTGATAAAGCATCTGCCTAATTAGCATATCTCCTATTGCTCACGGACATGGTACACACTCTCAAAGGTGCGGATCAGTGGTTTCGAATCGAATGCCTGATGCGCCGGTCCAGACCGCCGATTGACAGGAACGGCACTCTCAGCTAGATCCTCGATGAAATCCCTGACAATGAAGTCCTTATTCGAGAAGTTCTCGAGCGTGAAGCTGGGTCCCTTTGGGAAGATGGACCTCGCGCTTCCCCCGCCAACACTGTTGAGGGACGACATTGGTTGATCGATTGATTGTAAACTCTTGAGAGCCGCAAATCACCCTGTACTACATCGAGACCTGAGATATCCCGTAAATCATTTGAAATCTGGATCTGCGTTTTTGGTGGGATTGCGAGTGTTCTCGCGGAACGTGTCTGGAGTACAGGGCTTGATGTTGCGAGTTCAAGCTCCAGCCAAGAAGCGTGGCCTTGCCGAGCTTGCGCAGCCTTCTTTCAACCCCATTCCGCGACCTCCAAACAACTTCATAACACATTCTTCATTTTCGGAAGACAGGACGAGAGTAAGTCGTTCTTACTGGGCGCACATGTATGGTCAAAAAATATGGTCAAAGCTTGGTATGATACAAGTTTGGTACAATTTCCTGCTATCCCTTTTCATCAGGCTTCCAGCTCAGTTTCCTGCTCAGTGTCATTGCTTCCAAGGCTTCATCTCTCTCGACTGTTCATTCCATTTATACACGATCCCCGTTCCTACATTATAGTTGTAGTAATTCTCAGTCCCTCCTCTCACCATTGCTCTTCTGAACGTAATGTTTATCCTTCCTCCGTCCTCCGCGTTCTTTCCTGTTCTTTTTGGGATCGAGTGAAGCCAATCTGAATATCGATTAAGGTTTCATTTCAAAAAGATTTTCAATGAGAGCAAAGCATGTTCAACACAGATGGACGTGGAATTGACGGATACAACGATATGAGGAGGTGGAGACTTACTCGATTGAGTCCTTCCCTTCATCAGAATCATATCTCCACTCGCAAGAGGCAACTTGATCGGTTTCGTCTCTGGTGGCGGCGGTGCGTTGTCATTCGGCGCGATTGGTTTATGCTTCATGAGAAAGTCTCTCTTGGCACCCAGCGAAAATGAAGCAATAGCTGGCAGAGCTCCAAGGAATTTCTCGTCATCCGAATGGTACGATATGCTGTCTGAGCCGGAGGCATAGTAGTTGACCAAACAGAAGTTGAACTTGTATCCTGTTGCAGCTTCGGTTGAGAGGCGGAGATCATCCAGACATTTGGGAATTGGACGTGGTGCGTATTTGGTGTAATTCTTATCTTTGAGGACTGCTTGCTTCGTTTTCGCGTCTATAACCTGGCCATCTGGTGAGAATAGAGAGGTTTCATCTAGGCCAAAGACGGTTGTATATCTAAGGTATGTTAATTCCTCGGAGTGCAATAAGAAAGTGTCTATAGATATACCTTGGCGTGTTGATTTGGGTTTCTATGCTTCCCCGTTTGATCTTGTACTGAACTCTATAGAATGGTAATTCTGAACGGAGGAACTGAAAGATCTGGCGTTCAAGGTATTTGGGTATATAAGGCTGGAAGTACAAAAGATCAAGATCTGGTTGGTCGTTTATTGCTTTGCCAATTGTGGATGGGAGAGAGCCCAACTCTGTCGAAATGGACGGCTGGAAGTGAGGTATGGGAAATGGATATGCTGGATGATTTGAGAAGTCAACCTTCTTTCTATTAGAACTCCATTCAAAGTAAAAAAATCCTTCGATCACTCACTTGCTCTTTGACGTCTGGATCCTGACTTTCTGTCGAGAGTTCCTCCTGATGCTCAGCTTCTGAGACTTTGACCTTCTTTGGAGGAGGCTTAAAAAACGCGTCGAGTGTCCGCTTTTTCGTGGATTCAGCCATCATCAGTATTCTTGAGTGTTCTTTACCTCAAGACGCGTCAATACTCACGTACTCTAACGTGCCAGACTCTAGCCTCGTCAATAGATGACATCACGAGATCCTAGGGTCCAAGCGGGATCGTAGCCTCGCCTTAGCGCACAGCCTTGTCCCAAATTCATGAAAATTAATGGTCTTGATCCCCAACTCCCAATTTCCACAACTTGCACAGTATAGCTATGAAGCCATGGAGGTTTGTCATAATTCTTCTTTCTATGAATATAATGCTAATAAGACCTCCAAAGGACGCAAAAGTAGCAGCCTCTCCTAACGCCATGTCCCTTTTCCGACCTCCTATCGTTCGCTCAGCGAGCGCAGCCCTCGACCGAGCTCTATTCTCCAAGACGATTCCAATTGCTGCAGCGCGAGTATCGAATCTGAAGAATTTGTCGAAGTTCCGCCAGCAGTTGGATAAGAGCAAGGAGTTGATGCAGCTTGAGAGGGTTATGAATGTGCGACCTGATCCGGACCCATTACTCGCAGAGAAGGGTGGGAAGTGCTTGCTTTTGAAGCCGGAAGTTAAGCCTGGAGGTATTTTTGATGTTGACAGATTAAATGAGGAAATTATGCTGACTGTAAGAACAGATCCTAGTACATGGAGTCCCATTTTGAAAGAAGCTGTGAAGGGAGAAGATGTTGGAGTCATACCATACGATTTGAAGCTGGACTACAATTATTGGACATATCGTACGTACGTGAGGGATCGCAAGATGTAGCAGGGTGGAGTTCTAACATTGGTTAGATGACGTTATGTCATCTATACTTCCTGAAGATGCTCAAGGAGAAATTCCCGTTGGATTTGCGATTGTTGGACATATCGGTACGGAAGTCTCTCCGAAGTACTGGATACATAGCACTGACTCCACACAGCACACTTGAATTTACGTGATGAATATCTTCCATACAAGAAAATCATCGCCGAGGTCCTGGTAGACAAGAACCCCACGATACGGACTGTAATAAACAAAGTCGACGATGTCGGCACACATTCAGAGTTTCGCACCTTTGGCTACGAAGTGCTCGCTGGCCCAGACGACATGGAAGTCGAGATGAGCGAAGGAGACTGCATATTCAAATTCAATTACTCAAAAGTCTATTGGAACAGCCGACTACAAACCGAGCACAAGCGACTCGTAGATTCGTTCAAGCCTGGAGAAGTGGTGTGCGATGTCATGGCTGGAGTTGGACCATTTGCTATTCCAGCTGGGAAGAAGGGTGTTTTCGTGTGGGCAAATGATTTGAATCCCGAAAGTTATGAAGCTATGAGGGTGGCTGTTGTCAAGAATAAGGTTAGTCGAGTATTTTCTTCTTACCCCTCCTCGCTTGACGACTAGGTCGCTTCTATTCTTTTGTTTACATGATGAATCATATCACGACGGTCAACATAGCCACACGTTGGCCTTTGATGAAACTGCCTCTGACAAGGCGCTATATTCTGATAAACACTCCCACCACTCTCCCTTGCACATATCATATTCATCGTTCCGTCTCCACATTAATTGACATGAAACATAGGTCCAACCTTTTGTCCGACCCTTCTGCGCCGACGGCCACAAATTCATCTACACCTGCGCCGACGACCTCCTAAATCTAACCGCCACCTCACAAAACACGATTAGTATCCCCTCCAAAGTCCGACGCTCACGCTCAGCACCACTCATCCCTCCTCCATCTCCCACTATCCTCACCATCCCGCAGACAATATCGCACTTCGTGATGAACTTGCCCGCTACAGCGATCGATTTCGTCGGATCCTTCAACGGCCTTTACAAAGGGAAGGAGGAGTTGTTTGAGCCTGTTACCGGGGTGAAATTGCCGATGGTGCATGTCCATTGTTTTTCAACGAAGAGCGAGGACAATGTTAAGGAGGGGAAGGAGATCTGTCAGAGGATTAGTGGGGTGCTGGGGTTGGAGGTTAGGCCTGAGGAGAAGGGTGGGGAGGTGAAGGGAGAAGGTTATGAGGGGTTGAAGGAGGGGGAGGTGAGGATTGTGGAGGTTAGGGATGTGGCGCCGAAGAAGAGGATGTTTTGTGCGAGTTTTAGGATTCCGAGGGAGGTTGCGTTTGGAGAGAGGAGGGTCGTGTAGAATGGGGCGGCAGAATTCGTTGATCGAATGCTTTGGACTACTCAGATGGCAAGTAGCGACGACTTGGATCTCGACGCCTGGGTATGAGGGATTTGGATATAGGGAGATCTAGAATTCACTCGATTCAAGCCTCTTTTTGCAATGTCTAGAGTAATCGAATGTTTGTGCGTGTATATTCACGTACACGTTACCTAATTGTATTTCCTCGCGAGGATCAACATCTTCAAGTCCACCAGGTCCCTAAGCGAGTACACATATGAAGATACCACTGGTCTCCGCCATCGCAAGATCCATCAAGTCCAGCGCCATGTGACATTGTAATGCACTAATAGTGGAAGTGCTTTTGTAGACAATCGACTTAACTTGCACTGTGGTATTACTGATTGTCTTTCTATGCTGAATAAAGCCTGAGATTGTGCTTATTTCATTGTAGATGGTAAAAAAAAGCATGACAAATTCGCGTTCAGGCCGCAGAGATGGGGGAGATGGTTGTTCATTTGTGGATTGACGACATGTTTTGATGGGACAGCAAGCGAAGACTTGACGATAATTGACCTAATGATTGCTGGGAATGATCAACTAAGCGATGTTCTATCACCTCCTGCACTTTACTGAAAATCAACGATCGATTATTGCCAAAATCACACAAAACGAATTGTTGAAAATGAGAGGTGGATATATGACGGAATGGGATCCGGGACATTGGTAGTATTCCTGGTACGTCTAGACGCACATAGGCCTTGATGTGAGAGCAAGAACTGACAGATTATATATCATGTTTTCATGTTGATTGTGACGACGGGATGTGTCGTTGCTAGCAAGTGAATTGAAGTAGGAGTTGGTAGCTTTTGCTTCAGATTCGTGAATCATTCACTTGTCTGGAGAGCAGCGAGCTAGGACATAGGTGAGTTCTTCTGCACTCCGCCACAGTCTTATGAATTCAATGACTAACAGCTGTTTCCGAGTATATAAGTCTTGGGGATATATTTTGACAAGGCTTGAAGACGGTGTTTGATACGCTCCAAGAGGTAATGCTACTTGGGAGTTTCTCTTTTGACTGGACCTTCTGCTATATCCCCTTATCACGATCTCGATGTCTTTGGTAAATTTACTCACCAGCTCAAGAAAGTGACTGGCGAGGCCTTCCACCTACCGCCAACACCGTCTACAAGCTGAACAAAAAGGCATAGTAAACAACGCCACTGCCTGATTTGCTTTCCCGCCTTCTCATCTCTCCGCCTAGTGATTACCCTCGTCCTTCCGCAACAGGAGTGCACTCATGTTCCCTGTAGTCACAGGTCTTAGTCTAGCTCCTTCAATATTCAATTCAATTCAATTTAAATAAAGTTGAAGACTTCAAATCGGACCGAACCGAAGCGCCTCCGGTCTCACCTGATGCTGTCTGTTCTGTTCTGGTCTCAGAGCCACGTTGCACATCCTAACCTCCATCAAGCCCCTCAGCAGCGGCTCGAGCCTCGGGCTATTGAGGTGTCGATCAGGAGGGAACACGATCATTGATAGGCAAATCATCGCCAGTATGCTCGCCATGAGACTTCGAGGTCATACAATGACTCCACTGTGGGACAAGGACAAAGCCTAGTCTCTCTTTCCCGTTTCTGTCTCGTTTCTGTAACTCTAGATTCAGCCGTGAGGCTGCCGTATGAGGCGGTAGATGTAGTACGGAGGAAAGGGGACAGAGGCACGATAATGCAGAGGCTACGCTCGAGCCTTGATTCAAGTCCACAATACATGTCTTGGATGGTGCAGGAGGAAGTATTGGATTGTACTGGACTGGATGTATGGAACATTTGATATCGAAACGACATGATATCAAAACATACTTGCGCCAGAGCGGGACTTCCCCTCTTTCCATGCAGCAGATTATCCGAAGCACTGCTACCAAGAGACAATCAGTGGCTCGTAGGTCCTCTGATCCGACGATATACATCGGGCGAATTGCCAAATCATAGTCGAGAGTGTGCGTCTTGAAGGTATGATTGGTATGAAGCTCGGTGGATCTTTGTATCGAGACCTTGCTTGAGACTTGACCTCGTCCTTGGACCTTTGGTCAATCATCAATAGGTAAGTGCTAGGCGAAACGATAATATAGACCACGATATTGATTGAACCCACCTCGTGATCGCCACGAGATTGTCAATTGTCCTATCCTCTGGACGCACAATGCAAATGCAGGTGTTAGTCAAGCAAGAGTGGCGGCGGACGCATGACATCAATAATGTCGGATCCACTCCACTCAAGCTCTCACCGTTCTCCGAACCAAACAAAACTCCCCGAGGAATCTTCAGCTCGCTCGTGCGGAGTATTTTTTAGGGAGGCAAGGTATGGAGCAAGGTGTGATGGTAATGATTAAGCGCCAGGCACACGAAACCTATCCATAGTCAGCACGAACCATCACACCCACCACGGCGCGTATGTGTAGGAATAGGCGCCGAATGAGAGTGCAGAGGTGCTACTTCGTGTCTCTCATTGGCTGTGTGGGAACGTGGGCTATGTCTTCGGATTGAGTTTCAGGAGATTTGATGATGACGGTTGTGGAGAGGGAAGGGAAGTGATTGAGGTGGTGAGGCTTGATGGTTTTTGTGATGGGGTTTCATCTTTCGGGGGTTTGTTTTGTTCGGGGGGTGTGAGACTTCGTTACTTTGACGGGAGCTTGGTGACGGTTGTGCCCGTATGGAAAAATCCCGCCCGGTATGAGGCGTTGAAGAAACAGGAAAAGCAAACGTGTGCAATGAGCAAAAGGACTTTGAAAACGCAATTTCTGTCCAGATCATGTTCCATTCTGATACAATGATGCCATACCGAGACTTTGGAAAACTACCGCAGAAGGAATGTGGCGGCCTCGTAATCATCATGTATACAGGAAACATCATATAGCGTGAGCATGATAATGTCCATACAATACTTACTGGAGACACTGCCTCCGAGAATAAAAGATTGATAGTAGACTCGAGCAAGCAGATTTGGAAACGAGAGGCGAAGTGTAATGGTAGCCTAGTAATAAGAGCTGGCCTTGCAGAATTGAGAGGTCATCGTCGACCAGTGAATGCACCCACCACTGCACCCCAGACTTCTGGAAATTGCATTCGTTTCTTTGTGATCAGGCTGATATGGATGCCATGTTGATCTCATCGGAGTGGCCGGAGGTCGTCAAATCTGGCCTCCCAGGTTGCTTGCTTGATGGGCCGCCGGCCATGTGTCTTCCAGGTGGTCAAAATTGGCCGGCCACCTGCCTCGACCGTCCGCTCTCTCCCGCGCCTCATGTCATGTCTGTGCTGGCTCTCAGGCTGGGCTGGCTGGGCTGGCTGGGCTGGCTGCTGACAGAGTCATCATTTGCATAGAACAAGGTTCTACTAGGCATGTGCATGTGCGATCCCTGCTCGAATCCAAAACGGGGAACACGGCTGAGAGGAAGGCAGGCATGACATGCACGTGCTCCGACGAAAATGGCGCATTGCAGTGCCTCATGCATCGATTGGAGGCAAATAGGAAAGCTCTCGACCAGTTAGAAAATTCAGCTGCAGGTCTCTTCATCTTCTGCTGCAGCAGCTAGCCAACCAAATCGTGTATTGAGGGCGAATTATTCTATTGACCCGCCTCGTGTTTTGTGCCTCATGGAAGTTCCAATTATGGGGACTCGGCTAGAGCCTCAAATATCGAAGAACGAGGAGCCTGAGCCTTGAAGAACGAAAGAAAGAAACAAGTGCGCTCACCTGCCGGACAAACATAAGACGTAGGAAAGTAGGCTTTTCGGAATAGTCCCAGACTTCCGTCTGTTCCAAATCCGGAACTCGTACACCGCTCAATTCCTCCCTCACCTCCTCCTCACTTCTTCCCGTTTACCATTGACGTTGACAAAGACTTCGGGTTGTTTCTCGCCTCATTTCTTTGCTCACCGTTACTTACCTCCGTACGGTACCAGGCACTGCAAGCGATATCGTCATCATTGCCAGCACCAGCCATCTGCCTTTTCCACTTCCCAGCCACCACTATCCTCACCCCCGCTCCTGCGAAAACTCTGCCCTGGGAATCATAATACGGCGCGCAGCAGGCGCACCACATCACATTCCTTGACCGAAGGAGGAGATCACGCGTCAGGCACGAGACATCAACAATCACCACCTGATCGTGACATCTGTAACAGCTGAACGGAACTGAACGTGCTCAAGCTCTGAAGCTTTGGAGCTCTCGAAGCTTTCTCTTCTCCAGACTGGATCGCTACTGAACCTGGCCTGAGCTTGTGAGCTTGGGGTGATCGCCTTCGCGTGTGTGCGGAATTCCAATCAGCTCCCAGGCCGGGGCCAGCACTGACAGCTCCGTCTCTGTCGCACCCTGCCGCACCACCACCACCACCACCGCAGGGCCAGGGCTAGGGCCAGCCAAGCCAAGGATCTCGGGATTGATATCAACACACCTTCTACTTGTACTGTCGGCTTCGCTTACCCCTCGCACCTTCGGCCGTACTCTTCCTTGTTCGAGGCGTGTCTTGAGCAGTTTCTTTCTCCTCCAATTTTGCCTGCTCTACAGTACCCAGATCGAGATCGAACATTGCTCTCACCAGCCTGCACTTCTCTGCAGTGACACCTCACCCACACCACACCATCACGATTTCTTACTGCATGCACGCCCTACACGTTTCAAAGTTGCAGAAAGGGTAATTCGAACGAGGTTACTGTAAGCTCGGTGAGAAAAGAACCTTGGAGTCAGGCAAGGCAAACCAGACCAGGCAAACCAGACCAGGTCCGGTGGTTGGTCGAGCTTATTAACACGCGCACCCACTCACTCACCCACTGCCAATCGACCATCCAACCGTCCCTCGAGTTCCCAACCCAACCCACTGCACCCTCGAGAGTCTTAGCGTGGCACAGGCACATTCCCTCTTTTCTCCCACCCGACCACTCATATCTTCTCGCTCCCTCCTTCAACTCCATAGAACCAATCACCAACGCCATCAAATCCAACCACAACTGCTGCGTCAAAGGCCCCAACCAGCGATAACGATCGCGCCAACGAGTGAACGAACGAACGACTCAGCACTCAGCACTCGGGGAAATAGACTACAGCGTGCAACACGACAGGACGACAGCCATTTCCATCAACCTGGGTCCTAGGCAAATCCGCTCGACAGCTCGATTCCCCATTCTGTCGCAATTCGTGCCTGTGCCCTTGTAGGCTTGCTTGTACCTACCAGATCGACCGACCGACCGACCAACCTGTCTTTGAGGCCTGCTCGAACTGCCCCCAGAACACGGCCAATCCCAACCATCATACAGATCCTCCATCATCACCGGAGCCCTATCAACATCGCGAAAAGCTTCATCACGACCACATTGGTCCTCGTCGCCATCAGGTGATTGTTGTGCCCTGCGGTAAGGATTGTAGCTTTGATCCAGACAACCTCGCTGGATACCTTTGTCGTCGCGTATTGGAGGTACGTTTGGTCCCTGGCGCTGCGGCGGAAATTTAATTCAACGTTGAAGCTCTCCCACAGCGCGGTTACGCGTTGCGCCAGTTGCACTCTGCTCAAGCCTCGAGCAGAAGCGGAATTGAACTGACACCGGCGCCATAGGAACTTGGAAGTACCTGCTCACTAGGATCAAGCTGTTATTGCGCTTCGCGAACAGTGATTGACCCAGCTGCTCCGGCGCATCGCACATCAAACTCTGTATCTTCCCCACCACCCAGAGGCACGGCCTTTCTCCCGACCTCACTGCGTCACGTCGCAAAGAAGCTTCAACGCAACAGCACTTCCCAACACTACCCGCGCATTCCTGATCAGCTCTCAGCTGCTTTAGGATTACTGTCATCGGTCTCCCGCCCCCGTCGACAAATATAGGTTATTGCCGGTGAAGCTGATTGACAAGGTAAGCCTAGTTTTGCATGCCAGTATGCATGGCCAACGCATCACACTGGTCAAGGCAAAAGTCGACACCGGCCCCAACTTTCCCACCTCCCAATCGCTCTTCATGCTTGTTCCACCGTTGGCCAAACATTATAACTAATTCTTGTGGTTGGATAGGCATTGCGAAACCGTCGTTAATACTGGGGAAGCCGCCGCCTTGTTACTCCAGTGGCTCGTGAGATTTACCTTAGGGTCGGACCGTCCGTGAAGCTCTCTTCACCACAGTTCCTCGAATAGCCTCAAGCCCAACACCGCCTCATCGACCTCACGTGGAAGCTCCAACTGAGCCTGATCCGCAAGCCTTACCTCCCGCTAGAACGCCTCCGACTACATCAGCTTGCATATGTTGTGCTGCGGCCAATTGCGGTGTACACCTACCACATCGCCTGCCAGCACATCCACGCATATCAAAACCAGAAGAACTCTTATTCACTAGGTGGAAGTCGTCGACCTCGAGTTCTTTGACAACACTTACCAACGCGCTCGCACAATCTGCGCAACTTCGAACTCATCTGAAAGCTCTCCCAGGACGCTTTCGAACCAAACAACACTGGACATTATCTGCGCCCATCTCGAAAGCGCGACTTCTGCCTGTTCAATCATCTGCGGTCACCAGGCATATCAGTCGACGCGACTTGACCTTTCATATACCCAACGCACCGAAGACCCTCCTAGACACGCATCTAGGAGCTCACAATACAAATGATGGAGTACGCGCATTACCAGCAGCCGGCGCAAGGCCAACACGGTCATAGTCAAGGGCACATTCAAGCTGGATATCCGAATTCAGGTCAACATCCAGGCTCCGGAGCATCCATTACCTCACCATCTCAGCAACCAATTCATCCAAATCACGCGGTACATAACCAGACGTCTCCAATCCTCTCTTCGCAACCGCAGCAAGCCGGTCAGAATGCAGGACACGCCATAAATCAGCAGCTCCAATACGCACCCACTTACTCGGTTCCACAGGCTGGGATGCATTATGGAATGGCAGGTATCACTCCTCAGAACGCGGCGATGGCTGCTACAGCTGCGGCCGCCGGTCAAGCAGCATATCCATACGCGATACCTGACTCGGGCCTACAAACCTCACCTAGGATGGGCGGCAACCCACCTGTGAAGCAAGAAGTATCACGTCGATCGCCAAAGCAAATGAACAATCAGCTCGGTCACAATCAACAACCTCGAAGAATGAGTAATCAAGTTGGGGAGAGCCCAGCTATTGCGAATTCCCAGCCTATCATGAACCACGGAGCACCCCGCCCTTCTGTACCTCCAATGCCTGCAAATCAACATCCACAATCTCCTGAACTGGTTTCCGGAGCTGTTGAGGAATCGCCCTTGTACGTGAACGCTAAGCAGTTCCATCGGATTCTGAAGCGTCGCGTAGCAAGACAGCGACTGGAAGAAGCTCTACGCCTCACCTCAAAAGGACGGAAACCTTATTTGCATGAATCCAGACATAACCATGCAATGAGAAGACCTAGAGGACCTGGTGGTCGTTTCTTGACAGCCGACGAGGTTGCCGAGATTGAACGGACCAAGGGCGATGGAGGAGAGGATGACAAGCCATTAGAAACCCCTGCAAAGGGTTCGCAAAACAGCGGTGGAGGCTCAGGAACAAAGAGAAAGGCGGAATCAGATAACGCCACTCCTAGCAAGAAGACTAAACTCAACGCTGCCCGTAGTAGCGCTGAAGACGACGATGAGGATGAGGATGATGCGGATGACGATGGTTGATCGCCTCACGTCACTTGACCTCTTGGTCAACAAAATCATCTCCTTTGTTACACTCCTTTGTCTGCTTTACGATGACATGATAGCGTTTGATTTCTGCATGTTTTTTCAATTCACTTCATCCGCGATCTGGGACTCGCTTCCAGACTTCCAAATTTTGGATATGACGGAAATATACCATGGGAAAGGGTGGTTGGGGGAGTTTGCTTAGGCTGGTGGCATTGCCTTGGGTCGAGGATTGGGTTGCATAAAGGCGGTTGAGGGGTCTCAACAGGAACACTCGTTTTGCTTCACTTGCTGCTCTCTTTGTCGCTCGCTAAAGAACTAGAATACCCCCCTTTTGTCAAGTCGCATTTTATTTTGCCTTTTTCAATTTTGCACTGTTGATACATTCTCTTCTCTATTATGTTGCACTTTCGACTCTTTCTCCTACGTCGGCTTCATCAGGGTTGGCGATCTTGAGAACGTCGTTTGTGACAATATCTTGCAACTTTGGCTTCTTCTCTTCGAAGGGATATGAAATGGGTGGGAATGGGATGGAATAGAAACTTGGCACACTCACGTGAACTCAAAAACATACAGAATGGACAGCGCAACAGGGCTACTTGTTTGCTTGCTGACACTGGGAAGCGATTATGGAAATTCGACTTGCGAACTCTTGATGATCTTTTCCTTTTGCTTTGTTTCTTCTCCTTTGTGCTTGAATTTGTGGAGGAGAGAAGGGAAGGGCATGAGATGGGCTATGCTGTGTCCTGTATCATATTTTTCAGTGGTGGGAGCGAGGGAGGGAGGGAGATACCACAAGTAACAGAATGGAAAATTGTCAATATAGACTTGACTTGACTTGACTTGATCGCTTCCTTGTGACCATAATACATTCCGTTTCAAGTTGCTCAAATGATAATTTGCAAGTTTCATTTGCTATTCAGTAGCAGCAACATGAACTTAGCCCTCGGCCTCCATTACTTGCGATTCTAGGTATCCAAGGTCAACGAACGACATTAATTGAACTGCGATGTCCAAGTAGCTCAGAATATCATACGATACTTTTACATGACTTGGTATATATCAGCCTGCCAATACATAAAAACATCCAGGCTCGTGCCCCTCAAGCAAAGTGCAAAGTGAAAAGTGAAAATCGAAAACTGCAAATCCGGGGTCCTCTTCCTTGTCCTGCACTCGTTGCTGGCTGTTGGTTGGCTGAACTTGCATCGGTCGCATGCTGATCCTAGCTCCACCGATTCCGCTCCCAGTGCTCCACTCCCGTCCCCTGACGACTCAAAAAAAAGCTCCTTGGTGTTGATGTACATGCAGGTGTGCGTGCTTTGCAAAGAATTTCTATCTCGACTTTTCTTGCCCTCTGCATATCTCGACCTCGGAGCCTCACGTCCTCTTCGACTCGGTCTACTACTCTTCAGTGTGCTTCTTATATTGAATTGGTCTTATCAATTGAAGGAATCGCGCCATTTGATCGTTCATTCGACTCAACCGATTTGAAGGACTGAGATAAGGAGGGACCTGCACAACCACGACACGAAACGGAATTAGAATCAGACAAGATGTCTCCTATAATTGCAGGGCCGGGTTCGGCGTCGAAAGATTTCAAGAGGGAGTCGACTGTTGCGAGGTTATTGGGTTCTGGTATGTCTTCTCTGTTGGGGCTCTGTGGAAGGAGATATTAGAGGAGAGATTGGCTGACCGACTGATTGGGATTACAGGATCCGCTGGTATTGCTGAGTTGGCTGTTTTTCACCCGGTATGTTGGCTACATTTGTCTGGAGGGGATAACAGAGGGCAGGCGGAGGAGAGGAGAGGACATCCAGGTTAGAGGGAACAGGTTATGGACAGTGGTTATTGCAGATGAAGAGCAGGGGGGTCGATATCTAGCATTGGAAGGGAAAGGAAATGATAGGGGAAGAGTGCTTAGCTGACGGTACTCTGGACAGGTCGATACCATTGCGAAGCGCTTGATGAGCAACCATGGAAAGGTATGTCGAACCTCTTTGTCTCGAGTTTTGCGCCGAATCGATCCATACACAACATCCGATTCAGATCCGTATGCGATTCTGCATCGGGCTGCAGTTGCGACACGGATTCGGGTCGTATGGGCGATACCCATAAGAACAATTGGCTAATTCTAGGCTTGAATAGATTGTGGGAATGAAGCAGTTGAACACGGTTATCTTCAAGGAGAAGGCTACGGCGACAGCGGGAAAGAAGTTCTTTAGCTTGTTTCCAGGATTGGGATATGCGGCTGGTTATAAGGTATGTGTTGAGTTTTGCAATCGTAAATCTGAATGGTTGGGTCGGAGGGGAGGGAGAGGATTGGTGGAAAGTAGCTTGGACAGGACGAGCTATGAAGGCATCTGTGGTTGAGAAACAAGGATTGGAAGAGAAGAGAAATGGATTTGCAATTTGGACTGACAGTACTGCACAGGTTCTGCAAAGAGTATACAAGTATGGAGGTCAACCCTTCGTCCGCGATTACCTCGCGAAGAACCACGGCTCGACCTTTGATCGCACATTTGGTGAGAAGACTGGAAAGGCTATGATGTCTTCTTTCGCTGGAAGGTAAAACTTGATTAATTCAAACTTAAATACAAAGAAGGACGCTAACAGAAATACAGTATTATTGGTATTGGAGAGATCGTCCTCCTCCCTCTTGATGTCCTCAAGATTAAGCGCCAGACAAACCCGGAAGCTTTCCGCGGAAGGGGTGTAGTGAGAATTGTTCGCGATGAGGGATTCGGACTGTACAGAGGATGGGGATGGACTGCTGCACGAAACGCTCCTGGATCATTCGCTGTAAGTGCCCGACTCACTCGGATTCAAAATGGTCTGTTTGTAAGGCTCAAGTACTAATGTTACCAGCTTTTCGGAGGATCTGCCTTCACCAAGGGCTATCTCTATGGCCTCGACGACTACAACAAAGCATCCTGGCTCCAAAACTTTGTTGCTTCCATCGCCGGTGCCTCTGCTTCCCTCCTCGTTTCCGCTCCTCTCGATGTCATCAAGACCCGTATCCAGAACCGCAACTTCGAAAACCCTGAGAGTGGATTCAAGATTGTTGGAAGTATGATGAAGAATGAAGGTGTTTCGAGTTTCTTCAAGGGATTGGTTCCTAAGGTATGTTCACCCGTTCCTCCTTGCGCTGAACTTGGACGCTGTAAAGCTTGATTAGGCATTGTAATGAACTGACCCGAGATAGCTTCTCATGACTGGTCCAAAACTCGTCTTCTCCTTCTGGCTCGCCCAGACACTGATTCCAGCATTCGATATTGCACTTTCCAAGAAATAGATTCATCATATCCGTCATTGGAATACATCTTCCGAGCCAAGGATAGATAGATATGAACGAGGTGTATTAAATGGACTTGATCGGTCGGACAAACATCAAAATAAGGCGCGGCGTTCTTCGGTACTTTGGTTTGGAAGTGAGGACGGGAGAGATGATAGAATAATACAAATGGCATGGATCTTTGCGACGGCTTGCATTAGATTTATGCCCTTCTGCTTCTGTGTATATAGACACTAAAAAGTTACTAAGTAGAAAGCGATGAAGGATGGGAATGCGAAAGAAACTCAACTCATGAAAAGTTGGTAGGCATCTGTTATCTATGAAGAATGCCTTCAAGTACTCGATTGCGTAGCAGTGACTTCCTTGGCAGGGCGAATGATGGCGCATATCAGCGTTTTGGAAGCCAGTAAATCAATGGAAGCGAGGTAGCACTTATTAGGTAACCGCACGAGCAGGACGAGGCAGGAAGACAGCCTTCTCTGTTTACCTGATCTTGCATCTTGGCTTCTTACCCGATTGGCCTTTAAGCAGTGGATCGTCCGAGGTCGGAAAATCATGCGGGAGCAGCCGCAGAATCCCATGCAGCCCAGCCCAAGCTTAAGCTTCTTCACCTTCAATACAACTCCACGCTACACGACACGAAACCACACGCAGACCACAGGAAGTAGAAAACAAAGCACGCAAACTACTCGAGTTTATCCCAAGCCAAAGTAAAGGGCCATACATAGCCCCATCACAGTCCAGCACCACGAGGTCAGGAAATAGAGGAAAGGAGTACAAAAGTCTACTACAAGAAGAGCAAGAAATTACCCTGACGATGCCACCCCTCCCAGCACCACCAGCACACCTCATCTCCCGCATCGGCGACCCCCTCTTCGCGATCTTCATCGGTGTCGGAGCGGCTGCTACGAGAATAAATAGGGAGGAGAAGGAGGCGGGAAGGAGTACGGGGCAGACTGTTGAGAGTGGCTTGAGGAGGATTGGGCTGGGGGGTTGGAGGGGTGGGAAGGGTGATGATGCGGTGGGGAGGAGGGCGTAGGATGGGGTTGAGGGCGAGACGAGGGGTTTATAGGGATTAAGGAATTCGGGAGGATGAGGGACGATGTGAGGGGAGAGTGTGCATGGGGGATGAGGTCAGGACGGACGAATGGTTAAAGAGGGAAGGGGAGGTGCTTCATGTCAGTGGAAGAGGAAGGTGAGGTGCTATTGAGGATCGATTAGGGATAATGACTGGGAAAGAGAGGAGAAATTGCCTATGCTAGTGGCTGAGGCTAGAGGTGGTGCATATATACTGGTGTAAGGAGTTTGGGATATTGCCTATGGCTCTGGCTTTTGGATTCGGTGGCTAGCTCCAGAGCTGAAGCGGGATGAGGACTGTTCTGTATGAGTAGGATACATTGAATGGACCGCTTGGTCACCAAGCCGCCGAAAAAAACGTGGATCATATTGGCAGAGAATGATCGTAAGATTTTTGAGAATCTGTCGCGCAATGGAGTCGATTTGGCTCGTGACGTTCGTCGCGGGTACCTATCCACTTCATCTCTCAGCGTATTATGTGTGGAGTGACATTGAAGATCTATTCTCAATATACTCAGAGAATGATTATACATTTTTTGAGCTCAGAACCTTACATTAGGTCCCTTTCAATCAGACATGCAGCACCAAGCAGGTCTGCTGCCAAATCAGATTCTCGGGCATGATGTTAACTGAACGTCAAGTGCACTGTACATTTCAGTAGAGAAGTGACGTTCACAATGCATTCAACGGTCCCGCTCTGATTGGCACCCCGCCGTCATATTATCCTGGTTTGAAACCGCATTACTTTTGATGGTCTTTTTTGTGACTCTACTGAGATGGGTAGCCCATTCATCTTTCTCTCTCTCCCGTTTTGCTCAGGGAATGTTGCTGTCTGGCATATCTTCCGAACAGAACACTGCTACTGAACTTTCCATTAAGCACTCCAGTCCTTTGACATAGCGTCTGAACCCCGATAAGTATGTAGCTGCATATACTTAGGAGTTGCCTGTTTGACTTCCATCAGAGCAGGATAGTTCTCAGCATGCCGTGAAGTTCGACGAGACATAATATCAGTCGCCGACTGCTTCTGCAATTCACACCCAAAAGGCTAATGTTGAGAAAGTAGCTCTTTGAATTCGAAAGAAAATAGGTACAACTGTGGTCAGAATGATTTTTTTTTAGCTCACATAGGGAACTGGCCAGTAGGCTCTGCAATTTTGAGAGCCAGCGCATTCTCAAGAAATATCACTGAATTCAAAGAAGCGTCATGCTTTCCAGTTCAGCACTTGCTGAATCTATCAGAGAGTATGATTCTCAAAGCAGACCGGAAAAAAGCTGGCATATCACGGTCAGAATAGAACTCAGACATCGCAAATATGGCAGAAAGCATCGTATTGTACCTATTCCCAAGCCCGAAGAGATGAAAAGCAGTCGACCACGCATTCCTTAACCAGCCTAGACAACTCGTTACTGTATTCCCCCACCTAATTCCCCATCCACGAAACGATTCCCCAGTCCTCCCGAAGACCACTACTGACCATCTCTGAGTCTGCCGAAAAGGGAATAAAGGAGGGTAAAAACTGCCATTTGAGGATTTGGGTTTCGTTCATGTTGCACAAGAGGTGGTAGGCGTGAGAGGTCAAAGAAGGAAGCCGGCCTGACCCATCCCAACCGTCGTTACATTTCGCCGCCGTTGAGTCCCGCAAGAACGCCGAAGAGAGAATACCGAAGAAAGCATGCTAGGAAGTATGGAAAGAGGTCGAAGGTGGCGTGGCGGAGTTAGACGGAGGGAAAGTCACCGAAGGTGTTCTCGCCGGAGTATGAGATGTACAGGAAACTGTGGAATGTAATGTTAGCTTGCAGTTTCTGTGATAGTTTGACTTATGTATTTCTGTGCTTTTGAGAGGGCACAAGGCTGGGTATCTAAACTCGCCGGCCCCACTCTCGATAAGAGCTATGATGTGATGTATAGTGATGTGACGAAAGAGAGACAACATACCCATCCTCGTCCTTGTGCTCCTCGTAGATACTGCTCATGAGCGCGGCAGTAGGTGGCAGGACCTCATCGACGAAGATGAAGATGGCCTTCTCGGGGGAGAGCTTAATGCGCTTGCGGATTACGTAGACGAACTGACCGACAGTAAGGTCGGCGGGAACGAGGTACTTCTTCTTATCGATCGTTGCGATATCCGACTTCTCGACCTTCTCGCAGATGACTGGAATGCGGTCGGAGTACTTTTGACGCTGGAGAGAGACAGATGTTAGCTACATTGCGCGGCGTCGCGGAGGAGGCTGGATGAAGGAGGGGAACTCACGATACGCTCAGCCTCGGCCTTTCTCTTCTCGAAGGGGTGCTCGTCCTTAAACTTGGATCTCATGGTGACGGAGTTGAATATTTGTGCTTGGTGTGGTCTGGTTGTCTTGTGTTGCGGTGTTCTTGTGGTAGGAGGTTGGGTCGCGGGGTTGCTTTATGAGGAGGGAAGGTCGAGGTTGGCTTACAGCATGAGGGAAGCCTAAATCGCCTGAACGATAGCGGGCAGTGGGCAGCGGTGAAGTGCCACTTCAGATAGGTGAGTCAGCTGGTCGGTCTCGCACGTGATGGTATTTCCAATCTAGTCTCAGAAGGTGGCAGTGATTTCAGTGATGATTCAACGCCGTGATCAGTAATAGGGGAAGTGAATCAGCTGCTACATTACAGTATTCAAAACGACACTCAGATTCGTTGTTGTTCCCTCCGCATCCATCACTTTGTTCCTGTTCCTAGCACTTACTGATAGCCACTCTTTGATTGGCCACTTTCCGTACCTGAGCTTATGTAAACAAGATCTGCCATTCGAACTTGGCAAACAGCTCGCCTTCCTCGGTGCGGATGAACCCTGCAGATAAATGGTGCGATGACTTCTTCCGTATCGTGTCAATCGAGGTCATAAACGTGCCACCACCCTCCTTTCCTTCTCTACTCTCTCTTCTGCCGTCCACTATAGTCAGCCAATTTCTTGATTGTGGTCTCATGTCTGTTGTACGATAGCAAGGTCTTTTTGCTGCAGGTTGCAGCTTTTCTACATAATGGCCTCCCTCCGACCATGTCTACGCCTATCGAGGCCGAAATTCCAACCTCAATTCTCCCAGCATATTCGACTTCGCAGAACATTCGCAGACGGTCCTAAACCTCCCAATCCGCGTATTCGAGAATCTCGCAAAGGAGTCTTGTTCCCGAAAACCAGAATTGCCGTCGGTATTGTGTTCATTGGAGCTATGATCTATTCCATGGTAGCTTCCACCCCACTAGCATACTAGCAGAATGCAGGCTGAGATGATACAGGCGACAGAAGAACCCCAAAAGCTAGATCCGCCCTCAATTGCTGAGCGAGATGCCCTTGCTAAGCGTGAGTCTGGTGTTACCAAGAACTCACCCATGCGCCTGCGTATGGAAGAGTTCATAAAGGAACAACAGAAGATAATCGTTGCCGAGCTCGAAAAAGTTGATGGGAATAAGTTTCGAGTGGATACATGGACACGCGAGAATGGCGGGGGAGGAATCTCCTGCGTTCTGCAAGACGGGAATGTCTTCGAAAAGGCTGGTGTGAATATCAGCGTTGTCTACGGGAACCTTCCTCGACCAGCTATTGAAAAGATGCGTGTGAATCACAAGGCTATTGACCCCGATGTCCAGTCACTGGAGTACTTTGCATCCGGTTTAAGCATGGTCCTGCATCCGATCAATCCTATGGCGCCCACTGTTCATCTCAACTACCGATACTTCGAGACGGCCAATGCTGATGGAACATCGAATGCATGGTGGTTTGGCGGCGGAACAGACCTGACGCCAAGTTACCTTTTCGACGAGGATGCGATCCACTTTCACAAGACGATCAAGGAGGCATGCGATAAGCACGACAAGGACTACTACCCTCGCTTCAAGAAATGGTGCGATCAATACTTTAGCAATAAGCACCGGAATGAGACCCGTGGTGTTGGCGGTATCTTCTTCGATGATCTGGATGAGAAAGAGAAGGATCAGGAGAACACTTTTGCATTTGCGCAGAGTTGTCTGAAAGCTTTCTTACCATCATATCTTCCAATCATCAACAGGCGGAAAGATATGCCATACACCGAAAAGGAGAAGGAGTGGCAGCAAATTAGAAGAGGAAGATATGTGGAGTTCAATTTAGTCCATGATAGAGGGACTGCTTTCGGGTTGAACAGTCCCGGTGCGAGGGTAGAAAGTATCCTGATGAGTCTGCCAGCGACGGCTAGTTGGCGGTATATGTATGAGCCAGAAAAGGGCAGTAGGGAACAGAGACTGGTGGATGTCCTGAGGGAGCCTAAAGAATGGGTATGAAATGATTAGGAATTAGATGTGTACAACGTAAATGTAAAATATGAATTCATGGACCTTCCACCACAGACTCCAAGAATCTGAACATCTCAGTGAATTCTTTGTTGACTTGCCAGTAATCCACAAAAGGGGGACTCGTTTAAGCGAAGACATTTCGTGGGGTTAGATCTCCCCTCCATCTCCTCTCATCAACATCCAAGCAGCCTGATGATCCCGCCTTACCACCACCAGCGACCGATACGGACGTGAATCGCTATGAGGCGATAATGACGATCTCTCCTGACCTCCTGTCACTCCCTCATTCTTCACCACACCATCATCGTCAAAATGTCCACCCTCCCCACCACCCGCACTCTTCTAACCTCACTATTCAACACCCTCACAGCCACCACTGAACAACAACAAGCACAGCAAGCTGTAGTCAATGAGCCTTACGACCCGCCAATCAATCCACTTAAATCACTCTCACCCTCTCACAGAGCGCTGCTCTCAACACTGCACGTGCTCTTCACGCCGCCTATGCTGTTGCAAGCTTTGGATCTATTGGATCGGGGCTTAGTTGTTCGGGTTGTCGAGCAGTCAACTGAAGCTATGAATGAGAGTCGAACTCAAGCTGAGGATCGAGAGAAGGGTGATACAGCTGCCGCATCAAAAGGAGCTGAGGCTACGACTACAGAGACTGGAAGAGAGGTCTTCCCACCACAAGCAAACATCCATCTCCCCTCCTCCACACCTCTTCCAGAACCTCAAACGCATCCCACCTCTACTTCTCTACCTCATCATCAAGTCCCACTACCATCAGCACTGTTGAATCCCAAACCTCAAAACGCATTCTACCAAGTCCGCTCCTCTCAACCCCCAAAATCCCGTTTCCGAGACGCATCCTCCTCAACGTCTAACTCAAGCAGTAATATCTACATCGTCCGACTTGAAGCTTGGAATTGCAGCTGTGCAGCATTCGCATTCGCGAGTTTCCCAGCTAGTTCGGTGTATCCTTCCAAATCACCTTGGAATCTGGATGTAAGGCTCGATGAGGATGTTTATCTGGATGGGTTTGGCGAAGATGGTGACGAGGAAGGGGGAGAGGAGGGGAAGTGGGAGTTTGGTGGGATGAGTTGGGATGGGAAGGGTGCTGGAGGTGGAGGTGGTGGAGGAGTCCCATGTTGTAAGCATTTGCTTGCTTGTGTTTTGGGGGAGAGGTGGGGGATTTTGAGGGGGTATGTGAAGGAGAGGTTTGTTTCGAGGGAGGAGATGGCTGGGTTGGGGTGTGAGTAAGTGAGGGAGTACTGGCCTGGTTTCCATTTTCATGTCACTTAGGTGGTATGGAAAAGTAACGTTATGTCTGCTTAGAAGAGTATGTTGGCAACCGGAGAGGAAAGTATCTGTGGTTTGCTGACAGCCGGTCATGGATCCCCAAGCCCGGGGTTGAGGAAAGGTGCTTGAGCATGGCGCATTTGGAGCGTAAGTAGTGTGGATAGGCATTGGTACAATACTGGTTTTCTTGCGGACTGTAGATCCAGAAGTTCTGACATAGTCAGTCTGGCAAGGCTATCATGGCGTTATGGAGCATTGCAGAGTCGCTTTTTGCCAGGAGAAGAAGTAGACGAAATGAATATGTATGAAGACAATTGCGTGGCTGCTATTAATCTGCAAGCTACGCATCTATGATATACAATGGCATATCTCCATGAGCCGAAATATGCCTGCCAGTCCGCCGCTCTGATGCCCCATGAACACCGCTCGGAGAAGAACTTAACGCCGTCATCCATACATTCATCACTTCTTTTTGTCCTTGTCCTCTTTCTCCTTTTCTGCCTCCTTGCCCTCCTTCGCTTCGCCATTAACGCCATTCACTCCAATCGCCTTCTTGTCTTTCTCGTCCTTGCCTTCTTCCTTCTTGGCCTCCATGTCTTCTTGCTGCTGACGATTCTGAATCTTGTTCTCAATCAGGTCGTGGAAAGCGGTGATGGCGCGAATCAAACTGCTTAGGTAGATGGCCATGAGTTGATCATTGGTCTTGATGCTCATAGCATGGGCAAGCTCGCTGTTGTTCTGTACTGGTGCGTCGACGCCGTTGGGGATATGTGAGGAGGCTTTAGGTGTTGAGAGGTTGGGGAGGAGGTTGAAGACGTCTTGGAGGTTGCCGAGGATTGCGTGGTTGACGGGTAGGGATCCATCAAGAACCTTTTGGAGGTATTGGCCGATGTCTCGTAACCGTAGATGTAGTCCTTGCAAGGATTGTAGTTGGTTTGTGATTCTCGTCGACAGAGTTCCCACCGCCACGTCCCGAATGTCTCTCAGTAAATGCTCAACTCCAATCTCCTCTGCCTCTTCAGCTTCGATGATTGAAGGTGTGTGTACGAAGGTCTTGGTTGTGGTGGTTCCGTCCTAAATTTGTCAGCTGTACCCTGCGAGGAATACTTAGGGCCTCATACATCCTTGATCTCCTCTACTGCGAAGTATGCATCTGTAGGTACGCCAGCCTCCTTCGGTTGAACATCAATGATGACCAGCAAAGGATTTGGTGTATATCTCTTGAACAGCTCATTGATCTCCAGGTCTGAAGCTCTCAGCTTTGGCCCCGAATGATACCATCCAACCAGCTTCTCCCTCGCATTGATCTTCTTGAACATATCCGCCATAGACTCAACGTAGTTGTGATCTAGAAACCATACTGACGGATCTTTTTCGTCTTCTTCGAAGGGAACTTTGTCAAGAGTTAGCATTGGAATGACCCCAGATAATCATGTATGTGCATACCTGCGAAGCTGTTTGATACCCGTACGTTCTTCCCATCATTTTGTCCTAACAGAACTCCAACCACTCGCTTTCTGGCCGATTTTCCCGAGCGTCCATAATGGTCTGCGACCGATAGTAGGACCAGAGGCGCAACAGAGACGGTCCTGGAGACCAGAGTGAGAGTTTCTGCTGTGGTTGCAGGCATTTTGGATGGGTGGTTGTGGTATGAAGAGTCGACGATGTTTACAAGGCGAGCCAGGCTACTCTGTATTCGCATGCTCAGACGAGCTCCCGTTAGCATATGGTCCGAGCGCCAGCCGCCTCATCACGTGCTGAAGAGCCTCTCGGAAATTGCCAAGATTTCATGTTCTGACCGTACCTCCATGCATTGAAGGACGTACTGCAAAATTTGTTGGTGAATGTTCATCAATGTGGATTTTGATTGATGTATACTTTGAAGTTCTTTGAAAGTTCTTTCCTATACTTGGCTTCCGGCGGTCCCCCAAAGTGAGAAAGCTCGTTCGGTAATTCCCTTCCGCCGACGTGGGCCAGCCGAGCTTAGAGAGGTCCATGCTACCTTGAAATAATCCTCGAACTGCCAACCTCACTCTCCAGTCGCAACGCTCTACAAAATTTCATCGCCCTTCCTCTCTCCCTCTAACAACAATCCCTACCTTCAACCGCACCTTGGTCAGGTTCCCTCCATAGATCCATCCACAATGGCACCAATTGGCGATGATGCAGTGCAGTCGCTGCACGAGCTGGTCAACAAATTAGAATCGCGGGTACGAGAGTTGGAGGACAAGCTGAGCCATGCTCAGGCCGGAACCAAGCATACACCGCCTGAGGGCGTAAGAATGATCTTGATGGGACCTCCTGGCGCTGGTACGTAGATGGACTGAATACCTTCCTTTGCATCCAAACAACGATGGGGCACCGGCTAATTAGCTTTGCAGGCAAGGGAACTCAAGCACCCAAGATCAAGGAGAAGTTTTCCTGCTGCCACTTGGTAGGTTCATACGAGATTTTCCATTGAATTATGGCCTAGCTAACCCTCTGCGAAGGCTACTGGAGACATGCTCCGATCACAAGTCGCGAAGAAGACACCTTTAGGGAAGGAGGCCAAGAAGATCATGGACCAAGGTGGACTTGTCAGTGATGAGATTGTCATTGGTATGATTAAGGCGGAGTTGGAGACAAACCAGGAGTGCAAGGGAGGGTCAGCATACACATCACCAACGATTGGCACACTTGGTCAAAATACTAACTGAAAATAGCTTCATCTTGGACGGATTCCCACGAACAGTCGTACAAGCCGAGCGCCTAGATCAAATGCTTGAGAGCAGAAATCAAAAGCTACAACACGCTGTCGAGCTCCAAATTGACGATGGTCTCCTGGTTGCGCGGATAACTGGTCGATTGGTACACCCAGCATCTGGCCGATCATATCACAAGATCTTCAACCCACCCAAGGAGGAGATGAAGGATGACGTTACTGGCGAGCCATTGATCCAACGATCAGACGACAATGCCGAGGCTCTCAAGAAGCGACTTGTCACCTACCACCAGCAAACCTCCCCAGTCGTTGGGTACTACCAGAAGACCAAGATCTGGAAGGGAATTGATGCTAGCCAAGAACCTGGTCAAGTGTGGAAGAGCCTCCTCGGAGTGTTCGAAGCAGAGAAGAAGGCCAAGAGCGGCGGTCTCCTTAGCAAGATCACCGGAAACTGAGTTGTAATTGGTGGAAGGGGCGGTATTGGGGACGGAGTGAACTTGATGTGAGATGAGACGAGATTTGCATAGATTCCATAAAAGTTACTGGGCAGTTCTTTTGACTGGGTGGGAGAATATGTTCGCATCACTCACGGCGCGGGAGGGAATGACTGAATGGAGGAAGCAACTGCACGAGCTGTACGACCACTTAGGAAGCATGGGTTTCATGCCTGCCTGCCTACAAATAAGGGCCCTTGTATGTAGCATTAGGTTTAATTTTTCTCCCCATTCGTTCCGTACAGTATCACGAAATTAAGACAACGTTAATGTGCAGGATCTGGTTATAACATCCCATCCCAGTCACCCATTCCCAGCTATCTGGCTTGTTTTTCCGGGGAAGTCGGTTTCCCCATGCTCATGCTTCTGTGTATTGTACCGCGTGTCAAGGTCTGCGAGCTTAATGGTGGAAATTTCGCAGTTTCTGCATTCCGGATATGTCGACGCCCGTTCCATGAGATCGGTGAGAGGTGAGGCGAGGTGATGTGAGATGCCGAAGGGGAAGTTACACGAGGTGGTTGTGTTTTCGATATACGCCTTATCCCTCCATGTGATGCTTGGATCTTGCATCATGTCTGCAACAGTGGCTCGAGTCTTGCGCGTACAAAAAGATAAGGGATTTTCAGGTCTCGATCTTTCTTTTTGTTTACCAGAGGCAGACGGCTGGAATTCTTTCCCCTGCTTTCTGTGATATATAGCCTCCAAACCTCTCTCAGTGGCGTGCCATTCTTACTTGCTCGAACTTGTGAGCAACTTTATCTTTGCTTCTATATCTCTGTTCAGGTGGCAGAAAGCAGTATGTCTTCACCGACGAACGCGAATCGTTCAGATCACCGCCGCTCTATAAGTGCTACCCAAGGCGTCCCAATGAGCATCTTCAATCCGCAGCTTATCGATGAAGCTCGTAGGACCTCGGCCAACAAGGAGCGGAATTCCACAGGTACTTCTCAGGTGGCTCGCTCAAATAGCAGTCGACATTCTCGGCGGGTCGGTAACACTTCCTCCATGCTCAAAAGCCGAGATTGCACGAGGTTTCTGTGGGGAGGCTAATGAGATACAGAGTCATCATAAGGTCGTTTCTGTGAGTGTTACTGCTGCTGTTGTCAGCCATGATAATAGCAACGATGAGAGTGATCGGAGGATACGGAGGAGTATGAGTACCCATCATGTAGATCTCCCTTCTTTGCAGTACAGACCCCCAAAAACTGAAAGGACTAACACCACCGAGTCGTCCACCACCAAAGACCAATCATCCTACACTCGCCCAGTCGGTCCAGAACTTGTGTCCATCAAGCAACCGTCGTGCACAGGTCTGCCTCCACAATGGACAGTCGTCCATGACCGCTTCATTGCTTACCTCGCTACCCACGCTCCATTGGACAGGACGGGGAAGGTCCAGCGGAGGGAAGAGAGTAGAGAGAGGTGGCGTAATGACGATATTACCCGCCTTGTCATGGAGAGATTTGTAGAATTGGATGGCTGTGTAAGTACTTATCTTTCTCTCACACTTTGAGATTTCTTTACATTCCGAGTCGGAAAAGTGGCTAGGAGCCTTTGAGTTCCCGGAAAGCGATCTCGTTCGTTGCCGCTTCAACTTCCGATACGCTACTAGGTCAGTGACAAAGTGCAAGAACGGTGATGTGCTGGAGCGCTTGACAGGTTCTCAAGTATCGTGGGGTGTTGACAGATGCTGATGGACTTCAAGATCAAAGCATGTATGATCGAGAACCGTCTGGCGTTGCTAGATCAGGCAGGAGACAACGACTACTTCAAGATGCCGTATGGAGCATACAAGTATGAGAAATGGGGCTGGGGGGTGTGAGCACCTCCGTGATTGATCTTTATGTGGCTAGAGTTCATCTGGAGAGGACTTGAATGAGTAGTCGCTCTTGAGAAGCAAGTCCTCGGTCGTTTTCGAACGGGGCCTTCCCTTGTAACTCATTTTGCGAGCGTCTGCGAATATCTGCCTTGATTGATGGAATTTCTGGACCTTCGTAGACAGGAACTTCCGTGCTTTTTAGGATGCCAGTCTCTAGTTATTTGTGATCTTCATCGCTGTCTTGTTTGCAATGAAGTAACGAGAAGCGCGGTCAAGGGGCTAGTTATCGAGCGAGACAGTTTCCCAGATGAACGAGGCATTACCAGGAATCAAGTACTTTACTTTCTTTGCTCTGCAGTACAATCTCTCGGTATTAGCTATTTTAGCAAGTACATTTTCGAGCAAGAGGCTTCCACCAGTCCGAAACCAAAACATCGTACGAGAATGACTCGCCTAAATGTCCAATGCGGACCAGGAAAACACTCCCGACAGATCGCAACTTGTCCCATCTCGTCTCACTGACATCTGCCTCTGCCATCTCATCTTCAGATCTATTCCTTCAACAAGACCCCGATCGATCTCCCCAAGACAGGCAAATCCCCTTTCTTCAAGCCACAATCCCTTCCCTTCCAATCCCCGGCTCAGCCCCCCGTCCAATCAGCACACCCAAATGTGCACGCTCCCGGAAATGGGATCCGCAACCATCGCCCCTTTCTCGATTATCGAGACTGAAGATTCGTCGGCGAAGAAGTCCGAACGATGTGAGACTTGCAACAAAAAGTTTGGGCATGAGAAGAACAGGAAGGATTCCAGTCAGGGAGAGCAGACGAGGAGTGGTGATTGGTGCGTTAGGGGTGAGAGGCTTGACCGGCTTGTTTGGTCCGAAGCGGATCGTCGATGCGATTTCATTTTGTGGGAGCCTTAACCCAGGCATCTATTTTGAAGCGTGAAGAACCGGAGTGCTGAGGTGCTTAATTTTCCTGGGTTATTCCGGGTACGACTTGCTGGTGTGAATTTTGCTTGTTGTTACTACTGCCTGTTTTGGAAATCTGAAAGTCAATGTTTAACGTGCTGCCGTACTGTGTACAATATTGCTGGCATCCAAGCCAGAGGGGAGGAATCATGAAGGGAAACGAATTGGCACACCCATCATTTCATGCTAAACTAGCCAGCCAGGGTGGATATGGTAGCCAACAGAAGCAAAAGCCAATAGTATATAGGTGATGTCTAAGGGGTATACGCAAACACAAGAATTCCACCAAGCTGGCCTTCCTTCTATCCATAAGAGCACATCTAGCGCTTTCATCCCACCACTTACTTCCCCCGAATATCCATGCTGTCAACCCGCTCCGTGACACCCACTCTGTCTGTCTCCACAGAATCCTCCGAATGCAGGCGTACATATCATGATATATTCTATCGCTAGCAGATCTCGACCTCTAGATGCTGCACTAGCGCCTTGAAAGCGTGTTCACCATTTGCCGCTGCTTGTTCAGCCAACTCTTTGGAGCGTCCTGCCTCCTCTGAAGGACGACATGATTGCTCTGCAGGCGACTTGTTAGGTCGTACCAGGCTGTAGCCATGAGCGTGTTTTCACGCGTAAGATTTTTGATCATAGAATCATTTGCCGCCTGGAAAAGAGCGTTAGCAATTGTAGGCCTGACGAGAGTACATCAAAGTTAGAGGCTAGGGAAGAAGCTATGGCACGGTACCTTCTGCGCTTCTGGAGTGTTCTCCTCGGTGGTTTTGAGTTTTCGTTGAAGATCTTGGATGAGAGAGTCTTGCTTGTGGAGTTGCTGTGATGTTGTCAGTTTTCTTTCGTTTCTTTCGTATATAATCTGTGATGAAGGAACAATTGGAGAAAGTGGTTCGATTGGAGGACGAGAAGAGGAAGCGGGGCATCACGGGGGGTTTCCTGCACAAAACGGTAGTTTGCTGGCTTACCTCTCTTAGCTTCTCTTCCGCTTCGATTGTAGCTCGGGCGTGAGCTTGACCATCAGCCGTGGACCCGGAACCGTCTTTGGCCGCTGAGAGATCCTGCATAAGTCTATCCTTCGACAAGAGTGCTTCGACGAGCTGAGTTTTTTGTTCGTTAAAATCTGAGGTCAGGTCTCTGTGCTTTTTCTGTAGATCAACTAAGTCATTTTGGAGAGAAGAGCTGATGAGCTCATGGGCGGCTTTGAGGCTGTTTACAGCATCGACTTGTTCTTGGTCAACTGCGGCCACTAGACTGGCATTAGCATTACTCTGAAGTAGAACTAGCTATATGGCACTTACAGTCTGACTTCGTAGACACAAGGTCACGGTCACGGCCGGACAGCTCGGATTGCAATTCAGCAAGCTTGGATTTGGCGTTGGTAAGCTCTTGGTTGGTTTCGAGATATAGCTTCCGCGTGTGCATGATAGCTTCTTCCCTATGAACCGTTCGTTAGGATCCGAACACTTCTAATTCTGATTGACTGATCTATGGCTTGAACTGACTTTTCACCTGCTGATTCACTTATCATTGCACTGAGCTGCTCCTGTCCAATCGTGTACTTCTCGGTGAGGTCACGAAGATTCTCCTGCAGCCGCTTCTTGACCCTTTCGGCTTCTTCTAGATCGATGCGTAGGGTGGCGTTGGTCGTACCCGCAGTGTTGCTCTTTAGGAGCTGGTTCTCAGCCTTGAGTCGTGAGATCTCAAGTAAGAGATTTGGTGTCGGATCTTCACTTCTTTCCAGCTCTTCTTCGAGATTCAACCCGCCTTGCTTTCCTGTAGGCGAGTCTGGGGTTGTTGAGTCTGCCAGATTACCGGTTTTAATCTGCTCTTGTAATTGGTCAATGAACTTTTCATCATGTTGCTGTCTAGCAGTGAGGACTTGGAGTTGGTCATCTCGAAGTCTCAGCTGCTCCTCAATATGCTTCTTCTGAGTCGACAACTCGACGTAGGTTAGCTCGTAGGAATGAAACCTCTGTTGATACTCCTTGAGAGTAGTCTTGATTTTTGCATTGTCGTCATACACCCTATCGAAGTCTTTCTGATTTCCTTGAAGCGTATCGATCTTTTCACGTAGGGCAGTGTTCTCCTTCTCAACCATAGTCAAATGTTCCACCTTTTTCTGGTAGTGATCGACGGTGTTCGCTTTTCTGGAGAGAGCAATGTTGGCGGTTTTGAGCTCCTTCACTTCATCCTCAACCTCAACCAAACGCTGGGCTGCAGGCCGCAGTACTGAAAGTTCTTTGGAAAGTCTCTCCCTTGCTACCCGGTCTGATTCCACTTGACTCTCTTGGCTCGCAATAAGATCTTCTTGCTCTTGTATTCGATGGTTGAGACTCCTGATGTAGTCGGTTTGATCTCCGTCATCCGAGTTCTCCAAAGCTCTCAATTTACTGTCCTGCTTGTTGCTGTGATCCAGGAGTTCATCATGATTCTGCTGTAAGCGTTCGAATCGCGAAATGAAATCCGCGTGCTTTTTCTTCAGTGTCTCATGCTCAACCGCCATGTGGGCAAACTTCTCCTCAAGCTCCAATTCCGCATCGTGGGTCGGATTTGATGCAGCTCCACTCTTGCCAGCCACTACTCCTGTGGTTTCCACTGCATCTGCCTAGGAATGTTGTCAGATGTGCCAACGTGCAGCCCCAGAAGAGATATCTCCAACCTTCTTTATGATACCCGCAATTTCACCCTGCGTTGACGCATCCAATGTAGTTGTGATTTTCGAAACGTATTTCTGCAAGTTGGCCCCTTTGATAGCTGCCATAAGAAACAGCGTTAGAAGCTAGACATGCATGTCAGTTGTGAGAAGTCGGATATCACAGTGTCCCTACCTTGAATGTTTCTCCAGCATCTTCATGCTGTGCAATTGCATTCAAATCCACCGGATTGTCGAGTATAAACGAGTCTAGGCCATCGCAGGTGTTGTTGATATACCGCAGCAAAGACCTGTGGATTGCCTCCAGGTTCTTCTTCTTACCCAGCCATTTCGATGCCCCAACGTCCTTTTCGAGATGTCGTACGGCGTAGCTAGGATCAATGTCCTCTGTAGACAGTCAAGATCAGTACTTGGACATGGCAGAAGAGGTGTATCTGTGTTTCCGGCATACCCAGCATTTTAGCAAAGACAACGCCATCGGTGAGACTTGGAACCGACTCGATCCGAGATTCTAATGGGAAGGTGTTTGTCTAATACTCAATATTAGTGACATCTAGAAGTCCATATCCTGGCAGAAGATCATACCCATTCTAGCAGAGCCAACTCTGTTGCCCTGTTGTACGGCATCGTCGCGTCGAGGTGTTGATCGAATCCGTGGTCGTGTTCAGGCGCAGAATATAGTTGTGCGGGCATAGGATTTCGATTTCTTGGCTTTAGTTCGACATGTGTCTGACATCTTGTTCAGCCGGGACAGTGTTTGGGCACATTTATGCGCGGGTTGTCTTTGATGGAGTTTCCATGATCCTTGGCGCGAGGCTACGTGTTGTACAGAGAGGCTGAACCTGGGAGACACGCTAATGCAGCCCCTATTATTCACCACCGCTACTGAGCCGAAACGTCAACCGCAAGTCGCTTGGGTGCTTGAAAGACTGGCTGATTCGTTCGCATCTTGATTCAAAAGCATGTTCTTGCTCTACCTATTATGTTCTGAACTTTTGCCAGTACTTGAATGAGAAATTATCTTCCCGCTTAATTTTCTTCTGGATTTTTTACCCGACCATCTACCTAATGCAAATGCTTTTGTCAATGTCTATATCCGGCCCGGCAACGTGGACGACGAGCAAGTTCCAACCACGTCAGTATTATTCGAGAGATCTGGAGATAATTCAGGCCTACACCAAAACCACCAAATGCTCCATTCCTACCACCTGAATGCACATAGACAAGACTACAGAGGTCGACAACAAAAATGAAGATATCAATGGCTTCTCGCAGGACAGGATCGGAAGGAACCTGCAATCACCCACGGTAGAATGCCTGAATCTGTTCGTCGTCCGCCCCAATCGATCTCGAGCATACATACCAAAATAGCCTCCTCCAAGTCAAAGAAGCGTGCAGCTGGATTGGAGATTTATTGGTGGCTGCTATCATTGAGTGTTAGCTAGTCGGCCATTTCTGAAGTTCTGGTATTCACACAGCGTATTTCAGGTCCTCTCCACTGACCAATCATGAGTTAAGAGGCGATATTGAATCGCCCTAGTTTGCGTTTAAAGCTTTGAAGCACTCCCCAAAAGCGCATACCTTTTTACCATATATTAAATGCAAGTACTAGAATGAAGTAGAGACTAGGCCGCAGGGCTTCCGAGACCTGCCCTCGACCAGATGAATCACGATTATACAACTGGTAGGGCCAGAGAATACGCATACCACATGAAGTCCTCTGTCCCTGGTGCCTCGTCTGTACATCGCGGCCTAACTGTGGAACAGATTTGAGTACCTTCTCATAAAAATGCGACTCCGATTGAAATGAATGAAAGCCACAATTCGCTCTCTGATTCTCGAAAGTCAACAAAACATCGCTAGTCAATTGCGGCTTTCTGAAGCGAGGGGGCTGCAATGACATCATAAGTAGGGGAATTGAACATAGTATTCCATGGTTCAAGCAACACATAAATGAAGATGAAGGCAAATATTAGAGTAGATGAGGAATGTAGAATAGTTTGTAAGTAAATAATTGAGCATACAGCCCATCTAGTTCTTTGATCGCCATAAGTTCCACACACTCCGAGAGAGCCTACAAGAAGCCGTGGATGGTGTGAGCAGTGCCAGGAATACTGATATCACGAAGACGTCTGACGTTTTGGCTGCAGAAAAAGAATAAGTCATCTCCCACTGGTCTTGCTTCAAAACGCATGTCAATTCGAATGTCTTCTAATCCCGCAAAGCCTCATGCGAAACGCCAACATACCAAAGATCCTAACGCCAAAATCCAATGCTTCCCAACCCATATGTCCATCGCGCCGTGTCCATACTTCATTATCATACCCTCCAACTCGGTCCAGCCGCTGTATCCATCCATTTACAATCCACCATTTACAGACACCATTTGATCTTCCTCGATGACCGCGTGCCAGTCGTTGCCAGCAATTTGGACAGCCTCTAGAGCCTTTGCTGGTGCCTTCGCAGCAAACCCCCTAAGCAGATGTTAGTATCAGTCGCAAGACTGCGTGGACTTGGATGCGTACTTGATAAGTCTGTATTCGTGTGTGATGATTCCGCCAGCGGCCTTGATCGCAGCCATAGCATCATCGATGACGCTGGTTGGCGTATTGTCAGGATAGGAGATGATGACTGCCTTCTGAGGCATGGTTGCTGCGAATGCAATCGCCACGAGGGCAAGGATGGAGATGATGGTGAACTTCATGGTTTCTGTTGCTCTCCTTGCAGAATATTAGTCGGATGCGGCCTACTTCGTCTTTGTCTGAATATCGGAGAAGTATTCGAGTACTTGTAGATCAGATTTAGGTTCAGTATGATTTGTCTTTGTTGTTGTCTTTGTCTTGTGTGTTGAAGAGGTGGATGGGATTTCTGGATAGAAGATGACAGGAGACTTATGAGGGGCGTAGGATTCACAAGGGAGCGTTAGCCCAGTTTTACCCGCCTCGGCGGCAGGTGAATTCGATCGGCCGGTCACCGCAATCAGATCTTGTGGCCTTAATATTATGGCCACAAGTTTAATACTTGCCGGACATGAACGTCGACTCTTGTGCTCCTTTGTTCCTTCGCAACGATTGAACTCCCATTCTAAGTACACCTCGACATCTCGACACCGCGACAGAGCAACAATATTGCGGAAGCCGAACGGACTTTGATACGCCATCTCGAAAGGCGCGGTACATATCATACCACATGGGCTGTTGGGGTGGTGTAGGAGAATTGGCAAACGGCGCAAGGCTGACAGTTCAGTTTGACCTTCAAGTTGGCGGGCAAGGGGGATTGGGCAGTCTTCAAATACACACTTCTAGTTCTCTCTCAGAGTTGAATATCTGTGCGCATGGATCTAGTTAGCTGTCTTTGAAAAGAGCTGTCTCCAGTCGTGGTCGGCGGACAAGAAGCATTTCTTTTGTCTTGACATCTCACAACTATTGCATCTTCTTTTGGCTCCCCATCATCCATCATGTCTTATGGAAATCCCTCTGATGAAGTCGCAGAGGACTTCAAACATGCACTCCTCGACTTGAACTTGAATTCGCGCTATGAAATCAGCAATCTGACAGGTAGGTGGTTTTGAGGACCGAAGGATTCTCTTCCTTATTACATCCTCTACATTTTCCGATACTTTGAATATGGTCCGTGGCTGATTTTGGGCAAAAGTTATCGCAAGAGAAAATACTGAAGCGGCATTGGCTATTTCAGAGGTATTAAAGGCCCATATCAAACAGGTACGAAATGGTATCTCCGAGGAATTGGCATGTTTACTTACCCTTCCAGGTCGCTCCCCCCAAAAAACTCCCAGCTTTCTATGTACTCGATTCTATAGTCAAAAATGTTGGCACGCCGTACACTCTCTTCTTCGGTCGCGACATCTTCGCTGTCTTCATGGATAGCTATGCACGAGTCGATAACAATACTCGGTCCAAGATGGTTGAGATGTTGAGAACTTGGAAAGAGCCTGTTCCTGGTTCGATGGATACTCGACCGGTCTTTCCTGCAGAGGTCACTCGTCCAATTGAGAATGCTCTGATCAAAGCGAGAACGAGCTTTCTCCAGGCTCATCAAGAGCATACAAGAGGTCACTCTCCAGGTCGGGGCCGAACCGGTCCATCACCTACGCCATATCGTGAAACACCAACACCTCCAAACCCTTGTCAACAGCCGCCACCTCCACAACAAAACCAAGCATATCAAGCCCCGGGGTATCAAGGCCCAGCCCAATCTACTCCAAATTATCAAGCTCCAGGATATCAGGCGCCAGCCTATCAAGCTCAGAACTATCCTCCCGGGCAACAAATGTCTGCTCAGCAACCTCCCGGCTACCCTCCCAACTATACTCAACAAGCATACAATCAACCTGCGAATGGACAACAATATAATCAGGCAAATGGCCAGCAATACGGCCAACCGAGTACACAGCAGTATAACCAACCAAATCCCCAGCAACCATATGGACTACCTCCTGTGAGTCGTCATAAATACCAATACTTTGTAATTACTAACAGATACTAGCGACCACCTAGCCAGCAATACTCCCCGCCACCACCTGCAAATACGGGATATTGGCAACAGCAGCAGCAGGGCCCTACTCAAGGTCGAAGCTCAGCTGAGGATGGAATAGCACAATTGAACAGTGATATTGAGAAGCTCATTGCATCGTCAAGGGCAGAGTGGCCTCAAAACCCACACGATACTAGTATAGGAACGAAACTCAAAGCGCTGCTTGATCTTCAGACCATCCTGCAAAGCCAAAAGCTGCCACCTGACCAAATTTCTCTCATTAAAGAACAAGTTGCGCAGCTGTCTAGAGCTCCTCAACCCACACCTAAAATACAATCTCCGATTCCACTTCCTACTCCTGTAGCAGCTCCAGCTCCAGCTCCAGCTCCCGCTCAGCAACCTACGTTGAGCTCAATCCTTGGTCCTGGTGCTCTTGCCGCACTATTAGCTAGGCAAGCTGCGACTTCACAAACGCCTCCAGTACAGGCTGCCTCTATTCAGTCGCCTCCACAAACACAAGCTCAACCATATCAACCGCCTCCGTCAAATGGAGCCTCAGTTGAACCTCTATCATTACTCGATAGGTTGCGGGCTGCTGGCATGCTGCCTTCCACACCGACTCCAAACCCACCACCTGCTACTTTCAACCCACCACCTGCAGGTTTCCCTCCCGGGTTTCCTCCACCTTTCTTGAACACTCCTCCAACCTCACGGACACCACTGGCTGCGATTCCCAATGATGTTGTGCTCAAAACAACGTCCTTGAAGATGTATGTACAGTACCTCCTTCTTTGTAGGAAATTGTGCTAACATGTTCAGTCCTCGACCACATCTCATTTCTAGCCTCTACGAAGGCCTAGGAGCACCATGCACACAATGTGGTAGACGCTTCCAATCCGATCCCGAGAGCAAGAAGAAGAAGGCCGCTCACATGGACTGGCACTTTCATGTCAGACAGCGAATGGACGAAGCCGAAGCCAGAGGTCAGCACCGAAGTTGGTATGTCGATGAACTGGTAAGTATCGATCCCAGCCCCCACCTACCAAATTCCGTCTCACACGTGTACAGGACTGGATTAAATCCCGTGAAGTCGAAGGCGAATCAGGTGTTATCTCTTCAGAGCCTTCCCAGAACACGTCCGCAGCCGCTGCTAGCACGAAACTGCAATACCTACCAGTTCCTGATGATCCCGCTCTCGCGAACAGTATCTGCCCAATCTGTCAAGAGAAGTTCGAGATGAAGTGGCTTGACGAGGCACAGGAATTTGTCTGGATGGATGCCACCAACGTCGGCGGTCGGATTTACCACGCAAGCTGTTATGCAGAAGCCGCGAAGGATGTCACCACTCAAATCAAGCGAGGAACTCCTGAGCCAGTTTTGGGGAAGCGAAAGGCAGAGGTAGGTCACTAAAAGCCCTGTCCTGTTCGCTTCGATTGACAACTTTCAGGATGACCAGATGGCATTTCGGGCAAAGATCAAGTCTGAGCCTGATGTCTAGGTAGTAATGGATCAGCATGAGGAATATCTGCAGATAAACCATTTGCATAGGAGGCACAAAAGTCGACTTCTCAAAAAGCATAGCATTGGAGTGATACGTTGTGATATATGGAACGGTGGCCCATTGCAAGATAGAGGACGAGCACAACAATACAAAAATAATTCAGACGTAGCGGATGTTCCAGCTCCCTTTCGACTCTTAATTACAGACCAATTGACTGAACAGCTCATACACTCCAAAGCCTTCCTCCCCTCATTTCAGATGTCAGCTTCAAGTGGCAAGACCCGAGAGGCTTATAATTCCTCCGGTACCAAAAGAGTTCGAGAAGTCTTCATCGAACCAACACTCTCAAGGTAATCAATCCACCTTAGAAATTCAAGCTTCGTTATCAGTCATGCTAACCCAGTTGCAAATCCAGGAAGGAAATAACAAAATACAGTATACAATCCTCCACGCGCCTTCAATGATCAAACTCAAGTGAGCTTGAATCCATTAGTTCTGGAAGGAAAGAACCCTGTCGGATCGTACGCCTTTTGAATGTTCTTCAATTTCGCATACGTCTCATTACCGTAACCCTGAAGAACTTTCTGATCAGCCATCGCGTCGTTCATAAAAATTGGAGGCTTGTATCCATCGTCAGGTAGTCCTGCTTTGAAATTCGAGCCTTGAACTCCCGGACATGTCTGCTTGGTATATTTCACTACATTGTCCATGATTTCTGTGGCTATGCGGTAGGCGTCTGTATCACCAAGTGTCGTAAGCCATGAAACCGTTACTGCCATCCACATGTGGTCGCCGTTGTCTGGAGACAAGCCAAGAAGGTTTCCCAGTGGATTGACTCGTGCTGAGGCAGCTGGAATGGCAATGGGAACAGGTTGGTAGATGAAGATGAAGATAAAGCCTGGCTGGAGCAGGCCAGCAAGACCTCGGCTTGAAGCGTACGAGACGAAGTTATTGAAGTTCGCGACTACAAGGTCAGTGCCTTTCGGTGCTGGCAAGTTTGGAATTGTTGCTCCCTGTTGAGTAAGTAACGATGGCTGCCCAGGAGTGCCAAGACTGACTTACTCGCAGAACATATCGAAGGCCAAATATACTGCCGAACTTTGCATTTGCGAGGAGCTGTGGACTCGGTCAGTAGGTTTCCTCCTGATCACGAGGCTTTGTTACACACCAAAGAACTATACCATTGTGTTTTGACACTGTCACTGCTTGACGGAATGGCGTTGAACGCGTCGAATACTCCAGGAGGTAGAGTTGGCCCGTTGTAGAAGAAGAAGATTGCGAAGAACTGGTCGAGGTCATTTACGAGTGTCTGGAAAGTCGTGATGATTGCGGCGCGAGGATCGGGGAAGCATTCTGTAAAGTTCTGCGTGGCAGCCAATATTTGGGGGGCAACAGCTCTTGTGTAAGTACGAACTCCTCCCCAGACCTAATATTATCAGACGGAATGGGTTGACGTGGAATAGACAGTACCTACCAGTCCAATAGGAATGGTGTTCACAGTAAATTTTGTTACGATCCCTGGCGACGAGTCAGATACATGTTGAGGTGAAATCACGAACTCTCCGGGAGTCTTTACCGAACTGATTCCCGCCTCCTTTCATTGCCCAGAACAAGTCCGGATTCTCGAAAGCATTCGCATTGACTATGGTCGAATTTGACAGAACAATCTCATAGTTGTTTACTAGGAAAGGATCAGCTAGTGTGGATTAGCAGTCTCGGGGGCTCGCAGATCACAGCTTACTGTTGTCGCATGGCAGACCATACTGAGCGCTCAGGAAGCTTAATCCACATCCAACAAGCAGCCCTCCAACACCAACGTCTCCAAGTCGTCCACCAACAACAGTCAGATTGTACGGCTCCAATGCACTGACAGCATCCTGCCATGTCGCTCCAGGACCGAGATATGCTTGTTTACGGTCTGTTGATAACATCGTGGAACTCAATTGGGACATCGAGATCAATACCCCTCCATCAGTACTCGCAAATCCAGCATTTGGATTGTGCCCACCGCTTTTGGTAGCGAAACCAACACCTGGATATCTGAGGAACACTTGGATGATGGTGGAAACGTCTTGGGCGTTGGTTGGAAACACAACGCATGCAGGGGTCCCATCTGCATTGGCATTGGACCAGTAATGCGACTTTGCATTGGAGTATTCGGCGCTATACTGTGAGATTGGCCAACTTCGTATGGTGACATGAGTTTTTGCGGCAATTTCGGTGCAGCATTGTATTGCTCGCGCAGAGGGTATGCCCGCGACGACGAGAGGTATGTAAGGGACAATGCAACAGACAGCCAGCAACTTGTTGATTTTAGACATTCTGACTCAAACAGGGAAGAGAGAGATCCAAAGGGGGAAAATCCAAAGCGATGACTTGAAATTCGAAACTGCCTAGAATTCTCGGGGGAATGGACTTTTTGGTTCCGTAGTGGCCAATACAGGAAATTGGATGTCACATACGGAAGGAGCAACCCTAACTACCATTGCCTTCAACCCAGCTTACCCTGTCGATACGTCTCATAACTCCGAGTTTAATCACCAAAGTCACGAAGTAAGACCAAAAGGTTGATCTTTTCCAGCCTTAAGAGGCGCCACGGCTGTACAACTGGACTATCATGGTCTTGCATCATCACTCAGACCACGGACCGACTGCTTCATCATGCTCAGTATTTGAGAGACATCCTCGAATACGATCTATCACGACAATGATGATACATATCACTGTGGTACAACCTGAATAGCTGATCAGGTATCAGTGCACGAGTCGCTGATACGGTGCCATATTGCCGAGAGAGACTCGTCTTCAGAATTTTGGTACTGAAGACCTCTTAAACATTTACGACTAAACACACAACTAGACACGCCAGTACGACCAATCAAGCAACGAAAGTGGAAAGATACCCCTTTTCAGAATTTCATCTGTAGGGATGCTACGAAAGCGAACGTGGACTCAAGTACGACGTAACGCAAACCCAACGATTCGTCCGCGGGTCGATCATGAACAAACCGAGGTAAAGTCAACAGTTACAGGTATTTGAGGCTTCTAGGAGCCTTCTAGTGTATCAGCGACCGTGCGACTCGTGGGTCCCACGATCAATCACAAGATCAGCAGACAAACTCAGTTTTTGAGATGAACGGGCTGGTTGCAACCAGTCCTCTATGCTCAGGAGACTATGATGTTCTTGTCTCAACGCTCCAATGTCGGCATTGTATCCAGCGTCTTCAAAGAATCTGAACATCAGGTTCACATCTTTGATGGCCCATAGTAGAAGCCATCCAATAAAGCTATATGTTTGCGGTATCTCACGGCCAACAATCTTCACAAATGCAGCGTTCGCTTCTTCAAATGTCAAAGCGTCACCAGCCAAGCTGATGGCACGACCGGCAAATTTCTCTGGGTGGAGCAATGCTTGGGCACCAAAATGGCCAATATCTCTTATCGATTCAAGTTGGAGTTTTTCGTTGGAGAAAGACCCACTCTCCAGGCTGTTGGGAAGATCTTTCCCGCAAAGCCTGTGATGTTGATGTCCATGAAGGCTGTTGGGCGAAGGATGGCCCAAGATATCTACGTTCCCTTCGATTTCCCAATCAGGTGCTTCTCAATGTCGGCTTTACTGATGAAATGCGGGACATCTGTAACGTTCAAATCAGAATCCGAACCATGTCGATCTACAGACGTATAGACGAAGTGCTCCGTGTTGTTCGCAATGGCTGCATCGACCAACGCCTTTCCTCTATTTTCCTGACCTTGACTATCAGCTCGAAAGCCAATATCAGGAATAGGCACGCAGAACACTCCATGGATAGTACAAGCCGCCTTAGCAAATATCGCCATGCAATCCTTCAGGTCACCTTTAAGCAGCTTGATTCGATCAGGTGCTTTGAGGATGAGAGCGTTGGCGGGTTGAGATTGGGCCTTGCGAGTCAAGGCAGGGTTGGAGTATCCTGGGAAGCTGCTTGGAGAGCATCGATGACAGCTCCTCCTTGCTTGCCAGTCGCCCCAGTAATAAGGAAAGTCTTGGCCTTTGCTTCTCCGTTAAGGCTCTAGCTGAGTGAGATCTGCGTCGACTAGACGCCGAAGAACATAAATGAGAAGGACCTGTCAACGTCACAATTGTCCTGACCTCGGAAGAGCCCGAATAGTGACATGAAATACTTGCTTTCATCCCTCACCGACGGTTAAGTCAGTTTTGCGCTGATTGGTCAAATGTGCAGGAGGGTCCGGCGGCTTGCATGAGGCGCTCTATTCAGCCTTGCCGCAAACGACCATGGCAAATCAAGATGCAAAGACTTAGTATTCAATGCTTGTATCCGACAGGGCTGAGAATCCTACTCCTATTTATATTTCGGTTGCCTACTGTGGAGAATGAGCCAAGGATTCAATCCCGCCGTTTAGATCGGCTAACGGGTACAGCCTTGACTTGCCCTGACTTCCAGAGGAAGTTATCTGCAGAAAAATGCTTGTGGAATGTTGATCTATTGATTCGGCTTACTGTCATGGAATGAACGACCGATGATACATGCGATCTTCACATTATGTGCTTGAGGAACATCTCACTCACTAAGTCGTCTTTGACTTCACAGTGTCAAACTTCGTTGACTTGGAGATAAAGCCTTCACCAATACGCATCAAGCACTGCCATACAATTAAAGTTCTTTCCGGAACTTGCCGTGGTTGCCTTCCTCAGCCGCAAAGACAACAACAGTAAATGGACACAAGGCTTCCGCTTCGCCTCCACTGGCTGAAGCCTTCTAGCCTCTAGGATGAGAGATGCACTGAAGCAAGCATTTGGGAATGCCTGGTTGAAATTACAGTTGATCAGTATTCCCTTTTCAAAGAAGTTATAAGTATTCCAAGCTTGCCTCGTCACTTCGCGTTGCTCGCATTCAATGTATCTCACTTCGAAATCTGTTCTGCCATATACGCTCGCTTCGCTTCTCAAACCAAACACAACGCACAGATACGCTCGACTTCTCCTCGTGATGCTTGTCACATTCCTCCTCCTCGCATCTACGCTCGTTGCAGCAGAGCCCGCTCCTTACAAACTTGGATCTATCTCCAAGAATCCCAACCTTGGGCTTGGCAGACGCCAGGATGCAGGATACTCACCAACACAAACATACTGTGGTCCCGGTACCGACTGTGCATCATCTTGCGGAGCTACCTACATTACCTGTGCCTCAACTGATGACGCTCTTCACTGCTACGATCCATCTATCAATGAGTCTTGTTGCCCTGATGGGACTGGAAGTAAGTCTATGAGCCTTCATCTGTACAAATCTGCAACACTGACCTGGGAACATTAGACTCTTGCTCAGATGGGTACTTCTGTACCTCGGACACAAGTGGAGATACTTGGTGTTGCCCCAACGTAGGGATCCAACTTCTCAGACTGGTCCGAATGATCCTCAAGCTAACAATCACAGGGCATGGATCTCGTGAGCTGCGCTGCGGCATACAGCCTTACCGACAGTCTCGTCTCCCAAGTCACCACGGCGGCACCAACTGCCATCCCATCTTATACTCCAACATCTGTGTCTGCTGAAGCTACTCCAAACTACACGCCCAGCTACAGCTACAGCTTCAAGACTCACGATCCTACTCCAGTCTCTAATGTCACCTATACCCCTACAAACACTGCTGGTGGCGTGGAGTTCACCGGTGGTGCTGGACAGGCTCTAGTTGGTGGGTTGAAAGGACTTGCGTTTGCTGCTGGTGCTTTGTTGGCGCTCTGAGATGTTTGCTGTTAAGTTAATTCACTGGATCTGATATGGAACGCTTTGAGCAGGGTGGGTGGTGAAGATAATTTTGAACAATGGAGCTTAATTGAGTTCGGTAGTCGAGTCAGTCCTTTATAATTATATTCTTCTGCTTGCGATATATTTTCAACTGCTGGACTTCATGTTGTGCTGGCCTACTGTAACTGCAAGTAAACAAACCCCACAGGATACCCCAAAACATCAAGTCGAGCAAGCTTTCAATCGCACCTTGGCGTAGAACGATATAAAGATCTTGCTACTCCCCGAGAGAACTCTTTAGATTGCACTCGACGCGATTGAGTAAACTCATCAATGAGGTGAGTGGATTCTCACTGAGCAACCGGAGCGGTCCCACCGCAACCGCGAAATAACTTTCCTGTGTATATAGTCAGATAAGCACTATCTCAACAACCAGCCATCAGAACTGCAAAACTATGTTGGTGTAGTAATGGGTTACATCGTGCAGGTTTTCTAAATATAGAATCGATTCGTACGTCGAAGTTGAGTTGAGAAACTCTTTCCTTGCAAGAGCCATTTGCTAGAAAGCTCATTGTCTCAATCCTCGATGAGGACATTGTTAACTTCTGCCAAATGGAGAAATTAGGCCCCTCTCTAATCCTCCGGTGCTCCCTAAGCAGTCAGAATTTGCCACCCGCTGGAGCTTGCTCATCCAGCCTTCTTTTCGACCAGTAGGCTATGGAGATACGGGCAAATAGGCATAAGAAATGATGAACAAATAACCTCGAATTCGGTTCTCAATAACCGGGAAAGCGATCCTACAGCAACCCCCCCCCCCCATTATGTTACCCAGATCGAGGACTTTCTAGGCATTTAATTTCAACCATCTGATATCTCAAGCAGCTTCCCAATTTCATCTAAGGTAGATACGCTCCGGGGGTTTCTAAATACCGAACGCAGCCATCCCTTTTCCTGTAAACCACGTGGAGCAAAGCGCTGTCTGACCAAGTCATTCCTCATGCTCCTCGTGCGTATGGCATATCATGCATCAACATGCCGTGAGAACATGCTTCTATGTAAACTTCGAGTCAAAGTTAAGGCTAGTATCCAAGATCATGCAAGCCAGAACGAAGATCCCAAGCTCTTCATGCAAGTACGCACAGACCCAAACAAACATTGGCAGAATCCACTTACCGGTAGCCCAGCAACATGGCATGAACTACTGATAAACTCCGAAGCGATCACAGACACTTGTCTGACCTCTACCACGGCACTAACTTCCCTCAAAGCCTTGTTCCAACCACGAGGAGGCGGACGGTGCACCTTATCTGCCTAGTCCTGGACCCCTGATGTTTAAAAGTACGACTGTCACTGCCGTCTGGGGATCCGGTAGCGTTGTGCTTGTTCTGTAGTGGTGTTAGAGTAGGTGTGCGTTGTGGGAGGCGAGAAACTTAGTTTGGTTGTCGAAACTGAGGTCTGAAACCGCACGGCTGGTGGTACGGCTACATTCGGTAGCCGTGTCGCATCGCCTTTCTGGAAGTAGAGAATACATTTCTGCTTCCGACAGCTCGGATGCCGCACTTAATGATTATGCGCTGTTGATACTTTCCGGAGACATGGCCGTGGAGAGTTTGCGCTTGCAGTCCGGGGTGCGAAGCATGCTTTGAACTTTGGAAATTTGAAAGAAGGCAGTTGAAATAACCTTTTCGGTGTTTGAAACATCGTCCTATATTCGATGTGCTATGGCGATCTTATCTGTCTTCCTGACAATTATGTCCCAGATAGCAAGGAGTGAAGTCTTTGATGATGGTGTAGAAAGAACGAGTGAGATTTACAGTCTACCAGACCGTGCGGTTGGTTCGGAATCGCTGTTGCGATGTCTCACAACAGGAGAGCGACATCAAAGCCCAGTATACCGAGGCAACTCCTAGGGTCAGATGAACTCAAAGAAAAATTCGAAACGGTCAAACAATTCACTTAAAGCTTCAACCTGACCGCTGCTATTGTTGAAAGGTTGCGAACGGGATAGTAAGGGAAGCCATGTATCTTCTGTTCAATATACATGACGTAAAGGGGGTGATCAACGCAAGAGCTCTAGCAAGTGCAGACATACTAGAGCCAGGCTTGACTGCTCCATGTTGCTATGTGTGAGCTCCTCGCAAGAATGGAGCCTGTTGGAACAGTCGCAGCTGAGCCAAAGCTCAATATGCAGTAGCTACCTAAGCATGGCAACGCCCACTCTTATGGCAAGGAGACTCAGGATAAACCCACAGACTTGAGACTCGGGAGATAAGGATCCTTGCAAAGCATATAGAAGGTTTGTGGGGAGCCCAATTGCTTAGTGTGAACGAGATATGGAGGTAAGGACACTACGTCCCGCGCAAGGCCATGGACGCTCATCCTTCCGCTCTATACAAGAAAGCCCTGGAACCTAGAACTCTCGTCACTTCTTAAGGAGGGGACTGACTTGTCAGCTGTTTGGTGTCAAGAGGCTCTAGATCGGATGAGAGACTGACAGAAGCCTGTTGATGGCAATCACGACATCTGATGCGAGCACCTCGCATCGAAGCAAGGGGAGACTGCAGACACGATCCTATGCCCAGATTTAGAAACTGACGTCCCTGATTACCATTATATCCTGACCAAACACATGTCCCGGAGATCACAAACAGATCAATAGAGTCCCAGATCCTTCGCTGTCGTCCTCTGCCCCGTCCGGGCAGGCGATCTGGTCTGCGCAGGAGCTATATCCGAGACCACCATAGCGACTGAATTCGAAGATCCAGACCCAGACCCAGACCCAGAACTCCTCTCCCGTGGGAATTTACCCAAGCTCTTGGGCTCTTCCCAAATCATGGTTACCTTCCCGCTATCTCTCGGCTCCTCCTGACCATACAATTCATCATCCGGGATTGGGATGCCAGGAACCTCCATCAAGTCTCCACCCTCGGAATCAGAATCGTTGTCGACCATCTGAATACCACCACTGTCGCTGTCGTCCGAGTCATAAGTGCGGTCTCGTGTAGGGGCCGAGAAGTTCATGCCAGATACGCCCTGGGTGATGTCCATAACACCGCGTTCACGGTCGACCTCGATAGTCTGGGAACGCTGGGGTGTTGTTTGTGGACGATGAGGCTGGAGTTGGAGGTCCGGTTGGATATGCGGTTGTGTTGAAGCCATTTTTAGCTCTGGTCTGTTCATGTCCATTCCTGCTAGACCGAACGTCAACTCGTCCAGTCCGTTGTCCCTGCCCCAATGCACACGCTCCACGTCAAGGTCTTTCCTGGATCTCGGGTCAAATCCTTGTCCCATAGTCATACTGCCGCCTTCAAGCTCAGCAATTGGTGGCTGGCTATCCATCAGACTGATCAAATCTCCCTCGTAGCCACCGCTCAATTCATGTGCGCCCTTCTTTCGTGCATTTTCTTCGTCGAGCAGCTGTATCTCTGCCGCGTCGTCTCGCTCGATCTCCATGTCCTCTACTAAGATTCCCTCAAAGCCGGCCTTCTTCAAGATCTTGCCTATCAGATCGGGGTACCGGAGGTGACCACTGACTTCCTTGCTCAAATTCAAGTTGTCCACACCTTCCACATCGCTGATTTCCTGTAGACCGGCGACACCAAACTGAATCGAGGTAGCTCGGTAAAGGAAAGCTAAGATATAGTCGTTTTCGGAATAAACATTGATGATCTTGCCGGAAACGACTGACCTCATCACTCTCCAATTGTTGTTATTACTTGGGACGGGCGCGCCAATGAAAACCACGGATTCGACAAGGCCAAAAGCTTTCCGTTCCGCAAGCGACTTGAGACAAGAATAGATCACCCTCGCGCCAAGCGAGTATCCGATTAACGTGACAGGTCTCTCGCCTTGCGCTTTGTTGATAAGTGCGTCGGCAAGTACTTCACCCGCCTTCTCGCTTCGATTCCTCGCAACAGCGAAGGGATTATCGATGCTCGTTGCCATTTTTAGGAGATAGACTGGCCAGAGAGCTGACCACAGGGTAGCTAAGACTGTGCGCTTGAGGATCTCGACTTTGACGAACGACCAGGCATACGAGGATACCATGTTTTCTAGACTGGTACCAAGAGCGATCAGAGCTTCCATCTCATAGCGAAGAGCAAAGACTTCACTCTCTCGTCCGAGAACTCGCCAAGGCTTGACGACATCGTCTTTGCCATTCAGCCAGCCATTGATTCCGATTGTCACCCGAAGTCTCCTATATTTCGGACACATCAACATCCGAACTTCTTACACCATTTGACAGGCTGGAAATAGTCTTACCTGCCCTCCGTCTCAGCGTCTATTTTCGTCCCATGCTCGCCCCATTCGGAAGCAAGCGGCAGAAACTTGAAGTCAGAAACTTCTTTGGCGTAGTTGTCGACCATCTCTCCTGTCATCTTACCTCCGAAAGCCCCAAATAGACTCCCCACCAACGCACCATTCATAGCGAAAATACCGAGAAAAGATGCTACACCACCCAGACCAACCCCTCCCATGATCCCTCCTATAGCGCCCGCAACGATCGGTGCCGCCAGCCCACCAGTAATTCCAATCACCGCGGCTCCAGCCACTGATGCAAGTCCTACTTTCCACCGTCTGGACGACGCATTCTCAGCCTGTCGTTTCTTCGTCTCGGCATCAGCTGTCAGTGTCTTTGATGCGAGCAACAAAGTCTGTGCGATCTCTGTCTCCTCTTTCGTGAGCACGCTTAACGGTAATGCAAAAGCTGAGGTGACATAACAGAGCAACACCCTCGAATGTGCTGAATAATGCCCCACACTTAGAAGTAGCAGTACCAAGCAACTAATCACGCACGTTCTGTCTTCTTTCGAAATCGTATTCAGACGTGTAGGGATGGGATGGTAGAGGGATTGCAACAGTGATACATCCTTAGCTTCTTGCATCTCTCTAGCTTCGGCCTGGACTTCTGCTGCAACATCTTTCACGTCTGAACATTCGGCTGAATATGGAGGTGGTGCCGGATTCCTTGCTGCCATCCAGTCTCTCCTCCTCTGCTCAGACCTTGGATCATCAGGCCCATCGCAAGTCTTCCTGAACTGGCCCCTGACTTCCGCTGCCCATGTATCGAAATAGAATAGAGCGCTTTTCTGCAGCTCTTGTAACTTTGGCGTGGATAAAGATCGCTCTAGACGAGCTTCTAGACGTCGTTGCCTCGCTTCTGCTTCTGGATCGAGAGAAGGGGAGGCGAGGGGAGACGGTGATGGGGATTCTGAGTGGTCACGTGAAGAGCTGCCTCCCAGGAAGAGGGGTGCAGCTTCTGTTTGGGGTCCATTAAAAGAGGCTTCGACTTGCGAGCGCATGTGTGCGATTATGCTGCCCATGAGGACGGAGAGAGCGCGCCGTCGTGCTGGGTTGAGGACCAATTTCAGGTCCTTTGGATCTGATGCATTTGGCGCCATGATGGCTTTGGGGTGGCTGGATTGGCCGAGAATACTGAAGGGCACACGAACGAATGACCAGATGTACTACCGCGATGTCTCTGCTGTAGACCTCAAACTGAGCTTGAGATGAAGCTCATGGTGTTGGAGCGGGCAGGGAGGTTTTATCCAGTACGAATCCTGCAGCCTAATCAAAGGATTCGTGACTGGGCGGATTGTGGTATGTGAAGAGGTAGCACAACCGAGCCCAATGATTTAGCTGAGACACCTAAGCTGTAATATTTCAAAAAATCGAAGCTCGAGAAGTTGTTTTTATCGTCCATGAGTATATTTGGCGTGAGTCTCTGAGTTCGCGGGAAATTCTTTGCCGTAGGCATGCAGATGCCAAGTGCTCAAATGTTTCAAGGGCCACTCCTTGGAGAGGGGGCCATCCCCAGCTTCAAAAAGCGCTTGCAAGAAGGCTTTGTACGATCGCTCACATAGACGCTAGGGCTCAATTAGCAATAAACAAATACGAAGTCATCCCAAGAAGTGAGTTGTTGAATGGCATATCATCACGTGATTTACCATTGAGAAGGAGACCTCGTGAGCTTCCATCAAGGATCAGTGATGTCTGGTGAGGCGTCATTGAACCCTTTCAAAGTACAGGATCATAATTGCGATCTATCTCTAATGCAACTTGATATGTTGGCAATAACTGCCGAGGCTTGTGCTCTGAAAGCTAGCTAGGAATTGCAAGGTGCAGAGATTCCCTGACGTTTGTAGCTGGTTAGCTCCTCGACATTGCTCTGCTTGATGTTGCCAGCTCATGACCGAGGTATCTGAGTCCCATGCCTCAGATTTCATCCATGTCCTCTAGATCATCGATGGCTGGAAAATCACCAGCCTCGACTCTCTCGGGCCTGACAAATACACCAAATTTTGGATCCCCGTCCTTGCCCCAGTATCTCTTGCCTTTCAGACTCCCATCATTCTTACCGACTGGCTCATCCAACTTCACACCGACCCATTTGCCCAATCCACCTGGGATCTCCTCGACATCACCAACATACATGATCTCGCCTCTTTTGGAATCATCCTCGCCGACTCTGCATCTCTTACCAACCTCTATTCCTCTATTCTTGATCTCCGCATCAATAGCTTGCAGTTTTGCTTCTTCGAGAGTTGGCGCGGAAGGGTCGAAACGACCGAGTTTATTTGCTTTTTTCCATGCAAGAACGCTATCGGTCTTCTGCTCATACTCGTCCGGAGGCATCTCATACCTGGCAACCTTGCTAGCATCCGTGAAGTTTGGGCGCATTCCAGGTGGCCGGGTGTCTGTGACCTGTAAGTGGTGGAAAGTTAGCCTGCGCCGTGGGACGATGGATTTGGGATGAAGCAAGCATCTGAGTTCATGAAGCTGGCGGCTGATGTGCGCATCAAACCGATCGGCCCTGAGAAACGATCGGTGACACCAAACAGCACTTGCGGGACGGCAGGTAAAACCGACTTGGCCAAAATTTGCATTTTGAGAATTGACTTTTCCAGAATTTGCTTCTCAGTCTTAAAATAAAGAGAGGATCAAACACTCCTGCCATCGGTTTGCAGGGTGGTGAGATTCGTTCGCGGCCCCACAGTTCTTATATCTGATACATCAACTGAAGGTGCAACTCGAACCGCAACAAAGTGACAATGGATACAATCCCAGGTCCTCGATTGGCTTGTCAATTTAACCTTGTTTTGTATTCTCCATGAACCTCATCCTTGGCCCAACGGTCCCACTAGGGATTTAGTCTCCGGAGGAAAGGGTATCATCATGTTTCGTAAAGCGAAGAGAGAACGAGAAACCCAAAACTCACGTGAATCTCAGCGTAAGGCGCCAGGGGAAAGTTTCCCAGCTGTGTGTTTTCTTCATCGATGGCTTCAATAGGAACAGGTTGACGACCACCGAGCTTCAGAGTAAGCCTCTGCGATAGAGGTGGGATGCCGGTAACTGGCTCCAATTTTGCCTTGAGCTGACCGATAGTCCATGACGGAGTGATGCGCCGTTCTGAAGAAGAGTTCTCGGAAGTGATCTGGAGGGGTATGTCCCCTGCTGTTTGCAAGCTCATCTTGCTTGGTGACTCGCAAATTTGATCTTATTCGATTTGGAAGATGTCCGAAATCGACAAATGCAAGAGGCTTGGATGGCTTTGGGCGTTCGACTCTGACGCGTCTTAGGTCTGTAGTTCTTCGGTTGAAGATTTTGGCGTCGTGGTCTCGAGACCGCGGGATTGGGTGGCCTTGTTGGATGTCTGGAGCACGCGAGAGGTTGAGCTCCGTATGAGGGATGCGAATGTGATCAGAGATGGAGTTCGTCAGAAAGGACAAGGCTGGCTGGCATGGATGTGGTGAACAGATCAGACTCAGGGCGACGACAAGGTCAAGGGCAAGGTTGGCTCGCTTCATACAGTGTTCACAATCTCATCTCACTAGCGCCAGAATATGGAACGTCGACAACGCTTCACCTTCGAGAACGTCTGACTTTCTTCGCAAACACGTTTTCTGCGATGGGAATGCTTGTACACATCTTACATTAACTTGCTTACTTTGCTTACTTGTGTGTAGAACTACCTCCTATATTAAATAGTCAATATCATAAAGTCAATCGCCTAAGAATCTCTTCCAGAATCCGGCCCCTGTGACAACCACGGGATCCTCACCTCGGGGCCAACCGAGATTGCAGATTGCGCATTTTCACACCCCTTCAGCCACCCTGGCTTGACCCAGCCACAGTAAGTACTTTCTGGTACCGACAAGGCGATCCTCAGACATTAACGACATCTCTTCATCTTGTTGACAGCATGCGCAAACTCTATTCTTCTTTTATCTCCGCCGCTCTCTTGCTTTGTGCCCCTCCCGCTTTCAGTCAATATCGTCCCATCCCATCCCATCAATCAATGTTCCGTTCGCTTCAGGTGGTCCCTGGATCAAAACAAAACATGAGTACGACAGTCCAGCTCAGCTCCCAGTTCGCGCTGCGGTTTCATGATTCGACGCTCAGGCGGAGGAAAAGGGCTCCATGCTCACCCCTCGATAATCCCTATTGGCCAATTGCCCGTTTGCAGATCAATAATTTGTTCTATCTTGGGATTGGCCCATGCTCTATTGCCCCTCTTCAATAATGCGGGACTCAGCATGAATCTTCAGTCCCTGCAGGAGGCTGACCCTCACCATGCTCTGCCCTGACCAAGCCATGTCTGTGATGACCTCGAACGGTTGACAGGTCGGATGTGGATACACTTGGCTTTGTGTGTCCAGCTCATTGTTGTTGCTGTTCCCGAGAAGGCCCCAGAACCTTGCGCAGCCGCCGGTTTCCTGAGTCTCATTTGCATCACAGTCTCACCGCTCAAACATCATGGGTCTAGAGACGCTGCTTCCACTCTCCAGCCCTGAAAAAAAGTGAACGGCGATCACGCGAGTTGCATTTTGAAGATGCGCTTTGCCGTGGTCTAGAGAAGTCTTCCCCACTGCTGGCTCGCGGAGCATCCCAATATATCAGATATTAACACCTCACACTATTGGTGGCGGGTTAATCATATCTTATGATCGTTTCGATCGATTCCGAGCACCATATTAGCGTTTGCCATGCTCTTTCGTGAATGCTGTTAGTGAGCCCGGAAGTCGCGAAGTGCTCTTCCGTACCCAAATACCTCAAGCCAGCATCATGATTGGCATTGCCGTTTCTTTTCTTTCTTGCGAACGCTTTTGCGGGGCAGACTGCTGATGACGGCTTCGATGAAAGCAATGGATCGTAGATTGTCATAAGGCATAAATTCGGGGAGTTGCTGCAGAGCACTTGTTCTGCAACTAGAAACTAGAGCTCAGATCTAGGCAAGCCTTAGTCGCCGATGTCAATCTGCTCAATCCGGCTATGTTACCGCTCTTGTCGACGATGCGGACGACAATTACCATTGTCATTTGCAACGAAAGGACGAGCCTCCATAACGGCTTTCTGCAGGACAGATACCGCGTGCTTGCCACAAAATGCCATGAGGGAGGCTGGCTGGTTTGTGCGTCTGGCTCGAGCGAGAACAATGGCAGCAGCACAGCACGGGCATCCCCATTAATGCGGCCTGCTAATGCACGGCATAGGCCAACAGTGGCGCCTTGTCGGCTACAGGCCGTGCAACGACTCGCTACCAAATCGCTCAGTAGGGCCTGAACCAGCAGCCAGTAGTAACTGAGTTAACAATCCAACGCAACGTCCAGCCTAGCCAAATTACTGGCTGGTGCTGGTTAGTCATGTTCAGGCACCTCGTCTGATACTCGCTGTTGTTGTCTGCAAGCCCGTAGCTTTACCACTATTGTAGTACTACTGTACTGGAGGTGCGGCGCCACTGCATCCTGCGTTTCTACGAGAGCTAAAACCCCTCGTGGTTCGAACAGCTCACCGCTACCATGGGATAGAGTTCGAATAGTCGGCGTGCCAAGACATCTTTATTTTCATTGCACGTTTCTACAAACGCCTTCTCCGCGAGAAATTCATGGCCACTTAGTCAGTTTGCCATCCGCTGATGCGCTTCTTACTCAGGGATGCCTGGTCCCGCCAGACTTTCGAGAAGGTTTTTGACTCGGCTCCCCTCCTACCCACTGCGTTGGTCTGCACTGCCGTCATGGCAGTCGGTCACCAGCACTGGCGTACTTACACCGCCATCTCCAGATGTGAAGTCCCGCTGCGAAGGATGGGACAATGAAATTCGAGGCAGGCACACGTTGATTGTGCTCTTTGTTTGGGCAGCTAGACCCGGCCTGGTGCAAACGACGGAGAATTATTAAGTCCCTTTTGGTCGCTTGACAACGCAGCACAAGCATATTGCTTTGTTTAGGCACCAAAACACCATGGCATCTATTCGGAGACGCAGCCCAAACCGGATGCCATGTACAAGCATAGCGTCCATTTTCAGCCACCCACGTTACTACCCACGCAGTTTTGGAGTGGCTTGACAATTGGCTCAACTCGGCGACTGCTACCCGGCTCCAACAACAGCGAAGATCGTGGTTCATGACAGCCTCGTTGAAGCGCTGCAAGCCATGGAGATCATACCTTGATCCCTGGAGTCCTTGAATGGCACCCTTGTGCCTTTGACCGCCAGTTCGTTGGCCCAAGCTGGCAATCCAAGATCTGATGTGTTTGGTGGTCATGCCTACTGGGTCTAGAGCATGATCCATGAATGCCATGGGTGTCCGTTGGGGTTGCTCGACAAGCTTCGTCTTAAAGTAACAATCAGATTCAGCAGCGGTACAATGCAACAATAGATGTCTGTGATGTTGAGATTGCGCACAGACATCTGCCCAAAACGGTCTCGAGGGGTGCGAGGGGTTGCACAGAAGTCTGGGACCATATAAGAGTTTCAACACCACCACGGCAGGTTTCAACCAGCAATTCCGGGTCCTGCCCTGCCATGCCCTGCCCTGCGCTGTCCAGCCCTGCCCTAAAGCCTCCATCCTCATCCTCTCTACGCCGCCATCTTTTGAGCCAGCAGCCGAAAGAGCAAGCATTCCTTTCCTTCACGCTCGAGTTCATGCATGAATTCGTGGCCACGCCCTAAGCCCCTAGCAGCTCTTCCTTCACTCCACTCCACTCCACACTAGTTGACCCCTGCTCTGCCTCTCCCCCACCATGGGTACATTCCATGTGCATCGCGCATCTTCCCGACAGACCGTATACTTAGACCTACTACAACCATGTACCGCCGCCTGAAGATCTCCAGTTCGAACAAGTTCCTTGTCCCCTCAAGCATCTCCAGCACCTTTTGACGTGTTTTCCCGACTGTCCGTTGGCGCTGGCATTTCCTTCTGCTCTCGTCTCATCTTTTGCGATTGGCTACATCTCAGACGTCCTGTTGCCAATCATATTGATGGCTGTCATGATCTACGCGAGCCACGCTTCTTAACTCTGAGGCCCTGAAATAGGAACGCTGTCCTCGTCGGAAGTGCCTCGTCTCAAGATTCTGTCTGCCGAATGCCCTGAGCCATCAAGCCTTGCAAAGTTGCTTTCTCGTTTCACGTCAGTGGCCGTTATCTCAACTGTCAAGTCGTTCTTTCAGACTCTACTTGCTTTTGAGATCCATCCACATCTCTTCTCGACATAACGCGGATAAACTGGCGGCCAGCCTCCAAACACTCGTTCAGAAGCCGTCTGTACTATCGACCAGGCTTCGTCTTACATCTATCCTACGATCTAGATCTACACGGCAAAATACAATCCCTACAATCCCAAGCCACTCTTTGCATATGAACCGTCAGCCGTGAAAGGCACCGGCGACTACATACCGTCACCGTGGATATCTCCCTCCTCCTCAAGGCTCCGGACTCTAATGAGTCTGCGTCATCTTCGCCCACCCATAGACATCACACGCGATCAACATCCGTACCGTCGACCAGTGGACAGCCGGAGCCTCCCTCCTATGCCCTCGCCAATCCTGGCGCCGGTGGCAAGCGTAGTATGCCCCCACATCCAGCGGAGTCCCCCGCCAAGAAGCAGAGTAAATGGTCGCCAGAAGAAGATGCACTGATCATTGACCTGAGAGGTGGCGGCATGAAGTGGGAGGACATTTCAAAGAGGCTCCCAGGACGCAGTGCGATCAGTTGTCGACTTCACTACCAGAACTACCTGGAACGAAGAAGCGAATGGGACGAAGAGCGTAAGAATAAGCTCGCAAGACTTTACGAGAGGTAGTAATCCTTCCCAGCACTGGACTGGATGGACCCAACGAGCTTTTGACCACCTCTTCGTTCACAGAGAACTAACTCTACACAGATTCAAGCCAGAGATGTGGTCCAAGGTTGCAGAAGAGATGGCTGTTCCGTGGCGAGCAGCAGAGGCAATGCACTGGCAATTAGGCGAAGCAGACATGGCTCGACGGGCAGGAGTAGTTCCATTCTCGCTATCCAGTGCCTCGACAGACGCGCCGCCGCAAGGCCACCGATCCTCACCGTCGCGAGGACACTCGCATAGTCAGTCACAGTCCAGCGTCATGAGTGGACCTCCAGGGCCTGGTCAAGGTCCAGGTCGATACAGTAGGCCCCCAACAGCGCAGGGCAGCTCCAGTTCGAAGGCACCAGGAGGAGGATCAGCGCGAACGATTGCTGCGAGGAGAGAGAGCACGCCTAGGTCCGTTCCGCCTGCAAGTCCAAGTGATGGCCTGGCGTTGGCAGCTATTGGAGGTGGAGGCATGGCAATGGGAATGGGACGAGGTGGGCAGATGCTACCCAGCGTGGCAGAGATGACGACTGGTGTCAGTCCGTACAGCACGCCTGCGTATGCTATGTCGATGCCCATGTCGGGAGGGTATCCAAGCCCTGGACCGATGCTACCTTCAATTGGGATGATGGGTGGGAACCGACCTGAAGGAAAGCGAAGAGGCAGTCCAGACATGGGCCCTCGGGAAACGAGTCGACGGAGGCAATGACTAGCCGCTTGATGGCCGTGAGGGTGTGGGATCTGGCGTTGCGGAAGGAAGGTTTGGGACGGCAATGACCTGATGGATAGATGATGATGACTGCGAGGGAGTGCTTTTACCCTCTCTCGTGTTTGATTTTGGCTTTGGAATCGAACAGCATGGCATGGCATTGCATGAAAAGATATCCCCTGATGAATTGCACACGCTGCATAGGGTTCTTTTTTGGGTTGAAGAACCATTGGTGTCTGGGGTTTTCTTTTCTAGAATTGTATTAGGAAGCTGTACTGTAAAAATTAAGCACACTTTTGCTTTCTACACCAAAACAGATGCCTTCATAGGACTTTAATGAATAGAATCTTCTCAATTGTGCCTGAAGCAGTTAATTTGGTATCGCCCTCGTTCGGAGGCTTTGAATTTGCGTAACTTAGTGATCTGCAGAGGGGCCTTGTAGCTTTCGAGTAGGTTTGGCGTCGAACAGTTTCGTTTGGAATAGACTGTTTGGTTTCAACAACCGTTTGTCCGCCAGACGTAGTCTCAAACGATTGGGGTATATCAGTAGCACCTTGCACTTAGTACCTCGATTCAGCTCGCAGGTAAGTCCTCTATTGTCGGATCCGAACAAAAAAGCCCCGATGATCAACGCTTGGTAGGTGACGCTTCTATCCCCAGTGAAGGACTCTTTCTCATAGATATCCCAACGCCAAGTCTTCCTTCTCTCACCCTTTCCTCCGACAAATCGCCCACCAGTTGTCCTTCTCATACCCACTTTCGACCACCTCACCACCAATACCTATGACATCTTCCTCCAACTCTCCCTTCCTATACAAATGATAATACCTCTGGAACGTCTTCTCTGGTTCGGCTCCCTCCTCAACTTTCTTCTTCCCGCTCTTCATAACCCAGGGCACCATAACATCCTGCTCACTGCCCTCATCCCAGCCCCTCCTACTGCCTTTCTGCTCCAATGCCCACACATAGACCAACGCCTTGCCCCCTTCCTTCAAACACTTCAGAATAGCAGCTACAGCCTCCGCCCTCCTTTCTCGTGTACTGAGATGATGTACTACCGCAATACAGATAGCAAAATCAAACCGACCGTCTTGATGCGGGAGAGATAGTGAGTCGGCCACAACTGCGGCATGAGGTTCATGCTGTGTGGCGATTTTGACGAGGTTGGTCGAACGGTCGCTAGCGATGATGAAGACGTCTTTGTTAACCGCGAGGTATTTCCCATTGCCGCAACCGATGTCGAGACCAATTGAGCCGGGAGTCAGAGACTGGAGAAAGGACTCTACTATTGGCCATGGTTTATATCTGGTCGAAGAGAAATGTGAGGCGATTTGTTCATAGACTTGGTGAACATGCTGCTCCTCATAACTTTCCGGTTGAACTTGGTTTGAATCTTGCTTCGGATCGTAGTTCTCACTGGTCTTCTCTTGCCTCGACTCTTTGTTCTCCAAGGTAACTTTTGCAAGGCCGTCGTTCAGGGGCTCGCTTATGTCGTGATGTCGTCCATCTTCATTCGTCTGTCGTGTAACTTCTAGGGGTTCTTCCTTCGGCAAACTGCTTGCATCTGTTGAAGTATGCATTGCCGCGTGGGCACCTTGCACAGCTTCTCGTGACATTGTAGACTCCGTTGTTTCCCAGAGTCCTAGTGATGCTAAGATCTGATTGCGCTCTCCACAACTGATCAGGGTGTGACTTCCTTCTCACTCTTGCTATGGCAGGATCCTCCCTTTGCCTGCCAAATACTAATCCGATCCTTCCAATAATTCACGCGTCGCCAAACGAGAAGAGATCTCAAGCCAAACTCTGCCTCGAGACTTCCAATTTTTCTCTCGACACAACGCAACTCAAATTAAAAACCAACCCGGCCACCCAAAAAACAGAGCCCGGCTGAGGTCCAAAAGGATGCCCTCAAACAACTCTTCTCCAACGTGAGAAGAACCCGTCAGCCGCACTTATTAAGATGCCCACTTCCGTCCCGAGAACTTTCCCCCAATGGAAACACAGGAAGAACAATAGACCAACGCACCGCGACTCAAACAAGGTTCAAAGCAATGTCGTCAAAACAAGCTTGCCTTGTTGTTCAAAGACATGCAGTAGCTTCCCGAGACTATCAATCTGACAGACATCGAGGTCTCACCACAGCGAGCTGGTGCGAAATACCAGAGAGCCCAGTTTCGCGGCTAGTTCGCTTACGGAATAGCCCCCCTTTCGAACTCTGGTCAGTGGCACCCGAAGTGGCGGCGGGCGCCAAGCCGACGAGGCGACGACACAGAAAAAAATTCCGGACCACCAGGACCTCGCCTTCGACTTCACAGAATCTCGCTCTGGTACCTGGATAATGAATGCCAGCGCACCGCATTGGCATTAACTGTGTCATTTCAAACGAGCTCTTATTGTCTAGTTTACAGGCCTCTACATCGAGACTTCGAGCCTGCAAAAAAGCCACACCGCCAGAAAGCTTCCGATTCTACAAATTTTCGATATCGTCACTTTGGTGAAATCCCGCACAGATGCCATACCAGTCGAATTTTAGAGACAGATTTTTGCATGAGCTCCAAAGGGAGCACAGCTTCCTTCTAATCTATATACCGGCCTTCAATCAGATATCGGTCGCGAGCTGAATTTGGGAGTGCATCCTCGGCTATCACGTTTTGTCCATTTCACTCGTAGAGATTGGGTGAATAGGAAACCGACTCCTATTGTGCTCGACTCTTATTCTTTTCGCAAAAAGAACTTTGAGAAGATCCACAGTCACTCACAATACCTTGTGTAGTCCTATTAGGAATATACAGCCATTGTTTTCTCGCGAAGGCCCCACTCAGCATCTGCTATTGTGAACAACCATCGCAGCCATGGGGAACAAGTATATCATGAGCCCGGTACGCCCGGCGCCCAAGTTTACCAAGATTCCAAAGTACTCTCTTCCTCCAAAAGCACAGAAGTTCAAGCACAGACGAACTCTTCATTCCAAAGCCTTCGATCCTGCCTTCAAACGTACTCTCCACTTCAAACATACACACAAGCCACTTCCGATTCGATCTAGATCTTTCATCATCATGCCTGTCAAGACCAGAAGCAAGACCGCCGGACCAAAGAGTGTCGATGCCAGAACTCCCAACGCGAAAGCCACATCCGTCGATCTGAAAGGTATGTGTTCCACGGCTCACCGTACTTTCAGATACTAACACCAATACAGCTCCTGCTACCAAGGTAGAAGAGCGTGAGATCAGTGGTTCTACTTCTCCTAAGCGATCTCGTACAGAAGCTACAGAATCCGAGGCCAACAATTCCAGTAAGCGCGTCAAGCGTGAAACTGAATCCTCGGAGACTCGTGATGAACATTCCACCACTAAGCCCGTCAAACCCACTGGTGGTAACCGCAAGAAGAACTTGGAGACTGGAAGCGCATTGAAGAACGGGGACGATGCTCAAGCAGGAAGCGACTTGAAGACCGAAGAGACTGCGAAGAACGAGAAGGATTTGAAGGATGCAGAGACTTCCAACAATGAAGGTGTCAAGAACGAAGAGGATCTTCAAGAAGGAGAGCGCAGGAACAGACAGAAGGCAAGCAATAAGTCAGCAAAGAAGTCTCGCGTAAGTTGAAATGGTCCAAATACTTCGATCTTTTAGCTAACATACTTTTGTCTAGAAGATCCGCCGTGACTGGGAACGACTACCAGCAGCTTCTCAGCAGGGATTCCGCAACTTAACTGGCAATATTTGCTATCGAGCTTCGGGGATTCAGGCCCTCCTCCACATTCCAGCGTTCGCAAACTGGATCATGGATGCTCTGAAACCTGAGATCTGCGTGGCGGCTGAGAAAGAGAAATGTGTTTCCTGCACTCTCTATCGACTGACTTCCGAGTATTGGTCCGGTGGATCTATCAATCAGACATGGCAGCGATTGCACACCATTCTGAAGAAGAGTACGAGCCCCTTGTAGATTACCTTGCGCCGTGCAGGTTCTTGATGCTAACGAGTCTGCAGAGGGTTGGGGAGCTGATATTGGCAATGGACACGCGGACGCAGGCGAACAGCTGATTTGGATCCTCAGCCAGATCGAGAAGGAGGTTCCCTCCAAGTAAGTCCATTCACATGTTTGATTCGTGAAGGGCAGAGGCTGATACGAGTCAGGGTCTATGCCGGCCTCCAACGACTTTTCCGTATCAGGACCGACCAGGTCATCGAATGCTCCGGCTGTGGCTACAAGGCCACTTCAGACCCAGGATTCCAACACATCCTCAACCTCCCTCTCCAGAAAAGCGCCACGCTCAACGGCCACATTGAGAGCTACCTGGCCGCCGAGAAGCTCACCGACTACAAGTGTGATTCCTGCCACAAAGTCGTCCGCAACAGCAAGTACCTGGAGCTCGTCCGCCTCCCAGAGGTACTGTGCGTCCAGATCAACCGGATCCAGTACCGAAATGGCCGACAGAGCATCAACCATGCTCAGATCAAAATCCCCACCAATCTCGATCTGAGCAAGTTCGACACTAAAAGCAATCCAGATGGCGAAGAACAAGCCAGGATCGAATACGAGTTGTTGTCTGTTGTAAAGCACCAAGGCGGCGTCACGGCCGGCCACTACGTCTGCGCGGCTGTTGGTGGCGACGGAGTCTGGAAGTTGTACGACGACCACTCCGTCAGAGCCAGCTCCGCAGCAGCTGCGACTGGCAAGGGAAACGGTTTCGACCCGTTCATGATGTTCTACCAGAGAAAGCGGGCTTGATCTAGGGTGGAGGGGATCTGGGTGGAAGGGGGGGCATTGCATCGGAGATGGCGTTTTGCGAAGATACCATTGACTTTTGTAAGATTAGATTTTGAGCTGATTTTTTACTTGCTAAACGATCTTGTTTTTCACTCACTACGATCCTAATATGATTCTTGTGAAGATATGTGAATTGTGTTCGCAAGATGCGTCTGTTTTGAGGGCCAGGTGTAGAAATTTAGATCGGCGTCAGGACTCGAGACTAACATTTTATACTCCTTTTGGATCATAGAATACCATCCGTGCGACGTGCCCCATCAGATAGAAAGCTGATTTTTCTCATGGCTTGAGAGAGTGCTCCAACATGTTTATTTTATTTCAAGACTGGCAACTCGTCCCTCTGGTCCATTTGAACTCTTCATTTGTCACTTGCAGAGCTCATGTGTTGATACACCGTAAGGTCTGTTTCATTCACTACCAGTACATGTCTTCATAATTTTCCAAGGCAATGCATTATATGCAATCTAGTTACTATCACTTCCCAGTGTTGAGAGAGCTCTTCTCGTCAAACACATCTGTCTCGATCAAATCCGGATACACCAGCCCACCCTGCTTCCTAACCTCATCCATGGTCTCCATAATCACCAAACTTTCCTCCCAAGACAAACCGTCGCTCTCCAACTTCCCATCCCTCAAACACCTCGCCGCCTCATCCGCCTCCCAGAACATACCATGACCCCATCCTCCTCTCTCTGGGTCGGTAGGGATAGGACAATCCACATCTTCAACAACACCCTTCTCTCCACCAACCATGATGACCCTGTAATGCGTAGGTCTATACAATGGTCCAATGACCTGGATCTCTCCCTTCGTGCCCTGAATCCTAGCAGCAGGTCCAGCAGCCGGACTTCCCTCCCCATCCGGCGTCGTTGCAAGCCTCAAGCTCGTCGTAGCAATACCCACACTCTGCTCCCCAAACCTCAAAAGCATACTCGTCGACTCATCCGCTCCAGTCCTAGCATACTTCTGCACATCCGCCAAAACCTTCGGTTTCTCCCGCTTGTCTTTAGGCTGGCAATGGTACAGGATCTGGAAAACCCAAGTCAAAGAATAGATACCGAGATCCAGGAGGGCACCTCCTGCTAAGTCAACATTGACCATACGATTCTCGTCCGGGAACTTCAGGCTCCCGTCGTCATTCGCATTTGCAATTGATAAGTCTGCCGACACACGATGCACCTTCCCAATTGCGCCCGAAGTCACCAATTCCCGGATCTTGATACTCAGCGGGAAGTACCGCGTCCACACGGCTTCCATCAGGAATAGCCCTTTCTGCTTTGCTGTCTCGACTAGCTTGCGTGCTTGTGCTGCGTTCACTGTGAATGCTTTCTCGCAGAGGACGTGCTTCCCTGCGTTCAAGGCCAGCATTGTATTCTGGAAGTGGTGCGAGTGTGGGGTTGCGATGTAGATTATGTCGATGTTGGAGTCTGCGACGAGTTCGGCGTAAGAGCCATAGGCTTTTGCGGTGGAAGGGGCGCCGACTTCTTTTAAGAATGTGGCAGCGCGGGATTGGGAGCTTGAGGACGCGGCGCCGGCGACGATGTGCTTGATGTCCGAGACGGAGCGGGTGGAGGGGTTGGTTAGGATGTCTTTCGTGAATGCTGTGAGCATTAGTTAGTAAAAAGACATCAAGAGCATTAGGGATATAGAAGGAATTGTTGAGGTCAAGACGAACTGGTTGCAATGCCTCCCGTGGCAAGAATACCCCACTTCACTTCGAAAGGTGCTGAAGCCATTGTGTCGTAGAGTCGTAGATAGTCTTGAATTGATTTTCTACTTGAAGGGATGTATAGTAAAGCCAATTGAGTGAAGAAGGTTTGATGTTATACAGTGAGTGAAGTCAATTGAATCAATGTTGTTGAGAGTGGGAGAAGTACTCCAACCAAAACGACCCCGCCATGCCATGCCATTACACCCAACCATCATCCTGACCAAGCGGCCGCCTCTCCCCTCCTGGCTGCAGCTGCATTGAGCCTAAATCGACATCGTCTCGAGTGACGTCTCCACTCCCAAGCAAGGTCCAACATCGACTTTACGACTCATGTAATCGAACGAACGGCGACGGTACCACGGCCAAACAATCCGGGCGGATCCAGTCCAGTCCAATAGTTAGTGTAACGTCCAACATTCTCGGCTTCGGTTATCAGACCAGAAGGAGCTGTTTACTTTCCCGTCGAACCCGCCAATCGTGAATGGCACTCTGTCGAGGTCGACGACCCCACTTTTTGCCTTGGGAACTGCTCGATAACAATAACAATTTCTCACGTACAAGAAGGATTGGCATATCTGCTAGGCAACACTTCAGGATGTCGAGTTCATCTTCGTCGAATGCGTCTGCCTTTTCGTACCCGCTTGCACCAAGAGCCAATCCGGATATCCGCATCCCAAAGTTCATCTATGGCACGGCATGGTTCGTAAGGTCTTCCTTTATTCCAGACTTGTCAGATTTCGAAGTAGCATAACTTTTCACTATATTTCAATCCTCTTTCTTTGCACAATGTCTTGGAGCAAGATATACTAACAATATCCGCAGGAAAAAGGAACAAACAGCCGAGCTTGTATACTTAGCCATCAGAGCAGGCTTCAGAGCTTTCGACGCTGCAGCCCAACCAAAACATTACAATGAGAAAGGGTTGGGAGATGGGATCAGGAAGGCGATTGAGGAAGGGTTTGTGAGGAGAGAAGATCTGTTTGTTAGTTTCCCTTCCCATGTTATCTTTCTTCCGGAAACCCATCCGCTTTTGTGTGGTACCGATCTACTGTCGTCCAAAGATCTCATTCAAATCAACCCCATCGCTATCTTGATATGTATTCTTTCGAGACATCATTTGCGAAGCTTCAATTTTCCTTCGTCTGCTCCTCTACGAATAGCAAGACTGATCTCCCTCCACAGATCCAAACCAAATACACCCCACCCTCCGGCCAAGACCCCAACAACATGCCCTACGACAGCACCTCTCCCCTCGAAGAACAAATCATCAACACCCTGTCCTCCTCCCTCACAAACCTCACCTTCCCCTTCACCATCCAAGAACCCTACATCGACTCCCTGATCCTGCACTCGCCGCTCCCCACCACCGAACTAACCCTCCAAGCCTGGTCCACACTCGCCTCCTACGTCCCAACTAAAATTCGCTCCCTAGGAATCTCCAACACTACTCTCCCAATCCTGCAGACCCTCGTCCGATCCTCGCAGACTTTCAATCCGCTTCTACCTTTCCCAGCTTTCTGCCAGAATCGCTTCTATGGAGGGACGGGTTATGAAGTGGAGTTGAGACGGTTCTGTAGGGAGCAAGGTATTGTCTTCCAGAGTTTTTGGACGCTGAGTGGGAATCCGGCGTTGTTGAAGAGTGGTGTTGTGGAGGAGGTGGCGGCGGCCTTGGAAGGGAGGGTGGAGCGGGGCGAGGAGAAGGCGGTTGCGCTTTATGGGCTGGTGGTTGGGCTAGGTGGTGTGAGTGTGCTGAATGGGACGACAAGTATGGGGCGGATGGTGGGAGATTTGAAGGGTTTAGAGATTTTGAGAGGTTTGGTGGAGGGGGAGTGGGAGGACAGGTGGGAGGGTTGGATGAGGGATTTCAAGGGGATTATTGGCGAGACTTGAGGAATAAGGGTTTGATGATTTGATGACTTGATGAACTTGGGATTTGTGTATGTAAGGAGTCTAAAAGCGCTGGACTTGGATGGGCTACGATACTGGAGCAAGACTGCTTGCCTGATGACGAAATGAACACTTTTTCTTGAAATAAAAATGTTCAATATCATTTCCGTACTCGACGGAGAAGGGTGAAGGGATTGACTACTACTCACTTGAGCAGCCCGATTTTGGTATTGTCAACACCAAAGAAGAAATTCTTCCATCCTGTTGTTGAACGCCTTCAGCTTGCTTGCCGACATAGTTTTGTCGATGTCAGGCGAAGCCACGGAACTGCTACCGCCGTCGTCAGCATCTTGCTACGAATGACTGAGATGTTGAAATCACCAAAAATTCCTCGCATTGACCTCCAAGCATATCTCATGAAAGGTCATTTCTTCATTAGGGTCTGATCTCACTTCGTAAAGCGTAAAGTAACTTCAGACATCATCTTCGTCTCCTTCATCAACACCCTTTCCTTTCTTCTTCACTGCTGCCAATCCCTCACCCTTGATCTCGAACTCGACGGCATCTTGTACACCAGGTCCACTCGATGCAGCATGAGGCGCGAATACAACTTTCATCCACCGCCTCCATTTTCTCAAGACCGGCTCGCCTCTATCATTCTCTTCATCAGCTACCAGCCCAGGTCCATAGACAGGCCGTTTGATCAAGGCTATCCTACAGGAAATCTGGTTCGTCCAGATCAAGCCTAAACTAGGTGTCTTCATATTCTTGAGAGCGAGTTGTGATGGGTACGGATCATCACCCCAGCCGGTGAACCACCTTTGTTGGTGATCAAGAGACATGGGATCCATCGTACTCCTAAAAGGCGCATTTGCAGTATCTGTACCCATTGGTATGCTTGAAGTAGGACCAATCGAACTGTCCGGCATTGCCCCTCCAGGCACACTTCTCCTTGCCAATGGACTACTCTGTGTCGACCTCCTCAATATCGGACTAGAGCCACCGTTACCAGAGAATCTGTCTGCAACCTGATTTGCAACCACGAATGCGATATTTTGCTCTCTGGCCAGCTCTCTCAGCAATTGTCCCAATTTCACAAGCTCGGAGCTCCGCTGTGCCATATTCGCTCCGCTCTTCTGACCACTCGCCGCTCCACCACCTGGACGTTCGAACTCTGCTCGGTAATTCGCTGCGACGGAGTCCAGTATAATGAGGCGAATTCCATGTCTTTTGACAGCAACTGGGACTTGGAAACGCAAGATATGGTCCTGGGATTCGAGATCGGGAGTTACTATGCTAATGACAGAGTCAAGAGTTGGCTTAGGATCTGCAGCGAGGAGGACTGGATGTGTGCGTAGGAGTTGGGAGAGTCGGCTTGTAGGCAGCGCGCTTTCAGTTGAGATGTATAGGACATTGCTGGAGAGGCCCCGAGGAGCTGGCAATTGGGCTGCTAGGAGCAGGGTGAGCAGAAATTGAGTCTTGCCTACACCACTACAAATCGTCAACATAAACACATCGGCGAAATTTCAGAGAGCCCACCTCTCGCCAGTGACTTCAGTGATATGCCCGGTAGGAATGCCACCCCCCAATGCGCGATCCAGATCATCATCCAGTGTGCTTACGGCATTCCAGCAGTTCACCACGTCTTCTCCCGATTTCCTCAATAAGGACTTTTCCTGCGCGATTTTTCCATCTTCCTGCACACCCAAGCTTGCTTGTAATGCGTCCAGAACTGCATTGCAGAGCCTCTTCACGTCGAGTATGGGTAGTGAAGCGCGTTTCGCGATTTCGGTGCAATCTTGCGTGAGCAGATCTGCGGTTGTCACCTGGTGCCTCTCGAGAGAGGGCAGAAGTCGCACATATTGGTGGGTTGGAAAGCCGGGGAGTACAGCTATGAGGTCTGTCATGGAGGCATCTGGAAGTTGGTGACAGCGGGGTGGATCGGGAATGGTGGGGGTGTTTGAAGCAACCCGGGAGGATGCACGCGTTTTAGTGCGGAGCTTAAATCAACTCGTCTCCTCCTGCTCTTTGAATTACCTAAGTCGCTCAAAATCGATTCTTGCTGAATTGTTTACGCGTGTTCTCGTGCATAATGAAGTAAGTCATTTTAATACGTGTAAAAGCCGATTATATACGGCTTAAGGTCTTTTCGGGAGGCCTTCACAAAATCGCTTTCACGTTTCTCAATGAGTTTCCTTCCAATTCTTCTAGCATTATTCTTGGTAATACATCTCAGCCATGTTTCTTCCGCTCTTCTGTTTTTCTGAGTGCTGCTTCTGCGGGTATGTCTCATGTTATCTTACAAATTGTTCATAATCAGGATTGTTTACCTTTTGTCGTTCGCTGTTTGGTTTGACGAGCACATCCATGAGCTTCTGCAACTCGAAGACGGAACTGGATCTGGCTCTCCTGAGCTTTGATACCTTTGAGCGGCTACTCAGAGTCCAGGCATTCGCGGTAGCTCTGGAGCAGTCAAATCTATCATTTTGTAGAGAGCTCTTCTCAGCTTCGATTCTATTCCGTCTTGACTGCCATGAGTGTTCATTGCTCTTCTGAGTTCTGGCATATATTCATACTCTTCGAGCTGAGGTCTGATATATTTCTTGCGTGTTTATTTCTCGATTCTGTCGGTCTTGACCAGCTTCTTTGCAATCTCTACCTCCAAAATATCGCGGCCGCCAAATCCCTGTCAATGGACGTCAGCCCCTGCAGCCACAAAATGAAAGCCGTATTCAGTCGTCCGACATATGATATCTCACCTCGCACATCCCCAATGAGGCTGCTGCCAAGTCTCACGCCCGTCTCACCAACCCACGCACATTGGTCCGCTTGCACCCGTTCAGGTACGCGAGATCCGCGTTTGTTCTTTGAGGAGATGGAGAGGCTGTTTTTTGATGCTGGGATTGGTTTACTTGGTTATCTGTGCTCGAAGAAGGCGTTGCCAAGTGTACTTAATTAGGATGGTTAAGACTTCAGTCCTGATTAGACTTTACGCTTCTGATCTGGCGTTCACCATGTTGGGTCTCTTGCGTTCATCTCATCTTGCTTCCCCTCATCCTAGTTTCTCAATTTTGTATCTGTACTTGGGTTGAAACTCGACGATTTGTTGATCATACGTCTTGACTTCGCTATATTCTATCATGCTGTCGCAAGCTTCGTTCACGGCCTGCCTATTCGCGTTCTCAACCTCGATATCAGCTCTCGCACTCAACAATATCCCAGCTGAAGCTACAGCTGCGAGCAATGTTCTTGTCAATCTCGATTTCCCAACACCGATACCAGCTCCTTCGGATCATGAACTACGTCGTCGACAAGAAGCCCAGAGGACGTTGTTAGTAGGTCCAGATGCGACATGCGGATATTTCGGAGGAAATGCTAGTATGTCTCCATCTCTTTCGCTCTCCAGCCCTGTCAATTCCAATAATTCAAGGATAAATGTTCGAATCAAACTTTCCTTAATGCCCTAAATCTAGCCCAACCATGGGGGTGCACAGCCAGCTCGACATGTGCCTTCGCAACACCTACAATCCAAGTCGTAAATTCAACCACCACCATAGCACCAGGTAGCGTATTGTGCTGCGATTCTGCATCTGGATGTCCTACTGCACCAGGTCCGACGTCGTGTGTGGACAAGGGGCGGTTTGATGTCAAGACTGCCTGTACAGGGTCTTGCTTGGAAGACGAGCGGGTATTGAAATGGTACCTTTCACCTCTCATATACACAAACATTACATCACCCATGTCATTGCAGTGCCTAGCTAACAAACCATCGTCACAGCACATCGGGAATCTACATCTTCTGTAACACCATCGCTTTTCCCACCCCCTCCCTCTCAGCTTTCTATTGCAACTACATCAGCAATTACGAGCCGGTCCCTGCACTCACAGCCTTCTCTGGTCAAGGCGATCGCGAATTCACACCTACAGTCCAAGCTCTGCCCACTGCTACTCTTTCATCAAGCTCAAGCTCAGTCGTATCCACTACAGCCGTGTCATCGTCTGGCTTGGGAGGATCGTCAACTGCGGCTAATCCGAGTGCGTCGGCTGCTGGCAGTGAGGATGATGGTGGGGACGGAGGGAGTAATGACGGTGTGAATAAAGGTGCGATTATTGCGGGTGTGATTGGTGGTATTGCGGGATTGGCGTTACTTGTTGCTGGGGTATTCTTTGTGTTGAGACGGAGGAAGGGCAATGCAGGTAAAGGCGAAGAGGCTGCAAAAGCTGAAGCTGGTACCGATGCTCAAGCTGCTAAAGAGACGAGCTCGAGTCATGGTAGTGAGAATGGGAAGAGTGAGGTAAAGGTACCCGTGGTGGAGGAGAAGAAGGTGGCAGCGAAGTAAAGAGAATCAGGAATGGCAGGAGATGACGACGACGCTGTAATTCTACATCTGTGGTGCTCTTGAGGAGAGTTGTTTGTGTGTTTGAGAGAGTTCTGGGCTTGAACTCAATTATGATGAAGAGCGGGAGTTGGAGTATCGGGAACTTTTCTCTCATGTCGTGGGCTTGGTGGAGCAAAATTGAAGTCGGCGTAGATCAGAACAGACTACTGTAATCCCAGTTCTAGACTCCAGAAATTCCATGATCTGATGCCGCCTGCCAGCTCAGCGAGAAGAGGAGATCTTAGATCTTGATGTTTTGCCAATCACGCGAAACCAGGACTCCTCAGCTTTGTTTTGCTCGAAGCCTGGACGTTTAAATGTACAAAGAAAGGACATCCGACGTAAGGATCATCTTTAAAAATAATGTAGATATCAGATTCATATCAATGATAATTATATTTGGTCGAAAGAGGAATTTTCAAATATAGATCACAGGACTACCTGTTCCTCCGACTACCTAGCCCCAGCTTTCTCCATTCCTCCCGGGACACAAGAATAAACTAGACAGTGATCATCTTAAGCTATTACTATACACATCCAACAGACTAATAATACTCAATAAACATTATCATTATCTTCTCACTAAATCTAACAACATATCGTAATATAGACATAACTTATGACCTCGTAAATCACCCCATCCCACATCACCAGTGACGCTATCACCAGTAGCTTGTAACTGCATCACCCCTAGTGAAGCCGATCCGGACGCGAATTACTTGCGAATCCTCCTGCAACATGTGTCTGCTTTGACAACAGCAACGTAATGACAGGCAGATCTTCACTTCATTTCCGACTTTGGGAAGCCACGACGTGAGGATCGGTGGACGGATATGCACAGTCACCTAGCTTCTCTCCTCTCCGCCGCCGCGTGACTTCAAGTTCTATGCGTATCGGTAATCTTAAAAGAGACAAGGCCGGAGATGTCGAATGAGAAAGTATGGCTTGGTAGTTGTTCCTACAGGAAAAGGAATGTTTTGAAGTATGAGTGGAATTGAGCAGGTGTCGTTGGTATTAAATTCCCCTCGGTGCCCAGATGATGGATTGGCTTGTGAGTTTCGATTTTCGGTAAGGATAGGGGGCGAGTTCGATGGATTCACCCCCAATCCATCTCAATAACATCTTCGCCGACACGGCTCGTTCCGCGGCGTTTTCGTCGGTGGCTGAGTTCGTCGACGCGGCTGTTTGGTGAGCGGACGCTGCAGCAGTCGATACAGTCGAAGACGAAGAGGAGGGCGTGTATGAATCTGGAAACTGTCTGTCAGTAACAAAAATATGATGATAAGCGTGACAAAATTATCCGTTTCCTAAGGTGAATGCACTCCCAGAACATAGGAGATGAAAGAGGGGTCCACCTACCCAATGCCTGCCGTAAGCCATATTTCGACCGTGATGAACAACTCCGCATCGGATATGGGTACTGGATTATCTTGTCGGCCGATGTAGATCGGGAGGAATAGAGCCAGGAAACTCCATATCAGGAGACCAATTGCCAGGAAATCGGCGATGATGAGGACGATAGGGTGGAGACGTGGTATTTTGAGGGCGGGCAGGCGGCTGCGCCGGAGGGCGAGGATTTCGCTTGTATTGAGTATGATGGTGAATATGGACTGTTTGGGTGCGTCAGTGAATGATTATTAAAGTTCAAAGAACTACCTGAGGCAGAGTGATAGTTGGTCGCTAAAGAAAGGAGAAGTGGGTCTCTGTTTTTGTTGTAAGCGAAAGCATTCACTTACCGAGACGAAGACAACGGGCCATATACGCTGGATAGGTCCAGCGCCAACATAGGCTGCAATCGCAAGTGTGGATATACTTGCTAGTAATGAGATGGTGCGCAGCGTGAGTTGTGTCCACATTGTCCGAGCTGGTCGAGGTTGACTGCGCGATTTCGACTCGGTTGGTGCTGGTCGCCGAACATCTCGATCCTTCGCGACTGTTTGAGTCGCTTGTGGGGATTCCTCATCTAGTTTTTTGAACGGCCATGCAAATTTTGGGGGAGCCATGATTAGAATTATTGGGATGTATACTGGAGAAGCTAGCAAATTCAAAGTACGTAAAGACAATCACAGGCGTAAGAATGGTAAGACATGATCGCTGTGAGCAGCAGGACGTGCGATATAAAAGGCTTGTATATGATGATCTAAGATAATTTAGGGGCTCATCACTTCGCAGAGGTGTGTGTGCTGCTCCCTCTCCTCCCGGAGTGCTGTTCAATCCGAAGCCACGAACTTTCGTGCTTCGCTCAGGCTAAAGGCTGGCTCAATGCAGGAACAGTACAAGAGATTTTTTGGGCGGGTGTGCTGAAACATAAAATCGTGAAAATCTAAAACAAATGTCCAAGCGGAGAGGGTGATTTAAGGTATGAGACGCAAACTGGCACTTAGCCACACTCTTGCTGGAGGTGGCGATAGACGTCATTGAGTTGCCTTTTGACTTGAGAACTTGTAGGGGGTAGTAATACGATTCAGTATTACTCAAAATCCTTTCTCTGGGTCAGAGGGTGGAATGATCATGAAAGTTCACGCAATTATGACAATTTAGGCAGATGAAGATTTGAGCAGTGCTTGTATCTGTATCGTTCCTGGGCACCTTGCGCAGGAACATAGTTGGCTCAAGGGGAGAAATCTAATATAATTGGCTTTGTACAAAACCCCTCTCATGTACCATAGTTCACAGATGGAAAGAAGCTGTTTCGCAAATCAAGAAAATGTGACGGGGTAAACATAAATGCAGAATCGCAACAACCAGGTGGTGTCACGTGTAATCGACACGAACATCTGGTAAGCTTGTTAGGCCAGAGTGTTTGGAGTGGGGGTGAACAGATTAACACAGCTGCTATTCATTCTGAGGGCGAGTACAAACTCACTCGGGGATTTCATGACGATGCCTTCAACTCAGCCGGGCCATGATGTTGGAGACAGAAATGGTAAGAAGACCTCGGTATTCAAATCGGTATGCGCGTTACCGCTGCATACCTCGTGCAGCTATCCGGAAGCTGCGGAACGCAAGATGCTTAAATGCTGGTAAGATGCGGATGCATTCAGTCGTGTGACTGTGAGAGGCTCGCAGCTGCAGTGGTATTCCGAAGATGCCGACCCCGTCAGATTGATGCGATGACGGACTTCAATTGACTCGGAGTCGGGACAAATGCAATCAATCAACGGACCAGATAAAAGATCAAAGTCGTCGCAGCTGGGAATGACGCTGCCGTGTTCTATGCAACATCGCATAGGCCTGAGAGTTCGGATGCATTTTATTGATGTGCAGAGAAGTTTCCAAATGGAAGCGAGCATGCAACCTCGAGCTTGAGCTCTCTGCACGACTCGCCTGCACGTGAGCTGCCTCTGTACTCCATTGACATGGCTGCAGCATCTGGTTGGTTTGAGCACATCTGTCGTCCGTTGATTGGTAGAGAAGAGCCAGCAATTGACTGGCTTGGCGGTTGTTGATAAATGCTTTGATACCCTTGTATCAAATGCCGGCCAGGGGAGAGTTTTAGACGCTCATGGCATGACCCAAGCTCAGACATCGTTTGCAGAATGGACGCTGGAATGGTTGGCTGGCAGTTGAGTGCGGCTTGAAGGAAACCGAGAAAGTAAGTGGTGACGGGGTTGATAGTGCAGATCTGATTTATTTCCGTGATTTCAAATACTGAAGATTTTGGTAGAGAGACAGTGAGGATAGTAGTGCAGCTAGGAAATAGTTGGTAGTGACCTTCTTAGCCCTCGGGGCAATCTGACAAGAGCTGGAAGACTGTACTGGATGATGGCAAGCGCTGGCAAGTTCGCAGTGGCTCGAACTGAGTGGAACGATCCCAGCCACGCAGCCAGCTGGCATCAGCACTGCACTACCTATGCTTCATCGGACGCTTTCGTTGCTTGTTTTGTTCAGGATGTTCACCGTCGCGCTGGTCTGCCTGGTCTCCCTGCTGAGATGCTCTGAGACGGGCGCATAGACATGGATGGTCGTGGGCCGGAGCATAAAAATGCCGACAACCTGCCCCCTGAGACGATCCCTTTGGTGCCCCAGCTCACCCTGCACATCACCCCTGTACTGCTCTTTTTTGCTTCTTTTCCAGCATCCTTTGTTGAAGGAGGGCTGGCAACCCCGCAAGCAGACATCCGTGATATGTATGATATGCTTTGCAAACAAAGCAGGATAGGACCAGGCAAAACCAAATCAGACCAAAGCAGACAAGTTCAATTCCACCCATCATCAGAGAGCATATCCAGACATCGGATCGCTCGTCTTGTCACGTCAATTGACTTCCAAACACTTCTTGTTCCGGTGTCACTCATGCTGCCATGCCACTATCAAAACATCCATCAATAATACCTTAGCTTCATCTGATCCTATCATATCAGTCAGCGCTGCACCCACCATACAAATATCACTTCCAACTTCCCGGACCTTCCATCCTTTTTTGGCCTTGCTTTCTTGCCATTCTCACGACTCTGTCGACTCACTTCACCGTCCGTCTGCAATCGTCGCATCGATAAAGAAGTACTCGAGTAATCAATCCCTCCAAGTCCCGATAGCCGATCCCACTCCACCCTTTACAGTATCGCACCTTCCCTGCCAGCCTGCCTGCCTGCCCCCCGGTTGGTGGCTGTGACTAAGCACGACAGCCTTAAGATCGATCCCAAACAGCACTCGCATCAGGGTTTCACTTTCGCTCGATACTACGCAACCTTCTACGTCCACGTCCACTCTCACTCTCTTCCACACATTCACCACCTCTTCCTCTCCTTCGAATCTCAGGACATGTGAGGACAACAACTCGAGCAACTTCCACTCTTTTTCTTTCTCTCGTTCATCACACAACATGGCAACGTCGACCGTTGCGAGGGCCCTGGCCGCTCTCTTATCGCTCTCTCTGCTCACAGGTCCCGGGATGCTTGCTTCCGCTCAATCCGTACAACCTTCGAATGACACTCTGCCCACCTCAGAGGGCAAGTCCGGGACGAGTTTGAGGCTCACAGGAGGACCGGTGTTCGACACAAGGACATATAATATTGCTCCATTAACAGAGGAGATGGGTAAGGGACAGAATCAAGTCCGCGTCGGGGTTCGTATCCCACCCTTCATACAGGTCGCATTCGGAGAATGCTAACCCTGTCACAGGCAATAGCTATCTCTGGCCCTCTTAAGATTGCAGACTACACGACAGTTGAGAACATCACAAGCTCCGAAATTGCACTGATCAGTTGCGATCCGAATGGCTCGAACATCGATGCATCCGATGTGGTTCAGACGGCATGCGACCAGAAACCAAAGGCAATTGTGCTATACAGTTTGGAGGCTCAGGCATGCAATCTTACTGGATCCTTTGGCTATACTTCGCTCTTCTCCATGATTTCTGCAGCAAAGTCAAGAGAGCTTATGGGTATTGCTGGCATTGATTACAAGGACTCGAATAGTCTGGTAGCGAATATTGGTGTCAACAATGGGACGTCGACATTAGGGAATACCCCACCTCAACAATCATCCGATCCGGCAACTCCGGGAGGTCCGGCACCAACGACCGCCGTGGCTATGAGCATTCTTTACAGCATTACGGGTATCATTACTCTGTTGTTCCTCGTTATCATTGCGACGGGCGCTATCCGAGCCCACCGACATCCGGAAAGATACGGACCACGAAACGGATTTGCAGGGAGACCACGACAAAGCCGTGCAAAGGGTCTCGCCAGGGCTATGTTGGAAACCCTTCCCATCGTGAAATTTGGTGATCCAGAACCAGTGAAGAATCCGAATGGAGAGGTCGAATTGGAAGATGGAAATGCGAACAGCCAGACATCCGGTACTGTCACGGCCACCAATGCAGCTGCCGTAGCTGCAACAGACAGCAAAAAGGATGAGACGAAGGCACGATCGGCTACGGACACCACTACCGCCCCGGTTGAATCTGGACTTGGAGCAGCACAAGCCGAATCTGTCAAGAGTGGAGAGGCTGCTGTACCAAAGGAGGGTGAATTAGGCTGTTCGATATGTACAGAAGATTTCACTACTGGCGAAGACGTTCGAGTACTACCTTGTGATCACAAGTACCATCCTGCTTGCATCGATCCATGGCTCTTGAACGTATCTGGAACATGTCCATTATGGTATGCTTGATTCTGAGATCACATAATGGCTGCTAACGTTTCCTAGTCGACATGACCTCCGTCCTGTCACTTCCATTACCTCCAATGCTGAAGGAGAGCTCCCTCCACCACTATCAGCCAACGAAGATGCCGACAGAGTTTCAAGTGAAGGTAGTGCTCATCAACGTAGACGAGTATCTAGATTCCTTGATCTCAACCGTCTTCGACACGCACCACCCGAGGAGCGGATTGCGGCCCTCCGTCAACTTCGAGAGGATCAACGAGCTGGCGGAGAGCCAGTCACCAGCGAAGACATCGCTGAAGAACCAAGCCGTAGAGCTCGGTTGACCAACAGACTCAGGGACACATTCCGGATCAAGACCCGGTCTCAGAATGAAAGCCCTTCATGAACAGAACATCGCCACTAAAGCGACGACATGACAGAAGATCACGACTTTGTGGCCTCTAATTGACAATTGCAACGAACACTTACGAACAAGAACAACACATTTTGGTAGCAGCATGCATGCATTCCTCCCTTCATGTTTGGGGAATACAACTAGGTCAGGTATGGCTGGATACGGGGTACGGAGTTCAACAATCAAGCATAGAAGGCGTTATTTAGGCGTTTAAGCCGGCAGCAATGGCATACAAAGGTCCGGAGGGGTTGGTTTCGTCGGCATGCATGCATCTTTTGGGGAGTTGCATATCAATGGTCTTTTCAATCACTGGAAAGATATCACGGGTTCGCGTGCCATGAGGCATGTGGCACGCTGGAACTTGGTCTAATGCTTTATTGTAATATATTGCCAGAAAGACAGAGGAGTAGTGGAATGAATGAAAAAGAAGCGAAACGATCTTGATATGATGAACTATGATATACTATGATGTGCAAAATCAATTACACGTTTTGGAATTTCTCGAATGGGTGCAATAGCTGGCAGCAGCGTCCGCGATATTCTCACCTCCCTTCCATCACAAAGTCAAAAATCCACTATCCCTCCAAACCTGCAAATTCGCCCTCACCCACTCCTCCTTGAATCCTTCACATCCTCTCAATGCTTCACTGATAGCCCTCGTCTTCCCCGTCTCAAACACCCTACTCGGTTCTCCCTTGGCGTCTCCCTCTGCAGCAGCCATATCCTCGAAGAATTGAAGGAGGCGCAGACCAGGTATTGGTTGAGTTTGTGGGGGTGAGGAGGGAGCTAGGGGTGGAGATGGAGAGGGAGATGTTGAGAGAGCGACGAGTCGGCGAGTCCATTCTTTCATGCTGATCTCTTGGAGGGCTGGGGCTGGGAGAGGTTGTGGAGGAGATGAGGATGAGGTGGTGGTTGTGGTACTGGTCCGGCGTTGAGATTGGAGCATGGCGATGAGAGAACTCCATGGGAGGGAGTGCGGGTTGACGATGTTGTGGACGTTATAGAGCTCCTTCGCGTCTTCCCTCACCGGAGTAGCCTCCAGTGTTTTTATCCTACCGATGTCCGAAAGTAGGATGTCGGTGATGGTTGCAGCTGCGATGTCAACTGGGATCCAATCGACTTTCTTGCTTGGGAATAGCGGCAGCGCGTTCATGGATGGGTGGAAAGAGGTTGCGAACATGATGGGCCACATTTCGTCGGTGGACCAGTGCCCTGTTTGTGTGTGGCCGGAGAGCTGGCCGACGCGGAGGAGGGCGATGGGGAGGGAGAGGAGGGAGGAGGCGGTTTGGGTTATGCGCTCGACTGGTTTGTTGGTCAGTTTTAAGCTGAGAGAGCAGATTGCACTCAAGAAACGTAGAATATAAGAGCGGGGAGATGGAAGAGAGAGAGAGAGAGTAAGACTCACTGATATATTTGCTCTGCGCGTATCCTGTTGACAACGCAATGGAGGGATCAGAACCGATTGGTGATTCGGGGATGGTAAGCGAGGGTGTGGTTGGGGAGAAAGGGGCAGGACCCATGCATGTGCTGATACTACTTGTGAATGCAAAGGTCTTGGGACGACCAGCATGGCAGAGGCGGAGGAGGGACATTGTATCTATCATAATGTTAGTTACTGATAATACTTCGTGAATGAGTCGAGTATGCTTACTCTTGATACAATCACCTTCAAACTCCTCCACAGGCAGATTAAAGTCCATCTTCCAAGCCCCAGAAAGCACGATAGTCACCTCTCTCGCTAGCACTGCATAGGTTTCGACATCAAGCCCAAGCAGAGAGTCTCGCATGCTGAAGTTCAGAACCTCGATTTTCTTGCTACCGTCTTCGTTCTTGAGATCGAGGATCGAAGTATCTAGACCTCGACGAGTGAGAGACTTATGTAGCTTCTCTATAGCAGAGGGTCCGCGGATGAGAGCGTATATTTTGGAAATCTGGGAAGATGCAGAGAGCGTGGTGAGTAGGGATGTGCCGAGTGAGCCTGAACAACCAGTCAGAAGAACTGTTTGTTTCGATGTTGGCTGATATGATGGGCTATGTGGGCGAGGCGGCCAGGAGGACAATTCGGAAGTGAGGGATGTGATGATGCGGTTGATTGTCTCTGCTGAACTTGGCTTCGTTGGTGATAATTCTGCGTTGGAGCCAGAATCTGAAGGTGGTGGCGTGAGAACAGAGACGAGTCTTGATATTGATGGGTTCTCGAAAAGAGTGCTGATGGTGATCGGTCGGGAGAGGCGAGTTGATAGGGAAGTGCGTAATGACAACGCTGTAAGCGAGCTGATGCCAAGGTCATAGAGGGTTGTGTAGTCGTTGATTTCAGCGGCAGGAACATTTGAGAGCGAGGATAGGAGACAACGGAGATACTCTGCTAGCGACTCGTCATCTTCACCGGGCGTTGGAGGAGGTGTAAAGGTATCCGAGTAAAGAGCATCTATCTCAGCTGCGAATAATCGTTCGGCTTCTTTACGTTTGACGTTGCCTTTTGGTGTCGTCGGGAGACTTGCTCCTCGTGGTAGCAAATAAATCATGGATCGCAAGATCTGAGAGTGTTTGGGATATTGAGCTGTGACAGCCTGAACTGTTTCCCAAACTTCCTGCTCGACTGCTACATCACTTGGATCGTAATCTTCGTGTATTTCAACGAGGAGACTGACACAAGGCTGCGAATGGCCGAGAGCAAGTGCTTTGTGTATGACTTTGGTCGCCGTTTGAACGTCAAGCTGCAGAGGTCCAGCACTGGTATTCTCGCCATTACTGTGGACAAGAATATCATCTTTCCGACCTTGTAACGTATAATAGCCGCTTCCAGGTGGATCTTGGACAAAGATATCATTGGTCCTATATGGTGCATCACTCTCCTGCCATAATTCGGCTGCAAGCTCGAATCCCTTGAGAACCACGCACTCGAAGATACCTTCTCCTACCTCTTCCATCTTCAGATATTGGTTATCTGGGTACAAGTTGCGGAACTTGTAGCAGTCGAGACTGTCTCTTGGAGCGATTGTCCGAAAAGGAGGCCCAATCTCAGTACTGCCGTAGGTTGTCTTGACGTTCACACCTGCAGTGACGAGGGCTTTCACGATGCTTTCGGAGAGAGCTGCTCCTCCTGGCTGCAGTAATTTGAGCGAAGTGAGGGGAGTGAAGTCGTTGGTGTTCGTAGAAATGTACTCGTACATATTTTCGATAAGTGTTGGTGCACAGTGGACGCATTGGACCGGATGTCCCATCTCGGATAGGGTCTTCCACGCGGAGAAAATGGATGACGAAGAAGGCGGCCACGAAAGTGGCGGAAAGGACAGTATTTGTCCATTAGGAAGATTGGAGAGTGCGATCGATATGCCAGCAATATGATATCTGAAAGTTAGAGTTATGGCTAAGATAGGGAGAAGTACACATACAGTGGGAAAAGCAGAAACCAGTTCTCAATTTCAAAGTCCTGGAATAAGCGATACATCCTTGCTATCAACATCATGCTTCTATTGGTGTGTATGATAGGTTTTGGCATGCCCGTAGATCCAGACGAATGAATAATGAATGAGTGCCTGCTCCAAACATCTCCAAAATCTTGAAATTTGACCTTGTCCACCTGTTCTACTTCTGAAGCCGATCCCTGAGGCAGAGATTCTATCATATCTAATTTTCGAATGCGATTCGTATCCGTACTGGCGTTCTTTGAGTCTGTGATCACTGCTAAAGCGTGACATGCTTCGAGGAGATAGTGTAATGCATTTGGCGGGTTTGACTCGGCGAGCAGGAGCACCCTGACACCAAGTTTTTGAAGTGCCAGTTGTGTACAAAAGTACTCGATTGATTTTCCAGCTCCAAGCAAGGCAATAGTTGGCTGTCGTTGAGAGACGTTCGCTTTCTGGAGCTCATTCTTGAGTTGATAAGCGTATGTTATCGCAATTGTCTCGGTGACAGCGTCGAACTCATCCCATGTCATGGACTTGAATTCAGTAGATGGATCTGCTGTAGCTGGATACAGGAATGCCTTTTGCGACTTGTAAACCACACCATCATGCTGGATTAAAGCTGCCAAGCTGTCCAGTCTTGGATTTGCAAATCTCGTCGAATGAGGGTCGCCATGCTGCCACCAAAGCTCTCTCACTCGCTTGGAAGCATTGTGTGATGGAACAACTAACGGATCAGAACATTTCGAAACGAACTTCTGCTCGATGGGATCAGAGAGGGGAGGATCAATCAACATAGGAGCCATGACGGAAACCGAGGCCAACGAGAGTACTTCGACAACGAGCACAAACAGAACATCGAATTCTAAAGCCGGGGTAAAAGACTACAAGAGAAGCCGTGAATAGCCATGGATTGCATCCCTCTGTATCAAACGAGTGTCCCCACCCTCTCAATACCACCATTTCGGCCGGGCCGTCATAATCTCTCCCTATTGGAAGGAGATCTGGAATATTCTCGTTGGCGTCCTCGGTACGAGATAGCGATTGCCAAGTTCACGTCCTGCTGTGCTCCGCGAATTGCACGATAAGACGGGCGAACATCCATATCCACTTGCAGACATGGCTGCATGAAAAGAGACGGGCGGCTCTTTCGCGCTGATGGATCTATGGTGGGGTTGATATCAAACTCTCTCCCCGCCGCCATTGATGACCGATAGAGGCATCTTCGCGGTCGGGGAATCATTCGGGCCGTTCATCCCTTCTTGCCCTATGCATGCGGGGAGCAGACCCTTGGAGCTGGGCGTCCAGACGTTATCCGGACTCCTGGGATTTCCTCGAGTCATTGTTGGTAGCTGTAAGAGGGGTTATCGGGCAAGGGTTGTTAGCTGCGGGCAAGAGACATTGGGTCCACGAGTCTGGCTAAAGCATCCAGGAGGCGTAGCTGAAGGGTACACGCATCCATTGATACTTCGTAGTAGTGTCGGACAAACTGGATGCTTCGGCTGACAAGGTTATCAGAATTCAGTTACCAATGGTCATCGAACCGTTCAGATCTCCATTGTCGATATGTTCAATAAGTGCCAAGACATGAGGGCAGGGATATGGCAATAAGCCAACTTGATAACCAGCAAGAGATGTTACGGATAGGTCGTATATACATTCGATTGTTCAAAGCCTAATGTACTCAAACGGTCTGTGAATTTATTCCAGAAATTGATCCGAAATCCCAAGGCTCCATGCTATCCCAGGGACTCCAAGTCTGCTCTGCCGTCCCAGCAGCTTGGACTTCTGAAGACTCGGCTTCTCGTTGAAGCTTTCCCCTTAAAGACAAGTCCACGAGAGTCCGAATTGACTTGATAGCTGAAGAGATTAAGGCAAAATTTGGGTCTTCTGGTCGAACAAATGCCTCTATGTCGACTTCTGCGCAGAGAGTATCGAGGTCTGGGAGCGTCTTTGGCCCGATGGAGTCGAGGTTATCTTTACGTGTGCAATGACCAAGGAGGGAGATAGAGACAATGACTGCAGCTGGGAGTCCATAATAGGCAACATGGAAATCGTTTAGCTCTTGCAGCAATAATGAGCGAGATTTGCAACTCTCCTTCCAACTCAACCCCGTTCCAGAATGGGCGAGACGAACGCGGAGCACAATTACTTCAACCACCAAGGACACCATTTTCTTTTTGGAAAAATTTCCAATAATGGGCCACTGGGCTCAGATTATCGGTCAAGTTGTACCAAATGTACAAGAAAAGAACATGCAGGTGGTACAGACGTGAGTTGACCAGAGTGTCACGCTTGAATGGCGTGCTAGCTGAAGAGTTCTGAATGCCAGTGAGTACAAATCTAGGAGGGAGGCTTTGCCACTGTTCTTCGGCTGTAGCTTGAATAGAACCTGATATATGACCCCAAACCACAAATTTGAAGCACTCTGAAGACTTGTTGTGCCCATAATATCTGATCGTCATGGTCTTCGACCCTGACAATTTCCGTCTTTCTCCTCTTTGGACAATTCAGGTCGTGTTCTCCGCTTGGACTCCACGCCCAAGATTTTGGCACCAGGTATTCGTGTTGGATGGCTAACAGCATGCTCTCAGATAGTTGAACGCTTTCTTATCCATGCTGAGTTCAGCAGCGTATTGTCAAGTGGTCCTAACTCATGCTTCACAAGTTGCTTGCAGAATCGTGAGGTCAACAGGGATTCATTGACTGGCCGATACACATATCGAGATCGTGTAGTAAAAGGAGGAATACTCTGGTGAATGCATGCGAGACCTATTTCCCAGGAGATCTCTATCGGTGGGAGGTCCCAGCTGTAGGAATGTTTCTCTGGGTTGCGCTTAATGAGAAGACAGCTTCGGCACGTCGACCACACCTGAGCACGGACAAAGCGATATCTGGAACCCTCACGAGAGAAGAGAGTATTCTCAAGGGCAGCAGACAGTGGAGTGCTCATCAGCAAAGGTAATTGCTTCAAGGTACAACAGGATGCCAGGTTGAATGTTCGCTTGAGCTTCGCAGCTACCACAGCCCGCCAGCTTCAAGAGTGTGAGGATATTTGCAAATGCATTAATTTTGGAGGGCTTTGCGTGAGTATAGTGACTCCACAGCCGAAGAGACTCAGCCTGGAATATCGTTCGACTGTTGCTATCCGCACCATTTTTTGCTGCTTTCCAGTGCCTGAATGGCGAAGTCCCCTGACAATGATCCAAATAAAATAGAGCCTCTTCCCGTTTGCTTGCTCTTGAAGGTTGGTAGCAGTGATCGGGTCGACCAATCAATAATCGCCTCCAAGAAGGGATCCCGGGCAAAAATCTTTTAGTGACGGGCAAGCCATGTCATCCATATATGGACCAAGTCCTGTGGGGTATGAAACGATATCTTGATAAGACTAGTGAACCCCAGTATTTCGGTATCAGATTGTTGGTATCGGTGTCTGATGTCAGAATCATGATATCCCATTCTCGAGATTGAACCCTGCCATTGCCAAGAGATGAAGATAGGGGAAGAGAATGGGTGCTCTGGTAGACAGGAGCTTGGGACAACGGCAAGGCCGAGATCAAGTCGAGAGATCAGTCCATACACTCAGACCGAGCTGTCAAAGGGATAAGTGCGCTTGTTTCCTTCTGATCTTCATCCTGCTGTTAGTATTCTATTCTTGCGATTCACAGTCTGAGTTTTTCCACTGTCAGCAAAAGTGGAGATCGCCAGCACGCACGTGCAGAGTCATATCATCTTTATCCAGCTTCAACCTTTTCATACCGCTTTCACCGCCTGCCAAGACTGCAAAAGTCCGCGGTCATGGCCCCGAAGATTGTTGAACGCTTCAGGTTGCATACCGAGCCTGGGTCTTTCGCAAGTGGTGCTGGAGGACTGCCTTCGAACAAGGATCTCGATCCGGTACCTTTCGAGTCTGACGAGCGAACATGGACCTGGCCTTCGCTACTTGGGTTCTGGATTGCTGAAGCTTTCAGTATATCCATGTATCAAGTTGCTTCGTCATCAATCACCAAAGGACTGTCTCCCGGTCTGGCTATCACTGCTGTCCTCGTTGGACATCTCTTAGTTTGTATACCTGCGATGCTTAACGGTTATATCGGATGCATATATGGAATAAACTTTCCAGTGCTGATGAGGTCGACCTTCGGTGTGTGGGGAGCATACTTTGCTGTCTTTGTTCGAGGAGTTGTGGCATGCATTTGTAAGATTCTCTGCCCCTACGACAGATCACACACTGACATTCTCAGGGTTTGGAACTCAGAGCTTTCAAGGAGGACAATGCATCCAGACAATGTTACAAGCGATATGGCCGTCTTTCAAGAATTTTCCTAATCACATCCCAGCAAGCTCGCACGTCACTTCAGCACAGATGCTCTGTTTTTTCCTCTTCATCATCATCCAACTACCTCTTCTCTGGCTTCATGTATCGAAGCTGAGGTTTTTGTTTATGGCAAAGACAATCGTTATGCCTATCTTTGGAATGACGTTATTCATCTGGGCTTTGGTCGCTGGTAAGTGATGTTCTTGGGTCTGCAGGAACTTTTCTAACCGAACAACAGCAAAGGGATTCGGTCCGACTTTCTCCAAAGGCACCAACATTCTCGATGGCACGCCAGTCGCGGTTGTGTTCTTCCAATGCGTGACAACTACTATTTCACCAAAAGCTACGCTCGCCTTGAACATGCCCGACTTTACTCGATATGCCAAATACCCTCGTCAAGTGTTCTGGACCCAAGCCGTTGGACTATGCATTCTGGTTACTCTGTGTGGAATCTTAGGAGTGACGGTCACTTCTGCCTGCCAAGAGATATATGGTGTCACGACTTGGAATCCCTTACAGGTCTCACTCCTCTGGGAGAACCGCGCAGCACAATTCTTCTCGGCTCTATGCTGGATGTTCGCTGTCATCGGAACCAACATCTCAGCCAATTCCGTCTCCTTCTCTAACGACCTTTCCCTCTGGTTTCCCACATGGATCAACACTAGAAGAGGTGCCTATGTCTGCTGCATCATTTCGATTGCTGCCACACCATGGAATATTCAATACAGTGCGGCATCATTCTCTGCATTCCTCGGTGGCTACGGGATGTTCCTGGGTCCCATCGCTGGTATCATGATGGCCGATTTCTGGGTCCTACGAAATCGACACTTGAATCTTGCGTCCTTGTACCGCCATCCCGATATTTACAGTTTCTTCCATGGTTTTAATCTTCGAGCGTTCCTTGCTTTCGCTTGCGGCATTGCGCCTAATCTTGGGGGCTTGGCTCGAGCTACTGGTAATCTGAGTGTGCCAAAGACTGCATCATATGTCTACAGCTTGAGCTGGCTTATTGGTACAGTGGTTGCTTTCACGATCTATATTATCTTGGGAAAGATCTGGCCAATGGAGGAGAAGTTTGAAGAGGGCCAGGTTATGGACGGTGTGGATGGCTCCAGTCTGGGAGTCAGCGACGAGGAGGGCAAAGGCGCTGGGGAGAGTAGAATCAAGGCCTTTTGAGAAATGATGTACTTAACGCAATGCCACATCTTGGGTACGTCTCCTAAGATAATAACAAGTGATTTGAAAAGATGCGAGACTGCTTGAATAGTTCCCTCGAGAAGACATCATTCCGAAGCAAAACACTTGCAAGTTATTACAGAGGTAGAAGGCGAAAAATAACAGTCAGTACGGCATCAATGAATTGAGTCTGATGTGCAGTTGCTTACAGGTTTCGGGACCGAGTATCAACGACTTCGGAGATCGAGAAAATATTTCCTTATCTCGTTGTCCTAGCCACGTCACTTCCTTGCTCTAAAAGCTTTCCAAGCTTAGGTAGGTGAGTAGCTTGGGTAGCTATCCTCTCCATTCCACTATCAAGTCTATGTTTTTATCTGCCGCCAGCCGAGCATCGAATCAGTGGTGGGGTGAAGCGGGGTCGGCGTCCCGTCGTGGAGACGTGCGGGGATGACTGGGGTGAATGTGTTTCTCCGACTGCGCTTTGTTTACCTTACTGTACTTGTCGGTAACTAGCTCCAATCGGCTGTATACTTCCTTCGCTTCCATCTCGGTCCTTCTTTTATTGCATCTTCCTTTTTTTGCATGCTTGGCATCCATGTCGAACGAAAGTCACCCGCGGCTGGCCTCGCCATGCTTTGAACTTGTCCATTCATTTTTACAATTTTTGTTTGCGCTCCCAAAGCTACATTCCGCTGCTCTTAGCTCGCCATTTCAAAAATTAATAGGTCATGTTTCTAGTTAAAATACTTATCCGAGTTCGGGCAGCAGCGAATACGTTTCTCCATGGTACGGTGCCGTATGGCAACTCGTGATTTGTGTCTCTAGGTCCTCATCGAATGCAGAAGAGTGGCCATAGCAAAGTGGGTTTCCAAGGATGGCTTTTCTAGAGAACATGGCTCGGGTCCGAATAAGCCATTTGAAGTGGGTTCCTTGCCTTTTAGATCAATAGCTTCTTACTCTGCTCGTGGCTATATATGCTCGATCATGCCCAGGCAGGCTTCTTTTAGCCAAACATCAACAGAGTGTGATTTGAACCTCTTTTGTCAAAGTCTGATCCCTTGCTCGCCAACAATGTTGATTCCTCTCGTGTCTTCCTGGGCAGTCATTGCACTTGCCAGTCCCGTATTTGGTTCAAGTGTGCTTCCCCGGGCTGTACCAGCCAATCCTACCGTCACAGTCACTAATGGAACATACGTCGGATACAATGATGCGGTTCTCAACACAGACAACTTCTACAGCATTGCATACGCGCAGCCACCAGTTGGCGAGTTGAGATTCAGACAACCTCAGCCCTTGAATTCTTCCTGGAATGGGTCTCGCGACGCCACCCAACGGCCTAATGCATGTATCGCTTACGGTACGCCGGCTCTGTTGCTGTTCATCCATTCTTGCTCTAGTACTGACTTTCTTTAGGCAACTCACCTTCCTTGAATGACACCGTTATGTCTGAAGACTGCCTCTACCTGAACATTATACGACCATCAAATGTAACCATTGAGAATCTTCCAGTACTTGTAAGTTGAAACCGAGCCTTTTCAGCGCTATGATCGTGCTAAACCTTTGTAGGTATACCTGATCCAAGGGGGCTTCTCTAATGGTGGCAGCGGTTGGGATGATCGCTACAACATGACATGGCTCGTGCAAAGATCCGCAGCTATTGGACACCCAATTATTGCTGTTGCCATCAATTCTCGCCTGGATATGTGGGGTTTCATATACAGTCAAGAGATCCAAGATTCTCTCGACACGAACTTGGGTCTTCGCGACATGCGATCTGGACTCGAGTGGATCCAGGACAACATTGCCGCTTTTGGAGGAGATCCTTCAAGAGTGACTATTCAAGGCCAAAGCACTGGCGCTCAATCTGTTGGCTTGCAAGTCATAGCATATGGTGGAAACAACAACAATCTTTTCCACCGCGCGATAGAGCAGAGCGGAGCCCCGGTTTGGTTCGCACCGATCGGCAACGTCGCGCTCTGGCAACCTCAGTACGATCTCATTGTCAACGCGACCAATTGTACCAACAGGACTAACACTCTCGCCTGTCTCCGATCAGTACCATTTGAAGACATCAATAGCATTTTCAACTCATCGTTGAATATCGTTGGTCACGACGCTCCTTTCGAGTATGGCTCGGTAATTGATGGTGATTTCATACCGAAGGCACACAGCGTTTTGTTGCAGGAAGGCAAATTCGCTCGAGTCCCCGTTCTCATTGGCACGAACTTTGACGAAGGAACCTTCATCGGCCCAAAGGGCGTAAATTCAACGGAGGATTTGAACGAATTCTTGTTACAACAAATGGATCTAGACAACAATACTCTGGCCACTATTGGCTATTTGTATCCTGATATTCCCAGCATTGGGTCCCCATCGACGTACGCCGGCCGACCTCCAGCAAGCAAAGCTCTTGGCTCGCAGTTTAAACGCGCAGTTCCTCTGGCGACTGACATCAAGATGGACGCCCCAACTCGTTTATACACTCTTGCGATGGCGCAGTACAATAACACTGTCTACCGTTACCATTGGGATGTTCTGGTCAACGGCGTCCCATCTTCTACTGGCGCAACGCATTTTGCTGAATTCTCGTTTCCTTACTACAATATTAATGGCGAAGGATACGAGATCCAGGGAAGCGAGAACCCCCAAGGAGGAGTGAACCACCCAAAGTACAAAGCTTTGTCGGACCGCATGAGTACGATGTGGCTAGGTATGGTCTACCATGGCGACCCCAACTCGATTATTGAAAACCTTGACCCATCAGTCGCACACTGGCCAAAGTACGAATTGCCCAACCCGCAAAGCTATATCTTCACAATCAACGAGACTTTCCATACCGCACCAGATACACATCGTGCAGAGGCTATTAACTACCTGATGGACATCATGATAGCTTCACAGGCACGGAACTGTACAAGCCCTCAGGCTTGTGGAGCGGCATCTGATATATTGACTGGAGAGACAAGCGGGCTGCCAGGGTACTCAAACTGATTAATCGTACATGAGGTTTCATGAGACTAAGAAAGAGGACAGACCAGAGGTTTGCTTCGCAATCTGCAAAAGTATTTCCTGAGGGACCTTTCACAAAAGCTGATCGATCGGATTCTTGGCGGACTCTAGAAGACCATTTGTTATTCTTCTATCTGTGAATAATAAACCCGATGGGAGTGTTCAAGTTGGTGCTCTCGTTCAAACTCTCAACAATGCGTGAAATGAACCCTTGTTTATTTACATGAGGCAACTGCCCCTCACCCCTCACTCCGCCCCCCTTTTTCCTTCGCTTAATATCGACCCCGCTTCCAGCCCACACCTGCAATTCAGCCGGCACAGCAGCACACATGAAAATAAATAAATACCAACAAAAAGTGAAACTTTGGATGTTTGTTTATAGAATTTTTGCAAAAAATTGGAAAAAAGTGAATTCACAACCGGATCGAACAGGTCAGAGGTATTGAACCACACCCGATTTGAACGGATAACCTTTCGATGTTTAATCTTAACCAATCGAGGAGAGGTGAAGATATACTTTGACATCTTCACAACCTTTCGATGATCTGGAATCGAACGCGCTGCCGTTGCGCCAGCGGTCCTTGACCTGTTGAGCTTGTCATGTTTTTTCATGCTGACTTTTCCTTATTTCTGTACTTGAAAGGGCGAAGGGGGGTGGGGAAACAGAGATTTGATATTGTGGGTCATGTGGGGGGATAAAAGCGTGATGTTAGGTCTAAATTATTTTTCTTTTGATTCCGTAATTGGGGAGAAGAATATAAATGAACGTTCCGTTGTGCTACTGCTCGAATCCTTGTGGAGTATCTCACTTCGAGATCTGGTGGCATGATCATCCAGTGGCACCCGGCCAGTAAGCCAGAGGCTAGTTATCGATGATTTTCCAGATATCGAGAGAGTGACCATGGGTATTTTCGAAATACAAATCAATATGTTGTCTCAATAAGAAGGGGACATCTAATTTGTGAGAATGTAAAGAAGGAAGAGCTCGCCAGGTTAAGCGAGCTAGGATTATGATAGGCATCAACACAATAAAACTCTTCCATCCTCCACGGGAGCAGATCACCCAAAGAAACAAGGGGTTGGATGGTTCAAATAAGTTATACAGATACTAAGCACCGCATTCCACACTCAAAACTTACTGCGAGGATGTTAGCCTGTCGTGGGTGTTGATGTGTATACCTCTCACTTGGGACTGATGCAAATTCAGCGTCGCTCCGACTCCATTGGTGCTAGTATGAGTCGGATCCTATTATTTGTTTCTGATCTGCTTGGTGCAATCCATATTCCCACCCTCATCTGAGCTGCGGTCTTCGAAATTGTATGAATTTAACGAGGCATCATCACCCATGTACATAATGTTCCCCACGAATACCCATAAGATCCTTTCCAAGTCCTTCACAAGCCCAGGTAAGGCTTAAAAACTAGCTAGTAAGCGTAGTACAACACATTCTCATCTTCTGACTCCTGCTTAATCTTCTTGTTCTCACGCTGGAGTGCGAATCGCAAACCCCACGCAGCAGCAGCGCACGCGAACGAGAAAGCAGCCGAGGTACCCATGGCAAGGGTATATCTTCCATTATAATCGTTCGTCCAGAGATATGGAGTCCAAATAAAGCTGATATTCGAAGTCGACACAATGATGGACAATGCGACTGCACGCTTCTCCTTGGTCTGTCCGCACGTGGCACCGACCCATCCTAGGATGATACTGTTCACGGCATAGGTACCGATCGCAAAAATAATCATCGAGACGTAGCGAGCTGCAACGTTGTTGACTGTGAACGCAAGGATGAACCCAAGAATCGCGATCGCTTTTGCAGCGGTGATGTGCCAGGTTCGCTCGTTAAAGTGCCCGGATTGCCATGACCAATAAACAGAAATTGCTCCTGCAATGAGATAAGGTGGGCAGGTGAGCGCGAGAGTGATCGTTCGATTGAAATTCAAGCCCTCGACGACGGATGGGAAGAAGTTCTTGAAGCCTACTCACATTCCTAGTATCAGCTGCTGTTGAGACGCGATTGTAAAATCGGAGTGACTAGGGCAAAATTACCATTGGAAGCCAGATGCATGTGCTGCATGAAAACAAAGATCCAGACACGGTAATCTTTCAATGCCTCCTTTAACCCTTTGATAGTTGAGATTTTCCCTTGCTCCTCAACAGTATCAGCCTTGATGCGGTTATTAGCGAGGATCCGCTCCTCGGGTGTCAGCCAGCGAGTGACGGTAGGGTCATCTGGAAGCAGATAACCTCCCAAGATTGCAACGAAAAAAGTGACAAGCCCTTGAATGATGAAGAGCCAGCGCCAACCTTCCAGTCCTGCTGCGCCGTCGAGCTTGAATACCCCAATGGCAATGAGACCAGCAAATGCAGTAGCCAGAATGTTTCCGGTGTAGAGGACGGAGATGCGTAATGCTACTTCCTTGCGAGTGTAGAAGATGGACAGAAGATAGAGTGCTCCAGGATAGAATGGTGCCTCGGTCAAACCAAGGAAGAAACGAGTCAGAAGAAGCCCTGTGAAGTTCTTGGAGATTCCGGTAAGTGTAGAAACGATAGCCCAGAGGACCATAGCAGAGCCCAAGTAGTATGACGGCCGGATTCTTGTAATCAACATGTTGGAAGGAATACCGCCGAGAATATAGCCGACGAAGAGGATGGAGACACAGGTCGAGTATTGAGTTGGAGAGAGACCAAGATCTTGGTCGACATTGTCCAGTTTTGCGAGAGCAATAGCATTTCGATCGAGGTAATTGAGCCAGAACATTAACCAGATGATCGGCTGTATTCTGTTAAGAAATGTTATGGCAATAAATGACGGAGGGCCGTGTGTGGGACTTCGAGAGAGCGAGGAGAAGCAGATGAACATCTGAGACGTACCATAATTCTGTAATCGAGCTTCCTAACCAGGGCTTTCTCTTCGGGACTTTGCTCGAGCACTGCACCAGAGTAATCTCGTTTCGCTCCTGTATGCTCGGCATCGTGCTTGCTGATATCCTCGTCTTGAACTGCAACGCCCATGAAATCGTCATTCTTTTTCATGACGGCCATGATGAACCTCAGAAGCAAAATCGAAATCTGGAAAAGCAGATAGATAATCCGAAAAGATTGCTGTAGAGAGAAGAAGAGGAAGTTTCAGACAGACAACCGAACTTGATATGGTGAGTTGATGTTCTTGAGAAAGGATCAGCAGCTATATACCAGGTCAGGCATTAGTGAAATCCGGGGCCCCATGGAGAAAGGTTCAGGAGATAGTGACAACTACGGTCCCAAGTGGTTGGATTCATTTCCCGGCGTCTGTCTAGCGGGGTGTACAAGTCCGTCGACCCGCAAAGAGGCGTAAATCGGTACTGGGTCTGACAGTGGTGGGAACTTTGCGTTAAGATGGTAGAATAATAGTAGGCGATCAAAGTTTCGAGTAGCAAGGAGATCAGGAGAGTTGAAGGGTACACGGCCAGAATTGTAGTCGCTTGCCACCAGGTCGGTGCAGCCGTCTGTCGAATCGATAAATTTTGTTTGTTAGGTGTCAGTGCTAAGGCTAGAACACTGCGAAATAGAGACGGCGTCCATACTGTTAGATACTCGACGGGTTTTAGCATCTTGGCAAGGTAAAGAATAAACCGGAGGCGTTTACTTCGAAGCGGAATGCAAGAGGAGCAACATAGAAATGTTGGCGTGCGTCCCCACACCCGTTGTCCTCCAGCATAAAAGCAAGGTCTGAGGTTGAGGCCGAATGATTGGACTTACTATACAACAGAATGATGCTTGGTAATTTGTTCTAGGACTCTAGGTTTTGAGAGGCACTTCTCGACCACCCTTAATGGTTGACTGGTCTCCGGTCCAGTTAGCAACATCGCCTCTATGTCCCGTTCCTTCATTCACTTACCTGAATCAATATGACTATTTATCAATTGGGGGCAGTTACAAGGTCTACAATGCCCACCTTGTGTCTAGGATTCTCCATTGCCTGTCATATCAAAGTACCAAATTCAGGGTTGACGCTACCGAACGCCAGGGAGCTAGATTCAGCTGCAGCATTCTCATCGCATTTCACGATCGAAAGATCGAGTCCATGCTTGGCACTTCATCACACGGCACCACGGTAAACGTTTACCAGCAATTTGAATTCCACGGTGTTGTCTTCCCCGCAGCCACCCTTGGCATCGAGCATGAGTGAGGAGAAGCGACGTCCACTTCTCTCGCTTGGCAGTTCACCTCAACCTTCATTCTTGACATCTGCGCTAGTAGCATTAAGTGGATGTGCTTGATTGAATCCTGGAAGAGAGGAGGTCAGTCAGGCTCTGATAATGAAGGTGTGAAAGTGCGACGTACAATCCAGCACTTTCACCTGCCTCTTTAATATCCATCAATTCATGAGCACATATACTAGCCAAGACACTGGCAGTATCTTTTCATACACTCACATCGTAAGGCCTCGTCTACTTTGATACTGAATGGATTGCCTCTCTTACAGAATGCCCTCTATGACTTTCATCTCCAATAATCTCTCTCGCCACTCAGCATACCAGTAGCTTCCTGTCCCATCTTCCCAACCACAATCTTCCCTTTCCCTCGGACCAAAAATTGGCCATTTTTAACCCCACCAACGACTCCACCACCGTCCCGATCCCAAACAATCTTTCCCCTCAAGATCGTATACCTCGGCCAGTTTCTTACACTCATCCCTTCGTACGGGGTGTAATCTACACCATGATGAAGCATCTTCTGCTCAATCACGACCCCTCCCTCGATCTCATTCTCCGGATACCATATCACCAAATCAGCATCACATCCAGGCGCAATATTCCCCTTCACACCTTCTAATCCATAAAGCTTCGCTGGATCCGAACTGGTTAATTGCACAAAACGCTGCAGGCTCAATCGCGAAGTCTTTTCTTGTCCGGCATGGCTGAAGAGTAACGGTAATCTTGTCTCAACACCTGGCACTCCATTCGGGATACTCTTGTACGTCATGATCCCATCTTTCAGGCCGAGTTTCTTTCCTCCTGAATGATCATAGGTGGAAGGTGCATGATCTGAGCTGAAAGTCGTGAAGGTTCCGTTTGCGATTCCTCGCCACATGGCATCTAGATCCTTTGGGTCGTGGCGGAGAGGAGGACTACATACGCACTTCGCACCCTCGAATGGATCTTGCTCGTTACCCTTCAGTCTCTCGCTGAGAAGAAAGAGATACTGTGGGCAGGTCTCTGCATGGATAGGTAACATCCGCGTCTGCGCTTTCCGGACATGCTTCATCGCGACCTCGGAACTCATGTGCACGATCAAGATTGGTGTGTCTGTCAGTTCTGCGAGACTGATGATGCGGTATGTTGCTTCGTTCTCGGCGATTTGAGGCCGAGATATGGCGTGGAAGTAAGGCTCGCTGTGGCCGGCTGCTTCGAGACGGGACGTGATGAGTGAGATGATGTCGCTGTTCTCAGCGTGAACCATGGTCGTGAAGCCTAACGAACGGGCCGACATCAGGACGTCAAGGATGGCAGCATCTCCAAGTTTGAGAGGCTCATATGTCATGTAAAGCTTGACAGATGTGATCCCTTGTGACATTAAGATCGGAAGTTCCTTGCTCATGATCTCGGGAGTCGGGTTGGTGAGGATGAGGTGAAATCCATAATCGCAGTAACTTTGGTCCTTAGCGCGAGTATGGTAGTCTTCGACAGTGGGCAGGACACTCGTTGCAGTCTTAAGTTGTGACGCAAATGCTAGAACAGTCGTATTACCACCTGCGATGGCACTTCTGCTCCCCGTGACGAAATTATCACCCGTTGGGGAGTTATCTTGGGCGAAATGGACATGAGAGTCCACGCCTCCTGGTGTGATGTATGCACCCTTGGCGTCGATGATCTTGGTACTTTCATCTCGTGGTAAGGACGTCCCTAGGCAGGAGATTTTGCCATCGATGATGCCGATCTCAATTCCAAGGGGAAGAACATCGCTAGCCGTGACCTGTAAAATGTGAGCAGCTTTCTCGCTTGAGTTGCCTACGTGTAAACAAAAAGAGACCACACCCATTCGACTCAGGGGGTGCGGTCATTCAGTCCTAGACTGGACGTTGTTGATTGCCTTCCTTCTTGAAGCAAAAAAGAAAGTGCCCTGAGCTTCAGCAAAAAAGGCAAAAACATACAACAGTGGGTATTCGCTGGTGGTCACCCACCCAACTACTAATCCACCGATCTGAGGCTTATGTATGGCAGAGCGGACGGGATGCCCAGTATCTCCTCAGTCTATGGTCGTATGTGACAATTTCGGTGGCATGTGAGAATATATACGGAACAGTGCAGAGCGAAAAATAGTAAAACCTTGCCTGGATCACTACGCCTGCCCCAAAAATTCAAAGCACAACGCATTGAGATCCCCCGATTCTGATAAACAAAATTCTAAGTCTGAACCGACAACGATACTAGCTCAGACATGTCTAAAAGTTCATTCTCACTCGCTTGAGCAGTCTTTCACATCCCATTAGGAACTTTGCCGTCATGGCTCCCACACCAAAAATACCAAGCAAAAAAAAGCCAAGCGAAGACAAATATAGGGAAAGGAAAACTTGGAGCTCACAATGATGCCATTCGTAACGATTGAGTCAAACCCCATCTCCGCCTTCTGGCTTCCGACCAACTTTTACCGTGCGACTTCCTGGATAATAGGATGCAGCTGGATAAAGAGAAAATCTGTAGCAAGAATCTCGTGCAGTAAGGAAGTTCTCAAAGCAGAGCCTCGAAACAAAAGCGACCCCATCTTGCTAACATAGCACTAAATATAAACTCCATTTCTCCTAGCCCTGGACCAAGGCTGTCCATCCCATCCATCCCATCACCGATAGTAGTCTCACCAAACATTCCACAATTCTAGATGTCGTTCATCCATCCTCGGTCCATCAACCACTCATCCATCATATCTCGGCTACCCGTCAGTTGGCCGTCGGGCAACGCAAAGGGTTCATCGGATCGCCCCGCCAATTCGCCCGCTTCTGCACCCCGATAAGCACTGTTTGCCCTCCCTCGCTTATCACCCCTTTCTAGCTTCTTGCATGTCAACTCTAGTCTAAACTCCCCGCTTCAACAATGGGATGTGAGCTATTGTATCCTATCTGATAGTTGGTCCAAGCAGAAGGCCAACACTGACAAGGCCAACAAGACCAATACCCGACGCCTTCGACCGTAATTTTGAGCCATGTTGCCGCATTCCGGGTTACATCCGTTGGCCTGGCCGTAAAGCATCTCACTTTGGAACTACGTTGACAACGAACTAGCGGGACGGCAAAGGTAACGGCGACGGCGAGGGATGAACGAGGCTGAGATTCGTGGGACTCCACTATCTCTGGCCTTCTCGATAGGTTAGGTTCGGTAGGCTGGGACAGACATCCCACTCTCTCGGTATTCTCTTCAATCAATAATTATCCTTCAAGTTTGTTCTAAGCCAGTAATACCCGTCTTGATCGTACGTCTGGCTGGAAAGAATTCCACGGCTTGTCTCTCATTATTATTTCACCACACTCAAGGCTTTTCCATTTGGTTGTGAACTTGCTCTTGAGCGGGCTTCAACCATCAGCCCTTACTCTCATACCTTGAGCCTCTCAGCTATCTCGAGTCTGGTTCAAACCTAGTAACCACAACATCCACCATGCCTCGAACACTCAAGCTCGCCGCTGCCCAAATGGGCCCGGTACACCTCACCTCCACACGGACTGAAACCATGGATCGCCTCCTCACTCTACTCCGACAAGCCTCAACGCTCGGCGCCCAACTCGTCCTCTTCCCCGAAACAGCACTAACAACCTTCTTTCCCCGCCATCTAATCACCCCCCCAGACGAACTATCCAACTATTTCGACTCCGCCTCCACCCTCCTCACATCGCCCAATACCGCACCGCTATTCAACCTCGCCAAAGAGCTCAACATCGACATCAGCATCGGCTTCGCAGAATGGGACGAATCAGCTGCCGCTGGATCAGTCGCAGGCGCAAATGTAAAAGGGTACAACACTTCTGTGTACTACTCAGCGCGTAAAGGCGAGATCGTAGCCAAGTACAGAAAAGTGCACTTGCCAGGCACAGTCGAGCCATTCTCCAACCCCGACGCCGTAAACCAGCTCGAGAAGCGGTATTTCGCGCCTGGGAATCTCGGATTCCAAGCTTTCCGCGCACCAGATCTCGTTAAAAGCGTTCTTAAGAAAGGAGGACATGGCGTGGAGGCTAAGGAGGATGTTAAGGGGAAAGGGGATCCGATTTTGGGGATGATGATCTGTAATGATCGCAGGTGGGTGGAGGGGTGGAGGTGTTATGGGTTGCAGGGTGTGGAGCTGGTGTTGTGTGGGTACAACACTGCTGGGTTTGCGCCGGATCTTTGGGGGACGAGGAAGCCGATGACGCCCGAGGAGGCAGAAACGGATGCTGTTTTCCACCATAAGCTTTGTATGCAGGGGAATTCGTATATGAATAGTTGTTTCTCGGTTAGTGCGGCGAAGGCGGGGATGGAGGATGGGAAGTATGATTTGATTGGAGGGAGTTGTATTACGTCGCCTGAGGGACATATTTTGGCGGAGGCGAAGACGAAGGGCGACGAGATTGTTTTTGCGGAGATTGATTTGGAGGATTGTAGGCAGGGGATGGAGAAGACGTTTGATTTTGGGAGGCATAGGAGGATTGAGCAGTATGGCTTGATCACGACGCAGACGGGTGTTGTGGAGCCGGAGCTGTTAGGGTAGATGGAAATGGATGATAGACACTTAACTTACAGTAGAGAAAGGATTATCTTGACAGCATCGGACTTGTACCAAAGGGTTGGATGTGAAGCAGAATAATGCTCAGACGTTTTCTTGTATAGTTCGGGGAGAATGAAGCTTGTATTGATATAACGCTTCAGAGAAGAGTAATAAAGATAGACTTTCACTACTTACCTTCTTGACAGCCCGCGTTGTGTGATTCCTATCAAGGGCCGCTGCATCGATACAGCACCTTCCCTAATGGGCTTTTGATTATTCCTTCGCTTGTAACTCCTCAAGAAGAATTCTACCATTTTTCTACTGTGTTCTCATATAAATTAACACATTCTGCAACAAAACGACTCTTTCTTGGCACATTGGGAAGTCTTTCCAGTGGTATTGCTTGATTTGCTTCACAACTGACTGCTATAGACCTCTAAGCGAGACGACGTGGAGAAGTTAATCTTCTCAAAAATTCCGCACACCATTCGAGTTGCCTCACAACAAATATCAAGATTGTATCATTATATTCCCTTGAATTCTCCGGTTCTACCCTCTCAGCTTCCATTGAATGTTTACGATCTCTGTATTCTCCTATATCCATTCCTTATCTTTTTTTTTTGAACGAGACAATTTTTTCCTTGGCCTGTCAGTCAAAAAAACTCCAGTAAGTGATTCTGGCCTCAGCTTTCAGTCACGTAGTTGTGTGTTTTTCGTTACAATATCTCCGCTAGTTTGGCACTGCCCATACTTTTCAAATGCTTTTCCTCCTTCAGAGATCAGCTACAAATTTCCGTACTGCTCTTAAGCTCATAAATCAAAAGAGCTCACAACACAAATCGGGGCAGGGCAAACGTGCTCGTCCAACAACAACAACTCATCGTCAAGCCCCGTGAGAGGTTTGTTGGCGACCGCCAGATTTTCAAGGCTAGGACCTTCTCAGTGAAATGAAGAATCTCAAGGCGAAACTTCAAAGCCCCAAAGCCTCAGAGGCTGAAGCACGCCAAAACAATTGGCCAATCGACGCCACCGACTAGGTACAATTCTGGTTGCCTGTGGGGAGGCATGAAACCAGGTGAAATGCCGTTCCCGTGCACACGGCACCTGGTGCATTCTTGCTGTTATTGGTGGAGACGAAGTGGCTTGAACTCAGGATTTGGTGCGCCCTACTTTGCAGATGCTCTACTCGTAAATGACTTGGTTGTGGGCGAGTGGGATTTGCTTTGTTTTGTTCTCGGTTATCGTATTGCTTTGGATGCGGGTCAGCATCTTGTTTGGCATGGACGAAAGAGCAGACCCTGGTTTTAATTATAGAAAACAAATTAATACTTGGATTTTCAAAGAAGATTGTAAATACTTGACTAGGCACACTGTCGATGTGTTATTATCAATTTCCCTGTGACGGGACTTACAGACCCAGAATATTGGTCGAGCGTACTGTTAGCTGGACACTGGAACTGGACCTCGTGGGGTCCCCGGAAAGCCTGACCTTCTAGAAGCCAAGCCGATTCCCGATCATTCTAAGATCAAATTGGTGCCCGAGAAAAGCTGTTGCCTTAAACGGCCTCAGCATTTGATAGGATATCGATAATTCGAGCGTATTCCGGAGAGGCAGTGCTTCAACGCCGTCTCGGTCCAAGATGCTGCTACTACTTGGTACCGCCACAAAGAAATTCAAGCTGTTGGCTTCATCCCGTTCGTCCCGTCCTACCCTGTGGGCATGCGACCCGATTCCATTTTCTTGACATCGGACGCTATGGTGTATTAGGACTAGGTCTCTTCGAATTGCTGGGTTCTTGCATCTGGAGGCTGATTTGATTGGACCTTCGTCACAGGCAAAACCCCGCCTTTCCAATCGATTTCTTGACTTCAATTCCCCCTCCGTCCAAAAATGTCTGACTAACGGGATCCGCCAAGGTGCATGAAATGATGGCATGGCAATGTGCAGAGGAAAGAAAAGGCTCGAGGCAGGCAAAAAGTCAGTAGATTATCCCGCAATTCATGCTGTGCTGTGCTTTCTTAGGTTGTGGCTGGAGTGGCCATGAGATCTTGAAGCAAGCAAGCAAGCAAGCAAGCAAACGTCCCGCGAACCGCCCCTTCTTCCCCCATGTCACAACCCCTGTCCTGCCCCAGCCAAAGTTTATAATAATAACCTTGCCTACTCTCCACTCCCCGCCTGCTCTAGCCCATCCCGTCTCCGGCTGGATGGTTTTCGTTCTGGGATCAAATCGTACATCATCCGTTGCTTCCATCTGACAACGACGATCACCAGAGCGAGGGAATATTACAGTAAATGTCCCTTTCAACACCACGCTGCTGGATGCAGGAATCGCGCCGCCATGCCGCCGGGTCCCAAGACCAACACAGTCCATCTGGACGAGTACGACCGGTTTGCCTCCCCGCCGCAACCCAGGACGAGCGAGCAAAGGACGCCGGCTGACGGGAGATCGAGCAGGGAAGATGAGAAGTATAGAGGCGTGGAAGCGCATTCGGCGCATGTCAATTTAAATCTCAATCTTGAAGGCCGGTATGTCTCCTCACACTTGTCGTCTACTGCCAATTTGTTCTTCCGATCACCCAGCAATTAGCTAACCACAATGCTTTAACAACAGCATACAGAACCCTCTTGCTGGTATACCGACTGCTTTTCTCCTACGCGAAATCGACGAATTTGCCCGGAAGAGGGGCTTACTGGATGTGCTGCCGTTGCTGAGGAAGGGAGCATTGGTTGCACGCGACCCTTCGAATTATGAAGATATCAGTGGAGACGAGGCGCTGGACGACGCGGAAATTGAAGCTCTGCGAGACGAAGTGCTGCATAAATGGCGACAACCAAAAGCACTGTATTATACCATCATTATATGCTCGATTGGGGCTGCGGTACAAGGTTGGGATCAGACCGGTAGGTTGCGCTTTCTCGTCGGATTGGTGGGGTTCGGATATGGAGAAATTGAGGACAATGGATGATTGTGGACGACCGAAGCTTTGGCCTCGTAATCTTGCAAAAGTCCATGTCTGGGACCAGGCAAAATGACTAGAACTTTGACTAATCATTCAAAGGTTCCAACGGCGCAATGCTCAAGTTCCCAGAATATTTCCAAATCGACTCGACCTCCACACGCGACTCTTTCCTTGTCGGTCTACTCAATGCAGCACCGTATATTGGCTCGGCTTTCATAGGATGTTGGGTTTCCGACCCTCTGAACAACTACTTTGGACGTCGCGGGACGATATTTGTCACGGGGAACTTCTGTCTGTGGACTGTGCTTGGTTCGGCATTCACAAAGACATGGCCCCAACTGCTTGTCTGTCGAATTCTTCTAGGAATTGGAATGGGTGCCAAGGCTTCTACGGTTCCGATCTTTGCTGCTGAGAACAGTCCAGCGTCCATAAGAGGAGCATGTAAGGATATTTCTTAATCTCAAAAATCCACAATCACGAGGCAGAATACCGAATTCTCATACCGGGCACCATCCGTGTGTTGTGAGACGATGATGTCTGGATTCTATGCGGAATTCGACATATATGCAACTGCAATGTCATGATGACCAATTGAACATTCAGCTGACTTGAATAGTGGTGATGTCCTGGCAAATGTGGACAGCCTTCGGAATTTTGTTGGTCAGTACCTTTCGCCCTTGAACTTCGATTGTCTTAGGATCTGATCCTGGGATCATGTCTCCGGATCGATCTCAATGTGTACAATTGATCCTGAGACTTGTAAATGCCAGTACTAAAGTATCAAACAGGGCTTTGCAGCAAACCTAGCCGTTGCAAATGTACCAAACATATACTGGCGTCTCCAGCTTGGAAGTGCTTTTATACCAGCAGTTCCTCTGGTTGCCGGCGTATATTTCTGTCCCGAATCTCCTAGAGTATGCATATTTCCTGAAACCCTATAGCCTATTATGGGATCTCGGACTGACTATATTCCTCAGTGGTACATGAAAAAAGGACGCTATCGCAAAGCATTCAATTCCCTCCTTCGACTACGCGCAAATCCTATCCAAGCGGCTCGAGACATCATCTACATCAACTCGCAACTAGAACTCGAAGCCGAGATAATCGGAAATAATACCTACACACGACGCTTCATCGAATTGTTTTCCATCCCCAGATTACGTCGATCTACGCTGGCAGCTTTCACCGTCATGCTTGCTCAGCAAATGTGCGGTGTGAACGTAATTGCGTTCTATTCATCTACACTGTTTGTCAAGGCTGGTGCTACCCCAAACAGAGCGCTATGGGCAAGTTTTGTAAGCATACTCCCTTTGAAAGACCTGAAATTCGGTCTCGGACATCTTCGGTTTGCTGGCTGACAACGTGGCAGGGCTTCGGTCTAATCAATTTCATATTTGCATGGCCTGCTATCTGGACAATCGATACATATGGGCGTCGTAGTCTGCTCCTCTTCACATTCCCTAATATGGCTTGGTCACTGTTGGCAGTTGGATTGTGTTCGCTCATTCCGTCATCGAGTCCTGCTCATGTGGGATTAATGGCATTCTTCATTTATGTCTTTGCGGCATTCTACAGTGTACGTTCTCGTCCCAGTCTATTGTGGCCGCCAAGACTATGTTGTTCTAGATGCTTTGGTCAGACACTCACTGACCTCTACAGCCCGGAGAAGGACCAGTTCCGTTTACATACTCAGCCGAAGTGTTTCCTCTCTCGCATCGTGAAGTGGGCATGGGATGGGCGGTAGCTACGAATCTATTCTGGGCTGCAGTGCTTGGGATTACATTACCTAGAATGCTTGACGCATTTAGCATCGTGGTATGTTTCTTCTCCATCTCTCCTATCTTGACAAATTATCTGACATCTTCCAGGGCGCATTTACATTTTACGCCGGTCTGAACGTCGTTGCACTCTGCATGATCTTCCTCTGGGTCCCAGAAACCAAGCAGCGTACCCTCGAAGAATTGGATTATGTCTTCGCAGTACCTACGAGAGTTCACATGCATTACCAACTCACTACTGCTCTTCCGTAAGTCCCATGCACTCATACATGTTCTTCATTCTTCTTTCCTGGTCAATGTTTGTTCAATGGAAACATACACTAACATGTCCAGATGGTGGATAAATCGCTACATCCTCCTCCGCAAGGGTCCTGGTCTGGAACCTCTCTATCACTTCGAAGGAACATCAGGACGCACAGCAATCGACCAACTTTACGCCAACGACCGTGCGAGACAAAGGACAAATTCCAACACAGCACACACAGAACGGCTTCCTATGGCCGAGACACAGGAACCGCCTCCTACGTACTCGAGCCGGGCGAGGATGAACTTTTGATCAGCCGGACGGGGCGCATTGTTCGGTGTTGTTTCGGTATTTTGGGCATTTAGCGAGGTGTTATTTGGATGACCATTATGATAGGATATGAGTAATGTTTTATGAGGTGTTCGGCGTTGATCTGAGATACCATCTTTGTATATACGAGTCGCAAAAGACGGCCTGGTCGCATTCACTACAAGTACCACCCTTCATACCGAGACCTTATCTTCGCATTTCGCAATGAGCACTGAATCCGAGCAAATGCCTCCAAGAGCTGATCGACGATATGTCATAGAGCGGCTCCTAGCTTTTTCGGCTTCCTCCATCTGTCACGGACATTCGGTTTGGACTCCTTTTTGAAGACTAATTCGCAACATTATATCCCGAAATCCAATCCCGGCTTGACTCAATTTCACCAAGCTAGGTTAGCTCTAGATTCCGTAGAGGGGTAACCAGAGTTGATGCAGCAGTCGGGTCATCGGCCGACGCCAGTGGACTTAGTGAACGATTTTAAGCTTGCCAGGCCCAGGTCGAGCGCAGGTCTGCCGCGGTGCCGTAGGAACAGGCCGGAATGTGGGGTATTGGCGGGGTCGACTTCCTACTTCTACGGAACTCACTTCGTAAGGGTTTGACCTGGAAGTCATCGTTAACATAAGGAGGAAACTTCTCCAATTCCTACTTCTACTTTTCTCTTTGCTTCTTTTGAAAACATTTTTAGGATATTTCATGACTGCTCTTTCTGACATACAAAGTCCCTCAAAATGATGACCGATCTCCTTCTCGTTTCGCCTGTCGCACTTCTCCTGCTCTTTGGCGGGGTAACGCTCGTATGGTTCGTTCTCGCGCCTCTTCTCTCGCCACAAAGGTCTATTCCAGGTCCGTTCCTTGCACGCTTTACTCGTCTGTGGTATTTCTATCAGATATATCAGGGGGTTTTTGAGAGGTTGAACGTCAAGCTCCATGAGCAGTATGGACCGATTGTGAGGATTGCGCCGGGAGAATATTCGATTGATGATGTAGAGGGTGCGAGGGTTATTTATGGGCTGGGGAAGGGATTCATTAAGGTGTGTTTGACTTTCAATTGGCGTCTTGTCTAGAAACTTTGTCCCTGCCCCCGGTATTTTGGAGCCACAGATTAATTTTGTGACTTGGATTTGGTATCAGGTCTTTACTGATATATGTATAGGCACCATGGTATTGGGCCTGGATGCCACCGGACCCCACCAAAGCGTCTCTGTTTTCTGATCTGGATCCACACCGACACTCTCTTCAACGTCGAAAGTTCTCTTCTCTCTACTCCATGTCCGCGCTGCTCGGCTACGAACCCTTCGTCAACAATTGCACCTCCCTTCTCACCCAGCGCTTCTCAGAACTAGCTTCGTCCGCGACTCCAACCACAATCGACCTTCAACATTGGCTACAATGCTACGCATTCGATGTCATAGGCGAGATCACTTTCGCAAATCGTTTCGGCTTCCTGGATTACGGCGAGGATAAAGAAGGTGTCTTCCAAGCCATCGACGCCCGAGGCGTCTACTCAACATTCGTCGGCATCTTCCCCTGGATCCACAGATTCCTCTATCCGCTCCTTCCCAAAACAGGTGGCCACGGCTACGTATTCAACTATACCCTCCGGCAAATCGAAGATCGCCAGCGCTCACTCAAAGATCCCCGAAACGCAGGCCGTGAAGGACCCCCGGACATCATGACCAAGATACTCCTCGCACACGAAGAGAATCCCTCCAAGATGACCAAGATGGACCTCATTACCATGTGCCAATCGAACATCGGAGCCGGTAGCGACACCACGGCCATCACTCTCTCAAGTATCTTCTACCATCTCCTGAAATACCCTGCTACATACAAGAAGCTGCAAGACGAGATCGACACTGCTGCGAAAGAAGGCAGGATCTCAGATCCAGTGACGTTCAAGGAGGCGCAGAATGAGTTGCCGTATCTGCAGGCTGTGATGAAGGAGGCGCTGAGGATCCATCCTGCAACGGGACTGCCGATGCAGAGGGTTGTTCCGAAGGAGGGGGCGACGATTGCGGGGGTTTTTGTGCAGGGTGGTGAGAGTGTGGGGATCAACTCTTGGGTGGCGCATCGGAATCAGAGGGTTTTTGGGAGGGATGCGGAGGAGTGGAGGCCTGAGAGGTGGTTGGAATTTGAGGAGCAGGGGAGGGGTGGGGAGGTTGAGAGATATATGTTGGCTTTTGGGATGGGGAGTCGGACGTGTATTGGGAAGAATATTAGTCTGTTGGAGATGAGCAAGGTGGTGCCGCAGTTGGTGAGGAAGTTTGACTTTTTGCTTGAAGAGGAGTGTAGAGGCGACTTGAAGTGTCTGAATAGGTGGTTTGTGAAGCAGCAGAATTTCAGAGGCAGGGTGATCGCGAGGAAAGCTGTGGCAGCATGAATAAAGCTCAGCTAAGCGAAGGGGAAATGTCAACATGAAAAGTTTATCTATCATCATCAGAGTCTATACGACATCGCCTGGCCTCCTAGTTACTGACTCAGAATGGAGAATAGACATCTTACAGCCAGTCCTGCCCTCTCGCCTCCCTTCCAGCCTTCGAACTCCTATAAATGCCACCCTTCGCAGTAACATGACCCTCTCTAACCAACCCAATCAGAATCTGCACACCAACACCCACCCCATCAATAACCTGCGCCGTCGCATCCTTACTACCCACCGCCTCCTCACATCTAATCTTCATCTCCGTCATACCCGCACACCCCAACGCAATGCAATCCGCCCCCTTCTCATTAACCAATCTCCCCGCCGCCTCCCCCACCAACCCCAATACCTTCTCCCTAGGCAACCTCTCCAGCTCCAAAACACCGAGGTTGGTAGTCTCGCACCCGACTGAGAACCCTGAGAACCCGTAATACCGGATGGCGTCTTCGTGCATTACTTTGGAGCGGCCGCCTGTTGCGACGATGCCGAGGCGGCCACCCAGCATGCGTGAGGCGTAGAGGGAGGCTTCCATTATGCCGATTACGGGGCCGGAGAGCTCTTCTCGTAAGGCGTTGATTAGAGGGTGCTGGCTGAAGCAGGCGACGAGGAAGGCGTCGTATTTGGATGCAATTGGAATGATTGCTCGAATCGCTGCTGCAGAGGAGAGGACGCCATCGAGGTGGCCTTCGATGGCTGAAGGTGCTGGTTTCGGTGATGTGAAGCCTGTGACTGTGCAATGTGGTGGAAGGGTATCTTGAAGCGAGCGAAGACAAGCTTCAGTCATGGACGAGGTGCCATTGGGATTTATGAGCAGAATGTTGATTGTTTTGGTTGAGTTCCCGGTTACAGATGGAAGCGAGATGGAGTCGGCCATATTTCAAGGGCCGAAAAGGGGTATGTTGATCAGTAGACGAGATGTAAGGGATGGAGACTCGAAAACGCCCAATTGGAAGATGCTTTTATGTTTCAAACCCTGAATCTACAAAAGAAAGTAACTGTACGACAGTCTTGCCTTCTTCATCGATATTGACAAATGTCAGCCAGCCACACCATTCAATCCTCGTCATTGAATTGGATGAGGGAGGTCTCGCATCCCAGCCCGACTCCCCCAGATAACGGGCAACTTTGGCCGTCGAGTTGTTCATGAGTGATGCTCAATAATAATAGCGCCGAGATCTGCTGGGTCTTCGTGGCTTCACGCTGCCCCGCGCTCGGCGCGCATCTTCCCTCTTACCTTACCTTTCCTATCTTGACAAACAATGGACCCTGAAGTTCGTGGCCTCGATTGATTGCGATTGCGAAAAGAGATGTTAGGGAGATTGAAGCGGGAAAGCAAAGTTGCGCGACAGACGAACATCACCACTCTTGCACTGCACTGTCCTGCGCTCGCTGTACCAAGCCCGAACCAGTATCTGTCCGGGTAAGCTGCAGCAGGGAGCAGCGCCTCGACATTTTGCTACTGTACTGTACTGCACGGAGACTTGCGATCCAACCTCACTCCTTCTCCGCCATGGACACTCACTCCCATTATGTCCACGCCCAACAATCGGTTTCGCCCACCGATTTCTACAACGGCCACAATGGTCTAGCACTGACGTCTCCCGCGCCACCGGTCCAGGCCGTACAACCGGGTCCGCGAAGCTACAAGTCTCGGAAGTACAGGCCGTGTGACTTCTGTCGCGCAAGACAAGTTGCGTGCAAAATCGACGACAGCCCGCCATGCAATCTGTGTTCAGCTCACGGCCGAGAATGCACTTTTCTCGAGCGGCCAAAGAAGAAGAGGAGGCCGAACCCATCAGTGGGCAATGGCGAGGCTAGTGGCATAACAGCTTCAGGTAAGTGGGCAGATATAGTGCGGCGAAGGCGTGAGATGGGGAGGGAGCAATAGATGGGATGAAATACACCACTCTTGCTTGCGAAGTATGGGGCTGACATGTGCTCGTGCCTTTCCAGCTCCAATCCAGCACTTCGATGTCTCATCGACGCCATTGAGCCCGGGCTTCATCGCGCAGTTCAATCAGGAACAGCAGTCCTACAATGGATTGAATGGCCACCACGACGGAGTTCCTGCTCATTCCTCCCCCGACCATTTACACCTCAGCCAGACCGATGCCTCGCCGATATTTAATATGGACCCCTATCTGCTGTCGGGAGGAATACGTATTGCGCCATTGGACTCGCAGACTACACGTTCTGCACGCTTCATAGGAGAAACGGGGGAGTCCAATCCATACTTGTTGAAATACTACAAGTATGACACCAACGATGAGTGTACAATATCGAAGTTGACATACCGGCGGATAAAGAGTTCTCTTAATCCAGATGTCTTGTCAGAAGAGAAAGGAGAGCCGCCGGTCGTCTTCATGCTGGCGGACGATAGCCTAGCCCAAAAGGGTGAACCGCGTATCGAAGACGACGTCTTGCAAAAGTCACGTACAGAGATCGAGAGCATGTTCAGTGAGCAAGAGGCTTTGCGGTTGATTGGTTTATTTCTGCGATTTGTATACCCATATTTTCCTATCTTGTCTAAAAGCGAGCTTTGTCCCAATGGCGCAGTGTCGCCTTCTGTGCTCCAAACACTGCCACTTTCTCTTCTGTCAGCTATATACGCAACCTCCCTGCCATTTATGCTATACGATGATCTACTCAGTACGACTCTTATACACTCACCTCCACCTGCACATCAGCTATTCCGGATAACATGGTTGTGCGTCATCCAAGAGCTTCATACGCCAAGATTAGCTACCTTACAAGCTTGTCTTCTGCTCTTGCAAAGAGCGCCCACAAACCGTTACACGACCGACACGCCCTGGAAGATGAGCTTAGTAGGATGGACCGTCAGTTTAGCTCATTCATTAGGCCTTCAGAAAGAATGTAGCGATTGGAGCAGCATACCTACATGGGAGATGACTTTACGAAAACGACTTTTCTATGGTGTATTCATTATGGACAAATGGGCGTCTCTAGGTGCGGGTATGCCTAGTCACATCAAAACAGACGACTTTGATCTCCTTCCTCTGACCGACACCGATCTCGAGCCACCATCACTTGATCCTGGACCCAATGCCATTCCTGGCTTCTTGGAACCAGAAGCTGATAGTAATCACTTTCGACTCCTCACCGAGTTGACGATTATCCTCAGCGATATTATGGATTCATATTACTCCATTCGAGCGACCCAGCGGACGTCCAAAAATTTCACTCTCTCTTTGGATCTTGCTCGATCCCTTCGTAAAGGCTTGACTGAATGGAAGGACTCCTTACCACCTGCCCTATCCATGCGGCAAGCTGGTCGTGTGGACAGTCGGATAAGTGGAAATCCATCACTTTCATTGGCGTACATTGTTGCCACGATGACGCTCTTCCGAGCACTCTTACGACCGTTGGAAAATCTGTCGAGCGCTGAGGAGCAGGAACGGAGTATTGTGGAAGGCCGACTGGCTGTCAGAGCTGGCGCGAAAGAATGCGCCAAAGAGGTAGTGGAGTTTGTAGAGAATCTTGGACGAGGCGCGTTGGATGCATTTTGGCATTCATGTAAGCAACACACTCTCTCTAATCTGCTCCCTTAAGTCCATTCGCACCAGAGCTAACGATAGACAGGGTCTCGAGCAAACTTCGCCATCGCCTCTTCCTTCCTCATGCAGCTCCTCGTCACCTCCCAAAATGAAGTTGAAACGAATGAGATCAATAGTCTAGTAGCGCGCTGGAGATGGGCCATGCGAATTGGGAGTGGGAGTACCGGAAATGGACTTATGAGTTTGGGATTGTTACGATTAGATGGTCTGCTTTTGGAGAATGGGACGGGTCATCCTTCTGTCGGATAAGCATGAATGAGATGTGGCGTTGTTGAGGTGTTACGAATGGGTGGTACTTTGAGTTATTTAAGATGATGAGAAATGGGATGTTGTGCCATGGGATTCAGCAAGACAGAATCACGTAGTCTGCAATGCCATGACCCTACTGTTTAATCGTAGCTCGATCAGATCTCAACTCAGCGCTGAAAGAAATATTCAGCCACCTACCATTACGTCTACACTCTTGTGTACCTTGCTGCTGCCATAAAGTCTTAAGCAAGACGAAATGTTATGCCTTCTGCCTCTGCATTCTTCCTGGGCATTCTCCTGGCATATTATGAATCAGCATGTAATGCTCTTCCTCCTGCATCCCAGCGGGAAGTAACCCAATCTAGCCAATGATGTCCCGGCTGGCATCTTGAACCCTGTCATCTTCTGCTAGGCCTGACCTCAATCCACCAGTTAGATATCATGACGATGCTGACGCCCAGCTTGTGAATTGCAGCTGCGAGCCAAACAGGACTCTCGGTACGTATGAGGAGTCCGAGGCTGTGATATATAAGGTCTGCGAGGCCACGATTTCGCAAGAGCTCGAGCATCTGTTTGTTGTCTTACAATTTGATTGTTCCCAAGCAGATTGAAACAGCAAAGCTTGAGCTCATACCAAACGGAAAAGCTATCACGACTCGCAAACATGGATAAAGAAGATTACTGGGTGAAGAAGCAGCAGTTCACCAAGACGGTGTATCGTGATGTTTACCCCGCAATTGACCCCACATCTGCTTCCAACAGCCAGGCTGGAAAGGTGGTTGTGATCACCGGTGCTAGTAGAGGTCTGGGACGACTCGTAGGTGTACCGCTTCTAAGTCCTATGAAAATTGCTGACTTCGGCAGGCTTTCGTCAATTCTTTTGCCAAAGCCAGTCCGAAGGCCATCGTTATAGTCGCGCGAAGTCTCGGCCCACTAGAAGAAGTGCGAGATGAGATCCATGCTATCAATAAAGATATCGAAGTCCTGGCAGTGCCGACCGATTTGCAGAGTGCTGCTTCGATTGCAAGTCTGTGGGATAAGGTAAAGGAAAAGTTCGGGCATGCAGATGTCTTGGTCAACAATGCTGGAAGTCTAAACGCCGGTACTGTTGCCGACACCGAAGTTGACAAGTGGTGGAGCGATTTTGTAAGTTTCGTTTCTGGATGGAGCACTTTGGCTGGCTAATTATAGCAGGAAACGAACGTCAAAGGCGTGTTCCTCCTCACCCAAGGTTTTCTTCGTCTTCTCGGCAAGGAAAAGAAGGGTTCAATCGTAACTCTATCCACGAGTGCCGCATTCATGGTCTTCCCGGGAATGTCCTGCTACTCGTTGAGCAAATTAGCATCCACGCAACTCCAAACTTTCATTGCTGCCGAGAACCCAAATGTCACAGCTATATCCTTGCATCCTGGTCTCGTCTTGACGGACATGACGATGGATGCATTCAGACCGTACGCAAAAGATACACCGGAACTGGTTGGAGGTGTGGGAGTGTGGCTTGCGACTGAAAAGGCGGCATTTTTGAATGGCAGATATATCGAGTCTAATGTGAGTGCAGCTCTAAGTCATCCTCTCCTCATCTTCTTCAGGCGAACATCTGATCCAGTTGATTTTCCTGCTGTCAAGGCTGTTTGCTGACTTTTGTTTTAGTGGTCGGTAGATGATCTCGTTGCTCGAAAGGAGGAAATAGTCGGGGGGAAAAAGCTGTCTCTCAAGTTGGAGGCTGAGCTCGGCTCTGAGCAATTCGAGTAGAGCTCGCTGAACTTTGCTTCAGGGCATCCATAATGAAGAATGAAGATACTACTTTCAGACAATAAGACTTGAGATTAGCCTCTGTGAACTCGTGTCATAACCAAATTCTGGTACTGAGCTAACACCACGAGTAACAGGGCGAGGCAGTCGTCCACGATGCATGTTCACATAAATCGTCAGCACTAGGATTGACTCAACTGTAATAGACGATGGTACTTCTATGAAGAGTGCGATGGTGTCCAGCTGTACGTGAATGACATAGGATTCGTGTTCTAGGGTAAGCTTAGTATAAGCTTAAAATGTTCCGAAAAGCGCTGTAATGGCTCCAGAATCGGCCCAGAGTTGGTTTGAAAGCGTTCTAACTCGTTAGGACCAATGCGAATGAACGGGAGAGTTTGTCTGATCCTGTGCGATTGACATTGTAGTGACACCCTCATGTCTAACAGGCTGTCCTATCACGGCTTGACTTGCTCAGGGATCAGTTCGGGCATCGTACTTGGAGCGTATTCGGCACCGATCACCTTTCCACGCAATGCGTGAGACCTGCTACCTTCCAACCAAGGTTCGGCTCTTGTATTTCCAAAACATGCAAGCCATAGTGTTCAATGAGTAGCTGCCAGCATGACAGTTTCCATGGTGAGATGTCGGGCGATCCTCTCTTTCTCTCATGCTCAACTGAAAAAGGTATACAAGATTGGATGAATAATTTACCTGTATCTCAAATGACTTCAGCTTACCAGGGAGTGATTGAACAGCGCGAGGATATCTTTGGAAGTTCGGCCATTTTTTCATTGGGCATCGACGAAGACCTGAATTTGGAATCGAGATGACCAGTCTTGCTGCCTCTACAACCACATGGCAGCCCCTGCTCTGATCTCACGCCATAGTCGGCTGTTCGACGGGTAGCCTTTGGGGTAGCTCCCTCCTCGGCCTCATCCGACCCAATGAAACTCCAGTGAAGTGATATCGGGCAGCAGATCCTGGTAGCAACACAGTCGGATTTACCATGAGATGCAGGCCAAGAAATCGCTTGCTTGCCGCGGGCTGCATGTGAGTGAGATACTAGCCTGGTTAAGAATCTTTTCAGCCCTACAAGCATGCATAATTTGGTGGCTTAGTTCTCCTTGACATCTTGAGTTCACAGATATAAATGTCCCCCAATGCCAAGCTCCCAAACAGGCTCTTCATCAACTTCGGGCTATGTTCCATGCAGTCATATTCTGAGGTGAGTTTCCCAGTAAAGGTACGATGCTCGTACTTCGTTCGTCATGGTTTGTCCTTGTGGAGCTCCCCGCAGAGTTCCATCGTGACTGCAGCTGGAACGTGGCTCTACAACCCCGCCCTACAGGGCTGGCGACATGAGGTCTCTAATCTTCCGGTCGGTCTAGTAGCCGGTGTGCCAATGATATCAAAAGGGCCAGGATGTTAGCTGATGGGTCCTTTTGTACATGTCTCCTTGGCCCCATTTGACTTCCAGAAACTCCTTGTAACTCGACAGAAGACCGCCCAGAGATGAGATTCCTAAGCAGAGTAATCAGCATTATGCTGCTCAGGATACAGAGCCACGTGTTGTTGGATATTTTCCGTTGAATTCCTCGGTTATTCTAGTGTGCAATACAAAGGTGTTGCTTCAGCAGTCGCAACTGTGCCCTGTTCTGCCCGTTCTCGAAGGAAGCCCAACGAGGCAATTATATCCTGCGAAACCTAGCATGGCGAGTGAGATTTCCTACGTGGTATTGGCTTGGCAAATGTCTTCGGGACTTGCTGTTGCAGTGTGATCATGCTATTGTGGAGGTTCAGAGCATTCACACTCCGTATTGTCGTAGTGGAACAGCTGAGTAGAGGAGGAGGAGGAGGAGGTCGAGGAAACTCCGCAAGTCCACCAAACGCGCCTCGCTTGGCTCTTGCGGCCACCGTACCGGGCTCTATTTCTTGCCTCCTCAACTTCTTCGCAGTGATTCCTCCGCTGCAACTCCGCTCGCTGGTGCTGACGAATACTTCTTCCATTCAAACACCGGATCTCATCCAATTTCCCTACCATCGCCCCCTTGTTATATGACGCTCGGTCATAAAGTTATGTGCCGTCACTGTAACCTCTCCTGATATCCCCGGACGTGATGGACGTGAGGTCCTTTTGCTCCGTTCAGCTCCATCACTTACCCCTGATTTGCTTGGATTACCTACACTCTTTGCATCATGTCAGCATTTGGATTTCTTGCAGGGCCATCAGCCCCAAGCCACTACTCTCTTTCGGGCTGTTGGTCTCCCATGTACCGGCGCTCGACTCTGTTTCTGCGGCAATGAGGTTTCTCATACATATCATTGCGAGTTCCAAGTGCATTAGGAGCTTTACTCATCTGTTCATTGACTTGCGGTACATTTGATACCCTGTCTTCGCTTGGCCTTGCCTTATTCTGCCTCTTCCGTTATGAGTAGTGTATCCACCAAGCGTGGTTCTGGCAAGTCGTGGGTGAACTATTCCTAGTTGTTCATGCTTTCATTTCCTTTCAATTTCTTGAAATGGGCAGTGGCTTCAATTCTGACAAGCTGTGGCCTTTAGTGGAAAAGAGCCTTCACAAACTTCTCCTGGGGCCTCAGAACTGGTCTTTATCGTACAAAACAAACCTGAGAAGTTTTCCAAGCAGACATCAACTCAGATTCGGAAGCATGTTATGAAAGACATCGGAAAATCAAGAAGAAAAGACAAACGTAATCGACAAGTTAGCCTTGAGCTTCCTGAAAGCATCGGAGAAGCCAGTACCAGCTCTGAGTCTGAGTTGCCATTCAGATGTGCCGCAGGTCAGCAAGGGACGTTCCAGAAATTTGAGCTCGCGGGCCACGGTCCGACTCCTGCCAGCAACGCAGAAGTCGGTTCGTGTACATCATTCTATCCGCTGGACTCGACTCTGTACTTCCAGCCCTCTGATTCTGAGCATGCGGCTCCCGAGTACCTGCAGCAGACTGACCAGGATTGTTCATACGACTCCCGAGATTTCCGAACTCTTGCGCAATCTCCTCCTAGTATCGAGAGACTCGGATCAGGACGTGGAGATCCATTTGCGCGGTGTCCAGTACCCATGAAAGGACAAATGAGAGAATTGCTAGATGAAGGTGCGTCTTGCATACGATTGTTTCCCACAAGACTTAGCTGAGCACGATAAAATAGCATTTGATGACAGATACCATAATATAGGACCATGGAGAGATGCTTGTCTTCCGATTGGGATGCTAGGCCCGGCTGCTTTCCATCAAATGTTGTCCAATGCGTTATTAAACATCAGGTGTCGCCGGCCAATATGCGACCCCTCTGATAATTACGAATCCATAAGGCATCATGGAATTGCTGTCAGGATCGTCAAAGAAGGGATGTCGGATCCAGCAGTAGCAACTTCCGATGCTTTTATTGGCGCTATCGTTGGGTTGACTTGTTACCACGTACGTATTCGTTCTTGCCGCAATGTGTAAACTTCTGCAACGAGACTGAACTGAACTTTGAGTACAGTGTCACACTGGGAACCATGATGCGTGGAGGCTACACATGAACGGGCTTGAGCAAGTTGTCCGTCTTCGAGGTGGTATCCATACCCTGGATTCGAATAAGCTTGTCAGAACATTATTAGCATGGTCAGTCTAATCCAACTTCTGATACCTGCTCTCGAAATATCTATTGATAAATTAACATTAATTTATTTGACCTCGAATAACGCTCACGATGACAGGTCCGATATCACAGGATCTTCAGTTGAAGATGTTCACCCAAGATTCCCCGCTCCACTATTCATCCCAAATCTCGAGACCTTACAACCTTGCCCAGCCATCTCTCCTCACCAAGACCATATTCTTGCGGTGTGGTTGGTTCGTTTTACAAATAATATTGATCTCCTCTCTGTAATGAACCATCTACAAAGAGTCAACTACCACCTACATCACGAAGACCGCAAAATCTTTCACGACGGCGACTTCGCAACCGCCTACATATTCCCCGCAATACATCAATGCTTGAGCTTGTCTGGAGATGCTATCCAAGCCGACGAACAAGACACCAACATCCTCCAATCCGTGCGCATTTCCTGCCTTCTCTACACAGCCGAAATCAGGCGCCTCTTCGGCATCAATGGCGTCGCAGCTAAGCTGCATACTCAAAAGCTAAAGTTCTATCTCGAGAACAGCACCCATGACTGGGGAGAGCTAGGCATGCTACGACTGTGGTGTCTTGCCATGGGGGGTATGGAAAGCGAGGGTGCGGATCGGGCGTGGTTTGCGGCAGAGGTCGCCAGGGAAGGTGCAGAGATGGGATACCCTATGTGGCATGATTTGGAGGCGCAGATGGAGGAGATGATCTGGTTTACTGATGCTCACAGACCGAAGTTTTGGTCTTTGTATCATGGCTTCGATGATACAATACCTGATCCCGAATGCTTGGGCATTGGCAACGATTCTCAGGATCAATATCCTGAGCCTGACCAAGCGAATCCTGGAGTTCCGTATCCTTTTATTGGATGGTGATGTTCTGAAAATTCACCACCATTGGAGTCTTGGTTATAGCATTATAGAGGCATATAGACCGGAATCTCTTCAAACCCTTCGGAGCGGTGTAATGAGTAAACAAATCGGGCGGAAAAGTGTTCCGCCAAGAGGTAAGCGAACCCAAAAATATGCCCGACTTGGGACGTAATCACGACTTGTGACAAATCCAAAATTCAGCAAGTTACATGTAAGATGTTATAAAGACTGTAGATTCTATGCTCTCAATTGAACGGTTGTATAAGCCAACGCATCTGTATTCCAAATCCACTGCCCACCAAACGAAACAAACAATCTATGTCTGCTCTGGGATATCAAGCATACACTCTCGCACCTTTTACCGCGTCACCCGTATTCCACCGACGCCATGAATGCCCAATTTCCATCCGCCTTCAATCAATTTTGTATCATACACATCAACACAGCCACCCGTCCACAACCACCACTTCCCCGCTATCTCGAACCCAAGCTTAGATCTTTGCTGGCATCTTTCTTCGTAGCTTGACTGTCTGCTCGTACAGGACGTCCTTGAAAGCGAAGAGGAATGCTGCAGTGAGAACACTCTGCGAGACCTTAGGTCCAATACCTAGTGCAAGTTAATTATGGACAACTCTCTCGGCAACAGAAAAACACACCTTTGTAAAGACCAGAGTATCCCTCGTCACTGATAATCCTACGAAGCACTTGCATCATACTTTCCTTCCCACCATCACGACCCGCAACATGCATGCGGCTCTTGACCGTGATGTATGGGTATGTGATGCTCGTAGCGAACAACTTCCCCAACGCACCCAGCAAGAATGCAATCGTCGGCGTGATCCTCCTCTTCTTCTCAATGATATTCCTCAGCTGCTCGAAGATCGTATATTGTAGGATAGGGTTGATGACCAGCACCAAAGCCGGCGCAACACCCGCGAACAGAGCCAATGGCCCCTCCTCTTTCAGCAACGCAACCAGCGTGCCAATGGTAGTAGGCTGTTTCGGTGCCACCGATCCGGGCAGAATGCCCTCATCCGTCTCCTTATTCTGCTTGCGAGTCGTCATGCGCGTGTTGACAACCCAAATCGGATTCGTGAGCATGACCGTCGCAGACCCAGCAATAGCCCCAGCGATCATAGACTCCACGGTCGTGAGCCTCTTGGATGCTCGGCCGGCCTTCACGGCGGCCTTTTCGAATCCCGAGCGAGTCCATTCGTACCAGTAGTAGTAGACAAAGTTCGTGACGCTGATTCCGAACAGCGCCGAGTCTAGTCCGGCGTACAGGCCTGTGATGCCCTCCCTTTGTACGATGCGCTTGACAGCGTTGAGGAAGTCAGAGTCGGCGCGCTTCGATTCGACTTGTGCGCGGGTGGAGAGGGTGATGAGGGGGTATCTGCGAGTGTCAGATTGTGGTTCTGGGAAGGGGAGGAGGAGATGCCATACGTGAGGGCCATGGAGAGGATTCCTCCTCCTGCCCCGCTCAAGGCATGGGCGACATTGTCGGATTGTTGAGCTGCGGTTGATGAGGACATTGTGGTATTCTGTTGATGCGATTATCTGTAGATTGTAGGATCGTGATCGATGAGGTTGGGAAAGGACAGGAAGTTTCTACGAAGGGAGGAAAAGGAGAGTTTGTCTGAACGGGCTCTTGATGTTTTGGCATATGCATATCAACCCCATCTCCGAGCTACCGACCCAAATCGCCAGTACCGAGGTTTGCAGGGGGTATTATCGCGAATGTGGGGAAATCGAGTGAACGACAGGAACGGCGGTCACATGTGGGCTGACACGTGCGGTGGCTCTCGGTTATTATTAGAAACGATGATTAAGAATAAGCTGCTGAAACTCTGCTCATTCTGGTGATTTAACTCTCATCACAATGTTCATCAATTAACACACATTCCCCCCTTTCCATCTCGGTTCCATCTAGCGTCGCAAGCGAACGATATTTGTTGATTTGAATGAAATCTTGTTGTTTTGATCGCCGCGATGAGTCTTCCGTTGCTTTGATTTCCATCCATCCGGAAGACACGTTTGTCGGTGTCACAGAGCCAAAGATCTATTCATCCCCATATATTGATCATGAAAGAATGTATGGATTTATTCATCTTGAATTATATTTCGTCTCATCTTCTCATTCGTTCATCCAAGGAGCAGTCTGGATTTCAATGAGCTCACCATGACTGTAGGGGCTGCAAATGGAGGTTTCCTCCCAGTAATGACTACGATTCCGGAAGGTGACAAGCGTCATATGGAGCAGCAGTATGCTCCAACCCCGTCTCTCGATCCCCGACGGCAGTCACAGGAGAATACTCAGAGCAGTGGTCAAACCCATCAGCTTCCGACCAGAATAGCGCCTCTCCCTCTTACCTCAGATTCACGCCAAGAAAATAGAAATCTACCTTCTCGGGACGTCTCTGAGGAGACTTTCGACGATGCTTATGTGGACTTTATCATGTATTGTAATCCCACTATCGCTCTGGATACGGATGCGGCTGAGCTCAAGAGGATTTTTCGAGCCCCGCCAAAAAGCGATGGAAAGAATTTCAACACTTTCACACTGTTTGAGTTGATCCGGAAGTTAGAGCTGAAGGAGATCAAGACTTGGGCTCAGTTAGCTTTGGATCTGGGAGTTGAGCCCCCAGCGCTAGACAAGGGGCAGAGCGCTCAGAAAGTGCAGCAGTATGCTGTAAGACTCAAGGTAAGTCGTCCACTAGATCTTTAGCCAATTGCCTCGAGACTTGGACATCAACTTACATAATCCAGCGATGGATGCATGCTATGCACGTCGATGCCTTCTTTGAATATCTTCTGAACAAAGCCCATGTTTACTGGACTCAAGTCCCGTCACCGAATGACCCCTCGTCGGATTTCGGGAGGGATGGAGTAGCCACAGAAGAAGACTTGGCCCTTCGAGCTTTACTACCAGAGACAAGACCCAAAAGAGGCCGACGAAAGGCGGAAGACAGAGAAGAAAGTGAAACAGGAAAATCACCCTCGCAACGTCCTCGTCTAGACTCACCATCATTGTCGGAAGATTTTATGATGGCCAGGACATCCTTGATAGCAGACAACACAACACCTGCCACTGCGCATCCGGATCTCCAACAGAATTTCAATGACAGAATGGCACCATGGTCAGCCACACCGTCTATGCCAGGCACATTCCGATGGCCTCCTCAAGACAGTGCAACCCCTCTGACGGCTTATCCACAATCAGCAATTACGCCCACGAATAGACAGTTGTGGAACGATGCAAATGAGCCTCGATCAGCTATTACTCCTAAAAGTAAAGCGCGACGGCGTCATGGACCAGCTGTGTCTTCAGCATGGCCAAGCAATGGCAGTGCATCTTCCGGGAAGCTCAGAGGTCGACCACCAAGCAATAGATCAGTGCAAGATGGTCCGTTCTCAACCTTTCCTGCCAATCCAGGCGCAAGAGATGTGCCGACCATCAATCTGAGAGACAATACTCCGACAGCTACTCCAATCGTAGCAGATACAGAGGCTCCGCATTTCTTTCCCCCAGCAGCGCCTATGCGAGCGAATAGCCAAAGTCAGCCAGCTCAAAATGGGAGACCTAGTGGACTGCAATTGCAGGTACCTCAACGACAAGGCGGTACAGTCCGCCTTGCTACACCCCCACCAATACCAACTCCCGTGTTACTGGTAAATGGACAAGGCGACACAGATATGCACAACCTCCCACCCAACCAACATCAAGTCACACCCTTGATGGAATACTTCAGCAATCCCGTTGACCATGATCCAACCCTCCAAAATTTCGTCAACATCACTTTCCGGCAGAATGAGGACGCAGACCGTACGAACGTTGACGCATTAGAGAGCCACTTCATCTGCGAGATCCTCGGTGCAGACTGGTATGATGCGTCAGGTGCTAGTATCGAGCGTTGCAGTATCGATGAAGCAGACAAGATCTGCAAACAAGTCGTGAAGAATTTGCAAGCTGAGTCCAGCAGTACAGAGGCTTTCTTGATTAACCTGTCTGCATTGGCAGGTGGCCCATTGATGACCAGACTGCGGATGACAAGGCTAGAACAAGGTTCGATAGCACACTATGAGTGTCACTGGAAGATGCGTTTTGGTTCAATTGAAGGTGATTTCACTATTAGAGCAACAGTCCAGCGAGCAGACGAGACAGCGAGTGTGGTGATGGAGAACGGAGGTACAAGTATGGCAACTCTAGGTGTGACTGAGTCGGATTGGAAGAGGCGGTATCTGGATTTGCAACAGCAGATTCGGGAGAGGGATGATAAAGTGGGAGCGCTGAAGACGAACATCTTGAATGCGCTGGTGCTATCTCAAAAGTTTACGAGGATATCATGATAATCGCGAGGCGGGGAAAGTTCATAAGAATGACATATTTACATTCTTTGTGGCAGATGTCTCATACATGTCGTCAGTTTGGTGGTGGGACATGCGGCTCAAGAAGCTCTCTCAATCTCATGCAGAACGGGAGAGGAGAGACAAAAGTACCACCACATAATCTTGGAAAACCAGCCTCCTGAAGCAGACACCAATCGCAATGGGACCCTGAGTAAGTTGTCCCGAAGCCGGGTGAGGATGACATCGAAAAGCCTCGAGCTTATTTCCTCACCCTTTCCTTCAAAAGAACCGTTCCATCGATCTCGTGCTGTCAGAACCCAATCAGACGGACAGCTGTCAGCCTTAAATGTCGGTGGCTCTGAACTCGGCTCTTGATTGGTTTTACGTCAATTTAAACGAAAGCCACAATCCTTCGTCTGTTGTTTTGTATCTTGGCATCCGTCTCATGTTGGGCATCATTTCCTCAATCTGCACTGTCTATTTTAGCAAAGTTGATGCTTTTTCAGCTTCATGTTGGCGATCGACAATTGCACGCGGGCATATGTCCCGCCTGAGTTGTCATTCTTGCTTGGTGTTGAGGCGTGATTGGTCCCGACTCAAGCAGGTGAACCAGATTGTCGTGGTGCCTGCTTTTTGGAGAATCACCTTACCCCAATTGCTCATCCTGCACGATGCTCAATTCTTAACCAGGATAGTATGCAACCATTCGGGCGTCCTTGGCAAGGCTCTGAGGGCTCTCCAGAGATGGAGACGGGAAAGAGCTTTATAAGTCCTGCTGTGCCTGCATTGCTCGAAGCCACAGAAGTGTTGAAATCGAGCTTCGAAAAATCGGTACATAATGTTTCAACTAAGGAATTTACTCTTATTTTTGCTCCTCGCTTGGCCAGGTTCGTCGCAAGATTCTGACCTCCTGGAAGGCCCTCCTCTGGCATTAAGTGTCGACGCCAAACAGAATGGCGCAAAATTTGGCGATATGCCTCTTGATGGCAGATCTTTGATCAATTCATGGCTGAACAAAAGACAACGTACCTGCGTAGATGCAGGATATGGGCCTTGTCCAAGTAAGTAAATCTCGAACCTCCCTAACTCATCCTCCCCTCTGATCTAACCTTCTTCCCCAGACAACAACGGCTGCTGTCCCACCGATGGAGTCTGCTGTAGATCCGCCTGCTGCGACGCCGGTCAATCCTGCTGCGGATCCTCTTATTGCACCGATCCCGGTGAAGCATGTTGCACTTTCGGGATCTGTCCAGTCGGCTTCAAATGCTGCTCTACTGGCAAGTGCGCTATCAAGGATGGGCAGTGTTGTCTCGACGGGAATTATTGTGAGGCTGGGAATCATTGCTATCTGTATGAGGGACAAGGAGTCTGCTGTACAGATCCAAAGTGTACTGCTGCTGTGAAAGGAGGCGTTACCTCGACGATTCGAAGTGATCCTACCACGACGCGGCGGATTAGCATTACGCAGCCACCAACGACCACGGAGATTCAGCAGGATATCTTGATCTGGTATTCATTTACTATCACATGGTAAGTCCTCCTCAAGGCTAGAATTTGCATGTGTTTTAACCGGTCGACTCAGGTACTACTTCTCCTACTATTGGACGATCCGCCCTCTCCGAACAATAACCTACACCACAACAACCTACACCGAAATCACCACCACCACTATCTTCTCCGTCGAAGCGACAGCCTCCTCCGTCGCATCCCGCAGCTTCTCCGCCTTCTCAGTCAACTTCCCCAGCCCAACCCCACCCGAAGCTGCTGATCCTGGCCCAAAACCTACGGAGCCGATTACATCTACTCCGTCGAGTTCAGGGCCGAGTACTTCGCGTGCGAGGCCGACGGAACCGACTGATTCTGCGCCGGAGGAAATCAGCGCAAGTGGTACGGGGAGTGGAGAGCTGTCGAGTAGTGCGGGGAGTGGAAGTCAGCCCAGCAGTGGTTCGGTGAGTGGAGCTGGAAGCAGCTCGGGAGATTCTACGTCGACTGGCAATACTGGGACGAGTCTGCAAGGCAGTTCGTGGCTGATGTGGTATTCGACAGCGTTTGTTGCGATTGGTGGGTTGATGGTTTGGCTGTGAGCTTCGTGGTAGATTATGAGTTTCGATTCTTTGTAGGGTCTAGGTGCAGGACCTGTGTGGTGTTCTAATCTTAATTGTAGTGTGTCTATCTGTAAAGTCAGTACCCAGTACTTACTCCCTGGCCTCCTGTTTGACTGTGTTTGCTTGTGTTTCGGCGCCACTATCTCATCCTTGGCTAAGCGAATGAAAACATGAGGCCCATCAGCGTGACGACATGAGGTGGGCACGTACGTAAAGTTATGACTGGCTGGGGAATAGAAAAGGATATGAGCAAAATACAGACCATGCGATTGTATCTACTGCTGTCCAGACCTAGAGCTGTCGACGAGAAAGATTTATTCTACTTATATATCCTTCAAGCTGAATAAACCCAACCCAAATTTCAGACAGCCTGATCGCACCAAAATTTACCAAATGTACTCGATCGAATCACTCAAAAGTCAGATATATGCATTCGCAACATTTATTTGATGCGCCACAATTCTATACAATCCTTCAGTCAATCAAATTCAATCCCAGTCCCAAGCTCAAGTCTCCAGTCCCCATCCCCACAAGCTTCTCTTTAAGTAGCCAGCCAGCCACTTCCCCAAGCCATCTAATAACGCCTTGCTATCATGTCTTCAAGAAACAGCCTAATAGCCGTGTACATCTTCTACCCATGTCTGCTCACGCGGCGGCAATCAAGACATCTTAACAAAACAGAAATGAGCAGCAACAATAACAATTGCAACAAAACCCCAAACCGTCCCCAATCTAAGGGAAGAAATGCACCGATAATTTTACAAAACCCAAAGACGTGTTCTTGCAATGGTATGGAATGAAATGCAGGACGCAGTGTAGGAGAAACACAGTATGCTTTGGTTTATCTCCTATCCCCGTCAACCTTCAAGCGATATGTATCCTGTAATCCAGGGAAAGCTTTAGCAAACGCTGGGCCTAGACTCCAATTATCTAGGCGTCTCAGATGTCTCTCAAACACAGGATTGATGACCAAATCTTCGCCATCTACACCAGATAGTAGCGTGTCTGTTGGCTCATACGGCCAATTGACACTTATAGTTGTGGTGAATGGGATGAAGAAATTATCGAATAGATAATCTCGTGGATTGTAATCTCGAACTAGACGATCCCGCATTTTGGGGAAAGGGAGATGATCAATCCATGCTGGATGAGAGGTGAAGAGCTGAGATGGTCGAGGGGTGAGCCACTCGGGTAGACGGTCGTAGTTTTCTTGCGTAGGCGAGATTTGCCAGCGCATGATGAGGAACATGAAGTAGAGCGTGGCAACCTTCTCGGGGAGGGTGGAGAGATCGGGGAAGGTGGCTAGGATGTCGGTGAAGACTTTTGACAGCGGATGAGAGGTTGCTGCTTTCGATGGGTTGAGAAGAGAGGAGACGCTGGGGTAAGCTGGCCCAACTAATTTAGGGGTAGCTACTCCTTCAGCTGCTTGTTGTTGTCTTTCGTGGAGGAAATCTAGTAGGATATTATCTAGAGGACAAGTTGGAGGCCCATTCCGAATGGGTGCGGCATGGCCGATCATTTCTTGTCCGGCTGCTGGGGGATATCCGGAATGGCTTCCAATCGAGTTGCTCCTGTGATGTGCAGGACTATCTTGTCCTCGAGGCAGTGGTTGGAAGGAAGGCTCATGAGTTCCGTTCGTTCCATTTGGTATCTTGTTGACTCTTTGAGTGCCGTCAAGTAGGAATTCCAGTCCTAATCTTTCTGGTCCCATATCTAAGTTGTGTGCCATATCATGCTTTTGCTTCGAAAGCTGAGCCTGTGCATTCAGCATCTGGGAGTAGTTTCCAAGCCCATGGCCCATTGGCGCACCTGGAGCTTGCCATTGAGGTCCTCCACCTGCGCCCACGACGGGCGATGCACCACTGTTCGGTGTCGTTGAAGTGAAATTCGAGGAGGATCCAGGTCGGTTAGGGACGTAATGTGGTGCTGGCGAATTATACATGGAGGGTCCATCTTGAGCTATGGAGTAATCAGCACAGTCAACGTGAACGGCCTTCGATTACTGACCATGTTGGCCAAGCATAGGTTGTATCAAGAGCATGATAGAATTTAATCTCTTCTTGATCTCCACATTCTCTGCCTCGACCGACTCCTTCTGCCTTATAACATGTTGAAGCTCCTGGTACGGTTGCTGAGAGGTCAACTCCCTAATCTTCAATTCTAGATTCTCAATCTGGTTCTTCGTCCTCTCCCGAATCGCCCGCTGAGCTTCTCGATCGTTCGCGCGTTTCTTCGCAAGCTGATCTGGTGTGAGATTTGCAACTCCTCTCGAGCTGGACCCCGTCGTCCTCCGCTTCTTACTGCTGTCGGAAGAAGGGTCTGCAGGCGATGGTGCATCTTCTGAAAAATCCCGTTTCTGCTGCTGCTGTTGCTGCTGGTTCTGCTGGTTCTGCTGCTGTGGAAGCTGCGGCGTAACTCCCTCGCCCGCTGGCATTGCTGCGAGCTCCCGTCGGCGTGGGCCTGATCTGTCTGATTTATTGCATGGGTCTGAGGCAGTAGAATCTGGGGGTTTCGGTCGGGGAACTTGCAGGTTCTCAGTTCAATTGTATTTTGCGATTCCGAGGCTGTCATGTATTTGCAGATGCAACGGGGAACTTGAGTCATGCGCAGTCGACGATGTGCTGGCGACGGGATGCATGAGAAGCTGGAAAAAATTGGGGGTGAGTGGAGGTCACTCCGTACTGGTCTTCTAAATTTTAAGCGTTGATGCGAGTCATGAATCACAGCCAATCACATGAGCCCTCGAGTCATTCGATTGCAGAAATCCGTTAGCAGAAAAGACATCAGCGATACGAGCCAGTCATCTCCAATAAGGCTGTCTCAAATGACTCGCAGCAAGATCTGCAAAGTACAAAGTGACATGATGATCTGATGACATGCAGGTGCTTACCTTCCTGCCTACATCCATGAAGGCACACTGCGGCGCAAAGCTCAAATAGGATACCACAAGTATCAAGGAAAGGTACCAAGATTGAGGGAGACCAAGTCACCAAAGTGCCTCATGATATTCTGTGATTACATCCCTCGTCCTCACTACTTCGTTCACGTCTCCGATTTTATAGTACATCAAAGTGATCTAATTTTTGGACCACTCATCTAGTCTTGTCTTGACCCAAAACCTAGCCAAGATGCCCACAAGACCAGCTGAATTTTATCTCAATCATGACCAATATTTCCTTCAGGCAATCACTCCGCATAGAACTTCACTCTGATTGTGCCCTAGCTAGCGCCTCATGGATATGAGCTGGGAACCTATATCTCAACTGACTGGTATATGTCGTCAAGTCCATATTCGTCTGCTTGAATTCTGCAATCATGGCTTGTCTGGTCCCCTCGTTGCCACCGAACTGGCTGTTCTGTAGAATGAGCCGTTGGTTTCTACAGCACATGATGGACCACATCAACAGATTAGGAACATTATGAGCGACAGGTTGAGGGAGGGAAGAGAATTTGGTGGCACAGCTTCGGATAACTGAAGGGTCTCCTCGGGCAGCGAGTGGAAGGATGTCGAGACTCTTCATAAGCTATACACATATTAGTATGACGATGCTAGTGGCAGTATACAGAAGAACTTACATCAAGCGCATCAGTCCATCTGCTGTTCTCGACCATGTTCTTGGCTTGATACATTGTCTGTAAAGCAACACAAGCTTCTTGGTTCTGGAGCTTGATCTTGGACCGGTACATCTGCCCAGTATAGATCCGTGACATCTTCTCTGACAGGATAAATGGATCGTCGATCGATGTGAGACTGGATTCGGTGCCTTGAATATTTTGCTGATCATTGACAGACAGAGCCTTCAGTGGCTGTAGTTTAGCTGGCTCCTGACCAAGTGGAGTGGCAACAGCCTCGCTGAGTGCTCGATTAATGGTGATGATGACATTATCGTACTCTGTAGCAAGGTGATATAGCAATACTGCATCAGTCGTCCGCCCATTATCATCTGCAACGCTTGCAGCTTGTAGGGTAATGGTTCGCATGAATTCGCCCGCATCTTGCAAACCGATCAAGCGAACACGATCCTCAATGAGACCATTGATGCGTTGTCCATCGCTGCGCATATCGCCCAAGAGAAGTGCAAATTCTCTGCTCTCGAGTGCAAGCTCTCGTAAGCTCTCGTGGCAAGTCATGGTGTAATTTGCTCCTGCCTGGCCCTTGAGATCCTTGTTCAGGCAGATCAAGACAAGATAGTCGACAGCGGCAGACACATTCGCAGCTCTGAAATCGCGGGTGTAGAGGCCAACCATACGAGCAAAGCTGATTTGTGGCAAGTTCGTGGTCGTTCGGCTGAGGAGATCTTGGTTTCCGCTTGTTGGATCTGATACTCGGAGAATACCATAGAAGTCTAGAGCAATTGCAAGATGGACACCATCGACGTAAGAATACTTGTATAGAAAGCTAATGGCTTCCTCGAACATGCCAAGAGCGATCTGAAGGAACACGAAAGCACCGAAAGAACTGCCAATGTTAGCACCACCTGCTGCAGCTGGTGAGAAGAACCGATTGCCGATCTCTCTGATGGTCTGCTGGGCTTGACTGAGATCATAGACTTCGCTTGCCATTGAGTCAACCTTGTTTGTTTCCCTGGCGAGGACGAGTTGGTTCCACGCGAAATCTTCGATGTCCTGGTTGATGCCATCCAAAGTTCTGCTTCTAAGGTCGCAGCGTCCAATAAGCTTGTAACAAGCCATTCGATATGGATCGATGGAGTTTTCTGGTGCGATCCGAAGGCGCTGGTTGTATTCGGCATTGATGCGGACCTGAAGCTCATCGTTGAGTCTTCTATCTTCATTCGTAGCATAGGCATTGATGTATGCACTGAAATTGCGATCTAAAGCACGGAAAACCACCGAGTTCCCAATGACATACTCCTTTGCCTCCTCAACGTGGCCGCTTCTCAAAAGGAAGTAGATAAGTGCCCAGACATAGTCGTCCCCAAGCATTTGCAAGTCGGAGTTGTCTGCAGTCAGGCTCTTCTTGACAGCTAGAACACGCACATAAGCCTTGATCTTGTTGATGACGTTCGGAACTCCTCCAAGGTTGGCGTCTCGAGGGTTCTTCGTAATCATGTCTTCCATCTTTTCGAAAGCCAACTTCTCCAGGCACCTCGCGCCTCCACGTAAAATGCGTTTTCTGAGAGCTTGCGACGCTGCACTGGAATAAGAGTCGGAAGTGTAAGCTTCTGCAAACTCGCGCTCCTTGGCTGTCCTATTCTCTGAAAACGACTTTGCTTCTGGATCCTCCCCAACGATCGACATCAATGCTCTGTATGCCTTGACCAAGTCAGGACCATGCTGATCACCTGAAACTTTGACAACATCTGCAAACTCTTTCGAAACTGGGTATGGCTGTCTGTCCAGTCTTGAGTGATTTAAGAGCTGAACTTTCTCGGCATATTTGTTCTGCTTCTCTCGCTGAAACCGGTCATGAGGAGCTGGTACGCTGGCGCCAGTTGCCTCTAATTGCTTCTCAACATCCGCGAACAGTGGTTGGTGACCACTACCGATTGGACCAGCGGCCCCAATGATGGACTTCTGCATGCTCGACTTCCCAAAACCGCTGTCACCAAATCCCCCAAAGCCACTGGCATTTCCACCACCATTTCCGCTGCCAATGCCAGAAGCTCGTGATCCCGCAAGAGCAGCTGCCTTGCTTCTTCTCGATCTTCCAAATCCACCTTGTGATTCACTCGTAATCGCAGCAAAGCTTCCGCTTCCACCAGGTATCGTAGACTCCTTGGGACGAATACCGAAATGTTGATATATCCGTTTCCGCTGAGCATCCCATTCCATCGTGACATTGTCCTCCAAGAAAGCATCAAAGTCGCGCACTGATCGAGAGAGTCCATCCGAGATCATGCTCAGCGTGGTCTGGGTCTGCAGGTTGGCAAGGTATGATTCCACATCTGTCTCCTGCGCTTCTGGCGCCTGGGGGCGATCTGCTCTCACCGACGCTGGCGCAAAAGCCCGCAGGTCTCTCACTGCTGCTCCTGGGTCCACTCCTGAAGCTGCAAGTAAATAATGGGCTCTGCCATCTGCAAGGTCGGCCTTCTCTGGCCCAAGGCGCTTTATACGTTGTCGCAGATCTCCGAGGCCGAGTTGGAGCTGTGGGAGGTCCTCAGAGATGGCTTCGGCATGTGCTCTCTTTCGACTGCGTTCCAGGATAGCATCGAAGTAGGCATTGTTTTGGCCAGCTTGTTGAGACTGTTGGAGAGGAGCTGAGCTGGAAGCACCAAGGCCACCAGTTTGCTGAGGCTGAGAAGTTGTTCCAGCATTCAATCCGCCAAACATGATGTTCGCATTGTTCTGCTGTGTGCTTGTTCCAAGTCCACCAAAGACACTTCCTCCAACAGGTTGTGATGTAGCTCCCCCTAGACCTCCAAACAAGCCTCCTCCAGTCGTGCTTGGTTGTTGCGATTGTTGCGATTGTTGCGGCTGTGTGCTACCACCTAGTCCCAAGCCTCCCATACTCGCACCAAACAATCCCCCACCAGTTGTTCCTGTGGTCGCAGGTTGTGATGTCGCGGTCGATGTGCCTAGCCCTCCAAACAAGCTCCCTCCCGTAGCTGCAGGAGCTGCAGGCTTAGATCCAAAGAGGCCCCCATTGGTGTTATTATTGAGATTACCGAAGAGAGAAGACATTGCGACGTGGGGAGGGACGAATGAGCAAGGAAATACGCGATGTTGCGCTCGATGTGAGCGTGGTTGTGTGAGAATGGAGGACGCGCCGACTTTTTTTGGGCGAGGTACAAGGCTGTTGACCAGTGGACGGGGCTGGCCTGGAACGAGAGTACCTGCAGCCTGAAGCGTGTCGAAAAGTAGTGTATTTTTTCAGGGCAAAATATGTCTGACTTGGTGCTAAGCTTTTGGGAGGAACTGAATGTTTCTAATAATGAGCGATAAAGAACACAAAAGAAGAAAAACCCAAGCAAGAGACCACAGTTGTTGCTCAAATTGGTCTTGCTATTGTGATTGGAGACAATAGGCTCTCTGAAACGTTTAGCGAGAAGGGCGCGCTGGCGCTAGTGATTGAAGATTTCTGAGAATAATGATAAAAGGGTCTCCGGTGGCAGTCTATCATTCGGGATCGTAATTGCAATTTGAAGTAGTCGTAAGATTAAGCTCTGATATGATACGCCCTTGTTGTGATAATGATTGATCTAAGAAAATGCTCCTTGAAACACTGATTGGCCTCCGAACCATTTGTTGACAAAACACATTCTTTCCGCTGCGTCTTGGAAAACTATCACTATATACATGTTTCGATTTTCCCCACGATTCATAATTCGTCACACGTCTTGTTCCTGTTTATCTACAAGAACCATCTGAACTCGGGCACAGAAGGTCCATCTCTGAGCAACTCGGTCGGCACATCCTTGATGTCCAATTTTCTGCCCAACTTCCTATCCCTCCGCTTATTATCAAACACCATGTACAAGCTCAAAAGCCCAGCCAGAAGAGCACCGGTCGCGCCAAAAGCAGCCGTAGTCGCCAAAGCCGGAATGTATTTGGGAGCAGAACCTGGCGTGAAGATGTTGCTCGATACCAAACCCATGACATTTGCCATCGGAACTCCAACTGAAGTGAGGACGACACGACGACCTTCATGTGGAGTGTTGTTGTTGTACCAGGTGGATAGCAGAACTGATGGGGCGGATGTTCCCCAGCACATCATGAACGTCGCAAAATAAGCGATATTGGTGTGGTGTAGAACATCGATGGTTGCATAGATGATCATTCCGCAGAAAGTGAAGATGAAACCTAGGGTGATGAATGGTCCTCGTCTACGTGTGAAATCGGATGTGAAGGCGAGAATGAGCAGCATAACAGCACCGCTGACATTTGGGGCGACCGTGTATAGGTTGGTCTTGACCTTGCTGTATCCCAAGCGAGCCACAATCTGTGGCAGGAATAGCGATACGGACTGTAGAGGCACACCGAGACACACTTCGATAGCAAGGAATGCATAGGTTGTAGGCTGGTTGAAGATCTTAAGGGAATCTTTGAGGTTGAACTTCTCGTTGACCACTGACGAGGAATCGACTTGAATGCGATGATAGGCGAGCTTTCTCTCTTCTTCGTTTAGGAACTTTGCACCCGCGGCATTCGGTGGTAAATACCAGTAGGCGAAAAATGCGAACAAGGTCGTAAGTGTTCCTTCGATAAGGAAGAGGTAGCGCCATCCATCGAGCGTCTTGTCCTTAATCTGGAACACTCCGAAAGCTAGCAGTCCAGAGAAGGCATTTGCAATGTTGCTCGCGGCGTAGAAGATTGCGAGACGACGAGCCAACTCGCCTCTTCTGTAGAAGGTCGTGAGGTAGTAGATGACAAGAGGGAAGAATGCCGATTCGGACATTCCTGGCGTCTGTTAGCACATTTATGAGACAAGAAGTACATGAAAGCCTACCTAGAAACCAGCGTAGAGTCATCATCCCAGCAAAGTTCTTGACAGCAACTCCAAGGATTGTCAGGGAGCCGAAGCATGCCATCAGGATGGGCAACACTGTCGCCGGGCCAAACTTTTTTCCTAACATAGCCTGCATCAAAGTCAGCATTAATCGAAATTCAGGATCGAGTGACTTACAATAGGAGGAGCAAAAATAACATAGGGAACGTAAAACACGCTCAAAATGATATTGTACTGATTGCCCTTAAAGTGCAAGTCATCTTCCATGCCATCAGTCTTTGCGTTGCCCAGATTTCCCTTATCCAATGCGTTGAATAGGTACATCACGGCCAGTACTGGAAGCAGTCTGTAGTCAAACTTCCTGCAGAGAGCTCTTTCGGCATGATGATCGATGACAGCAGCGGCTCCCGTGTGGCTAGCTATCTCGGACAATGGCTCGACAGGTTGGGCATCATATGCTGTCTTGACGTCTTTGCCATCAAGGGAGCTAGAGTCTGCCTTGCGGACAGACATCTTGGAGTAGAATTAAAAGTCGACTGCGGTGAAGCTTTCTAGGATTTCCAATGTCAATAAAACCAGGACTGTGGAGAGATTGTGCTATTGGAAGACACAGAGATCACCAGACTCTTATAAGCACAAGGCGATACGACGAGAGCCCCCAGAGGTAATTCAAAGTACGCAGGTGGCTTCAGAAAATGAAAAAGAAGAGAAAAAACTGCAACTTGTTGACATATGAATGGTCCTTGGCTACCAAGCTCTTATCGCAGACTTTTTCTGACAGCAGCATCGAGTGCATTTTGGCATGCTCCTCCATCTGAAGCTTATCTCTAGATGCTCTTAGCGGACGATCAACACTGTTGTCGTTGCCCGACCACCAATGAGATGTTGAGATTTTGTACGACAAGAACGGCTCTGCCGACAAACGAACCACATCCTCAGATTTAACTTTTTCTTTCCTCCTGCCTTGCAGAGTACTTTCCGGATGCAACGCAACCCCGCATGATAAGGCATGGCTGCCGCGGCGCTGCCCGCTTATACGTGCTGGTAGGAACCATGTTTGTGGGGATGCGAGGTCGGATATTGAAAGATAGGGATCTGTCGGGAGCAGATTGTAGCGATGACTGTTGGTGGTGAGAAACTGAAACGGAGAAGTTCTCCTTTTTGTGAAGACGGAAAAGAGTTTGTGAATAAGGAGGCATCAATCCACAGCGGCTTTCAATAAAAGACATCTATCTGGTAGAAAGTTACTTGGGCGCTGTGGAGGAGACAATGGATGTGTTGATGAGGAAAAGGGAGGTGGGGTGTTCTGAAATACTCAGTACGTGGAGGAAGATCTCAGTATATTTCAAGATCTTGATGATTGGTTGACCGCAAAATCTCGTTGAGCCTCCGAAAATGGGATTTCTTGTTGTGTTTAGTTCAGTTCTGATCCTCTTCGATGCTCTTCAGGACTCCAGCATATTAGTTTCAAAAGTCATCACCTTGTAGACTGAACGAGCGAGTATCACATGACTAGAGTATACGCCGCATGCACATGACTGATCTATTTTGGGACTGTGTATGTGTAACGCCACAGCACTTGAGCGTCGACTACACCCATGTTCATGTCTCCGAAGTGACGTCCAACCACGCGATGGTCCACCCCGCGGGGGCGCTGGATGACGCTCATGTGCTCAAGCGAGGGCAGAATCATAGGGCATGACAGGGCTGGAGATGATGGTTGCAGTGCATCCCGCCCTCAAAATGCTGCAGCTGTCACCCTTGGAGTCGTACGTTTTCTGCAGCGAAAGGCTGAATCCAGTGATGAAGCATCTACAAATTCCAGGCTCGACGTGACATTTAATTAGTATCCGCTTGGCACAAAGCCGGTCCACGAGGGTGTCAGTGGGCGTCGGGAAATTCGGTAGACTGGTTTGGTCTGGACCGGCTGCGTGTTCACGGAGATATCATGACGGTCGTGGTTCGTCCCACCAGAACTGTGCGAAACGTGCCATAAGTATTGCGAACCTCCCCATTTTTGCGTCATATACAGAGTTGTCAGGCCCGACATTGCGGTTTGAAGCCATCCCCCAATATGAGATCATGGAAGATACCGCGACTAGACTGACAAGTGGCGGATAACCCGAGGGGGAAAGATGTCAAGTGTGCCAGAAGCTACGAATGACGTCGTTTTCTAAGGTCCATCTCTTGTCTGGGTGAGGGGCTGAGCTGTACTTTCGTGGATATGTAATCAACAGGAAGTCCGAATTACTAAGGATGATAGAAAGCTTGAGAATATCCGAGTTCAGCAACAGAGAATCCGAGGTAGAGAATATGGGGGAACGCTGGCTTATATGGAATTGTACTCTCATGCAGCGCAAATATCATAAAATCCGTGCTATAACAAGTGCTGTCCAGCAACGCAGCCTTGTGAAGCGGATAACAAGCTAATTCAAACCTAGATCCTAGACTACAATCGTACCTCAACTATCACAGAACCTTCGAATGCAGAGTGTGACCAAGGACCCCCTTCAATTCTCCGGTGACAGATGGTGGTATTGAAAAGAGTACTGGCTTCCCCTGTAGCTGTGACCGTCATCCAGCATCGTGTAAGACAACAGGCAGCGTGCTCCCAGCCCCAGAGGAGAAGGAATCCTTAGATGAGGGCTGAAAAAAAGGAGCGGTCTGGCCACTCGGTCCCAAACTCATGAGGATTCTGGCTCGTGATGGGGTTGGGTGACGCAGAGCTGGAAAGGCTATTAAATGAACGATCAGAATGTCTCAGTGCCATAAAGATAGAATACAGCCTTGCGCCAAACCCTTTTGTGGCAATTTGAACTTCCTTGCGCAACTTCACAACGACGGGAATTACTCGGTGGCAGTTTTACAGAAGCAAAGCAATTCTGCAGAGCGAAGTCAGGTTTTGTGGCGTTGTCTTCGGCCCCTGATTACAAGTCAGACTCCTCAACACACCCCTCCCCCTCCTTCCCGCTGTTGACGGTCATCGCCCAAGCCACATTCTACTTTCTCCTGCTCTTCCTCGTCCCTCTAATAAATACTCACCACACCACCTCTAATTGCCCTCGCAACAAAATGCGAATTCACCTGGCTATAAAATCCGCTCTTCGTGCTTCTGATCTCTTTCTGTTCTGAGAGTTTTCTTCCGAAGCGTTCAACGGTCCAGAGCGACGAAACGAAGATCCCTCGAGACGATCTTTCACCAAAGAGCTAATGCGGCATACAGACCGCCGATCTTAAAACCCTGGAACCCAAAACTACACAGCCCTTCCTTACCTTCGTCCGCCTTCCAGTCCCTCCTTTCGCCGCACTCTTAGAGCGTCATCAATCGAGCCTCAGTTCAGAACAACCTTCCACCTCCGCCTCTCTCGCCCAGCTGGTCTCCTCTTCTCTCGACACGACACATCACAACCTCGAAGACCATTCACACTATTCAAATACATTCAAACTACCTCAAAGACTGGTTGCATTATACACTTGATCAAAATGGGTGCTCGAAGACGATAAGGCTTGCTTCATTACAGCATTTGAAATCAAAATCGACTCTCCTCGTGCAGACAAGTCCAACATCCGCGATGGTAACAAAGACTTCTACACGGCCGCCACCGCGGTCAGCGCACTCCCATTCACATTCACAATCTAGTCGAGCTTCTTCGAAATCCACTACAAACCCCTCGAACTCACTTCCTCGAGTTGCTGCCTCCGTTGGCCAAGCATATCCTCCAAGCAATCCACCCTACCTTCGATCTCCAGCAGTCCAGAATGACGTCCGAACACCTAGTCCGAATTACTTTGGCCTCATCGTTGACCCCGCGACTGATCCTCGAGATTCTGGCGCAGGCCCAAAGGACAATTGGAGCCCTCCTTCGTCCTCAATTCGTTCATTTGGAGCAGCATCCCCAAAACATCTTCCACTAGACGCAAACCCAGACTTTGCAGCATTTAGAAGACAAACAGAAGGGCCCAACGCTTTCAATCTTGGGCACGGGAATCTTTCACACTTTGCATCAACTCCAAGTGCTCTTCTGCGTCCGAAACCAGAGCGACGGCCAACAAGATCTGATACCCAGGATAACACATCTCCAAAGTCAAGACCACAGCCAAGGCATGATGCTCCAGAGAGGATGGACCTCGACGGTGGACCTTCACTGAACGCCCCTTCGTTCTTCGATCTCCCGAGACAACAATCACCTGCGCCTATGAGTGACCCTAATCCTCCTCTGGAACGAAATATACTGTCAAACCTCGATGACAGACACCCTCGACTTTCATTGCCACAAAACAAAGCGGATCCTCCTTCGCCACAATTGAAATTGCAACAGCGGATAGGCCACCACAGAGCCGATACTCTCCCATCATCACTGGAGGATGGCCCGGCACTGATATCACCGGCCCAGCTGAGAGATATGGTGGAACGTATGCCTCCTTCACAGTTCTTATTACTGGATCTTCGAGTCTTCCCACAATTCTCTCAGTCGAGGATTCATGGTGCTTTAAATTTGTGTATCCCAACGACACTCTTGAAAAGACCGTCCTTCAATCTACAGAAGCTGCAAGATACCTTTACAAACGACAGCGAAAAAGCCAGATTCGCCGAATGGAAAAAAGCTAAATACATTGTTGTATACGACGCCTTCTCTTCCGAGAAGAAGGATGCTGTGTCAGCGGTCAACACGCTTAAGAAGTTTTCCAACGAGGGCTGGAAGGGGAACTCATATATTGTGAGAGGTGGTTTCGTGGACTTCGCAAAACACTTCCCACATCTCATTGACAATCGCTCCAGCCAAGAGATGCAGTCCTCTAAGATCAGCCTTTCTCTAGGTACCTCCGGTCCTGAGGTCGCTCCCGTGGCCGGTGGTTGCGTCATGCCAGCAACCAAGAACGCTGCAAATCCATTTTTCAGTAACATTCGTCAAAACCAAGATCTTATCGGCGGTGTGGGTCAAATGGATGTCAAGGTACCGGGCGAACTTGGGCCAGAGTTCAAGACCATTATTCCCCGATGGCTCACCAAGGCCTGCGCAAAGGAAGACCACGGCAAGATCGTTTCCGATAAATTCTTACGCTTGGAGCTAGCAGAACAGTCTCGAATGACAAAAGCACTATCCTCGGGTGTATCTTGGGGTACACCAGCTCCGGGCTCCAAGGACGTTCAGATCGCTGGTATTGAGAAGGGTGGCAAGAATCGGTACAACAATATTTGGCCGTTCGAGCACGCACGAGTTAAGATCCAAGGACGTCCGGAGGGGGCTTGTGATTACGTCAATGCAAGTCATATCAAGTCTTCCGGAAGCAACAAGCAATATATTGCATCGCAAGGACCCCTCCCTGCTACGTTTGAGGTAAGCTACCCTGGTCCATTCTTGCAAAACTTCACTGACACTGTCTAGGACTTCTGGAGTGTGATATGGGACCAGGACGTCAGAGTCATTGTAATGCTTACAGCTGAATCAGAAGGTGGTCAGCTCAAGTGTCACCCTTACTGGTCAGGTAAAGAATACGGCCCACTGAAGCTGAAGGCGCTTTCAGAGAAGAAGGTGGCTTTGTCATATGGCAGAAGCCGTTCACCGAAAGACAGCCGCGATGCCGGACGTCGACGAGCAAATACCACTGCTGAGACTGCGCCTCCTCCCCCAACAGATACGCCGCATGCTATCATACGGAAATTCACGTTATCGCATTCCGCCCACCCATTCTCTCCCATGCGAGAAATCACACAGGTACATTACTCATCTTGGCCGGATTTCGGAGCTCCTGCCAGCCCAGGCCAGCTATTAGGTCTAGTCGAGCTCAGTAATGTCATCCAGCGAGCTTCTACAGCACCCACAGAATCGACTCGCTCCGATGATCCAGAATCTGGAGAGACATCCAGGCCAATGCTTGTTCATTGTAGTGCTGGTTGTGGACGTACAGGTACTTTCTGTACTATCGATACCGTGATTGACATGCTCAAGCGTCAGCGTAAGGAGGCGAAGAGCGGGGTCACTCCGATGGATCTCGGTTCCTCGAGTGGAGACTACATGAGCTCGAAGGGTGTGTCGGGAGACTGGGTTTTCGATCAAGATGTAGATCTTGTAGAGAAGACAGTTGAGGATTTCCGAGGCCAGAGGCTGAGTATGGTTCAGAGTCTAAGACAGTACGTACTGTGCTACGAAACAGTATTGGAATGGCTATCACAACAACATTTCGGTACGGGCAGGACCAGCCGTGATCGCAGTGGGAGCGACAGTGGAGTCGAAAGGAGGAACCCATGAGTTGCTACCAGCATCGAAATGAGACTGACGGTCGGATCATAGACGAGGAATCGAATTGAGTATACGATAAGGACGCAAGCAAGACCTCGTACAAGAACTGGTCTGCAGTATCTGCATCATGGCATTGCATAGATTGGCGCGCAAAAACGCATCATAAACGAACCGATGGGTTGGGATGTTTCAGAATGACAGTGATGGGGCTTACGAATGCATCATGATAATGAGTTTCTGGGTTTCGAGTGGTTGGCAATAGCGAGGCATGGCGTGGGGTAGTGAACGTGGGCATACATATTGCATTCTTGCATGGCGACGGTGTTAGGAGTTTGCTCTTCTTTATCGGTTCTTCTCACCTGCCAGGATGGAAGTCCACGTGGGATCGAGTATTTTGTTTACATATGAGATTCGAAGCGAGCATTAGTGAACTGCTAGGGGTAAATGGCCATGAGGATTGGCAGAATGGAACAAGCAACAACCACAAATTGAAGAACCTGAATACTATGAAGCAGGACCACTGTTCCAAAGTATAGTGGACAAGGCTCTTTGTGTCATTTGGCAGAACCCCCCCCCCTTGTGCCCCCCTTGCGCATCTACACAACACAAATTGGACACAACATCCAAAGGATACTTCCTCGGATGACAAGACCATTCAAAACCAAGCGTATGCATCCATTGAGTCAAATTGTGTTCTGTCGTGATCGTCGAACCAGAACGATTCAGCAACCCAGACACTCACTGTAAGGTCATTCGGACGTATCTGTCTACGGTATGATTGGTGAAGCCTCTTCAGACCCGCGTGTTGATGAAAGTGGGATGGGCGTGTTTGATCGAAGCTGCGTCTCAAGAGAGAGCTTGAATCGAAGGTTCACTGTATCACGGTTTCATCTCTTGATAGTATTTTACTTGTTGCTCCTCAATTATTTCGATGGGGGTTAACCGCATTGCCGGTACTGGATAATATCTCTCCTCAATCTTACGTACAACCATTCCCCCGGAACCAATCAACACTCCTCTCAATCCCCTCCTGCGTCCCCCAAATCGGCTTATAGCCCAACACCCTCTTCGCCTTTTCACAACGAACAGTCCTATCCAAGCAACTATATCTCACCCCACCTCTCGTCAAAGCCGACTGTCTCCGTCCAAAACTCACGAACCAAATCCACCACTCTGCAATGAATGCGATCAACATCCCCACCCATCGCGGAATGACTTTAACCTGATCTTCTCGCACTTCGAATCCGGCTTGTTTGGCCACTTCCCTCGTAAACTTCCAGAATAACCAGGGGTCGTCGTTGGTTATGTGGAATATTTCGCCGTCTACCCTCATTGATGGCTCGATAGACTCTTTTTTGGTGTATCTATCAGAGTCTCGCAGAAGAGCTTTCGCCGCAAGCATGTGACCATGCACATAATTGCCAACATACGTCCAATCATACTGAAGAAGACTCCCAATTAGCAGAGATCACACTTGCATCAAATCATCTGATGGCAATCAGAACATTCATTGCCAAAGCATAAATCAAGCTCTCGAGCAAGAATTCGGGAAGGACGATACTCACAACATTCTTCCCATCACCCATCTGCACATTCGCCCTCCCCCTCTTCGCATTACCAATCAGACTCTCCATCATCTCAAAATCTGCCTCCCCATAAGTCCCCGCCGGCCTCATAGAAACCGTCAACATCCCACCTCTGTCATTAGCATCCAGCACCGCCTTCTCAGCATGCGCTTTCGACAGCGGATACGGATACTTCTGCTCTGGTGCAAACAAGACCGGGAAGTCTTCCGTGGCGTTCAAGACATTGGAGATGCCGTCCTCGATGACGGATGAGCTGCAATGGTAGATGAACGCTTTGACGGTGCCCACGGCCTTGGCGGCTCGAAGGATGTTCTGGGTGCCGATGTAGTTGACTTTCCAGAATGTGGAAGCCGGGAGTGCGAGTGAGTATGTACATGCTACGTGAAATATGACGCGGGGCCGGATCATATCAAGTTCGTAGAGGCCGTTTCTGGGGATGGAGGGGTCGATGTCGTAGTATGTGACGCCGGGGAAACGTGGAAGTGAAGATGGGATGTCGAGGACTGAGATCTTGCAGTCTGGTTCGATTTCTAGGATTTTGGAGATGAGGTGCAGCCGATGAAGTGGTCACCGCCGGTGATGAGTACGGATGAGAGTTTGGGTCCTTCCATGTTTGCCTGTTGCAAGAAGAAGGTTAAAGATTCTGAAAATAGCTGGGGGTTTCCCCTCGTGCTAGCGTTTATATACCGATTCAAGAAAAATTGAGGCACAGCCAACCTGCATACGTACCTGTTCCATTGCTTACCAGACTTCTGAGTATCAATACTGTCGCCGTTTTTCCGTGCAGCCATTCATCTCTGCTGTAATCCTGCTTGCCCCTGAGCGGCACGGTCATGCACAAAGTAAGCGCTAACACCTACAACAGCCCCTGCGCGACGCTCTCCTGGCTGATATGAACTGTAAAAGCAATGTGAATAATTATCCTGTGTCTCTTTATACTTTCATCTGAAAGATGTATTTGTTCTATGTTGAACCCACTACAATTGACGTAACGTGTAAATAGTCAATTGATATTGGATGAGAACTCGATCACAATTACTACGAAGGCTTTTGCGATCTCTATAAAGCCACAGGTTGGGTTCAATCACTCTTTACAAAATGCGAGCGAAATTGCTGTTGTCAGCGCAATGGGTGATGATGTATCCCGGGCAAATTTCATTGGTTTTCTCGCCCACTAAAGAAAGCTCGCGTGGGTTGAGGGGTTTGTTTACATTCGAGATAAGAAGCGAGAGCGTTGGTGGGCGAATGGAAAATAGTGAATCAACACATCGCGTGCCTCTACCTAGTGGGTAGCTGTGAAAGCTCTCGAATGGAGTACAGAAATATCAATGAAATCGAACGAAAATTCAAACACACAAGTCTTGTTCTCCAATTGAGCACTACTTACGTCCAAACTGTGATTTGGCTCATGGACCAGTACCCGACGTGAACACGGAGGACCTAAACAAAGGCACTTCCCCCTCAAGACCTCGCCTCCTCTTAACCATTGACTGGTCTAACATTTGCTTCTGGTATGTGGAAGACCGCACCATACCTTAGCACCTAATGTAAATCACTTCAAATCCATCACATTATCCATCCTATTCAAAACCTCCTGCGCCTCTCTGACTAATTTCTTTCTCAACGATCTCGCTTCTGTATCGCCTTCTGTCTCCACCCGATCAACTTTCAAGTAGAATTCATTCATGATTTGCTCGCTTATTCTGCGATGTAATTGTTCACGTTCTTGCGGGTTGTATGGTGGAGAGGTTATGAACCTCTCAGCGGGTGGGATGAGTACGTCGTGCAGGTGTGCAGAGAGGATCCCGAGGAGTTGCATTGCCGGGGATTGAGGACCTGGCGGCTGAGGTGGTGGGAGCGGTGAAGGATCGTGTGTTGGCTCGATACTTCCGGAACTTCCTTCTACTGGATGAGAGGTGGGTGTGTCTTTGCCGGTCGCGGCAGATTTGTAGCGATGGCGCTCGCGTTCGGCGGATGTAGTAAAAGCGTATTCCTCAGTGTCTGAAGTGCTTGCTGCCTCTGGCGCGGGGATTTCGTTGCTGCTTTTGACTTCTGGCAGCGGCGAGCTAAAGGATGGAAGTTTCTGGTTTCTTTCATCCAAGTTCATTTCACGTTCTTTCAAGTTCATTTCCCGAGTAGCTTGCTCCATCATAGCTTCAGCAGCCTTCCCAAACGCGGAGCTCTCGTAATCTGTTTTGGCGGCGAGACAAACTTCTTCGGAGGAAGTCAGACACTGTTCTTTGTGGTACATCTTCTTCGTCTTCTTCTTATCCTTTTTCCCAATGAAAGTGCCCCCACCACCAGAGTCGTCATCTGTATCACACGAATTAGGCGACAACGGAAAATGGCTTGCCCGACAACGTACCTTTCTTCAGATCTCCTCCCGTAGAATGCTTAAGTGATATTTCTGGATCATCCTTGGACAGTGTGGATTCCTGAGAGCCTCTTAGGTTATCTTTGGAGCCAAAGGTCCCCACTCTGCGTCAGCTTCTACAATAGGACCAGCATTTAAATCGTGCCCTGTGGTTATTGGTATCTCTTGTTTCTCTGCTCCAGCGTCCTTCTGTCTTAATATCGTCGTATCAAGGTCACCAGCGTCACTTTGACTCCGGTCATCATTGGTTGGATCTGGCCCTGAAAAGGCAACTATCTTGCTGCCGTTATTGATGCCATACTCTCTAGCAGTTGCCGAGTTATCTTTCAGTTGCTGGCCCGCGAAAATCATCTTGATTCGGTCGGATCTGATCACATCCAACCTCGTTGCTGCTCTAGTCCTGATATCCCCAACCAATATCAGCCCGTCGCCTATGCTGTTTGCCGGGAAAAAAATAGGATACATTGATTCCCCACAATTGATCAACAGAACATCACCGTCTAATTCAGCTGTAGAAGAAGAGCTTGCGGGGTATTCCGATCTAACCTCGTTTGTATCTTCGCGGGTCGTTTCTACCACATCTGCCATGTGGTTTTCATTTCCATGCGTTGATATCTCCAAAGTTTTCGAGGATTTCATCACGTGCTCAATATATTCGCGATCCTGGTATGAAGTCTTAGACATTGGTACAGCAATTTTCACACCGTTCGTCTTATGAAGGTGAACTTTGTCATCTTTCACTAGCAGGAACCGAGCCTTGACCCGAAAGCTTTCCGACCGGTCCGTCCAGATCCGGACTTTGGCATCTGAATGTCGAGCATGATCATTAGAGAGGACTCATCTGTCTGTGAGCTAGATAGGGATATGATGGACCACCGACTTACCTGGAAAGTACTTTCCAGAATCGATTGAATCTACTGTTACTTTATCGAAGCTATCGGCATCATCCGAGGCAGGCCCGTCATCCTCATCAACCTCTTCCTGCGGAATTGCTGAGAGCAAGAGTTGTTCCATATGACGACCAACATGCTCCTGGAATTGCTTGAGACTGACATCACACTGGTTGGACTGGTTAATCTTCTGGGACTTTTCGCCATATACGGTGCATAGGGGACACTCGGTCGCATCTATCCGAGGGATTTGGCAAATATCAAGTAAGGTATCGAGATGACTGCCCTCAACCTCATCTGAATGACATTGCTTCATGTGTTGTTCGAGATCAGGCCGAGATCTGGGAGAAGGTTCTTTACAGTATTGGCAGAGCCACTGTTCTCTGTGGAATCGCATCTCATGCTCACACCATTGGTTTTGACTTTCGAACATGTTGAGTCCACAACTTTCGAAAGTACAGACATACGGTCTCGTATCGCTGAAGATGTGCTTTCTGTCTCAAAATTAGAACTCTCTGACGTTGAGCCGGCTTTAACTTGCTTTCACTCGTTTTTGTCTTGGACTTTCTGAGGTCGCCAACAATACGGACATTCGAAATGTTGGTTGTACTCAGCTCGAACTCTCAGTGAGTCCTTTGGTAACAAAGGTGTTCGCAGAAGGTCAGTCGCCCCATCTTTACCTTTGCTCGAGTCTGCATACTCGGTGCGGGCGTATGAGAGAAATCCACCAATGTTTAAGTCAACGGGCTTGGAACCTTCCAAAATCGTTCGGGCGGTATGTGGAAGCCCTCTCTCCCGACCAAACTGTTCGACCACCCACTCCTTCTTCAGAGTATGAATTTGCTCCATCTTCTCTTGATGCTCTTTTCGGTAGAGGAGATACTGCCGTCGCCGAGTGATCGCGATCCCCGGACGTTCCATCAGCCATTTGTCCTTCTTCTTCACAGGTGGATACTTGTCGCCCACATGGACGATGTCAGCAGTAGGGTCTATGGTGTATGTCAAAGACGCTTTAAGATACTCGTCCTTTTCGGGCTTCTTCCGAATGATCATCGAAAGCTGGAAAAGATTCGTGATGCCCTCTTGGATAGCCAATCCAAGCTCCTTCAATTCAGAAGAAGCCGACTCAGGCTGATCAGAGGTGTCTCGAGGTTGGTCTTCAGAAGATGGGGCATCCCACACCTCATTGTCTCTTTCCACGGAAGCAATTGATAGAGCTGGTTATCATTAAGGTCTAGTCTTGAGCGCACCGGATATCTAAGACCTACCTATCTGCAGATATTCCTCGAGATAAAGCAATGCCTTCTTAACGATGCCACGTGCGCTGCCATCGTCTCGAAGTCGATGCTCCAAGGAGCTAGGTAACTGAGCATCTTGTAACGCCGCAATGTTTTTCGCCCACAATTCGAAACGCTTCGACTCTTCTTTGAAAGAAGCTGCCGGAAGTTGATCCTGCACTTCGGAGTCGTCGAGGCTCTGTACCAATTGAGGCAATAGGATGGAGCAACTTATTCCACATGAGGCGATAGAGGGTCGCGAGGGAACTTCAGCCATGCCGGTCTCTTCTTAAGCATAACACTTCGAGACTCGATTTCCGCCGCTCAGCTGGCATACTTCAAAGTGTACGATGCTTTTCCTTCTCAACCACGTAACGACATTGGTGGCACAGAAGGTGCGAGCATTGGGATGATTTGTACCTCGTCAGGGATAGTCCGAGGAACGGCTGGGAGCCAACGGGACGGCCTCACTGCAGCTGAACAACCTCAAGGCTGAGTCGGTTTTGGTCGTTATTTTAATCATAGTTCTTGAACCCGAATCACATTTTCGCAACGGTCTAGTTATGGAGGTCGCTGGCTTCGTCCTCACCGTGTAGCCAGTTACAATACTTGCTTTCGAGCAGTATAAGAAAGGTGCCAAGTACTTCTCGCAATATGTATGCTTCCGTCAGCGATATGAGGCTTTCATCCGTGATATGGAAGGCCAGCAGCTTTTCTTCGAGGGCATCCTTCAAGATCTTATGTGTGGTGGACCGGACCCCTTTATGACAGGAGCTAGTTCGAAGGATGCATTTCTTCAGATCGTGAACGACGCAACGTTCACTGGTTGGCGAGACCCGGTCCTCAAGAAGAGGCTCTTGAGTCGGCTTGATACCCGATGAGACTGGTGTGTTCACACTATCCAGAGAATATACAACATTACGATTGAGCTGGGAGACTTGCTGGATATTCAGGCTGTAAGCTACACCGACCGAAGCTCGCTTCACGAGTCATGAATTTTTGTTGACGTTGAAATACAGCTACAGTCAAGTGATCAAACACCGGAATGGTGGAAGTACCAATGGAAATGTATTACTCAGACGATATTTTTAGAGAGATACGATGACCACAAAGAAGCCAAATGACTGATTGGTGAGCTCAAACAGATGGTCGAGCCGAGTGACAAGCAACGCCAGCAAGGTTCCACAAGAACTATATCCTCATTTACCCCCTTCTTCAAAAGGATTCGTGAGAATGCCAACAGCCTTCATGGAGTCTTGAAAGACGGCTGGAATTGGCACTGCAACGACTCACACAAGACAATGCTCCGACTTGAAAGGAGGGTCGAAGGTACTGATGATGACTTCAAGCTCCTCTTCAACTTGGCAGCACTTGCAGAAGAGTCAAGAACCGCGGAAGTTGCAAAACGTAAAGGTGTCGTTGTTCGGATGTCAAAGCTTGGACATGAGTCGGGCCATATGGCGCTCCCTATACCTTCGAATGCATCAGATAGTGCAGTTGACTTTGCTTCCAAATCGAATTTTACCCTCTCTCAAGGAACAGCTTCATTGCAATCCCCGAGCAGGGGCTCCACTGTCTCGGAGCATTCTGATAGCTGCGCTGAGACAGATAGGACAGCCGACAAAAGCTCTGTACAGGTCAAAGTCACTGGTTTGGCATCTAGATTTCGGTCAGTGACGTACTCAAACAACGTGACAACTGACTGACATCTTTAGACACAAATTTCTGGGTAGAAAACATACTACACCACTACAGCTCGCGAATTCAGTTCCAGCTACAAAGACTATCAAACAGTTCACTGTGGCTGAAGGTATGCAGCACCAGAATCTACTCGATGAAGAGCAAACTCTCAAATCTGTAAAGTCACCTAAGTTTGCTGTATCAAGTGTGTCAATCGACAACCGGACATCAGAAGTCTCACCGATGGAAGAGCAAAAGGCTCCTCAAAGTAAATTGATTGAAAATCTCTGCCATGCGATTCGAGATCCCCTTCCACGAGAATCACTTGGATATCTTGCTGATCAGCACAAAAGTCGCCTTGAGTTCATCCCCATCAATTCACCAGTATCGGCTTCGCAGCAGGAGGCTGTGGTAACTTTAGATGAAATTCTTAAGGAGGACGCTATGAAGCTGCATAAATTCCCACCGGAGAAACGGGCAAACGTCGCAACCATACTTGCCTCATCTCTCCTGCAATTGCAGAGAACACACTGGCTGAAGGACAACTGGACAAGAAAATACATCTTCTTCGTGATGAGAGATGACAAGCCAGTATTTGACGAGCCATATTTTTCACAAGATTTTATGTCATCAAAGTCCCATCCAGAGACCGCTTCAACCCCACCTCAGCCCTAGTTCCGACCCAAGACATCACTTGAATGCCTCGGAATCCTCCTCATAGAACTCTGCTTCGGCTCGCCCATCGAATCACATCAACACAAGGTGCAACTCCAACCTCTCTCACCCAGCTCACAGCCAAACCACGAATTCAATCTTGCTATCGCTCATGCGTGGACATGGGAAGATCTGGGCTGAGAAGCCGCTATTCCCAGACCCGATATATAGCTGTCTGAGCTTTCCAAATCTACAAGGAAGAGTAAGAGAGGGTAAGCTGGACGAAGTCATACAAGATATGTATGTGCTTATCGCGAAGCCATTGTACGACGATATGGTAGTGAGAGTGAGTGTTCTCCCAGTGTCTCCCCTGCTTTGATAATTGTTCTCATTACCCTTGGGACCTGCGTCGAACCCCTCCCCTCCTTAAACCATCTCGATCTCCACAAGCCCCCCCCCCCAAAAGGCAATACTGACCCTACTTCTACTTCTCCCAGTGGCCGCCAAGGGTGCCTCTTTCTGGTGAAAATTTAGTGAAGATACGCAACCAGGGGCTCAAGGGAACCCCCCCCCCCCGGGACCAAGCAGTGTCTCTGGATAGACTATTCGACCTAGGACTTTTGGGACTTCTGTTGGTTGTACAGCCGTGTGCCAAGCATGGTTGTGCCCAATCACATGGCTATGTTGAATTCACCAAGCTGCAAACCCTTGAGACAACAACCAACGACGATGGAAACAGGTAATACAGAACCGCAGGATTCCAAATCATTTTCAGCCATTTGGTTTGCGGCTTGGTCCTCAATCTATCTCTGAAACTAGAAGCCGAAATGTTGGATGCACTTCGCCGTGGACTTCAATCCTTCGATATCGAAACTTCTTGCCTGCTACTTTTAAACGTTCCTGGATTGTGCTGTTTCAGCTGGATACACTGCTAGAGGTAATTGTCGAATAGTCAATCATCGAGATGGCTTCAACCTGCCCAGATCCATCATTCGGTCCCGTGTCGAAATAGCCCTCTGAATTCATGTTGTCCATCGACGGCCTACTGCGTGATACTTGCCGCAAATTCCACGTTACTTTGCTGCCCAAAAGGCAGACGGTGCGACGTGATCAGACCCATCTCATGCGATATTAGCTTGCAAAATGTCACATTACACCCTAATACCCCCTGTAGAGAGACTTACATTACCTTGCACTGCCGTCTTGCGAGGAAAAGTGTTGTCCGTTTGGGTACTCATGCCTTGCTAGTGGGGATTGTGCAATGGATTTCAACCAAAATGACCTGTCTGGTCTATCTCTAGCACCCAAGATTTTTTCATCAGCGCCCACTACACCGTCGATTGGCACACTCACGAGTACGAAACCCGAAGGATCTACTATCACCATCACCAGCACATTCCCGTCAATATCTTCATCTACACTGGCTATGACTCCAGTCTTGGCCAGCACCTTTCCCTCGGGATCTTCGTCTTTACTGGCTACGAATACTTACTCCAAAACGAGACTTCCCATCATCATCGCCGTCACAGTCCTAGCCTCCATCTTTACCATGAGCATACTGTGTTTCTCCTTTTTCTGGTTCAATCGTAGGCGGATGAGGGCCACACCCGAAAGTCGAAAATCACCAGTACCTCAATTTGAGAAGGCAGAACTGGACGCCGGGTCAGAAGTGCGGAGGGTAGTGGACCCCAGGAATGTGTTGGACGGAGGTGGGATAGAGCCGCAAGAATTGCCCGGAAGCATGGGACGGAGATATGAGTTAGCGGGGAGCTGATGGGAAATGAGGAGAAGGACCTGGTGGACGTATAATGACCGAAGTTGGTTTGACCGGACAATTATGTCAATTAATGACTGTGTTCCATGCAACTCATCACTGAGCAGCCGACCTGTCTACAAGATTCGAGTTTCGAAGTGTTTCGAATAATGACGGAGACTTAGATGAGTCGAAATCTAATTAATGGGAAGTACGGGGAGCCTGGAAACCTATGGGATGAGGAGAGGGGCTCGCGTGTTGTAAGCGAGGAATTGAAAACAACAAAGAATCAGCCTCAACTATGTTGATCCGAGGTATTAGAATCAGTTGAGTCTGTCTTGAAAGGCAGTAGGACAAGTGTTGTCGCTATTGCTGTTGGTACACTTATGTAAATACATGCCGGGACCGTCCCAATAACAACCATTTTGCCCACCGCATTGAAATCCAAGTGCTCATCGATGACCCAGAACGCCGTGAGGACTGTTGCCTGCCATTCAGTATTATGCATTAAGTAAGCCGTCCTTCCTACATCCGCCATAGTTAGCACACATTTTAGACCGCTTAGATCGGTCCTTAAAATGCTTGCCTGATCTGCCAGATGGCAGACTTGGCCCTTTCGCGAACATTTAGCTCGGGGTCTTGCTCCAACATCTCGATTTTGGATAAGAACCCGAGTTTCTTCAATTCGTTGGCTCGTTGAGCACAGGCTTGACCGTCGTTTTGGTCATCCATCCACGTCAGGTTTGACACGAGCCAGCAGAGAGCCAGCCGAACCTCGATATTGGGATGGTTAAACTGAGGCACGAGGAGCTTCAGCAAGTCGGTCTGAGCGATAACGATTTGTCGATGACGGGGAACGCTCGCTGCCATGTGGACCAGAATATATCCAACGGCAATGATGATCTCGGCCTGTGGTGGCAGGATCTTTCGCTCGCTATTCGGAGAGCCACGATTGTATGGGTTGATCATCTTGGGCTTCAATTTCGATGCGAGAATCTCGAATACTCTGTCTTGACCCAGTGCACTGAACAGAAAGTCGATCATTTCTGTAGTTTCGGCAGTCCCACCCTGACCCGCGCCACCAATGAGGTTTCGAATGAAGTCCAGCCCCTGTTCTTGTACAGCGATATCATCCTTTCTTGCCCTTCTGGCCGGATTTGTTTCTGCATCTCGCAAGGCGGCTAAGCGAGCTTCGGCCTGCTGGATAGACTTGCTTCGGCTACTTGGCCGGGAATTGATTCGACCAAATGCCTCATCTACTTGTTCTTCAAATTGATCCATAACCACATCTTCGTCCATCTCATTGCTCCGTGGGCCGTCTCTGTCGACCCTTCCTCTCGAATTGAGCAATGCTTCATCTTCAGTATCGTCACAGATGAGCTGCACCAACCAACCCGGACCAATTTCTTCTAGACATTGCCTCTTCATGTCATTGCTGACGCCATGAACGAAGTGCTTCAATGACCAGACTGCATTAAGTCTTAGCTTAGCGTTCATAGATCGAGCGTGCTCGCAGAGTATTTTGAGGACTCCAGCTTCAGAGATAGGCTGCGAGTATGTTAGATGGCCGTTCAAAGAAGAATCCAGAGGAAAACTCACCTCGCGCATTGGGCTGACGTCAGTAAGAAGATTACAGACAGTCGCGGTTGCAGCAATTTGTACTTCGATTTCTGGGTGCTGGAGCAGCTGGAATACAGGTTCCGCCACTCCATTATCTATCAATGTGGTTCGTAAAACACTGACAGAGCGAGACAGGGCACGAACGGCCCCACATGCTGCGATTAGAACCTCGACCGGATTTGTTCCATATTCTCCCTTCGATTCATCGTCGCTCGAGTCGTCAGATGTCTTCTCGTTCTTCTTCTTGGACTTTGCTGATGGTTTGCGGGGGTTCGCACTCATTGAAGACACTACATATGGCATCATCCCTTGATCAACGATTGCTTTCCTGTATTCGTCCTTAAATGGGACAAGTGCGGCGATAGTTTTGAGCACACACTCTCTGACCTTGATCTTGTGCAGTAGTGCAGGGGATTGACCATTTTGTCCTAAGCGCGGGGTATCTGGAATTCCTCCGTCATCGTCCCGATCTGGACACCAAGGTCCTGATCCAATTGATTCAGGCGCAGGATCGTATGACACTTTGAGCATCTTAGATAACTTGCTGACCACACCAGCATCAAAAGCAGCCTTCTGAAGGTATTCGCTGTCGGTAATGAGCATTGCAAGAATGAGTGGTGCTCGCTCCTTGACTGTTCGGTCCAGTACTAGAGCCTCTTCATCCTCAAGACTATCGTTGCCTGGTAGGGGTATGTTGTCGTCTCCAAGCATCTGAACAAGAAGGGGGACTACGAGTAATCCAAGAGCGGTTTCTCTTGTCTTGTTCGTCAATCCTGCTCTGTAGAGCACAGTCAGGACAGAAGCAGCCATGAGCCTTTCCAATCCAGTTCGCAGCTTCAGCAATAATATGAGATATGCAATAAGAGGGCTTTCAGGCTCTTCTACTTCAGCAGTCGACGAATCTTGGGGAGATTCAAGATTGAGGGAGTCGGGCCAATTTGACAACGAGGTGACGTTATGCTTTGAACCGGCTCGGCCATTTAGGGCCAAGTTCTGACTGGAATTGGAAGTCCCCAATGGTGGAAAAGCGGATGCTTGAGCGTTGGTGTTTTTGAGTTGATGCAGAGGTATAAACGGCAGTAGATAGTCCACTGCGTTGAGCTGACTCTGGCGTACACTCAGCCCAGCTGCATTGAAAGCATTCCACGCTGCACGAGCATTCTGAGTACCGGCAAACTCGGTCGGTAGCGACGTGGGATAGATGGCTAATATGGACGGAGAATAGAGCAATTGGGAAGCTCTGCACTTCGAATCGGCAATAATAACCGCAATCGCTTCCAGAATAACGGACAGCCTAGCATTTGCAGGCGCTGCTTCGGGAAAGAAGTCCTGCAGACCATCTTTCTGGGCTTGAATCTCTGCTCCGGGTATGACCAATCCTTCAGCAACAACGAAAGTAGCCAACTTTGTAGCAAGGGCATCGAGAATTCCTGAGTTTGCTAAGCCCTGTTGATGGCGTTCCTCTCGACATACCCGACTTATCAAAGTTGCCGCGAGTGAGATCTGTGATTGAATGTTGGACGATGTTGATGTTTGCGACAAGATTTTGCATAGTGAGTTGAGATTTTGGCGTGAGAATAGGCTCTCTGCGATTGTGATTGTGCTCAAGGAATGTGTATCAGAAGCCAAGGCGGCCGAATCTGCGAGATTTGAGAGGGCTCGTAGCGATGTCAGGACCAGTTGCGAAGGGTTGCTAGAAGGACAGAGATTCGACAAGATCGCTGGTAACGAGGCCGCAGCTTGTAGAAGGGCAAGGAATGGTGGACCTCCTGCTTAATGTTAGTACATAGCTTGAAAGGGGAGGCAGATATCCATTACCTAGAGCAACACTTGCCACCACTTGTAGACCTTGTAGTCTGAGCTGTTCCTCCTCCAGCAAAGGTCTCGAGGCAAAGCTATGATCATGCGACTTCCCATCCTGTCTGCTACCAGCCTTATTGAAGGTCAAACGGACGACAGCTTCCAGAACACCTTGGGTGATAGCCAACTCTTTCTTCAATGGATGCCCAACTATTTCATTCTTGAGCGCCTTCAGCGTCAATATCTGCTCGGCCGGCGTTCTTGCATTGCGGATCTGTGCAACCCAGGGCTGTCTAGCCATTATGGAGGATTTATGGATGCGCGCGTTCACCTCGTACAAGCATTCGATGGCTAGGTTATTGAAGGGCCGGCTGTATTTACGAAATGGCGAAGCTTTGGACAGGCGATAAAGTAGTGGGAAGCGTGAAAAGAATACAAAAGAGGAGCTGGTTCGTGCTATGCGATCCTCTCAATACGGATGTTTGCCGATGTAATTGTGATTAAATGGTTGCACGGCGACAGGGAATGAGTAGGTGTGGTGTGTTGATCATGGATGGATGGAGTTCGGCTACATCGATTGTCAGCCTCGTCTGTTTTGTCTCTCCCGCTGGAGTTCACAAATGGAGTCAGATACAGTACTCAGTTACCAGCCTCACTTCCTTGGATCGCCAGCACAAGCCAGCTACAATATCAAAAATATTTGAGAGATCAAACATGTAGATTTGTGCAAGATTGTGGCATTTTCTTCCCTTCACCAGAGATCTTGATCTAGATTTTGTGGTCGAGGCCATTGCGATCAATCTAGCCCGGTCAGAGCGAGCAAAATTTCACGCCCACCATTGAGGCAACACCCGCCGCCTCTTGCAAGGAACGACAACACCGACGCAGTATCACATTCGGGGACCCAACCCTTGATTTCAAGTTTATATCCTGTCAGAATCTAGTCACGACATACTCTGAAGAAAAGGCATTGCCTTAAGAGAACATTCCTGCTGCTGCGCGAAGCCCACTCTCGTCCCTTCCTCCACCACTGGACTGCCTCCATTGCGCCTGGATCCAACGAGGAGCCTACGATGACTTTAGGTTTCCTTCCCAGACCATGCTGAAGCCATTACCACAACATAGAGCATCACCCTCTACTTCACCTATCTTCCACTATGCGCCGACTTCACATTCGCTTCCATCGTCGCCATTGTCTAGAAGGAACTCAAGCTCCAGGTCCAAGGGCTCTGTCACGTATCGTACCCCACCACAAGGAGCGCAAGCACGATATGTGGACGCAGCGACACAGTGGAGCCCCATCATGAACTCGAAGGCAAATCAACCCAACGAGCCATCTGCGCCTGTAAAGGTTGAGCAAAACGCGGAACCAGAGGCACCAGCCTCAGCAGCCGCCCCCTCCATACACCCTTCCCCCAGCAAGCCACCACTACAACCCGAGTCTCCTGGACTGAAGAGGCGTCAGTCTCAAGGTACTGCCCAGTCTATACCTACAAGCACCCAAACGATAAGCACGAAGCGACCCAGATCCGATCAAGAACCGAAAGTTCTGCCTGCGAAATATGAATTCTGTGCAGTGGAAGATATGGTCGTTTTGATCGCAAACATGATTCAGGAGCTCATCACAACAAATGATAGACTCCCGCTTCGTAGCGGCGTGCTCACACGGTTCCATTCGAGGTACGCAACTGTTTGCTTGCGGCGAAGCGCTGTTGACTAACAAGTGCAGAACACCCCCCGGAATCTCCGTGCTGGATTACTTGCAGAGGCTGGCCAAACATGCCACTTTAACGCCTCCCCTACTTCTTTCAATGGTATATTATATCGATCGGCTTTGTTTGCTCTATCCAGCGTTTACAGTCACCACCCTCACGGTCCATCGATTTCTAATTACAGCCGCAACAGTAGCTGCCAAAGGCCTCTCTGATTCCTTTTGGAACAACGCTACATATGCTAGAGTGGGAGGGATCAAGATCGCAGAACTTGGATTGCTGGAATTAGATTTTCTGTATCGGGTCGATTGGAAGATCGTACCCAACCCAGAAGCGCTTGTTGATTACTATAATGGCCTGGTCGAGAGGTCTGATGGTTATGTGATCGAAAGGGATTCGAGCTCCGTAGATGAAGATGACGACGATGATGAAGATAGTAATGAGTTGGAAGGGTCAGGATCAAGCCCAGAGGACAAGCCTGAGGCTTCGCCAGAATCTACGACCGATACGAAGTGGAAGGCATGGATGGATGACGTATCTACGATTAAGGACGAGTCTCAGGAAGGAAAATCCCTTCTATCAGAAGGCAGCTCTTCTTGAAAAAAGAGGATATGTTCAAGAGGCGGATGACGAGTTATACCCACTTCTATTTCTTTGGCAGCATAGGGAGGAAAACGGCGTTTTGAGTGCTAGGGATTTTATGGCAAGGGCGGCCACACTCAAGGCATCCATAGATGGGAAAGCAATTTCGGGAAGGGAGGGAGATCATGACCTTCTGGGATTATGAGCTAGGCGACAATTAAAGAAGCGGCACAATACAATGCATGCATATCACTCTTACTCTTCCGCTTGTTGTGTTCCCTAGAAGTACCGGAAATCGTAAATGATTTGGAGCTGGGACCCAGCAAAAGCATATAAATGAAGTTGCATGCTCACTACAGTAGCAAACGACTGCTGAACGTTATTCTGTAGAGAATCATAATAGTTGTGGTCGATCGCGTTTGCAGCATTGCATTAACTGCGCAGGTCATGAGGTGAAGTGGGTCTCTCAGCCTCGTCCTGCCTGAAGATCATTGGTAACGAGGAAGGCTGACCCAGCTCTTGAACCTCGCATCTTGACGACAATCCAACCTCACAACCTCACAACCTCACAATTACAGCACAACAGTCATGAGGGTCCTCGGTGTCCTCCTCGCAATATGCGCCCCGGCATTAGCAATCAGCTCTGAATTAATAGACAGCACAACTGTCTACATCCAGCCTCTAACCTCCAAATCCGCACCTCTCTCCCTCGCCGAAATCAAGTTCAACCCCTCCACCCTCTCCTCCGAGATCCTCTCCTACGAATCCCCTCTCTTCTCCGAAGATGAAGATCTCTCCTCCAAGCTTCTTCGAGTTGGTATCTACGATCCCGCTACTGCAACTTGGAAGTCCTCTACGTCGACTACATCTGTCGAGACGTTCGCGAAGGGCTATGCGCCAACGATTGTACTGAATCTGGATGCGCAGGGTGGTGTCATTGGGGTTAGCTGTAAGAGTAGCAGTATCGATGCGGGACAAACGAGGGATTTTGGGCCGAAGGTTAAGGTGATCAAGATGAGGGAGGGGGCGAAGCCGTTTTTGAATAGGCCGGTGGTATTGAATCCTGAGGGGAAGGTGGAGGAGATTCCGACGGAGAAGACGCTGCTGCAGAAGTATTGGTGGGGTGAGTTATTGATCTTGTTCTGCTTGCTTGTTGGCTTGAGGAATGGCTGTACTGACTTGAGATATAGTTATTGCGGGTGGAATCATTGTCATGCTCACGACTGGTGGTGGGGAGTAGACTTGCTGTCGTTGTATTTTAGAAGGGTCATGGATGAACATAGACCTTGTGATTCAATTTTGAAATCAGCAGAGTATGTCTTGACCCTATCTGGTTTTCGTGTTTAGCGCGTACTTGTTCATATTGCACGCATAACCCGTTCTTACCTGTTCCAATTCCTATCCAGTCATTCTCGATGGCCAGTTGTTTCTTTGCCAGTTTGAAGTCTTGCGAGTGTGGAAGAGGTTGCCTTTCCCGCTTGGACACTGCCTCTCAATTACTGCTGACTGGTGCTGATATCCTTGAGAATTCTCTATTGTTTCTGAGAGATAACAAGTACCTATCTGTATATTTTTCTGGCGCTTCTTCTGGCGCGCATGCTCCATATAACACACAACCTCACGACCTTTTTTGCAAAGGTGCAGAGACGGAAGGAAGGACCTTTCACAAGCTGATCAGGTATAATCGGCTCTCCGAATGAGATTACCAGTCATACCTTTATCGCTCTTGATGACCTTTGAGAACGCAGCGTAGCTTAGTGCACTTCGAAGCACATGCGTCCTGATACACTTTCTGCAGCCATTTCCCATTTCCTGTACCGTATTTTCCCCCAAGTTCCCTCCTTTTTGTCTGTACGACTGTGATCTTTACGGCTCTGCTTTCCAATTACAAGCATCTATTACAGCATATCATCAGAACAAGCAGAATGCCATCGACGGTGGTAGTATGTACACGAACGTACCCCTACGACACTGGAGCATTTATTGCCAAAGAACATACATGTATTTGGCGAAAAGTGTTGCTTCCATCGGTAGGTGGCTATGCATGATTATGTTGTTGTACAGCATAAAGCTATTGTGAGATGTTCCACCAAGTCATACTTTGCTCCGAATCTCTCAAATTACAACTCTGTCCTTCATGATGCACCTTCAAGTACATACCTCTAGATCCTACTTCACTACATCCATAAAGCTCATGGCGAAGTGACGGTCCAATCAGTGCCCTGCCCTGAGCAAGCAGTGGTCCGTGCTTTCCAAGGGCGGCTGCAGCCTTCGCGTCCTTGCAAAAGCAAGCGCGATCTCGCGATTTCAGCTTCCTCTCCCCTCTAATCCAAACAACTTCAACTTCAACTCAGCACAATAGTTCCCATCACAACACCATCACAAAATCACCGAAAGTCTAAAATCATCTCAAAATGGCTGACCAATCTGGATCTGCGAACACCTCCATTGCCGACAAGGGAAAGGGCAAGGGCGCTGCTGAGCCTGAGAATGATACCACCATGGAGGTTGATGACAGCTCCAGCGATGAGGATGTGGAAGTTGATGAGGTGAGTTGCTTATCATGGAAAATACAGCGCAGATTGGACTAACACTTCAAGCAGGATGATGTAGTTGGTAAGGCGTCCCTGCAGAGGATTTGAACTTGGTCTAACAAACAGACAGAGGAGCAAGACGATGAGATGGCCGCTATCGATAGAACCAACATCATTGAGTCTGGTCGCCGCACTCGTGGTGTCAAGATCGACTACGCTAAGGCAGCTGAGGAGATGAAGGCTGCTGGTGAGATGGATGAGGATTCTGATGATGATGGAGACTTCGAGGAGCCTCCTCAGGATTCTGACGCTGAGATGAAGGACAAGTAGAGCTCCGTACCGAAGAGATATTGGGTGCTGGATGGTAGACAATTGGATCTCTTCTGGACTGTTGGCATACGACCCTCTGCGACAGAACGCTTGGCCGACAATCTTCGTGGTTTTGTTGCACTTGCATGTTTGCTGGTTCTCTGGGCTCATCCGATCGACGAACGTCCTCCCTCTTCAACTTCGACTGGACTTCCGTTTACTTTTTCCTTCTTATCGCTAGACCGACAAAAAGTTTTCCCACAACATTGATTGCATTACGAGGGCATATGATATGATGATTGAGCTGATTTGGTAAAGCGACGACAACATGGGTCATGCATATGGATGAATGGGTGGGGGGTTAAACCCAAGCATGCTCTTTGTTTGTATCACTTTCCTACATTAATAGAGAAAATGAACACATCGTAGCGCAAATTCAGTGATTTCAATTCGCGGTGAGCCAGTTGATCAACAAACGCGAACCGAGCAACCACTGTTCAGAATTCCAAAGTAGACGTGATAGTTACTTTATTGCGCGAATAAATATATAGTCGCAAGAAAAAGCGGTACAGTAAATGCACAAACCTTGAACAACGATTTCTCCATACCCCTGAAAGCGGAAATAACTGCAATTTCGTGATCCCAATTTCAAGTACCACCAGCTTCGAGCTCGATGACTGGGTGGCTTGAAAGAACACCTTTCGCAACTCCGCCCCATCTTCTGGAATCGTCGCACTGCGATTCCTAGAGCACAACAAACAATGGCTTCAAAGTTAGTACTTTGCGATTCTGTCTCTCATGTCCCGCGAGCTATATGGGCAAGCATTCCTTCGATACTGCTTCTGGTGCGGCTGAGGGGCGCCAAATAGGGGAGGTATTGAACGCCTTCAACATCCATTTGCGCGCCCGCCAGCCGCGTACAGCTACTACAGCTATACGTGCGATTAATTTTATTCACTACTTTGCTTTTCATGTGTTTCTGACAAGTCTTCGCTCCTTACAGTAGATTCGGTCCATCCTCTTTACACCAGCGCGATCCTCGCAGCGCGCTGTTCGAGGGCTACAACGGTGGCGGCGCAAGCAGTAACGGGAATCCAAGGGGCAATGGCAGCGCGAGCCCGAATCGCTATGCTGGTGGTGGATATGGATACTCGGGTGGGAATGGGAGTGCTGGGTCTTTGGGGGTAGAGCAGCCTGGGTATAGGCCGGCGACGCCGAATAAGAGGTTGGTCTCCACGAAAATCTTCTGCTACTGGTACCCGAGAGAATCAGGAATGGATACGGTAGAATAAGGCACAATATTGTTAGACGGGCTAGAGCCGGGAGGCTGTGGACGTAGAGGGTCTAGAGACTGAATGGATAGGCATGCTGACAGGGTGGTATAGAGGTCAATACAGCGATGCCGTCCTCAACGAGTTAGAAAGTCAGAATGATGGACAGGTGGAAGGTATAATGGGCAAAGTACGACAACTGAAAGATGTATGTTTCTCCCGATCCCCCTCTGTCCAGCTCTTAGAACTGAAACTTTCTAGATGACGATAGCAATCGGAGACGAGATCCGCGAATCCTCGGCACTCGCGGAGAAAATGAATGATTCTTTCGATGGGACGAGACTTAAGCTGAAGGGGACTATGAATCGGATGCTTGTTATGGCGGAGAGGACTGGTGTTGGATGGAAGGTGTGGTTGGCATTTTTCGCGGCCGTGGGGTTCTTGTTCTTCTGGGTCTGGATCTAGAGTGATTCACAGCGGTGGTCGAATAGAAGAGAGTTGCCCTGAAGGGATAGGCAATGAGGGAGGGAGGGAAGGAGGGGTGAAGACGGAAGGGTATGTGTATATTCAAATGAGGCCTGACAGAAATGGTGGTCTACTATTTGCATGGAAGTTCGGCGTTTGGGTTCTTCACTGGGCGAGGGAGTGTTTTATAGAAAGAAGCGTTTTGTTTGGATGCTGGGCTGCGCGCTGGCTGTTAATACATTTTCGATTCTTATGCTTGGGTATCTATATCTTTGGTCGTGGATCCGTGAGTCGTAGCAAGCCTGCTACAACCCTTTGTACAATTGTGTCGCTCCATCTCTAATGATTCAGTGCCGCTATGTGTAGGCAACACTTCCTGTGCTAATACTGACCTCCATCAGGAAGAACGTCCTCTCCTGTTGCGAAATCCAGACAGCCGTCGAGGACTGCTTCCCAGCTGACTACTTCCCGACATCAGGTTACTCAAGTCCATACTGTTCTGCGTACCATCGCTTCTGACCATACTAGATGCAGCTGCACGCTGTGGTAGCTGGCTATCATCCTCACTATCCTCCTCACTGCTCGATAATTCTTCCTCAGTGTCAGTATGCTCGTATCCATCGACTGATGCCTCCGGAATATCGTTGTCCAAGTCACCGTCCATATTCATATCCAGATCGTGCTGTTCATCGTGATGCTCATGCATCAAATCTTCTTCCTGCAACAAATTCTCTCCTCCCTCATCCTCGTCACCAACAGAGTCTTCTTCCCCAAACCTCGTCTGCCGTACTTCATCTCCCCGAATCAGAGCTTCCCTATACACATCATCTGGTAATCGTGAAGCAAGGACGTTCCTCGGCACATCGTCCACATCGTTCTCCTCGTCTCCCTCACTTGACTCGGAATCCGAATCTAGTAGTCTCGTCGCATCCGCATCTGCATCCGGAACCTCATCGTCCAAGTCCCTAACCTCCTCCATCTCCCCATCCATGCCTTCACCCTGCAACAGCTCATCTACACCCTCGGCTGCTTCGGCCTCCGCAAGTTCCTGTGCTAGGGCTTCGCGCCGCAGTGCTTCCTGGTGTTCCTCCATTTCGCGCTTCTCTTCACGTTGTTGGTGAAGTGATTTATGGATGCCTGGAGGCTTGATCCAGCCGCTGCCGTAGTTCTGGATGTTGATCTTGCGACGCTCCATGTACTCTTCATCGTGACGGAGGCGGGAGAGGGGTGTTCGGTGTGCGGGTAGATGACGTCGGGAGGTTTGGTGGGTGGTTGTGTGATCGTGAGGATTGGATGGCGAAGGATGATCGGTGAAGGCTGATGGGTTGGGGGTTGTGGATGAGGTGTACCATAATGAATAGGACTATTTTTTGTTAGTTACTATTCTTCATGCTCCTGTAAGAGGAGGTTTGCTAGACAGCGCCAAACTAATTTCCATTTCCGATTTTGCTAGTTCAGAAGGAGTATTCAACGTACATCTTGAGGTGCTAGACTTGGTAGGGAAAACATCTTGAGGAAAGTGATCCCTCCAGAAAATTGATAATTGGACTGTTCATGCGCGTCGTTGTTGACATTGTTGGAAGCTCGAGTGCACGGACTCCGTACGCGCAGGGCTGCGCTAAACCTTATTCAAACCTACCCACTTCTTGTCCTCGCGAGCCTCGCCAGCACATGTGTTCCCGTCTCTTACCCCTCGGCTACGAAGCATTGAACATCCACTTGAGACTCACAATTAATTTCAGTAGTAGTAAAGTTCACGTGAAGCACTCCCTCTTTCAAAATCTGATGGGTAGTTCACAGTAGTAGTTCACAGTATTCGTACCCACTTGAAACTGTCTTTTTGTCTCTGGTTTACTTCCGTGGTACTCGTGGATAATTTCATTCTCCGGGTACTTTTCCAGCCGGATTACATTCTTCTTCCCATGTCACAGAACCGAGGAGAGCCTGTGGAAATTCACTCTGCATAAAGGTTATAAATCCTCCTCCCACTTCTGCAATGCATCCTCTCACTTGATCCGGTCCTCGGGTCCAAGGGTCGATGACAAACCTGGCTGCTGAAGGAAACCTTCCTCTCGTAAGATGGAGGTTATTTTGTGTCAACCAGTAACTCAGCCGCCTTAGCATTGGAGAATCGTGAAAGTATGACAACTCTGTGACTGTCCCCAAAGTTTGACCGCTCTTTAATGCTGTACGGTCTTCTCGCTTCTTGCTTTCTTTTGCCTAAGATTAATTGCATAGTTTGACCAGAGTTGGTCATGACTTTGTCCATCGGCTGATTCCGATTGCGCCCGGGTTGGCCGTCGACCTGTTCCAAGATATTCCGACGTCACGAGCACAAGTGCACAGAAATCCGACGGATTCCAACCTTTCCTTCGATCCACCGCCCCATGCATCTTCTGCGTGCCAGTGCGTGGGGCACATCTACAAGGGTGGAGGACAGGCGTGGCAGGGACCCAACCCCTCCAAGATGCCTGTTCCAATCTGTTTATCCTCGCATGCTGATTGGAGCGAACAAGGCTTCGATGTCTCTCTCATGTGTCATTCTCACTACGTACCACCTGGCTGCGGGGACCCCTGCTGAAGGGCTGTCCAATTGCGTATGCTGATATAAAATCTTCCCTCTGCATCTGCAAAATATTCCGCTTCAGTTTCCGGCATCTCTTTTAGTTTCCTGTAGCTAGACAGCTTAGCTCCAGTCCTTCTGTCCCTCGGCGAGCTTGGTGCTTGGGAGTATCTTCGGACCAGTTACGACGGCCCATCTGCCCGTCTCGATGAGCCCCCGTGTGAAGATTGACCTATCATCCTTCTCGCTATGTAATAAGGTTGACGCTGCTCGTACTGACCAACGGCGATATCGGCTTGCAGCAGAAGAAAGTTTTTTTCGTGGTCTCATCGACAACACTGCAGGATGAGGCTACGCTCCCCACACCCTATTTGCTGAACCAATGTGCATCTTGCATTTGAGTACTCGGCAGCCTGCACAGCACGACATATGCAGTTCGAGCTGCAGCCTGGTCGAGATGCTCGAGCTTTTCTGGCTCGATGTGTGGGGTGCTGCCGTTTATAATCCTGGTTGCTAGCTGCTGGAGAGGCGAACTGCGAGCTTCCAAGTGAGAAAGACAAGTGTTTCCGAGGACGGGTGGGAAGAGAAGAGGATTTCTGACTGTTCTCGGCTATATCTTCACAGATGAGCAGCTCGAACTAATCGGAGAGCTAGAGACAGCAAGGAGAGTGGAATATGTCACCATCTTGTTGATCCCCGCTTGTAAGGGCCGGTACAGGAGCTTTGGAGAGTGGATGTATAGTCTGTTCTACTTATGAGAGACGTGGCGGAGGGAGAAAAGATCACCATGTTCATCACGGTTGCTAGCAGGTTGGTGGTTGATGATCTGAAATGTTTGCACTTTACAGACGGCGGCAGCGTTGTAGTAGCCTCATTAGAAGGCAGTAGTCTTGCATATTTGTGACATCGCTGAAGTATGGTTGCAGCATAAGATGCACTTTGTTTTGATATCCCGGTGTGCCCTGCTTTGCTGGTGATGCCTTCCAGCCAGACTGACTATTGCGCCTCCGAGAGGCAGAGAGAAAAAATCAAGAGCAGACATCTAGCCCAGGTTCCGTAGCAATTGATGACCTTTCCATTGGATGAAGTCTTCCTGAGCCCCCTGGCCCTGGTCGTCAGATCTGATTGAGACGAGACGTCCGTCCGGTGCAGGCCGAACCTTTTCACTTCCACTTTCGTACCATCACTAGCTCAGAACCCCTCATTAAATTCACCTCCACCAACGAAACCACGCCAGCCAGATCCGTGGGAGTAATAAAAGCCGTCCCTCCTCCCAGTCTTTTTCTTCCCTCCCTCCCCGACTTCATTCCAACTGTCCCCAACCCCCTAAAGCGGTGTTGTGTTGTCCAGTCGAGCTGTGATCCCTTTCAATTGTGAGTAGTATTATTTACCTCCCTTAGCATTCCTCCCCTGCACTTATTCCCCTCATTCTACCTACCATCCGGGACCCGCCAATCGCCTCTTATCGTGGACAAAAACCCCAGTGGGCATCGGCATCATCATGCATGCAGCCATTCTGAGCCCTCCAGCAGATAGATAGTGAGGTTTATCTTATCAAGCTGGCAGCGCGGGGGCGCAATTGAGTGCGAGTGCGAGTATAAACTAGGAGGGGAGCAACGTCAAATCAACAGCCGACCAATTGAAGTCCGCCTGGCAGCGAGCGCACATAGTGAAAGCACAAGCCTGACGCAACCGATCGGCAAATTCACCACGCTACTCGAGCTACAACAGCCATCCCTTCCTCATCTGAACCCTCCTCTCCTTGTTCCTCTTCGTCCTCGATTTTCAATTCGAAACGCACACCCAAATTTCAGGTCACAAGCCAAAAAACTGCTTTGCTTCGCTTTGTCCAATTTACTGATTTGCTTTTGCCCTCTCAGCCAAACAATTAGTCGCAAAGCCTCTTGCGCAATACAAACAAAGGCGAAAACATTACGAACTTGACCACTCTCGAAGTCGCCGCTACTTTGCCTGCTATGGCAAAAGTCGACGATTTCAACGACAGACAAACCCAGATCGACGCGGAAAACGAGCCGTACCATCAATATGAATACCAGACAGAGGAGAATGAGTCTTGGGCGGGCGCTCTCCCGGTGAAGCAGTGAGTAGCACTGTTACCGCCCTTTCCGAGACAATAAAACTGATCAAGTAACTAGGGGATTGTATGATCCAGGATTGGAGAAGGATGCTTGCGGTGTCGGATTTGCCTGGTACGAAAAACCAAAGCAGCCGACATGCAGACGCACAACTAACAAGGTTATAGTCACATAAAGGGCAAAGCGAGCCACAAGATTGTCAGCGATGGTATGCCCCTATACCTATACTTCACAGCAATATGCTAATACCTTCCTTCTCCAGCGCGGAATTTGTTGTGTAACATGACCCATCGTGGTGCGGTGGGATCAGATGCGCGAGATGGAGATGGAGCAGGTGTCATGACTTCGATCCCCCACAAGTTCTTCATTAAGAATTTCGAACGCGAAACGGATATCAAGCTTCCTCCTCTGGGGCAATATGCTGTGGGAAATCTTTTCTTCAAGCCGGACGAGGAGACGTTGCATGAATCAAAAAGACAATTGGAAGAGATCTCAGAGTCACTGGGGTTAAGGGTATTAGGATGGCGAGAGCCTCCTAAAGACTCTACTCTTCTCGGTCCTGCTGCTGCTTCTCGTGAGCCAATCATTTTGCAGCCATTTGTTGTGCTAGCATCTGCATATGGTTATGGCAATTCGCCAGAGACCACCGACCCTGATCATTTTGATGAGAAATACTTCGAAAGACAACTTTATGTGCTGCGAAAGCGTGCGACTCATACCATTGGTCTGCACAACTGGTTCTATTTATGCTCTTTGTCCAACAAGAACATTGTTTACAAGGGGCAACTTGCTCCAGTACAGGTTTACCAGTACTATTATGATCTGGTTAATGCCGATTACGAAGCCCATTTCGCACTCGTGCACTCCCGTTTCTCTACAAACACTTTCCCATCCTGGGATCGTGCTCAGCCCCTGAGATGGGCTGCTCACAATGGTATGAAACTATTTGTAAATCCAGCTGCAATTACGTGGACTAACAACTAACTAGGTGAAATTAATACATTGCGAGGGAATAAGAACTGGATGCGAGCTCGCGAGGGTGTTATGCAGTCTGACATCTTTGGTGATGAGCTTGAGTCGCTCTACCCAATTGTTGAAGACGGTGGCTCTGATTCAGCTGCTTTTGATAATGTTCTCGAGTTGCTGACCGTCAATGGCGTCCTCTCCCTTCCTGAAGCTGTTATGCTCATGGTTCCAGAAGCGTGGGAGGACAACTCTGCAATGGATCCTGCCAAGGCTGCTTTCTACGAATGGGCAGCTTGTCAGATGGAGCCTTGGGATGGACCGGCTCTCTTCACGTTCGCAGATGGAAGATACTGCGGTGCAAACCTGGACAGAAACGGTCTTCGTCCTTGCAGATACTATGTGATGGACGATGACAGAATTATCTGTGCCTCAGAAGTCGGTACTATTCACGTGGACCCGGAGCGAGTTATCCTCAAGGGTCGTCTGCAACCTGGAAAAATGTTGCTCGTCGACACTCTAGCAGGACGGATTATCGACGACAGTGAGCTGAAGAGCACTGTTTCCACTCGTCACGATTTCAGAGCTTGGCTTCAAAAGGAACTCTTGAACTTGCCAAAGGTTCACGAGGACCTTGTCAAGAACGGCTCAGTCGACCTTGCTCCAAAGCCAGATGCTTCTCCAATCCAAGAGGACCCTATGTTGAGAGCATTCGGCTATTCTTTCGAGCAAGTCAGCTTGCTCCTTGGTCCCATGGCCTCTGACGAGAAAGAAGCTTTGGGGTCCATGGGTAACGATGCTCCTCTTGCCTGCTTGGCACAAGCCCCTCGCTTGCTGTACGAGTACTTCCGTCAACTTTTCGCCCAAGTCACCAACCCTCCCATCGATCCCATCCGAGAGGCTATTGTCATGTCACTGCAATGCTATGTCGGACCCCAAGGCAATTTGCTCGAGATGGACTCCTCCCAGTGCGGCAGACTACTTCTTCCAACTCCTGTCCTCTCGATCCCCGAGTTCAACGCACTCAAGAACATCAATAAGCTGAACTCCGCATGGACTGTTAAAGTCATCGACTTGACTTTCCCCAAGTCTGAGGGAGTTGAGGGCTATATCAGGCACTTGGATGAAATTTGCGACCAAGCTACCGCAGCAATCAACAACAAGGACCGTATCATCATTCTCTCTGATCGTGCTACATCTGCCGATCGTGTTCCGGTTTCTGCTCTGCTCGCATCTGGAATGGTACACCACCACTTGGTCAACAACAAGTGGAGATCTCTTGCTGCGCTCGTGGTTGAAACTGCTGAGGCCCGTGAAGTCCACCATATGTGTGTCCTTGTCGGATACGGTGCTGACGCTATCAACCCATACCTTGCCATGGAGTGCATCATTAAGCTCAACCGCGAAGGCCTCATCCGAAAGAAGCTCACTGACGATGAACTTATCCGCAACTACAAGTACTCTGCAGATGGTGGTATTCTGAAGGTCATGAGCAAGATGGGTATTTCCACCTTGGCCAGTTACAAGGGTGCTCAGATTTTCGAAGCCCTCGGTGTTGACGATACTGTCGTCGACCGCTGCTTCAAGGGAACAGCGACCCGAATCAAGGGTATTACTTTTGAGCTCATCGCCGAGGATGCTTTCAGATTCCACGAGAAGGGTTTCCCATCCCGATACACCGTCAGCGTTCCAGGTCTCGTCGAGTCCGGCGAGTACCATTGGCGTGATGGTGGAGAGCCTCACATCAACGACCCCACTTCCATCGCTAACATCCAGGATGCCGTCCGTACGAAGAACGACAAGTCCTACGAGGCTTACTCACTTTCTGAGTACGAGCAGATCAAGTCCTGCACTCTTCGTGGTCTGCTTGACTTCAAGTTCGACGAGTGTGCTCCAGTCCCCATTGACCAAGTCGAGCCATGGACGGAGATTGTCCGAAGATTCTGCACGGGTGCCATGTCTTATGGATCCATTTCCATGGAGTCTCACTCTACCCTTGCTGTCGCCATGAACCGTCTCGGTGGAAAGTCTAACACTGGTGAAGGTGGTGAAGACCCAGAGCGGTCCGAGAGAATGCCAAACGGAGATACCATGCGCTCCGCCATCAAGCAAGTTGCTTCCGGCCGTTTCGGTGTCACCTCCAACTACCTCGCCGACTCTGATGAGCTTCAGATCAAGATGGCCCAAGGTGCCAAGCCTGGAGAGGGTGGTGAGCTTCCAGGCCACAAGGTCTCTAAATCCATTGCTCGTACTCGTCACTCCACTCCCGGTGTCGGTCTCATTTCCCCACCTCCGCATCACGACATTTACAGTATTGAGGATCTTAAGCAATTGATCTACGATCTGAAGTGCTCCAACCCCCGTGCTCGGGTCTCCGTCAAGCTTGTCTCTGAGACTGGTGTTGGAATTGTCGCCTCTGGTGTCGCTAAGGCCAAGGCTGATCACATCTTGATCTCTGGTCATGATGGAGGAACTGGTGCTTCTCGCTGGACTGGCATCAAATATGCTGGACTTCCATGGGAGCTTGGTCTTGCCGAGACCCATCAGACTTTGGTGCTGAACGATCTCCGTGGTCGTGTTGTTGTCCAGACCGACGGTCAGCTCCGTACCGGTCGTGATGTCGCCATCGCTTGCTTGCTTGGTGCCGAAGAGTGGGGCTTTGCTACCACACCTCTCATCGCCATGGGTTGCATTATGATGAGAAAGTGCCATTTGAACACATGCCCTGTCGGTATTGCCACTCAAGATCCCGAGCTCCGAAAGAAGTTTATGGGTACACCAGAGCATGTCATCAACTTCTTTTACTACATCGCAAACGAACTGCGAGCCATCATGGCCAAGCTTGGCTTCAGAACCATCAACGAGATGGTTGGTCACGCTGAGAAGTTGAGAGTTCGTGAGGATCTCCGCACACCAAAGACTCAGAACATCGATTTGTCTTTGATTCTCACCCCAGCTCACAAGTTGCGACCTGGCGTTGCGACATTCAATGTCCGCAAGCAGGACCATCGCCTTTACGTCAGACTGGATAACAAGTTGATCTCCGAGGCCGAGTTGACTCTCGACAAAGGACTTCCGTCCCGAATTGAGTGCGACGTTGTGAACACCGATCGTGCGATGGGTACTTCCCTCTCTTACCAGATCTCCAAGCGTTATGGAGAAGATGGGCTGCCAATGGACACTGTTCACGTCAACATCAAGGGATCCGCGGGTCAATCCTTCGGTGCCTTCCTCGCACCTGGTGTGACTTTGGAGTTGGAGGGTGACTCCAACGATTATGTCGGAAAGGGTCTTTCAGGAGGACGTCTCATCATTTACCCACCTCGCGCTGCTGTGTTCAAGGCTGAGGAAAACGTCCTCATCGGCAACGTCTGTTTGTACGGTGCTACCAGCGGAACATGTTTCTTCCGTGGTGTTGCTGCAGAGCGTTTTGCAGTCCGTAACTCCGGTGCTACAGCTGTTGTTGAGGGTGTTGGTGACCACGGATGTGAGTACATGACTGGAGGTCGTGTGCTCATTCTTGGAAGCACTGGTCGCAACTTTGCTGCTGGTATGTCTGGTGGAATTGCTTACATCCTTGATATCCACCAAGACTTCATGTCCAAGCTCAACCCCGAGATGGTCGAAGCTTCAGGCATCGATGACCCTGCCGAAATTGCCTATGTTCGTGGCTTGATTGAGGATCACCACCACTACACCGGCTCTGAGCTTGCTGCCCGTATCCTTCTCGACTTCAACCGAGCACTTCCTCGCTTTGTCAAGGTTCTTCCAGTCGATTACAAGCGTGTCCTTGCCGAAGAAGCTGCCAAGGCAGCTGAGGCCAAGCGTGCGGAGTTCCAGATGCCAAACATTCCTGGTCTCCCAATCCGAGAGCATGAGAAGAACATGAAGGACAAGGCCAAGCACGAGAAGTCTAGCCTTCAAGATATCGAAGAGACCGTAGGTGACGCAGCTGTTGAGAAGAAGAGATCACTCGTTTTGGACAAGACCAAGGGTTTCATGAAGTACCAGCGCCGATCCGAGAAGTATCGTTCAGCCAAGACCAGAACTCGCGATTGGGCTGAGCTGTCCAAGCGTCTCGATGAGGATGAGCTCAAGTACCAAGCTGCTCGTTGCATGGACTGTGGTGTTCCTTTCTGTCAGTCTGATTCTGGATGCCCAATCTCGAACATTATTCCAAAATGGAATGAATTGGTATTTCAAAATCAATGGAGGGATGCTCTCAATCGTCTCCTCATGACCAACAACTTCCCCGAGTTTACTGGACGTGTTTGCCCAGCTCCTTGCGAAGGCGCCTGCGTTCTCGGCATTAATGAAGATCCCGTTGGTATCAAGTCCATCGAGTGTGCGATCATCGATCGTGGATTTGACATGGGATGGATGATTCCTCAGCCACCAAAGGTCCGTACTGGCAAGACTGTTGCTATTGTAGGATCTGGACCCGCTGGTCTTGCCTGCGCCGATCAACTCAACAAGGCCGGTCACTCAGTCACTCTCTACGAGCGTGCCGATCGTCTCGGAGGTCTTCTCATGTACGGTATTCCCAACATGAAGCTTGACAAGAAGATTGTCAAGCGCCGTACAGACTTCATGGCTGCTGAAGGAGTGGTCTTCAAGACTGGAGTTGCCATCGGCGATCAGATCACCCTCAGCGACCTGAAGGCTGAGAACGATGCCGTTGTTATCGCTACTGGTGCTACAGTCGCTCGTGATCTTCCCATCAAGAACCGAAACCTCGAGGGTATCCACTTCGCCATGCAATTTCTCCACAAGAACACCAAGTCTCTCCTCGACTCCGAGCTTCAAGACGGCGAATACATCTCTGCCAAGGGCAAGAACGTTGTGGTCATTGGTGGTGGCGATACTGGAAACGACTGTATCGGTACTTCCGTTCGTCACGGTGCGAAGTCAGTCACCAACTTTGAGTTGCTGCCACAGCCACCCAACGAGCGTGCTCGTGACAACCCATGGCCACAGTGGCCAAGAATCTACCGTGTGGACTATGGCCACACTGAGGTCAAGCAGCACATGGGCCATGATCCTCGTGAGTTCTGTGTCATGTCCGAGGACTTTGTCGATGATGGCGAAGGTAAGGTCAAAGGTATCAACACCATTCGTGTTGAGTGGACCAAGTCTGCCACTGGGGGGTGGGACATGAAGAAGATTGAGGGGTCGCAACAATTCTTCCCTGCCGAACTTGTTCTCTTGTCTATGGGTTTCTTGGGTCCCGAGGATCGTGTTCTTGGTGACGATGTTGAGAAGGATGCTCGCAAGAACGTCAAGACTCCTCCTGGCAAGTACCATACCAACGTGGAGGGAGTCTTTGCTGCTGGTGATTGCCGTCGTGGACAGTCCCTCATTGTTTGGTAAGTCTCATCCTTCACTCGTGTCGAATCATTGCTAATTGATCAATCAGGGGTATCAACGAAGGTCGTCAATCTGCTCGTGAAGTCGATCTCTACCTTGAAGGCTCCACCAACCTTCCAATCACTGGAGGCATCATCAAGCGAACGGCTCAGGAGATCTTTGGCAAGGACCATGCTAAGGAGATTCAAGGCCGCGCTGAGCGCGCGCCTCTCCAGGTCGCTGCTGCGGCATCTTGAAGGTCCACTGAGGAAAATTTCAAGGAAAGGAACGGTAACGACACTTGAGACGGAAGAAAATTGCATAAGGGAAACGGGAAAAGCATTCGGAGAGAAAGGGAGGCTTTTAAGCTTCTTTTGCTACGATACGATACCACATGAGCATGCATGGATACTTGGACGGGGAAAGGCTGCCTTCGTATGTATAAATGATTGAGCGCACGAACAGTTATCGTCTTCTCATCTCATGCTTTTTACGATACCAGCGATCTTTTGGAGAGGAAAACTTTGGCTACGCGAGATGATGGGAGGAGTTTGCTTCTTGGTTTTCTTCAGGCTTGGATTGCATGCATTGCATTTCTTGGTTGCACTGTATATAGGCAATGAATTGGATCGTACATATCTTTTGATATTACAAAATTGTGATGGCTTCGAAAATGTGACATTCAACAGACTAGCCGAATAGAGCAAGTAGTACGTCCATCTATTGAAATGTCTACTTGACAAAGTCTATGGAAGACCTGAATTTCTATGTGCTTGTAATTTCCTGTGTCAGTCAATAATTGAGGATCTAAGTTTTCATTGACGTTTAGGGCCCGGATCCCAGCCCCCAAGTGCTTCATCCATCCCATCGCTTCGAATGTCAATAGTGAGGCACGGAGTGGGGTGAAGAAAAAGAACCGTTCTCACATGCAGCATCCCGCTCTGCATAACCCTGTAACCGTCAGATGCCCAGCGAATGGCAACCTTTCACTTACCCACGTTGCCCGGTTATCTTGGAGCTATTCGTGATCCTTGTTAACAGGCATTTGGACAGAAGCTTGGCTATTTGTGCTCTCCTCTGCCATGTTGGGCAGAGGCGAGGAAAAAGATCAAGCATTTTGGTATTGAACATTTGATCTGCCAATTGAGAGAGCAGCTTCGATTTTTGACATTCAATTGTCATATAAAGTGCTTATTCAATTATCTTTGAGTTTCTGCATCTGCAAGTACCGTGGGGCTAAGAGAACTGTCGGCTTGTACCGCTAAGTCGAATCGAACCAAGCCCAAGCCCGTCACTCGAAGCTCTAGCCAACTTCCTCTCCAACTTCTGCAACCCCTCAAATATCCTGCTTTCTTCGCAGCTTCTCCCGACAAGATGCGTTTCGGCAAGAAGTTGCGGAATTCGGTCTATCCGAAATGGAATGGCCAGTACATGGACTATGCGAAGCTGAAGGGCATGCTGCGGGAGAACGAAGAGGACGACTCGAGATGGACGGAAAACGACGAGAACAAGTTCTGCGACGAGATCTTGAATGTGCAACTCGAGAAAGTCGCTGCCTTCCAGCAGGAGACCTTCAAGAGTCTCGAGCAGCGAGCCAATTCCTGCGCCGACAAGCTGAAAGACCTGGTTCCCGAAGATGGCAAGGCGAAAGGCGACATTACGACAGGCCGGTTCAAGGAGATTGAGACCGAGCTGGACGAGATAATCAATGAAACAAAAGAGCTGAAGAAGTATAGCAACATCAACTACACTGCGTTCTTGAAGATCGTCAAGAAGCATGATCGGAAGAGGGGCAACAATTACAAGATCCGACCGATGATGCTGATGAGCCTGTCGAAAAGGCAATTCAACACGGAATCTGGATACTCGCCGTTGTTGAATAAGCTGTCAATCATGTATTATGCAGTGAGACAGCAGCTGGATGAGTCGGAGGCTACGCCGGCAACTTCGGCCTCAGAGGCCCAATCGCAGATTCAGAATGGGGAGAGGTACACTGCCTACAAGTGTAAGCCCCCCTGCTTATATGGATTTCCTATTGCTGACCACCTATAGTCTGGGTGCACCCTGATAATCTGCTGGAGGTCAAGACCTACATTCTACGACGACTTCCAGTCCTAGTGTACAGTGAACAATCTGCGAAAGATCTCGACAACCAAGGCGACCCGACCCTCAACTCCCTCTACTTCGACAACCCAGAATTCTCGTTGTACAACCAGAAGGTCGATCGCCAGGTCGATGCCTCATCACTCCGGATCCGGTGGTTCGGACAATTCAAGTCAGGCCCTGAGTTTGTCATAGAGAAGAAGATGATCCATGAAAATGGCACAAGCGAGGAGCGGAAATTCGCGATCAAGGAGAAATATATTCAAGCCTTCATAAGGGGTGAGTACAAGATGGAGAAGGCTATTGCCAAGATGGAGCGCCAGGGACAACCAGCAGCCAAGATCCAGGAATTCAAAGACACTGTCGTGGATATTCAGAAGTTCATTATCGAAAAGGAGCTGCAGCCGGTACTCCGAGCGAACTATACCCGCACGGCTTTCCAGAAACCTTTGGATGACAAGGTCAGAATATCGATCGACACCTGTCTAGCTTTCATCAGAGAGGATGCTATTGATTCAGACCGGCCGTGCAGGAACCCGGAGAACTGGCACCGACTCGATATTGACGAGGGCGCCATGACTTACCCCTTCACAAATGTCAACAAGGGCGAAATCTCCAGGTTCCCATATTCGATACTCGAGATAAAGGTCAAGGAGGAGGTCGCTAAGAAGCATCCCCAGTGGGTCGAGGACTTGATGGCATCCCATCTCGTACATAAGGCACCACGATTCTCGAAGTTCGTCCATGGCGTTGCATCGTTGTTCGAAGACAACGTCAATAACCTTCCATTCTGGCTCAGTGAACTCGAGACCGACATTCGCAGGGACCCGCAGGCGGCATTTGAAGAAGAGGAAGTAAGAAAGGCCAAGAGACGGGAGAACGAGCAGGTCGTTGGTAGTTTGCTGGGGGCCACACCGAAAGCCTCTTCAAGCTTCAAAGCTGCCGTTAGTTCACCACTCGGTAAATCCTACATGGCAGAGCGGATGGCAGCTGAGGAAAGAGCTAGCAAGAGGTCGGATTTCAGCAGTGGGAGCAAGTCTCACAATGGAGATGGCATTGGCGAGGAGGGCGAAGATGAAGAGGGAGAGTCAAGTAATGCTGGCGCATATGGCACCATGTCCTCGATCTTCCCATCTTTCTCTCTTTCTCGATATGCTCAATCACGACGGGAGCGAAATGTCATCCTCCCACCTGGCGTCACGAAACCGAAACAGCTCATCAAGGATTCTGGACCACTACAAGTCGAGCCTAAGGTCTGGCTCGCTAACGAGAGAACTTTCCTCAAATGGCAGCATATCTGTGTACTTCTTGGAGTCCTAGCTGTCTCCTTGTATAACACGGCTGGACAGAACAAGATTGCCGAGATCTTTGGATTCATTTACCTGGCCATCGCAATCTTCGCGGGTATCTGGGGTACTGCTATGCACAGAGTCAGACGGAATATGATCGTGGAGCGAAGTGGCAAGGACTTCGATAACATGATTGGACCTATGGTTGTCAGCTTCGCGCTGATGATGTCCCTCATTTTGAACTTCTACTTTCAGGTAAGAGTATATCTTATAATCTATTATTGTCCATACTAACAAAGACTAGTATCATGCTGCGATGGAGAGATTGAATGACCCTGTACATGGGAATGTCACTTTCATAAGTACCGAGCCGCTCAAAACGGAAGTGAAGATTGAGTTGTTATAACCTGTTAGACTGTACAGACATTGGGATCTTGGGATGCTGAAATGGAAGAGGGTTACATAGTATTTGCGACCAGAGAGATGATTGGTACATATGGAGCATAACGAAGTTACGTAGCAAATGGGCAATCTTGCTACCAAATCTGACTTTACTCAAACCCAACCAAACCATGATGAGATGGAGATTCCCCATACAGAGTGCTTGGAACAAAATGATACCCCTGTGCGGATCTCTTGGCTTGCGCACGTTCTCACAAGGCTGATCCGAGACCGATGTGGTGGCATGTGCCACTGGTGGTGGGATGAATCAATCAACAAGCGCAGGTGTAATGTGAAGTACTGTAAACGAATCCGAAACTCTGTCACTCTTTTGGCAAATTACTACAAACTTCACTGTACTCACGTACTTGTCAGAGTATGAAGACCCACAGCCAAGCATCATCTCCAGGCTGCAGAAGGCACTGAGACAACAAATATCTTGCTCAGCCTCGCATTAGACGCGGCAACACAATCAGCAAGGAACTCTCAACTCGACGCAAACACATAACGCACCAAAACTTGAACGTCCAGACATGACCTATGACTTACAGAATACACCATGAGCGAAGCCAAACGAAAAATCCTCGGCCTTTTTAGAAGTCGCAGTACTTCAGGCGTGCCAACAGATTCAAGAAATGTACCCCTCACTCTTCCCCCACGTCATCGAGACTTGAAGGATTCTTCTAATACTTTACACGACAGGACAAAGAGAAGGACAGGGACAGAGAAAGGGACAGGGACCGAGATAGAGATAGAGACAAGGACCGAAAAGAACGCCGCCACCGCCACGAGCGCGATCCCAATCGGCATACACATTCCCACCATCATCACGACCACGATCACGAACGCTCCCACAGCTCTCAAAGTCGTCGCACGAAGTCAGAACATGGCAGCAGCCATCGGCGGGCATCTGGGCCACAAGCCTCAACCTCTACCTCTCTCCGCGCGAGTCCGATACCTGCTCCTCAACCATTGACTGAATGGCCACCTCCAGGATACACGCGTCACGATGCGCTCTCACAAGGAAAGGCTATGGAACTTATTGCTTCCGGTGTACCTGTCTTCAAAGGCGTGAGACAATCGATCCCACATGCTGCGGAGGAATACTATAATCTCTACGCGACGTGCGAAGGCAATGGCGGAGCGGGTAGTGATGTTGGGCAGGTGTATACAGATGCTTTCGCCGCAAATTCGCTGAGACTTCAGGGCTTGGAAAAGGCTACACATCCTTGGGAGACGCTGGAACAACCGAGCATGGCTTTTTATAACGGTGTCAGACCGGGAACGATTACCTTAAACCACTGGGTTAGTCTTTCGGGGAAGATGAATCCGCCTATTGAGTTGAGAGATCCGGGCGTTGTGCCTAGAGAAGTCGAATTACCAACTGTTCTTGAACGGCTTATCTATCTGGAAGGTGGTTTCGAGGAGGAGTACGAGGATCTCATGTATAAGAACCTATACCGGAACCTTCTCCGCGATCCGGACCGAATACTAGCACCGCATAAGGCGATGGAGAAACAGATCTCAGACCTGATAGTCGTGTTATCCAGGAGAGAGTGGATCGATTTCAGTAGGCCGGAAAACCAAGTCGTAGCGAAGTTTTTCGCCAATGCGACCTACACGGAACAAGGACGGTACAAGCTGTTCTTTCACCAATTGCTTCTAAGCATGGAGCTGTATCTACGCATCCATTCAAAGCAGCATGCGGAATTTGCGAAGGAGAAGCTATTGAATCAATTACCGCCATGTATCAGGTGGGATTTGGCGCTTGTGAGGAGGTGGAGGGACTGCATGAGTATCCAGAAGTTCTCGACGGGGGAGAATCCACAGCAGAGTGAGTCGCGCATCTTTCACAAGTACTGATCCTTTTTAAGGAAATTGGCTGATGTTCATCGCCGACAGTTCGTTTTCAACTCCGCATGAAGAAAGTTCAGGTCAAAGCTCTTCGCAAATTCGCAAGAGCTATGAAATGGCCGAATCTCGCTAAAGTGGATGAGGTGCTCAAAGAACGAGATGTTGATGATGTAGCGCTTGAGGATAGATCCTCGGATGCTATGTCTTACTTTACAGGGATGATTTTACCTGGATGCACTATGCCGTGTAAGTGCGGCCCTTCATCTCCTGTTTTGAGCATCTCAGAAGTTTCTAGCAACTGTCTCGATGTTACAATCTCTAATCCGTTACTCAGGGCTCATTATAAACTCTCTGATCGACTGTGATAGTGATGCGGGTGGTAACGCTCTAGCGGCACTTACACATATGCATCCACAAAGTGGCTTTCAATACCGGAGCCACACATACTGGTCAGCAACATCTATAGTCGGGAAAGTACTAGCTCCAACTTGTCGGGAAATAGGAGGTTGGATCGGGCCAGCAAGGCCAGCACCGGATCTGTCTCGAATACAAATAGCCAGGATTCGACAGCGAAGACCCAAACAACACGTCACTGTTAGCGACATTGAGAGCATGAGAGAGAGGTCTGACTGTCTCGGACCTCCATCCGAGAGATATCCTGTTTCCGAGTACCAATTGCTCCTCCCTGACCACGACCCCTACTCGATCGTAAACACAATCCGGATTGAGAAACTCGCTCTGAAACCGATAAATACAACACCAACCCCCACATCACCACAACACTCGCCATCTTCCTCCAGGGATACATCAAGAGAGCCAAGTAAGGACTCAGGAAAACCACTAACCTACGACGCAGCAGTTCAATTCGCCATCGACGGAAAATCCTGGCCTCTCCGCCTCTCCTACGACGTCTCCTTCATCTCCGCATACCCATGTTCTCGTGGCCCACATCCTCTCTTTTTCGATTACGTCTACCAAGCCATGAAAATCGATGAGCTGCTTGCAGTCCGAGACTGGGGCGGTCTCAACATGAATATCAACCCAGGTAGTAACGGCAGTAGTCCTTCGCGTGCGGGAGGAGAATCAGGAGGGGAGAAGAAGCCAGACGTTGAGGAGGACGAAGAGAAGGTACTTTTGGTCGAGGCATTTGGTGTTAAGGATAATGAGGTCCTGGCGAGGGCGTGGTGCAGTCATTGGGGATTGAGTGCTGTTGTTGCGGATGTGGAGAGGACATGGTGAGTACTTCTGGCGCTTATCCTTGAAACTCGCGAGTCAATGCTAACAAATTGCAAAGCATGGCATGTGCTATCCGTGAAGCATACGCAGCTTGCCTCAACGTCGTCATTCTTGTTGATGGAGAGGTCTATGAAAGCGACTCTTGATTGTCTGTTGTTGAAAGCCCTGACGCGAATCCTCGGCTGTCTTCGCTTAGGGAAATGGGGCTGATGGAGGGAAATGGTGAAGGAACGTGTGGCGATGATGCTTATGAGACATGAAGATGATGATTGATGGTTAAAAATGGCATTCGGTCCTTGGTGAGTGGGATATGGAGTTCAAGCCAGGTAGCATGGCGTGGGACGGCTAGGATGGCTAGGATGGGGCCAATATACCAGGCGTTCTGCTTGATGCTCAGCGATTGTTCTGAATGTATGAATTGATGGAACAAACTCGTGCACTCGGTAGCATTGAGAGAAGTGATTGGTGATTTTCAAGGATCGAAATGAGTCAGTACGAAGCAGATTCAACATGGTCATATCGGACGGCGATGGACTGTCTGTGAAATCCACTGGAAAGGATTCCGTTACTTGTTTCATACAGATCACCATTCTGCTCACTTCCGATGAAAGCCTAGAACTCGTTATCCTCTCCAATTGCCGAGATAACATTCAACCTTGTGAACTAACAGCAACTGTGTACTGTTTATCATCAACAACCATTTGTGACTCACTCACCGTGTCTGTCTTTCCGATTACCACACGGTATCTAGCAATTCTGTCATGGAGATAGAGCACGTCGACCTTCTCAAGCATTTCAATACCGGGCATTAACTTATCGCCGAAATGTCCCAGTCGCTGTAGCGAATCAACTTCCAAGCCACATTAGAAATTCAAATAAGTCGCCCCATATATCCCGGCTTGGCCTGTAAAAAGTGCCGCTGTCGCTCTAGAACAGCTGTGAAATGGTTCCCGAGGTGAATTGTGGGAGCGTTGATTGGTTCGCCGGCAGATGTACCGGGGTGGACTGGATGGTAAACATCATAGGGGTTCTAAATGACGTTGGGTGCTTTGTGGCCGATAAATTGCCAGAGCCCGGGGAGGAAGGAGGGGAGGGCGATAAACTAAGTATATCTAGATAAGAGTGCCGTCCGTCCTCCTACTAATTGAGTTCTTCAAGAATATTAATACTCTTTTAACTTGAAATTAACCCCAAATACGCATATATTCCAATTGACAAAATGACGAAAGTTCTTCTCACAGGTAAGTTTATGGTTTCCTGAAAATTACCCCTCCATCACCCCACTGTCGCCATCCGAACTTCAAACCATAAAATGCAGAATACTGATCAGACAAACAGGTGGCAGCGGATTCATCGCCGCTCATGTCCTCGATATTTTGCTCAAACATGGGCACACAGTAATCACCACTGTGCGGTCTCAAGCCAAAGCAGACAAGATCAAGTCTGCGCATCCAGATGCTGGAGATAAGCTTTCCTTCAAGATCGTAGAAGACATTGCTGTGGAAGGAGCTTTTGACGAGGCTGTCAAGATTGATGGCTTGGAAGCTGTCATTCGTAAGTACTAATTCAACCCAGGACTCTAAATCTAAGGGGGTTTGAAACGTTCGGAGGACATTGACTGTCCAAATTCGATCCAGCACTTACTGACCCCTTCCCTTCCAGACACCGCCTCCCCCTTCCACTTCAACGTAACCGACACCAAGAAAGACCTCCTCGACCCCGCCATAAACGGCACAAAGGGCGTCCTCTCCGCCATCAAAAAGAACGCCCCAAGCGTAACCCGCGTGGTGATAACCTCCTCCTTCGCCAGCATCGTCGACGCCAACAAAGGCAACGCACCGGGCTACGTCTACAGCGAAAAAGACTGGAACCCCGTGACGGAAGAACAAGCCGTCAAGGACCCCAGCACCGGATACCGCGCATCCAAGACCTTTGCTGAGAAAGCGGCGTGGGACTTCGTCGAGAAGGAGGAGCCTAATTTCACTGTTGCGACCATCTGTCCGCCGCTGGTTCTGGGCCCGATTGTGCATTACCTGAATGATCTTTCGGCGCTCAATACTTCGAATCAGCGTGTGAGAAACCTCATTACAGGGCAGAATAAAGACTCGATTCCAGACACGGGCGTCTATCTCTGGACGGATGTCCGCGACCTCGCTCTGGGACACGTTAAAGCTATGGAGTTGCCTGAAGCAGGTGGCAAGCGCTTTTTCTTCACTGCGGGATACTTCTCTAATAAGGAGATTGCGGATATCATTCGCAAGAACTTCAAGGAGTATAAGAATGAGTTGCCGGCTGAGGGTGTGAAGGGTGGGGATTATCCTGAGGGGGGGGTGTATAGCTTTGATAATAAGAGGTCGAAGGAGGTCTTGGGTATTGAGTTCAGAGGATTGGAGGAGAGTATTACGGATTTGGTGAAGAGCTTGAAGGATGTTGGTGCGTGAAGGAGGAAGAGGTTTAAGGGTGTATGAGTGTGGGTAGTGGTTGAGGTGATTGTGGATGCAGGCGTCAGCACCTTATTCTGACGTGGATATAGACAGACTACTGTACTCCCTAGACATGTAGACAAAACGTAAGGTTTATTTTTTTGAGGGACACATAGAATCAGTTGGCATGAGAGCATTGTGTATATGAGTTCATGCGTCGTCAATTGACAGCACATGAAGTAAGCGACTACCTTCGACTTTTGTGTTAGAGATGTGAGCATGATTTTGAGTAGACTCCCAATCAATCCATCACAGACCAGGAACAACACAAACGAAAAATAATCGATAGAAAGTCCCTCAATTATTTTTTATACCCATCCTAATGCAACCGATTCTACCATACAAATGCTCCTCCTCCATATTCTAGAGACAGCGAAAGAGACAGACAACATAAGAGAAAGGATAGAAGCAAAAATTGTGTGCTCAGCAATGAACAGACTGATTGGTATCTACAACAAAACATTAGAGCGCTCAGCAGAATCTCCCAAACGCCAGCGCTCAAATGAGAGGATATATGAATGGTGGTCGCCCATATATAATTGGTCCGTCCATTACTGTTGGAATGCGTTTCCAGTTCGGCGTCTGCCTATGGTCTTGAAGCTTCCCCCGGCTTCCATGATGTCGAATCGACTCATTCCCATGGCTTCGAGGTCGGTCATGCCGGAGAAGTAAAAGCCGACGATGACGACTAGGTAGCTGAGAAGGAGGATGGAACCCTTGAAGTAGTTGCTCTTTCCTTCGCCATACATATAGCTGAGCAGGAAGACGCAGAGAATGACTGTGACCATGTCCCACTGTGGAAAGATGAGACTGAAGGTGTATTCAGGACCGATCAAGGTACTGGCATTGATGGCGCTGAAAAGGACCAAGGCAGGAATCTGAAGCAAGCACACCTGGAGGGCGTATGCTGATCCGATCTCCATAGACAAGGCAATGTTACCATTCATGGCAAATGATATGGCGTTCTACTCAATGTTAGAAATGTAGTCACGCGAACAAAGTTTGAGCTTACCAAGAATTCCGTGGTATTCGGTACAAGAGCGAACAAAGTTATTCCCAAGAATTTCTCGTCAATTGCGACGTTGACGAGAACAACATCAACCGTGTTGACTAGAATCTCGGCAATGAGCGCGTACAGCACAGTAGCTCCACAGAGGATGATGGAACTTTTGACTCTGCTCCAGTTCGGTGCATCGTGCCCACCACCAGCGTGTGGCTCCAGAGGAATAGGATGTTCAATGTCTTGAACAACGCCAGTCCTCAGCGCTGGAGGTCTGTTTAGAGATGCCGAGGTTGGCATGTTAGCTAGGGTAGAAGTTCGCCGAGGTGCCTTTGTAGCGTTTTTAGCTGCAATCGTAGCTGCTGTTGCTGCCATTTCAGCAACCTCGCGAACCAGATTAGAATTCTGTGCCTCTGAGAATCCGGGGATGTGAACGTCGGATCTGGCACTCTCTGCACCGCTGCTCTTGGGCGGTGGAATATGGGGTGTCTGTGCCGAACCATTGGCTCCTGATACTGCCGGATCGTTGATCGAATTGTTTCGACTTCCATCACGTGGACCAAGGCCGACCTGTTTCAAAGACTGTCCAAGGATACGCTTATACAGCTGAGAGTCGCGAATTTCTGCTCCATGAGCTTCAGCTGAGCTGCTATTCTGGGTACTGCCATGTCTCTGAAGTCGTCCATGAGGAGCACCGCCGAGTGGCTGCTGCTGGCCAGCCATATGTTGGCCTTCTTGGAGTTTCTTCTCGTCAATTTCGTTGTTCCAGATGACTGCTGCATGTGTCCGTAAAGTGAACCATAAGCCAATAATGTACGAAAGGAACAACAGAACAGCTGCAAACCAGCAGTAAGGTCGAACAGCTTCAAGATAGAATCGATCATCAAGTGCTGGAACTTGAGAGAAATAGCACCGACGACAGTCCCGGCTTGGCGAATTATCATTGTTGTCCACACAACTCAGACAGTTGAGCTCGTGCTAGAAAATGTTTAGTAATTGCAAGATGGAGTGTTTTGAGAAACCCACAGTTCCATAGATCTGGTAGAACAGTGTCGGGCCAAACGCAGCAATGACTGCGAATAATAGCATTGTCGAGGTAACACCAGCTGATTTGGCGTTGAATCGCTGAGTCTTCCGCTTGATCGCTCCGAAGCACATAGAAAGTCCAGGGAGAAATAGAATACCAGCGAAGATACTTCCAATGATACTTCCTTCAACAAGCTGACCCTTTCCTTGCTTCAAGGCTACACAGTAGAGGAACACCTCTACGATTGTGGAGAAAAAAGCATTGATGGCGGCACCAAGACCCATAGAGGATTGAGCAGAAATAGACGCAACTGCTTGACCGATAAAATATGCCAGTGGGATGATGGAAGCCAGTGCTGCCGTGAAGAGGAACGGTGGTCCAGTAATCGTCAAGTGATCCCAGTGGAGAGTTTCCACAAGGACCCAGTAGTCAAAAATGACGAAGAGCACCACACCCATGAGATTGATCAAGAAGATATTAGTTCCGTCTACAGTGTATTTCCAGTACTTTGTACCCACAGCACGGTAGGTGCAGAGCAGGATGGACGAGTTCGGGATGGCACCACGGGAGTAGTCAGAGTCGGACTGGAATGAGAGTGCCAAAGGATGCCGACGCAGGTGAGAGAACAGTAGCATCGTAACTTTACCCATGGGGATCCAGAAGACGAGGAACCAACATATGCCAGAGACCAAGAACAACATCGGGCTAATGAGGCCGTAGAAGAATAGAAAGAAGATGACACGGCCCGTGTTCCACTCGCCTCTGCCAAAAAGTCTGCGCTTCAATGGGCGTTCTGAGCTTTCTCTTGCAGATCGTCTTCTCGACCGACCTAGAAGACTATCATTCTCGCTCGCAAGAGAATCAATGCTCCGTCGTGAGCGACCAACTATCGAACGTGTGCCTTGTGGGCCGAAGAACAGTCGGCCATCTTCGATATCACCACTTTGCCACTGTTCATACTCTGTGATGCTGCGTCCTTCACCCTCGTCTTCTTCGGCATAAGCTTCGTCTTGTTCGAGACGGACGAACTTGCCAAATGGATAGAAAAGATAGCCAGAAACACCCCACAGAACGCGGCCGTACTCAATTGCACTGGGTGCAGCACCGAAGATAAAACAGACAACGGCTCCCACAAAAGCTATGAGAGCAAGCCACCAACCGAACCACACGGTCCAGAGGATGTTGAAGAACAGAAGCCATTTACTGACTCTGCCGCCCGGTGAAGAGTGGATGTCGCCTTCCGCAGTTTTCTGTACTGATCTGTTCTTTTTGTAAAGCGCGGGCTTCCAAATACGTATACCGAAAGGATGAGTTTCATTTATAGCTTCCTGGCGATCTTTCAGCGTGAAGCTTTCCGCATCGCTCAAGTCGTCGTCCTCGTCTTCATCTGGAGTAATTTCGTCCGCATCTCGGACTGTCCCATCCCCACCGAAATCGCTTGTATTTTCCTCTATTGTTGCATCCCCAGCTGCACTTACTGCCTCTGCTTCTGCCTCTGCTTCTGCCTCTTGCTCTCCACCACGAGAAGAGTCAACCCTTGGTAGAGGAGGTTGAGCATTTGGCCGCCGCCGCACGGTCGATGGCTGGTGTCTGATAGACCCGAAGCCAGTGGCGCTGTGACGACTTGTAGCTAAGTCATCCTCTATCTCCGTCACATCATCATCCACCGAGAACTCTTGTCCACGATGTGGTGCTTGTACATTAGAGGAAGCTCGACGGGGCATTCCAGGTTTCTTTGGTCGTTGTCCTCCTCGTCCTCGTTCTGGACCTAGCATAGGCGATCGGATCGGTTGGATGGAGCGAGATGATTCCAAGCTTTGTGGTTGGGGTCGCTCGCCGGTCTGTGAAGAGTCGCTCGTTCGATGTTCTGATGTATGAGAAGTTGTCGGCTGGAGAATGGACCCTTGAGATAAGTTAGCCTTAAGACTGTATAAAATTATGAAAATAAAGCTCCATTGTGCCTTCCGGTATTGAATGTATGTCTACTGCGTACCATATGACTGTGGCTCGGGTCGCCGTCTGATTGTATCTGTAGACTGAAAGCTTTCAGAAAGCCCCTCCCTCTCTTGAGGTGCCTGCTCCGATGCAGACTCTACTCTGGAGAGAGGATGGCGAATATCGGTCGGGGAAGTAGGAGTCGACATGTCGAAAGGATTCTGGATATCCCTCAAAGCACCTGGAGTGTTGTTGTCTCTGCCAGACATATTGAAGTCGTCTGAAGACAAATCCGGGGTCTCTTATTATGGCATCAATAGAGGGGATCGGGAACTGCAACCAGTAAGCCCGATATGCTAGTGCTGAAGTCCGTTGTTGATCTATCGCGTTGATCGCAAAGTGGGAGAAAGCTCGGAATGCATTCGACTTGACAAAGACGCGCAGAGGGCAGGCGCAAGGCGGATAGATGTTTCTCAGTCGTGCAGAGAATGAGTGAGGATTAGGATTGAGTACTCGATAGATGATCACAGAACTCGGGTTTCGACTTGTCTTAGATACACCACCATCAAATCCACACGAGCAGATGATGAGATATCCCACGAGATGTTTGCGGAGGATACTGCATGTGTTGCTGCATGGTGCATGCCGGCTGACCATGGAGCTGCCGTACGAACCGCGCTTTCCACGCCTGGCGGCCCAAGCTTGTTTTCTTTGCCCGCGGGAGCTGTCGGATGGGGAATAAAGTGGATACCAGGTGGACCCCTGTTCTTGGCCAATTACACACAGTAAACGTGACTCTGGGTAATTGCTGCCTTGATTTTAACCTTATGGCCTCAGCCTTCTCGCGACGCGGTCCATGGTGCCTGGCTGGCTCAGCTGGAGCTCTAGAGTGAAGTCGGTTCAGAGGCAAGAACATCAACAATCATAACAGAGCCTCAACTTCAACCCGCAACACCGGCTCTCCATATCCATCTCCATACCACTGACCTCTTCAATATCAGAGCATCATATCTGCCACTATGGCGCTCGACACCTACTTCCACAACAAGATCGAGGGGATGAAGCTGGAGATCATCCAGGGTCAAGCAGTACTACGGAGATTGGAAGCTCAGAGAAATGACTACAACTCTAGAGGTAAGCTCTAATGCACTGGGCGCAGTGCTTCACAAGCTGATGGTCAATAGTGCGACTTCTGCGGGAAGAGCTTGGATTATTACAGCAGCCTGGATCGTATGTCGGCGAGGTTGTGAAGGTTATGGGAACGAAGAAGGTCTTGGTCAAGGTGCACCCAGAAGGCAAATATGGTATGTTTCTGAAGCAAGGCAGGGGTTCTGAGAGTATCTCATGCTGACAATCAATCAGTCGTCGATATTTCCGATAACGTCGACATCTCCAAGCTCACCGTTGGAAAGCGGGTTACTCTTCTCTCCGATTCCTACAAACTCGAAAAGATGCTTCCATCATCCGTTGACCCTCTCGTATCCCTCATGATGGTAGAGAAAGTCCCCGACAGTACATATGACATGATTGGAGGTCTGGATCAGCAGATCAAGGAAATCAAGGAGGTCATCGAGTTGGGTCTGAAGCATCCCGAACTGTTCGAATCTCTCGGCATAGCACAACCTAAAGGTGTCCTTCTGTACGGTCCGCCAGGAACTGGAAAGACTCTGTTAGCAAGAGCTGTGGCACATCATACCGACTGCAAGTTTATCCGAGTATCAGGTTCAGAGTTGGTGCAGAAATACATTGGAGAGGGTTCAAGAATGGTCCGAGAGTTGTTTGTTATGGCCAGAGAACACGCTCCATCTATCATCTTCATGGATGAAATCGATTCTATCGGATCATCTCGTGTAGAAGGTTCATCTGGTGGCGACTCCGAGGTACAGCGTACGATGTTGGAACTGCTGAATCAACTGGATGGTTTCGAGCCCACGAAGAACATCAAGGTCATCATGGCTACGAATCGACTGGATATCCTGGATCCTGCACTTCTCCGACCAGGACGTATTGACCGAAAGATTGAGTTTCCACCGCCAACCGTCGAGGCTAGAGCAGACATTCTCCGAATCCACAGCCGAAGCATGAACTTGACCCGGGGTATCAACCTAACCAAGATTGCCGAGAAGATGAATGGATGCTCAGGGGCCGAATTGAAGGGTGTATGCACGGAGGCAGGCATGTATGCTTTGAGAGAGAGACGTGTGCATGTCACGCAAGAAGATTTCGATCTTGCGACGGCAAAGGTCTTGAATAAGCACGACGACAAGGAAGTGAGCTTAGGAAAATTATGGAAGTAGAGGACGGGATTGAGGTTGAGATAATTCGAATTGTACAACATTGCAAGCAAAATACAGTGAACCCCCCGTGTTTGATTGTCTCGCGAGATTTTGTGACATTTGCTGCTCTTACTGCTGAGGATCATTAGATCCAATCGCTAGACATGATGAGCCGAGTTGATTGGCTGTGAGAATTCAAGAAACGCATAAGCCATACCTATGGTCCCCTCCCCGATGGTTTAATTGTCTAGCGCCTTTTGAGGACATTGCTGTTCTTGTGTTTCGAGCGTTGTCCTCCCATATCAAGCATCCAATCAACACTCCGGATCTCTGAAAACGTGGCTTTCGATTGGTTTGATTTCCTATAAATACATAAGACATATAAAGCAGCAAATGTCATAAAAGTATGCTAGACATTCATACCGGGGGATACACTGTATCAGTCCTGCGGAATGATTGTTGACCTCGAGACGAGGCTTGGCGCCCATCTTGCACTGTTTTTGATGCACGGCAAGTTTGCCGACAGCATCCGACAAAGCATCCTTCGTGACCATCGAACAGAAACAACATATGGAAACATCTCTAATCAAAAACGCCTTTGCAAAGTCCTTGACCGACTTTAGTACTTTGAAAATTGTAGGATCTGCATCGTGACCTTCCCGAAGTACTAGGCTCTGCTTATTCACTGATGCGCCCCAGTTTTGGTGGTGGACAGATTGGAGCTTGGAGAAGGTGGGGGGCAAAAGAAAGGGTCCACCGGTGACGTGCAAGTTCGAGGATCGGAGCTCCTAACAAAAACACTGTTGAGCTCGAGAAAACCTTCAACATCCTTCAACTCAACGAGCTGAATATACTACTTTGCAGGTCAAAACAACCTTCAAAACAAACAGGCAACTCTGACACGAATTCTGTGTCCATCTCATCATTCTCAGGATCTTCTCATTGGACCGCATTGAGGTCCGTCAACCCCTCCTTCTCCTCATCCCGTCTCCTCTCTACCCCGCGCTCATCCCATGTCCTGCTCAACAAATTGGAGGCATGGCACAGCACGAATTTGGCAGGCAACCAAACCAATTGAGGATCAGGATAGGTCTGGCTGACACGGAACAGAATAGCCAATATCGATAGTCAGCTTCCGACGTAATCCAAGATGGCTCAAATCCCATTCCGTCAAAACTTCAGGAAGCCCTCGAGGCAGGCCTCGATGGAGTAAGCACATCTTTTAATTCTGCTACACGCAATTATGCTAAACAAAATCAGTCCTCACAACGATTTGAACCCTCACATCGACCACTACATCGGTATTGATGTAGGTACTGGCAGTGCCAGAGCTTGTATCATCGATGCTTCTGGTGACATCAAAGCTTGTATGTAGCTATATTCCCAAGTACCAAAGCTCTTTCAAGCTAACTTCCTTGAAGTGGCAACAGAGAATATTGGGCTTTGGCAGCCAGAGACCGGATACTACGAGCAATCTACAACAGATATTTGGAGATGCATCTGTACCTGTGTGCAGCGGGCTCTTAGCCAGCACAACATCGACCCCACAACGATCCGCGGAATCGGCTTCGATGCCACCTGCTCTCTCGCAGTCTTTTCCCATGATACCGACGAGCCTATGCCAGTCACTGGTCCTAACTTCGCTAATGATGGTAACGACCGCAACGTCATTCTCTGGCTGGACCACAGACCCGTCGAGGAGGCAGCCAAAATTAATGCTACTGGACACAACCTCCTCCGCTACGTAGGAGGTAAGATGAGCATTGAGATGGAGATCCCAAAAGTGCTTTGGCTTAAGAACCATATGCCACCCGAGATGTTCGATCGTTGCAAGTTCTACGATTTGGCAGATGCGTTGACGCATTTGGCCACCGGTAATGAGATTAGAAGCTTTTGCAGCACGGTCTGCAAGCAAGGATACGTCCCCGTTGGTGTTGACGGCAGCGTCAAAGGATGGCAAGAGGACTTTTACGAGACTATTGGACTTGGCGATCTGGCAAAGGACAACTTCAAGCGCATGGGTGGAGTTGATGGGGTGGTGAGCCTTTTCATATTCCGTGTTTCCACTCTTGGCCAATATACTGACTGATTTCGGCAGAACGGAAAATACATGAGTGCGGGAGAACTCGTTGGAACGCTTAGCGAGAAGGCCGGACATGAGCTTGGTCTCCCAGCTGGAATCGCAGTCGGTAGCGGTGTCATTGATGCATATGCTGGTTGGGTGGGCACAGTCGGAGCCAAAGTCAGCCTTGGTGCTGATCAACTCGACACTGATGTCCCTAAGAACGATATCTCACAAGCATTCAGCCGTCTTGCGGCTGTCGCTGGTACATCGACCTGCCATCTCGCCATGTCTAAGGATCCCGTGTTCGTCGAAGGTGTGTGGGGACCATATCGAGATGTTCTTCTTCCCGGTTTTTGGATGGCCGAAGGAGGTCAATCTGCTACTGGAGAGCTTCTCCGACACGTCCTCGAAACCCATCCCGCGTACAACGAGACCATGTCCATGGCCGAGTCCTTCAACACCAGCATCTACGACTACCTAAACTCCCACCTGGAAGAAATGCAAGAGAAGATCTCCGCGCCATCCGTCTCCTACCTCGGCCGCCACTTCTTCTTTTACGGCGATCTATGGGGTAACCGCTCTCCCATCGCAGACCCCAACATGACCGGCTCCGTCATCGGATTAACCAACGACCGCAGTATGGACGGCCTCGCCCTCTACTACTACGCCACCATGGAATTCATCGCCATGCAAACCCGCCAGATCGTCGAGACGATGAACGAGTCCGGTCACACCCTCACTAGCATCTTCATGTCCGGCTCCCAGTGCCAGAATAAGATCCTCATGGAACTCATGGCTACGACCTGCAGCATGCCCGTCCTGATCCCACGATACGTCCACGCTGCTGTGGTACACGGTGCAGCTATGCTGGGAGCCAAGGCTGCGAGCGCGGATAAGGAAGGCAATACCGAGGCGTTATGGAGTATCATGGATCGTATGAGTAAGCCTGGAAAGGTCGTGAAGCCAGGCAAGAACGCGAATGAGAAGAAGCTGCTCGATGCTAAGTACAAGGTCTTCTTGGAGCAATGCAAGACTCAACAGGTGTACAGAGCGAGCGTCGATGAGGCCGTGGAGGGCTGGACCGCCTGAATACTCTATTCAAGGGCTATTCTGGGGATGTACAGAGGTGGCCAAAAACTTTTAGACTATATAGATTCTTGAATTATGCTATCAAATGAGCTGCGCTTACCACAATTCCTGCCTCGTGCTCTCTTGTGCAATCTCTTCCCTCAGTTCTCGTTATTATCTTCACCTACGTAACTTGGTTCCTTCGACTTCCTTTGAGATTCGGTTTCCATATACTCAGCACTTCTCGAATATCTTTTTCAAGCTCTGAGTGGTGCGTTCAACCTTGGTGCTACAACTAATCAGTCAATAACTCGATATTGGTCTCGGCGTCTCTGCTCCTGCATTATTATCTCGCTGGATCTCTTGCCCATGGTTCTGAATGACCAGAATCACTCAGACAACAAACGATTATCTGCGGCGGATAGCCTGATTTGGCTTCACTATCAAGCGTCCACCCAGAATATTGACCTTTGTAAAGCCCAGTGGGGCAAGAGAAATAGATTCCGATCTGGTATTGGGTATCATAACACTACTTATATTATTACTACTAAAATCTAGCGAGCAATGCTACAAATGCCAAATCATCACTCTTTCACCTCACTTTTGTGCCCCATGGCTTTCAGTGATGTCTAATGATACAAGTTGAAGCTACTTTCTTACAAAGCCTGCATGTGTCCATCCAACAGTAAGTATTCCTGCGGGATAGGAGTGACCATAGAGTGGTCCGAAAAGGCTTTTCCATACCTGTTGGGAAGCCTCAACTTTCGAAGATATTCAAATGCCGCGGCGCATTTGGGTCTCTGTCAGAGTCTTTGATACCAAGGCGAACGTTCGGATCAAAGCACCAAACCACATACCCCAAGCTGCCAAACAGGACCACGAACCGGTCATCTCCCTTCACTCTCCGAGGCGTAAAGGATTCTCGGAAGTCGTGATAACAGTGAATCGGTGGCGAAAAAGGGCTGAACCTTTCTGGAAAAGGTTTGGTTCGCGCAACATTGGCCCTGCCAATCCAGTGAAAGACCGTGTTTTGCTTTCGAGCCTTGTAGGATGGTGTGGAACGATGTACAACAGTCTGGCCATGTGTTCCTTCCTTGTAACAGTGTACCTGGTTTATTTGCGTATTCGGGCTAGGGTTGTGGCGTACAGCCGTGATGAGGAGATCAGTGTCTCCTACAAGAAGTCAGCATTCAGGTTGCTTATTCGTTTATGATATCACCCACGTTCCAGGGGGCTCTCTGATTCCAAATCTGGGCGGTAAATTCGGCCCAAGGTTTGATTTCGCCAGATGTGGCATTCTGACCCCCAGTCATCGAAAGCTGGACTTCCGCTATAGTCATTTTTCGTATAGCCTGGCTCTGGCTCGTAGTAGCTGTGACACTGGAATAGCTTCGTTTCCATGTCAAAAAGTACGAATGCCCTTTCGCCTTCAGCAAAGCTACCATGACATCCAGTACCTTCACGCACGAATGCGACCGGTTTGTCCTGAGGGTACGCGTCGTCTTCGACTACGTCTAGATCCTCATACCCGCCATTGTCCCGTCCAAAAACCTGCTTTCGAAACCCGCCAAGATTTAAGATTCCGACGAAATTATCGTATAGTGTATGAACTTGTGGTCGTAAGTCTTTGTCGGTGATATCATTGAAGTCTACATATGCTGTGCGCCTGGATTTGGATTTGAAGTTCTCGTACTCGTAGAATTGAAACTTGATTCTCCGACTTCCTGTCTCAGAACCATGCCTAGAACTGCAGCTTATTTGAGAACAAATGAAGAAAATGTCTAGGTCAAGGCCATGGAATGTTAGCTGAAACTCAGAACGTCTTCAAATGAACAGGTCTGTCCCATCTGAGCATATTGCATGTCCTTGTACCATAATTACTGTCGCTGGATGTCATATTTTGTGACCGGACGAGCTCACCTCGCTTGTAAGGATGGAATAATACAATTTTCCGGGAACTGGCCATGTCCAAGTTTGGCTTTATCGATGGCACTGGCACGGCCGATAACGGATTCTTGGGGCGTCCAATTTCCCAAATGTATATCTCCCAGTTGCGAAGTACGATTCCGACACGGTTGTCACGGGCAGTAAGCTCGGTGATAGCGTTTGGAAGTTGTTGTTGGTGTGGATCATTCGATTCGGAAAGAGGTTTATCTAGCTGCCAGGCGTAAACGGTCCGCCTGTGTGAAGTTAGCAGGACCCAGTCATACGATTCGGGATCTGATCCGGTACGAGCGCAAGTGCCATCCCCCTAATCCGACAATAAGTTTGTAGGTCGTTGAAGTCGTTGTTAGAAGAGAACCGTAGAGATAAGGAATTCGTCGTGAAGATGATGGTGGAACAGGCGGGGAAACCTTACTGATTTGTTGACACAACCACGATGTACTTATCTGACAGTACCCATCGACCAATCGCTTCCCGCTGTGGAAGTGCAAGACAACCTGTGACCTCACCGCAGATGTTCTTCACTATCAGCATTCGATCAAGAGTCAAATAAGCTATCCTTCCATTGCAATACTGTGGCGAATTCCACTGGCCTGTTGCTCGCTTTGCGGAGTAGTAATATACTGATGTAGACTGATATTGGCCGCGGCCTCGTCGCAATCTGTGCTTGACGACATCTGCGAGCCACTCTTTGAGATCTTTATCCGCGGCCAGCTTTCTCTCATCGACATCCTTCAGACTTTTAATCTCCTCTGTGTAGAGTTCATGCTTTTCGGGGAAGTGCCGCTTGACGATTTCCGTACAAATTGGCACGCTCGAGAATGTGTCACACCAGTCACGCCGCACAAGTCGCATATTCATGGAGTCCTCAAGGCTGATATAGTCCAGAATCTTGTGATGTAGCTCTGCAGGTAATTTCTCTGGGAATCCTAGCTTCCTCAAGGCATTGAGTCGGAGCCGGATGTCGATGGTCTCTGACTCCGTCAATTCTGAGATAAGGGAACTTAGTCTAGAGTCTGTTAGTCCCATCGAACATACGTATGTGCACGATGGGATGGTGCAAGAAGTCATAGACGCGGATATGTGGTATGGAGGTCGTTTTTGGAACTTCAGGTGTTCTGTGCTTTTTCAAAGACGCCCGTACTTGGTCAAAAATACAGTACCTAGACTGGAAACTGGCATGTCTGCGACTAAATAGGTCCCCGCCGGAGGGAGTTATAAACGCACATTAGAAAAAATTCCGTGCGATAAGGCTTTTCAAAGCGAAGCAAATGCTTCAAGCTCAACCAAGACAAGAATTGGTGTAAACAATAAAAACCCAACTCGACAGGCACACTGAATTGATACTGCCTCGCTCGACCGAGTAACTGACATCGGTACTTGCGGATGGACACATCTCTCCTTTGAAATAGAAAACTGACTATGGCATCGAAGCCATGCTTTTGAAAGTTGTGTTGCCTCCAGCGAGTCATTCAAAGTAACAAATTGATTCGAAGGCATAAAGAGAGCGGTTCACCTACGCCAGTTTCCGATTGCCTTCTTGTAAAGTCCCATCAGGATTCTTAAGAGTAGCGAGAGCGTCAACGAGAACTTGTGTCGCCGCCATCATGAGCCGGATCGCTTGTAACACGGAAACGCAGGTTGGTCAAGGCCAGGCACGGACCGGACATCCAAACATCGGTCGTCTCTCGGAGATTTCTTCGTCTGTTCGTTCTTCGTTCGGAGCGGCCGTGTGAGAATCAGTAGCCCAAAAACTTGGTAGATAATCGGTAAGACAATACTCGTCCGAAGTCGGTTATGCGATGGATCGTAAAATTGATGCACTTTGCTCCTTTTGGGAAATCCGTGAGAAGGTGGAAGGGTTTCGAGAACGGGCTTGGGAGCGTTTTCGAATGCGGAAGGTGACGACAGGGTAGATCTGGCTTGCCTTCGAGACGAAATTGATGCAGGAGCGACGCACGCACACGGATTTGTGGTCGGATGAGGCAGGTGTAGGGTTTATTGGTTTGTTTTGGGTTTTGAGTGGTCGTCAAAATATGTACGTCGGGGAGGAATGAGGAAATCTAGATATGGACGTTGCAAGGGGTGCAGCACTACCAGGGCAGCAGGTGCAGAAGCGTACGGTGGCGTGGCGGGTTTTGAAGGCTGTCAGCAACGAAGAAATTGCCCTTTTGCAGCAAATTTAGCGAGGCTACCTAGAGACGAGGCTGAGGAAGCCCTTTCTACATTTATATCTTCGATCATTCATATCCTAAACAATCCAAAACTCGATTCCAGTTCTGTAATAACCGGGTTGATTCTCAAAGCTTTGACCCAATTGGGCTTACTGTTCGCGCCTGATCTTAATTCCCTGAAATTATTGATCCGTTTCCACGTGGTAAAAGTGGATTCATTCTAAAGCCTCGGGCGCCCGTACTCACAAGGCTGAAGATCCAATACTTTGAACAACAGAACGCGCAACGGTCCCATGCACATACAAGGAAAGCCATACTACGATCTGTGACAACAGATACATGTGCATCAAATAGTCAATCTCTTCAAACCCCAACAAGTTTAAAGTTCAAGTATCTTTCAGCTTGAAGCTTATGCGTTCCAGGCTCGATGTCCATGGCCAGACTCACGCTGCCCGAACTTGGCCCATCTCGTCTTTTAACTTTTCGTCAATCGTTGGAAGCTTGAGATACTGCACGTACCTTGGGATTGGGATTATCGATTTCGGAGCTTTGTTCCAGATATTTTGGTTTAGATACGTCATATCAGCTTTGGTCGTATTGAAAGTTCAGCTCATGCAAGGCCCAGTGGCGGCGAGGCTGGCCCACATCTTTTCTCCTCTTAGTCTTCAATCAATCGGGCTTTCAGACGATTCTCGGAATATATTATTGCCACCTGGATACGGATCGAATCATTAATCGTACGATGTTTCTGTTTTCAAGTGTCTGTTTCTCGGTTTTCTTTTGTTCGAAGAGCCTCATACCCAATTGGAAGTCAATTGAGCGTAGAATATTCCAACGCCTGGCCTTGCTTCCTGCCCACAAGGCTGCAGATCTCCCACGCCGCCTTGGGACCTATCCACTCAATTCCATCCGTGGATGATACGCAAATAACACATCTATAGCAGCCGTTTTATTATACAGTTTCAGCTGGTGGACGGCCAACCAGATACGCGATCCGTGCCGACAAGCTGACAAGAGGCGAACTTCTAATCCCCCCACTATCTGCGCCGTCGAATAGCTTCGAGAAGGAGGGAAGGACCTGAACTTTGCTGCTGAATGGCGAGATGGCGCTGGACATTGGCCCCTGTCATTCTGCTCCACTCCACCTTTTCTTGTCCCGGTCGTGGGGAGTAGACGACCAACCGAGGCGAAGGGTCCCAGGGGTTTGAGCCTTGAGGACAAGTAGGAAGAACGGGAACAAGAGCCACATCAAATGCAGATGTCGACTCGACGCCTCGTGTAAAGCCTTTTTCAGGCGAGCTAGGGTTGATTCCGAACATCTCGGGCTGTTCATGGAGAATTATTGCTTCCACAGATCGTCAGCTGCCATGCCATCTCCTATTTTTGAGGCTCTCGAATGATGAATCGTCGCGGAGGACGTGTGATTTGATGTTTCACATGTTACCGGCTCGCTCTGCTCTAGGGTGTTCTAAGGGGTCAAATATCCCCTCCACACCTCTGAGAGACAGGAACGCTCGAGCAGGGCTCGGTCCTTTCATATCCTCTTCTCGAACTTGTCGAAGTTTATCCGCATAATTCGTTCTGGTGCTTCTGCCAGAGAACACTTTGGAACAATCCGGAGCGGGGATCACGGCAATTTTGTGACAGAAAGTAGTACTCTAACAGAACACTGGCTAACTGGATCGGATATACTGTCTCCGTAGAGATGGTCCCGTGGTGCCTGTAAAGTACCTACCTACCTACTTGAGAATAGACATAGGAGTGAAAGTGAGAGTGAGGGGATCTAGAGGGTCCTCCTTCCCTGTCTATCTGTTGCGGTACTATTGTCGCCGTCCTCGTACAAACATACCCTATGAGAGACCCGGGGCCCAGTTTGGTTCCGTTGACACCTGCAGGTCTAGCCACAGCAAGAAAGCAAGCAGTAAACAATTGATCGGATGTGCTTGAGTCGGTCGCCACATACAAGTACAGATCATATCATGTTATATATCTCCGTTCCGTAAGTAAATTTACTATAATTCGATAGCTGCCCCTTTTCAGTAACGGTACTCCCGTTGTTTGTTGCATACCTACCTTATTACCTTGCTGTAGAGTCCAAGCTCCCACTTACGGGGAGAGCCTGGAACGCAAAACTAACCAACCCACTGCACCCACCTAGTCCAACCCGACCCAACCCAACCTCGACTCCACAAACGGATTCTACAGCCAGCTTCCATCATCTCTTACCTCACACACTTTCTCCCACCTAACCAACTGCATTGCCGACGATTGCTTCCGCGCAATAGCCCTGGCGCAGAAATCGCAATCGCAAATCGCAATCACATCGCTTCAGCCCGACCATCGCATCGTGCGAGGCTGAGTGTCGCGGGGAGCTGCAGCAAGACCGGCAGACAAAGAAAGAAAGCTTCCTCTCATTATCCTTCCCAGCGCGCCCATTACTATTTTGCGGAGGTGGATGCAATGAGGTGTGTTCTCTTCCTAGGTCGAATTTCTGGATCTTTTGCGATTCTGCCAGCTATGCGATTTGTACCAGAAGCTGACTGTCTTTCCTCAGGTGACGACAAGTATGGCACAAGAGCGAGCCCAACGAAGTCCCTTCATGAGCGCAGATACTTCGGATCAAACAGCAACAGGCAGTCGGACCGTACCAATTCTGGCTCCAACCTTAGCCACTTCTGCCCCGTCGCCAATGGATATGGAAGTGACGCCAACGAGCACGACAGCCATGAATCCCCCGCCAGCTCGAAGTCCAGATGATATGGAGACAAACGGGGGCATACACGACCAAGGAATGGGAGACCAGCCTCAGACCGGTAGTCTTGGACCTCCCAATGCAGCAGCAGCTGCGCAACAGCCAAAAGTTGTCCAGACTGCGTTCATACACAAGCTGTACAAGTAAGTATATCCTCGAACTTATATCCCACGAGCCAGTACTGATGGTCTCGTAGTATGTTAGAAGATCAATCGATCCAGCATCTCATAAGCTGGTCCAACAGCGCTGAATCATTCGTCATGTCACCATCTAATGACTTTTCCAAAGTTCTCTCGTAAGTTCTTTTTGTGCTCGTTGCAGAATACTGGCTTATAAAACACTAGACAGTACTTCAAACATACGAATATTTCGTCATTCGTCCGACAACTGAATATGTACGGATTCCACAAAGGTCTGTAGCTATTTACATCTCTCGGGTTTCAATAGCTAATATATCTATAGTAAGCGACGTTTTCCACACTGGCAGTCCAGATAGTCCACTCTGGGAATTCAAACATGGTGGAAATAGCTTCAAACGTGGCGATCTCGTGGGACTCAGAGAAATCAAGCGTCGAGCGTCGAGACACGCATTAGTCCACAGAGACTCATACTCCGCGCCAAAACCTCAGCTCTCTCAACCAGGAACACCAGCCGAGCCCATACACGCCATGCAAGAGTCTGCCGAGACGAGACTTACGAATGTCGAACATACATTATACGAGATGCATGCGAGGCTGCAGAGAAGCGAGGACAATTCCCAATTCATGCATGTCAGAAACCAGGTCGTTATGGAAGCTTTATCGCGGTCGCTTCAGGTACGTTTTTCAGTGGACCCGGCGAGCTATCACGCCACAAAACTGATCTCGGCTTGAAACAAATGTGGCTAATTTACCTAGATCAATCATGACATGTCAAGAGCTATTCTTTCACTCACGCCGAACTCGGATTCTCCTCTTTATCGAGATGGTAAGCACAGTCAGATCCCTTGCTCCTCGCTTACTAACGTCAAGCAGTCGTCAATATGCAGGGAGAGATACAACGACAAATCGAAGTAATTAGGTCCTTGGATGAGCCACCAGAGCCTCCATTCTCGGGAAGTCGGCCCTATTTCTCCAACCTCTCGCTTGACCCTCCTTCGCCTCGGCAGGTTCCACAAGACGACCCTCGTCGAGCCCCTATGATGGGAAATGTACCCCCTCCACGCCAGAACTTTTACCGACCGCCAGTTCCCTCCCATCTCTCTATTACTCCTCGCAGATATGGTTCAATTGGTGCCAACACATCCCAATCTTCGCCGAGCTCGTTACGATCTCAAGTTCCACCACCTCCTCCCCCTCCACACCCTCTCGCAACAGTAGCATCTCCACCAACGAATCTCCCTCGCCGACATACTTCAGCAGATATTCGAAATGTACAAGGCTGGCAAGCCAACCAATCCCCTTTTGCCTCGGGTCAATCTTCAGCTCAGTGGCCCTCATCCCCAAAGAGGGGACCTACACAGCTTTCAGAAGAGCAACATATTCGGGATAGTTTCAGTTCCTACTCGCTTACAACAGCCTCCTCCCAAGGCCGTACTGAGGGCTCCCGACCTGCCACACCACCCTTCTCCAATGGTAACACCTCCGACCATCTGAACAGTTGGTCATGGGGAAGTGGGCGAGACAAAGGTCCAACAAGTCTTTTCAGCAACAACTCCGGGCCACCTACCAGGAGAGGGAGCATGGCCCACATTCTCAACCCTGCCGAAACAGCAGAGCGAGACGAAGAGCACGAAGAAGAATTGAGGGAAGAAGACCGGAAGCGGAAGCGAGTGCAATAATCGATTCGATTTAATGAAAGCTCAAAAATGGTCCATCCCATGTCGGACTCAACGACTCACGTTCTTTCTCTCGACAGTCACCTTTATCATCATTGGGCATGGCTAGGCCGGACGGAGGCAATACTCATTTTCTTGTACATCGATCATAACAACATTGGATTTGCAGAGGGTTGCATACATTCCTATTTTTGGAAACAGACGACGCATCCACCCACCAATTCTTACATCCTTGGACAGGAATTAGTCACTTATTTTGGACGTGAATGAAATGGATCGGAACGAATTGTCCAACTGCCCTCGACTTAATGGGCGTAGGAACGGTAGCAACGGCGCTGGGGTTCGAACATGTATTAATGAGAGAGAAGAGATAGAAGGAGAGGCTGCTAGGCCTCGACGACGATTTGCATGCATGCACACTTGGGGGTTTATGAGTGTTAGGGCATCGATGGTGCCGCATCTCACTCTTTTTTCTGTCTATCTATCAATCTGGATCGGGTCGGACTGGTTCTGCACTTGGTCGGATTGGATTGAATTGAACTGAATCAGATGGGACAGGATGCGATGTGATGGGATTGTGTGTTCCAAAAATGATTGCATGCGTTATGTAGGATGAGGGAATGTTCATTCCCTGGCTTTAGCTGCTAGGATCATGAAGAATTTCAGTCTATCATTCTCTCTCTTGGTCTCTCTACCTTCTTTGACCTTCGCATAGACAGTGAGCGTGGTGATCGGCAGAGGCACCGGCTATTGGTAACAGCGAGTGAAGTTCTTCAGCGGCTGACTAGCACGACCTTGCTGAATTGGATGACGGCGAGGCACCAGAGAAACATTCAATCGGAACTTTATCAGGGCATCAAGCTCGGCTAGCCAACCGAACTGGACACCTTTTCACTCCCTCTCCAAACCCTCCAACGCCTCATCAACACCCCTCTTCAACTCAACCACCACTCCCCAAACTGCCTTCGCCCTATCCTCCCTCGCAGCTGCATCCCCAAACACAGCCCTCAGCCGATCTTCGTGCCATCTCACCTTCTCCAACTTCAATTGCCTCCTCAACCCCATCAGATCCTTATTCTGGCTCTCTGGCACCCCAGACGCATAGAATGCGGGTTTCGGGGGCGAGAGTGGTGAGTCTGATGGTGGGGCTTCAAGGTATGGAGTCAGGTTGAAGGCGTGGCAGAAGAAAGTGTGCGTCTGCCAGGCTTGAGTGCTCGATGTTGGCGAGAGTGGTGTGGGAACGAGGGCAGCGATGAATCGGAGAGAACGGGGCAGGGTATCCTGATGGGACGAGCAAGGGCTGTGGAACTGGAGGCTGCATTTGCAGGCTGAGACAAGATGATTTCCCAGCGTTTGTTGTACTCTTCAAGTTGAGCTTTGGCTTCCCCTCTCACATGATCCTCCTCTTCTGCTTCTTGATCCCTTCGGAAGTCAGACGACGAGGCGCACCGGTCCGAATGAAAGCGCTGGTGCCAATAATCTTGCGGTGCACCACTGTCCAAAGGTCGGAACTGTTCATCCTTATTTTGTAAGGATAGGTGATTTATGTTTAGTTTTTCATCCATACCATTTAAACTTCTCATCTCGTACCGGACCGCCTCAAGTCTCTCCAACAATCTCCATCTATACGCCGTCAAACGATCGTGCTCCTCTACGGCCATGACACACAGGTCAGGTTGCGCATCCCAGTACCCGAGTCTCGTAGCCTCTTGGAAGCGTAGCAGTGGACCTTGTAGCTCGTGCAGGACTGAGAGTTCTCGTATAAGTTGCGCTTGCTCTACATTGAGGTCGTTGCGATGCTGTTCATTTGGCCCGATAGGGGATTCTGACAAGCCTGGGAATCGCGTGGCGGACCGCCTTAGCTCCGTGACAAAATTGTCTATAGCATTGGGTAGTTCCCAGGCCGCTGCAGTGTCGAGTACGGCCCAGGGAGAGTATCTCATTGACATAACAAGATTTTGGAGAACACAAATCTGCTGCAGATCGTCAAATGCAACCGGAAAATTCGTCTCCGGATTTGAGAAGAGCCCTATGCGAGAAGTTTGAGGGTGTGCTGGTCTCGTCCGTATGCCATGCCCGCATCTATGGTCTTCGTGTTGAAGATTGGGCGATGAACTTGCAACTCTGGCGAAATGATCCTCGGAATTGAATGACGAGGATCTAGGTGAATTAGTAGCAGGTGGACTTGACGCGAAACCTGGCTCTGCGAAGATCGGATGTCCTTCGACGGAAGACACTACCAACTGGGCATCTTCGATGTCTGCTGGCTGGTCATCCTCTTGCCAATGTTTGGCGGACAAGCACTCATGGCACTTCTCCTGCCGTAGCTGCTGAAGTTCTTGCTCATTGACGTGTGGCCTACGTTCTTGGGACAACTCTCGTCTTACCAAAGCCTGTTCTGCCATTGTTGATTCTGGGGTTGTATCTCGCTTCGAGCCCCTTTCTGGGGCAAAGATCCCTCTTGATTCTGGTGACGGCTTGCGATGTGAGGTCGATCCGCCCTGGTGCACTCTTCCAAATTCATAATGATCTGACAACTTATTGTGAGGATCTTCTCTGTGATCGACCATTCCCTCTCTATCCTCTGCCTTCTCTTTCCCTTTCCCCTTGTTTCTGACTTGGTCCATCCCTGAATTCCCCATAGCATCACGCCCTCGGCCCTCACCCCTTCCATGATTCTTCCCACAACCCCATATAATATCTACCTCTTCTGACCTGTCCACAATGCCTTCTTCTACTTCTTCTCTCCTCACGAAAGGCAGTCGATTGCCTCCACTCGGGTACGGATAGCTGCTTCCTTGCTTCAACTTCCTCCCATTGGAGTTATATCTTGGTCTTGGAGTCGGGAACCAACGACCATCTCCTTTAGTACGTTTTTCACGGCGCTGTGTGTGTCCAGTATATTCACATGTGTTGTGGAATTCCGTGATGGGTGTGTACTGAGATGAGGAAGATGATGAAGAGGCTAAAAAGTGTTGTTTTGGTGGTGGTGTCGGGAACGTGGACGATGATGATGCAATGGTAGAGGATCGTTTCTGGATGGTCCTTGAAGACGACATGTTGATGGCCCCAGCTGCTCTACGGACTTGAAGTCTCTTGGAGTGAGTCAAGTTTAAGTTGCGAGAGGAACGGAGCAATAAGTGTGAGGGACCGCCTTCCTACCTATCAAAATCGGCTCACCAAGTGCAACCAAAATGAGAAGCAGGCGTCCATAGTCTTGTTCCACACAACAACCTCCCTCTTGCCTAATATCAGCAAACATATCAGTTGATACTGCTACCTGCCCTGCGCACGCAAGCGGGACGGAAACTTGCATGGTCAAAGGACCGAGTAAGCAGAGTCTGAGCCTCGTGGTCTGACTGCAAATTGCGAGGCTTGGGGCGCACTAACATCTCGGTGAGCGTGATGAACGAGTGGGGTTTGGGTGATAGCAGTAGAAAGAAGTTTATGTCGGATGGAACGTAGGAGCGGGAGTGTTCGTGGTACAGAGTACGGAAAGGACTGAAAGAGAACGTAAGGCGCCCCCATTAGAAATTGGGCACAAACTGAATAGCGCCAGGCGAAAGAGCGAGCCGGTTTAGATAAAACTGTGCGGGTCGTTGTACAAGCCCAGTTACGATGCTTGTTACTGTGCGGAAAGCACGTCACATCTTATATTGAGAGATTTTACCCTTGTACTATATACTCTGCTGCTGCATATGAATAGTTACAGACAATAATCTCAGCTCATCCCATCGGCCGCTTTCTGGACCACTTCCAACAGCTGATCCGGGATACTGAAGAAGGGACAATGCCCCGCCGTCAAACGCCACGTAAGCGGTTCGGTTCCCAACTGCTCCGCCATCTGTTTCTGTGTTGGGAATGGTAGAGCGTTGTCATCTGTACAGAAAATATAGGCACAGGGAATACCATTTGCCCAAGGCTCGAAGGTGGACGGAGTGGCGAAGACACTGGTTGATGAGTGTGACGTATGCTCCATGCCGATAGCTGCTTGCTCAGGGGACATGTCGTTGAACACAATTTGAGGCATCATAGATGCAACGGCTGTTGTTTTCTCCCCCTAATGTTTTCATTTAGCGTTGTGGCCCCCTTGATGTACATTGGACTCGGACATGATTTACTGACTTGTACATCCATCCATGGTAAAGGCTGTCCACCAAGCATGTCCAGCAAACTCTTTCCCTTAGGAATCATGAACGCACTCAAATAGACAACTAACTTGACACCTCCTCGTTTGCCCTCTTTCTCTCGCTCGACGGTGCTAAGTCCCTCCACAGCACAACTCCCGACAACACCACCGTACGAGTGACATAACAGTAAGATGTCCTTGCCGTATTCGAGTACTTTACTCAAAACTTTCCGGGTAGCTGCCACATCATCGGAAAGGCCTGGAGGCGGAGGTACCGTGCCTCCAACAGATGGGTACGAGACGACCTCTGTAGAGTAGCCTGCGCCTTGCAGCTGAGATGAAAACCTCGAGAACCCACTTGCAAGTTGCCACGCCCCTGGTGCAATGACGATGGTCGGTTTGGGTGAAGGCATAATTTGAGCTTTGTTTAGGCCTTGTTTATATACCTCGGCTAAATAGATGGTGTCTAATGGGCCTTGAAAAGGTGCCTGTCTTAAATCTGGCAGAGCTTATATGACTTATATATTGAGATTATGTCTCGTCGTCGGATGAAGGTTCTACTTACCCCACATTCGGAACCACTTAATTGACAGGATAGAGCCATTTTTAACCTTTGACCTGTGGGGTTAAGGCGGTTCATTGTGGATGTTGACTAGAAGCGAAGTTTCGGTAGTCGATTCGGCTCATGGATGCGCCAGAATCAACACAGGACAAAGCGAAGCAAAATAGCTAGAACAAGGGGCTAAACTACTGTTACGGTTCTCTGATGACTGTTACCTATCGAAAGATTGCGATAATGGAGACTATTTTGGCATAGTCGATCCAAGCGAAACTTTCTGTTGGAAGAGCCTGTAGAATGTATGCATCTGTACTCACGAAAGCGCCATCGGAGGGACGAGGAGAAACTCACCCGCTCATCGTCGATCACATGCATTAGTTCCGTGAGAGATGGCTAGCAGTGTGAATTGCCATGAACGACAGTAATGCATTAACGGATCAGTGGCCTGATATCCTCAGTGTAGTCAGTCTTCGGCCTGCTTCCGACTCGTACCCGTCGTGGTGTTCCATACACGTTCCAGTAGTTCGTCGGCAAAAGGATAGGGATGCATCAAAGTACTGTTTCAAAACATCCGCCGGAGTGTTTGTATAGTAAATAACCTATCAGGTGGTTCCGGAACAAGAATTAAGTTTGCATCGAGCTGAAGGTGTCCCATCAGCGTTGGGGAAAGCCCGTGCCCTACATAAATCCACATCCATGGACAGAGCGTTCCGCCCCAACTTTGTGGATGTTTGCCGCTCTATGAATAATCAAACACACGTGCGTAAAACATATAGCTTGAGATATATCGGAGGGAATGTGACCCATGAGCTTTATTCTGATTCCGTGATTTCTAGCTGTTGTCGTTCAGCACAGCGACATGGGCAACAGAATCGATCCCAACTTCCCGGCATTTTTCAAGGCATCGATAGACCTGGCCGCTTCGCAAGATCTATCGGAAAGCCAGGCAAAGGCAATACTCATTCCCAGTCTTGTCTTCATCGTCCTTGCTGTGGTTTTGGTGGCCCTGAGATTCTTGTTGAGGTTCGCGCGAGATGCTCCCTTTGCCCTGGACGACTGGTTGATATTGGTTGCCTTATTTGTACTTGGAGGGACGTTCGCTATTCTCATTCAGAGTATGTTGGTCCGAATTAAGTAGTAAGAGCGGAGCCTGATGATAGCAGTGATTCAAAACGGACTCGGGAGGCATCGGGGTTCATTAAAACAAGCAAATGCTGAGCAGCTTTCCAAAGTAAGCATCCTCGATGTCGGCACAGCTTAAAACGCAGCATCTAACTTGCTGAGAGTTCCTTCTTCTTGCCGACGTCGCGTATGTCATCAACATCACCGTCACGAAATTGTCGATTCTTTCGATGTACTACCGAATATTCCCAGTTCGAAGTATGAAAATTGGTGGATGGATTCTTGGAGGCATTTCGGCTCTATGGAGTATCACGTTATTGTCCCTTGTCGCATTCCAATGTGCGCCTTTGGAGAAGGTCTGGAAGCCATGGATTGCTGGCCGCTGCCTCGACTTCAAGGAAGTGATTCTTGGAATTGCGATTCCAAATGTGATAACGGACATTGCGATTTTGACCTTGCCGCTACCACATATTGTGAGCATCCTCTCCTAAGTACTTAGGGCCGTCTGCAACATTACTGACTTCAGAAAGTGGCATTTAAAAGCCCCCTTGAGCCAAAAAATCCTGACTTCTGTCGTGTTTATCTCGGGATGCTTCTTCGTTGGGGCGAGCATATACCGCTTTATTGCCTTTTGGAATCTTGACATGCGCGATCTTTCTTGTAAGTTGGTCCAAAGATTGCCCCTGGCAAAATACAACTCACCGATCAGACACGGCATCACTTGCTTGCACCTATAGTATGATCGAACTGAGCAGTGGGGTCATATTGGCTTGTTTACCCACCATGGTGAGTTACTCATGCAGACGACCAAGAGAAACAAACTAACGGTTTCCGACAGTATCCGCTGGTGAGAAGGATCATTTCCAAATCCAAAGGAAAAGAACTACTCGAATTGGAGCAGGACAAGTCTTCAATCTTCCAAACAACTAGAAGAAGCCTGAGATCTCCAACCTCATATACTCTGAAGATGGTGGACTCGCACGAGCTTGATGGGCAGAGCAGATTCCAGATACCGAATGTGCGACAGAAGAAAGTGGAGTCGGAGGACATCGAGGAGCAGAGAACTCGAGTAATGCGTCTTGTCAAATAATGGAAGAATGGACACGATACCCGTCGAAATATCGTCCAGATTACAACATCCTGATGACAAGTCTGTCTTGGAAGTGCTTCATTGCGTCCCCAATCACAACATGGTAACTTATCGGCATATCGAATTCCGATGAGCGATCTTTGGTTGTATCGTCCTCGGGGGGTAGGTGAGTCGTAAGATTTGAGAATGATTGGTGCGTTGACCTTCGCCATAGAGTAGGAGAGCATGAAACTTGGAAGTACCTTGCCGTTCTATGCCCCTGATTCAGGGGGCTGGACAATCATGCCCGTTATTGAGCCTCAGTAACAGAACACAATCGGTAAAATCACAGGTCTATGTAAGTGACTATGCTGCGTGGGTCATGTACGGACCAGATTCGGTATCTTTAAGCATGCAGTAACGCCACATTGAAGTTCGGCGGAGTGGACTTTGGTGCGTCGTTGTCCGTCTGATCGCTGTTTTTATGTCAGGCAGCGCCTGCGAACATCTGGTGTTACTTTCCTGGGCGTAAGATCATATTTCATTACATATGGTCGAGATAGTGGGTCGGTACCCGGAGCAAAAGCGTGCGCCTGTTGAAGAGAGTTTCAACCGATTTTGGACGTCTGAAGGGATGGTTCTCGCCCTGTGGATCAGATTTCGACGAATTTTCGCCGGCCTCGTGGACATAAAAATTAAAGGCGACAATGATGCTGCTCATACCCCTCAAGCTACAGATTGCGAACCACAGCTACAGGGGCCGTTTGAATCTGCATTTGATGGCGAGGTGCCCAAGACTTACATATGCTCGCCATGGCTGGTTCCAACAGTACCACACCCAAAGGCGCACTTACGAGATCTGCCTCCAACTCGCGAAGTTTCTTGGCTTTTATAAGCTAGAATACCAAATTCGGGAAGTCGAACGCCTAATTTGACGCGAGCGATTCCTACCGGGAAGGTATCTCAGTGAAGATTCGTATCGCTGCACTGTGAGTGTCACGACATCAATTCCGTATGTCGACTTCGCATCAGCCTCATCTACGCCCGAGATGGGGCCTAGCAAGAAAGGCGCAGTATGGTGTACTGCGTAGATAATAATCTGCAGAGAAGCATCTGTATAGGTCCACTTTCCCTGATCCTTCTCAGATGCTGTGACAAGTGTTGGGTATCATTGGGCTGCTAAAACAGCACGCCTAATTGCTGGTTCGAAGGCTGTCTGCAAGGCTGAGAGGCATCCGACTACTGCATATTTGTTGCCCAGCAAGATCGTAAGGAGGAAGCTGGGATCTAAAACGAGGCCAAATAGGCTGTCCGCAGATACATCAAAATAAATTCTGCAGATAGTGAGAGGAAAGGTTAGAGTGAGAGAAAAAGAAAATGGTCGAAGCAGACCCTTGGAAAATTGCAATTCGTCGCCTAAGGATCATGAGATGTTCCTGTGCAGATATAGAGCGGTGCAGCGTTATATTGAACTCATTCAAAGATATCTAGAAGAACAGGAGAGCTGGATCATGAGAAGTTGGCATGAAGCCTTCGGCGATAAGATCTGAACTAGAATATTTTCTAACTCGAAGAAGCTAAACGCCCCATTTAAGCGAAGTCAAAATCTGGTTCCCACCATTCACTTTCTGTCACCCAGCTTTCAACTCGTAAGCCTGACCACTCATCACCGGACATCCTGCAGAAGTCTGTGGGGGTCATCAAAGCCTCGAAATGCAAAGGGAGTGTGTTCTCAGCCTCAAATGCTCGAGCGTGTCTTCGGATACGAGCTTATTCTTGGCATGAGTGCCATTATTATATCTAGGATATCATACCTTCGCAAATGTCTGGTTCATCTTTTTTGTTCATCTTTCCTAGGGCAACATGATTCCTTTGGCAGTCTTATCGGGTGCTTTTACAATCATGAATGGTACCATTTCTTTGGGTCAGTTTGCCTTCAAGTTGAAAGATGTCTATTCCGACACAAAGACGTGTATTCTTCTCCTCAAACGCGTCAATAAAGACATCGCTGTCGCCGATGAACTTGGCAAGCTTATCCACTCTAAGAACATCTGGCGGAGTGGACAATTCAAGCGAGTACTTGATGTCATCCGGGATACCAGGGGTGCTTCATTGGAACTTGCAAAGCTCATACGGGTGTCCAAGGTCAAGCCGATGACTCTGAAAACCCGATTTCGCTGGGTCATGATGGATAAAGAGTCATTCGTCATTCGAGAAAAGAGGCTGAACTATTGCCATCGCTCTCGTATGTATAAATTTTCTTATCTTTACGCAATTTGTTGTGGTCCTGGTGCTGATGGCGGCGAAGTACTGCAAGTTATTGGCACAATGGAGCATGCCTTGGCCTATGAACCACCATTGATTATAGACAATATCTCGGCGAAGTTTCATCATAAATGGCAGGACTTGAACCAGAAGGATTTTCAGCTGTGTGAGTTGGCTTCTTGAAATGATTCTCCATTGTGTCCGCTGATCATATTACCAGCAGCTCGAACACCATCGGACCAGATCCAAGGCACTGAGACTCGTCAGTATTTTGAAATGTCAACTCTTCCTGCACCTCTCATGTGGCAAGCCCCTTCCCTCTCCCCACTAGAGTTTCGTCCAACTGCCCCCAGCAATGAGCGATATTGTGGAGATTGGCAGCTTACATGTTCCTATTACCCCTTCGACTGCCGAGGTCCCTCTGCTGCTGGACTTGCTATGCTTGGATGGCTTCCGGCAGGCTTCGGTTGTTGTTGTTCTGGGATCGAAGGCTGCTGCTCTGGCTCTTGAACTCTTGGAATTTGCAGTTCTGTGAATTTCCTGACTTCTTTCAGGATCTCTGACACTGCAACTGTGCCGTCGTAGTCACCACGCCGAGTTCGTCTTGGCCTATGCTTGTCTTCGAGATCTTTCGAATCCATCTGAACAAGGACAGGAAACAGAACGATCACAACCGCCTTACCATCTTTATCAAATGCCTGTTGGTCTGGATGGATCTTTCCGTCCTTGCTGCGTCTGTCTCGAGATCTGAGGTCTCGCCTTGATGCGCTCCAATCAAACTTCCATCGAGATGGAGATGCGAAGATCATCTCTCCAACAATACCAGCCTTTTCTACGATCACTCGCAAGCTCTGTAGTCTCTCTACATTATCCCTCGCCGAGTCGTAGAAATTCGTTAGAGTTTCGTCAATGGTTTTGGCTAATCGATCAATCCGAGCATTTTGGTACCCTGCTGGGTGCTTCTGGATTTTTGGGAGAAGATGTGCCGTTACTGCACGCCATTGTGTGAAGGCTGTCTCTTCATCTAGGATGCCCGTCAGGATGATGCTCAGCACCAAGTGCTGGTTACGTACCATCAGTCAATTTGACCTGTGGATCGCCGAACCCAAAATCATTGATGCACTTCAGAAGAGTCAGCGCCCAAATTTTGCCGAAATAAGGTCTGACATTTGGAACATATGTCCCACGATTGTGTCTCCAGACCGCGAAGATACAAGGATAGATATCTGAACCTACTCCTACGGCTCCTGGCGAGAGCAAAGTGTGTGATTTGTGACCGAAGAAGCTGATGTTTTTCAATACCATATGAGAGATAAAGAAATTCAAAGCAGATCGCCGAGTCCGAACATCACAGAGTAGGTGTGCGACTTCGATGATCGGCAGTGTCGGGAATCTTTGCCTCTCTTTCAACAGAACTTTCTCAATATCCTCAGGTGAGCGCTGGATCTGCCGCTCGTGATAATAATCCCGAACGTGATCGCTGATCGCCAGTTGCAGGGCCCCGACTTCTCGGCCGATCTTTTCGTCATCAGGAGCATTGGTTGTATAATCCTCAAAAGTAAATATGACACTTTTCGTCTTATCAGACCGTTGAAGGTGTTTTGGCGTTGATGTTGTGTTCCCCATACTGGATCAAGCGACGGGTTTCTTTCAAGTCTCCCGGGCGGTTTGGTTCTCGAATCCTACGCCGTTAGCCTAAGTTGTGATCGTTATGCGCTGCGATAATTGTTTGGGCCATCTCTTACTCTCACAAGAGGTTAGAAGAGGTTGGCGGTGCCCCAGCCTCATCAGCGCACGACCTCGTTTAGCCGTGTATATGCGGACGGCTTGCATCAAAGGCGCAGGTGACTAAATGCAACGCTGCCGTGATACGAGTCCAGAAGTCACCTTCTAGTTGCCTCATTACAATTCACGTGAGTACAATATATCAAAAGTGCCGCCTGACATGCTGTGCAAGTGAGTCGACGTGCTGTCTGGAAGTCCCCTCGTCTGAATTGCTTTTGGCGTTCGGAGTCAGCCCGAGTATTCTCGGACAATGGGTAGAATGAGTACACATCGACGACAAAGTGGCTTGACTCTATCGCCACTTGACCGTAGGCTATTGACATTGAATTACCTTATGCTGCGACGAGACGGGACACCTTGGAGAATATGCAAGCGTGATTTCATGTCAACAGGACGGCTGTTGGCTGCATGAAACATGGACAATGGTAAGGAGAGTCGCAGAAGGAGTTACAGATTTGAAACCCATTTGAAAAGGCCGGAGAAGTAGTTGAGAGAGCTTCTGCTTACGTATACAGTCGTCCATGAAAGCCTCAATTAGACCATAAGTATGCTTAAATATCCGGGCGAAAATTTCTTATCTTGCTGATCTGAATGAGGAGTCTAGCCGGCATTCTTCGGAGCCGTAGAAGTCTCCGACCAAAAGGCGCCAAGTTCAGCATGAGTAATTGATGCGGCCGTATGTCGCGTTAGGACGTCAAATTAGAGTTATAGCTCGACGTGCTGTACGGTGCTTTGGCTCAGATATTTGTATTCCTTGAAAGAAGTTTTGTTTGGTCCAGCCTATTTTGGAGACAGATTGGGGACTCTCGCGGTTTTCACCCGTCCGTAGCCTCAGCCACGAGGCTCACATCCTTCAGTCCTACTTCTAGTAGCAACATTCTTCATTTCCCTGATAGGATGTGACGCCTCGAAAGTATCTGGCCAGAATTCATCTAGCGCCGTCACGTCGAAATAGACTTTTCCGAAGCTCAAGCGTTTGAGGAACCACAAGCATTGTAGCCCGAAACAGCAAATCCTGGTCGGCAAATTCCATCCACCAGGAGGGCCCTTCCCAGCCCTAGCAGGTTACGTGTAGTCAGCCCAGCACACTAGTAACATTTAACTTTACAGTAAACTTCGTCTAGCCCGGCTTCTTTGCTCATCAGCGACGCAGCATCCCTTTTCTGCATCGAAATCCTATGCGTTGTCCTGTCGTTCAGATGCTCAATTTTTTCACCAAGCCCATGAAGCACAACCATCGCGGTACAGAGAATAATGGAATCTAAGCTCTCAACACAGTCGCCTGAGCAGTCAGTGAAGTCTCAGTCGGAATCTCCAGAAAGAGAGGATCAAGGGGATGAAGCCTTGCTCTCCGCCAGCCCCGAGATCGCGAAATTGTCATGTGACAATTGTCGGAAACGAAAGGTAGGACGGGACTGTTTTTGGACACGAAGGACATTGTACTCACATCTCCAGGTCAAATGTAATCGCCGGATACCAACCTGCTCTCTTTGCGAGAAGCTAAAACACCAATGTGTGTATTCAACAGCACGGAAGCGGCCGCAAAGAAGAACGTGAGTAGCCTTCTGTTGCTAAGCACTCAAGTAGACTCATCATTCATTTAGGAGGTATTCAGAACTTGAGGAAAGGCTGAAACACATGGAGAAGGCGTTGATCAGGGGTACATCAGGGGACCAGGACTCCGATGCCCGATCGCGTTCTTTGGCACCAAGTCAGCTCCAAGATCCTGAACGTCCGGGAGAAGATACTCCTCCGTCTTATACGGGAGACTTGATCATTTCTCGCCCTCAAAGTGTCGATCCCAGCTTCTCTTGGGACATACCGGAAAAGGAATTAATAGAACCACTCGTCGACCGTTTTCCACCTTTAAATAAAGCCCAAGATGCTGAAGAAGATCCCGCGAGCTACATTTGTGGTAAGCTTTATTTCTACGCTGATGGCTTTCTTCACTGACCAGAGAGGTTCCTTACCAATATTTTCCGCTCGAGGCATTCGCTGGATAGACCAGTTATTAGGAGACAGTAGCTTCAGCACGATGGTCAAGGGAATTCGACGACCTGAAGAAAGCATGGCTCAAAATCTCGGCTTGCTAACCCCACCAGCAAATCTGCTGCCCGCCCACAGACTTGCAGAGTCCAGTGTACAAGGTACTTAGCTATCCCAACACAGCACAATTCTCCCCTAACAAAGCCCGCAGGATTTTTTGCAACTGTGAACAGCGAAGCGCCTTTATTCCAAGAGGATGTCATGGCCATGTATCTGACTTGTCATCAAGCGGGCAACAATGTTTTGAAGGTCGGATATATCGCAGCCATCAACATCATGGTGTAAACCTCCTCACTCCCGTCTGGGTAGAGCAATCTGACAATCTTGCAGTGCGTTCCAAAAATTTCGATGCTACCCAATCACTTGCAAAGTCGACGCTGACCTTTATCTTGGCAACGCCCTTGCACTTCTTCCTCGCCTGATTGTCGAGGGTCCCAGCTCGTTGAATGTTGGTGCGGTACTGTGTATAGTGCGTACCATGCTCCCGAACCTTTTGAACTGAACTAATATTGACAAGGCCCTGTACTTCGTCTTCGCGACCGAATGCGAGAGAGCAGCAAGCATTCTTGGCATTGCTGTACAAATGGCGGTGATTGCTGGCTATAACACAAAGAAAGGATCCGATCCGGAGACTCTATTTCAGCAACGTCTGTTTTGGAACGCATACATTATGTCAAGTGACATATCGGTATACTTCGGTAAAGCACCAGCTGTTTGGGACGGTTTGGTGTCTTGTTTGCCAGAGAAAATCCCAGCAGACGGTCGTGGGAATCTAACGTTTCAGGATGGCTCTACCATGAATGTCATGTACCAGCGTGTTGCCTTAGCAAGAATTCGTGGAAAGGTTTGGTCGATGCTATATTCGCCAAGCGCAGTGGCCATGTCTCATCAGCAGATCTACAATCATGTCATCGAGCTCGAGCATGAGTTGGATATATGGAAGTCAGGTATTCCGGAATTTACGGGTGATATATTATACGACGGCAACGAAGGCCGGCTGGTCTATCTCACTCTGATACATCTGAGATACTATCAGCTTGTCATATCTATACACTCTGTCCTGTTCACCCGAGCGTCTAGTCGAGATCCTCAAATTAGGAGGTTGAAGGCTTCGCCAAGTATCGCCAAATGTGTTCAAGCAGCGAGAGATGCTGTGTCTCTTTTCGGCCATTTCAATAACGAGCATCCCTTCATGGGGTAAGTTATCCCTCACAAGCATCCCCAACGAAAGCTTTGCTGATGATAGACTTATTCAGGCTCCTGGCACCAAATCTAGCTTGGGGTTGCGACGTTCTTTGTGTACATGTGCTCCAGAACAAACACTCGGCCGAGGCATATCAAGACATCGCCCGTTTGGAAAAAGTCGCGAAAATATTTGAAAGGTTTGCAGACGAATACAGCAGCAAGACTCAGTCACAGGTCACAAATATGCTATACTTCATCGCAGCCTACGGAGTACGCAACACCAAGACAGTCGTCCAACAACCAGCTGAAGATTGTCATGGCAACGACTGCGAGGCGATTCCTGTCTCGGGACCTCCTCAATACGTTATCCCGCCGCCGCCTCTAGCTACCAGCACATTCTCCCACCATATGGGAGACTTCCCAATCCCTTTCGCCGGTTCTCAGGGCCTTCCTCAGTATTCGGAGAACAGGGAAGACCTCGTCGAACCTGTTTTGTGGAGTGGGACAGGCTTTGACACCGAATCACAGGGAGGCATATCGTTCTTCATTCATTCATAATTTCATTCTCATGGGAGGGGTTCAAAATTAGCATGGAGTCGGTGTTCTATACGATTGAGACGGCATTATTTAATTATGTATTTTAGCTCATCTATCTGTACTTGTAGGCGCTGTTCGCCAGGGACATGGGACAATCTCCTCACGCGAAAATATCGTAGATGAGCTCTGCGTGCCTGACTACATCAAGTAGCACCAGAACCAACCTTCCTAGGAATTACTCAGCTGTAGAAATTTCAAACAGGATCATGGCCACAACCTAAATCCAAACAATGACGTTCCATCTGGGTTTGATGCTTTTGCAGGGTTTTCGGAGAACCCGCGGATGAATCTTATTGACTATGACTTCATGTTGGAAAGATTAAACCTAAGTCCAGCTTCGACCCAAGTCAATCAATCTATCTTGCTTCCCTTGGCGCATAAAGGTGAGTCAGATCGTCCCATCTCGATCGCTTTTTTTTTTCCTGCGCTGCAAACTCAATCCCCAAAGTTCTTCTTCAGCATCAGGAGCTAGTTGCGAAAAATAAAAATTCACCATGCTTTCGCTTGAATTGCTTCGGCTGCTTCAAGGACTGAATTTCATCGAAGGATGCTTTGCGGATTTAACGTTCATATACCTCATTTCACATCGGCCGCATTGGGGGTGACAAAAAGACTCAGCACAGAGATCATGAATTCGAAGTAAGTCAGTGAAGAAGAAATGAAGTTCAACGATTGCATTTTCATGACTAAAACACACCTGAGTGCAAACCTTCGCCAGCAAAGACTGCCGCAGGCCTCTCTGACTTACGAGAAAGCAGCAGTAGCTTGTTTCCAGTAAGCAAGCCTGTCATCAGTGGCGGTGACTCCAAGACAACCCATATATGCCTCATATCCTGCTTGGCTACCTGTCTGCAGAGATGATCGTATGCTCGCACACTGTGTTGTGAGGAACCACGCGGCACTTCCCCAGGTATATTCATCCGGCAGCACAAGTGCACGAATAGCATTCAACTTATCGTCGCTCAGTCCGTCCACCGTGCTTGCCGTGGTGATGGCATTCAGCTTGTCGGCTAGCTCAGGTATCGATCGTGCGTAGAGCAGTACATAATTCGGCATGAACATTGCTCTCGTTCCTTGCCCGGGGCGCCCAGGTGCTGGGAAATGGTTAGTATTATATTTGAAATCACCGCTTTCGAATGCTATGACCGACAAAACAGCAGCGATTTCGGAGACGGAGTAGATCGAATACTTCGACATCGCAGCAATGAGAAATGGTGCCGCTTGGACATTCGTAGCACACTCGTCGGGAGCGGGCGCATTCGCGCAGGTGCTGGACTTTGGGGCGATCTGGAGGATCTGGTCGGCTGCTTGTGCAGCTCGAGGGGTGAGCCTCTTGGAAGATGTGGGTAAAACCGAGGCGCAGGCCATGCTCGCGAGCATGGCCACTTTGAGGACTTCGAAAAGCATTGTCGGTGGTTTCCTATGCCTGAAAATTGAACGAAGACGGTGTGTTGGAGAGGGAAACAAATACTGGTGAGCAAGTATTTGAAGCGTTTGGTGTATCTGTAGCTTTGTGTGATTGGAATCTGCAGGTGTCGTTTGCAGGAGCCGCAGATATTTTGTACGTATCGATGACAATGGACTTGTTCTTTCCGATATATTAGGTAGTATGTATTAAGGTAGCTTTGTTCTTTGAGTGTATTTTGATGGCGAACAAGGAGTGACTGTGGGAGACAGGACAAAGAGTGAGTCGCGGTCTATGAATGTGCTGTAGAGCCGTGAAGAACGTTGGGGCTACTGAATGAACGTGGGTGAAGCTGGGGAATAATAGGAAGAAGCAGGCGACGAGTCACTTGGAGTTGAGAAGCAAGCTCTGGTGCGAAAAGGGGAACCCCCTGGCGCATTCTTACCATGCTGACGGACAAACATCGTGAAGTTCAAGATGACGATGGCCAATGCAGAGCAAGGAATGGATAATGCTGACGAACAGTCAAGCATTGCGGGATCGCCGCGAGACAAGCCAGCCAATGATTGTTGTCCAAGAAGCTGTCAAAAGAGGTTGAAGCTTTTCGACGTTTCAAAGGACATTCGCTTCGAGATACGCTAAGCCTGGTCAGGTTAAAGCCTGGGTGCTGTCTGCTTCGGCTGTTTGACCCTGAAAAGGGGCTGGGCATCAATTGGCTTTCATGGCCTCATCCAGGCGACCATCCTCGAACCCTTACATCGATCATTCCAATCATGAAAACCAGTCCTGTCTAGAAGTATCTTGATGGAGGCTGGGGGAATATGGAATTGAGGCACAACATAGCAACCCTCCACAGTCCGGGCTTCGGCTATGGAGGAGGCTGGTATCCCTTCCCACGCCGACATGTGGACCGGGGCAGAAACTGAATGGACTCGAATGATCTTGAGATATTTTGAAGTTTATAGTCGGCTAAGTTGCAACGAACTCATCATCTGCCAGCATCATGAGATTTTCGAGAATGCACACGTCTTTGAAGATAGTGTTCGTACTGGCTTTTTCCATCCAGGTATGGAAGACGCTTTTGGAAACTAAAATTGAGGATCACGCTGTCTACGCCTTCTTCAATTTCGTCTCTAACATGGCCGTACTACCAATACCAGAGGAATAAACTTTGATCAACTCCAGCCCGACCTCGTCGAACATCTCATTGAACTCCTTTAAGGTCTTCTCGCGTCCACTGATTGTCAGCAACGAGAAGTCAAGCCAGTACAACTCCATTGGCCCGCCAACTTCGACCTTCTCCGGAACCAGCATATCGCAGATGATAAGCCGGGAATCTGGACCCATCGCCTGTACAATATTTTTCAAAATGTCCAGGCAGACCGGGATGTAGAAGTCGTGAAGCAAGCGTCGGAGGAAGTAAACGTGAGCATCTACAAAGGTTAGCTTCCGCTTCCATGCCCGAGCTGGGCTATGTACTCTTGACGGGTTGCGGGGTGAAGATGTCGTGAATGGTAGGTGTGATACCGGGAAGGTCTTCCGCCTTCAGCGTATTGATGACGATTGGTAGATCTTGAAGGATGACTGACGCTCCAAAGAAGTTGGGACACTCCGTCTCGATAGCCAGCATCGCTTGCCCTTTGCCACTACCAACATCAACGATGAAAGGTCGTTCGGGTTCCTTCTCGACCTGCTCCTTCAGAGAGGCGAAAGGAAACATCCCAAGAATTGGCATGTTCTTCTCCATCTGTTGACCAGTACTGTCAGCATTGTTCCTTGTCAGGAAGCTCAAGGTTTCCCAAACGTGCTGTGCCTCTAGCGATAGAAAGACTTTCGACATCGAACTTTGCTAATACGCGCTCTTACCTGCTGCATCGTATTGTTCCAAATTAACCGCTGGTCCTCATCCTCGTTCAGAACTTCATAGCTGACGGTCATCAGTCAGTCAAACAACTTGAGAAGTCTACCATTCTGAGAAGACTGGTGAACCAGAATGTCGGATATTCTACTCAGTCATCATTGGTTGGTCACTTACTACGTTAGACCCTCCTTGCCGGCAGCATAGGCAAATGGCGACTTCTTGATATCATACAGATCGGCCGGCGAATGAGTCTTGAGATACTCCGGTAATTTGACCCATGTTCGGTTGAAGTCCATACAAAGCGAGAAAAATGCTCCAAGAGCTTGTGGCTGCAGAACCATGGAAAGCATATTTTGTTGGTACTCCTCCGGAGCAGTCTCGGTCCCGATACCATTCACAAGGATCACTCTCATTGCCCGAGTGATGACCGACACGTCGACATTAACATCTGCAGCTAAGTCTTTTGCGCTGACTGACCCCTCCAACGGAAGTCGTCCGAATGCGCCAATTTGAGTCAGGGTAGACAGTGCAGCTGTGACGGCGATGCTCTCAGCCCATCTTGTGACAATGTCGTACGGCTCTTCGAGCTGTGTGCGTACGTTGTCGGTATATTTAAGGAGGGCGAGGTGCTCGGCAGGTGTTGGATTGGCCTTCACATCCTTGAGAGCTGCAACCAATTTCTCTGCTTCGACAAGCGCTTTGCTGATAGGATCCGACATGTTGGAGACGAGAGCTGGTAAATGAGAACGAGCAAAGGTACCTACCAGCAAGAATCTTTTGTGATGGTGTAGAAGAAGGAAGAGTCGTTCCGACTTAAGAATTGGAGTGTTACACGAAGTAGTTGCGGAAGGGAAGGTGCATATAGGAATTGAGCCGATTGGCAAATATACCTTCCCTTATCGCTGCTGCTGAACAGGTAGTTCCTTTACGACATCGCGAGGGGATCGAACAAAACCACTCTCAAGCTTCGAGTGGCTTCGCTTAGTATCAAGTGGGGATACATTCCCAATGTATCCCCAAGAGCGCTTGGCTTTCATCCCCCCTTTCCTGCAATTAGCGAGAATTGGCGAATCAGATGCCTTCTGATTGGAAGAGCATACATAATCACATTGGAGATGCAGCTGCAAAGCAACGGCACATCTTGGAGGGCTTCATCATCTGCCAGCCAAGGCCATGCAATGCACACGCGGATTTCGAGCCTGATAGGATTTAGCCGCCCGGAAAGACGTTGGCACGCATGCACATCCTTCGGACCGTGACGGGATGGACAAAGCCACCCCACCATGAGACAGATGCTGAAGAGGTGTCCATATTGATATGTTCCTCCTCAATTGATCTAGAATCTTTGCCAGTGAGTTTGGAGATTCGCTGTTGGAACAATTGCCATTATTGGAATTCATCTCCACTTCTGTCTGCAATATGGCAGACTCTCTAACCCAACTCGAAGATAACGTTATACAAGTTGACGACGTAAGTGAACCCTCTGCAGATCACAGCTGCCAATCAAGCAACCCGGGGTTGTGGAGCATAATCTGCGCCACAACCGCTGTCAAGTCGATCGCATGAGATGCTAACGTCTCTCATAGGAGCCGGTATCAGACTTCGATGATGAGGTATAGCACTTCCAGAAATGTTTTGGAATGTCTCTCCAGAATTGTACTGAGATTCTTTCAAGACGAATGAAAGCGAAGCTGGGAGCAGTCTGACCTCTATCACCTCTTCCATACTGCGTGGTAAAGTTGATGAGGGTGGGAGGACGTACGCAGTTTACGGGAAAGAAGGTACACAAAATAGCCAACTAAAATCGAAATTTGTGCTCATCTTTCCTTTCAGAATATGGCTTCCCGATGGATGAGCCTGAATTGGACCGCATCGACATGTGCCACGCGAAATACTATGCGCTTCTGAACAAGAAGCGCTTCCTAGCACCCATTCCAACCAACCCTCAGAAAATTCTGGATCTTGGATGCGGGACTGGTATGCCAGACTCTTGAGCAGGTCATATATGGATTTAACGGATGTAGGAATATGGTGTATCGATGTCGCAGATGAGTTCCCTTCCGCCGAAGTCGTTGGTATTGACATTGCACCAACGCAGCCAACATGGCAAGCTCTCCACTCGCAATAAGGCCCATGCGCTAACAAGAAAAGGGTACCTGCAAACTGTCGCTTCGAGCTTGATGATATGGAGCAAGCTTGGACGTGGAGCGAGAACACCTTCGACTTCATCTTCAGTCGTGATTTGATCGCTGCTGTCCGTGACTTTCCCAAACTGATTAATCAATGCTACACGCAAGTACTGCCTCTCGTCGCGATTTAAATCTCTGCTGACGTTGCGCTAGTCATCTTAAACCAGGTGGTTACGTGGAATTTCAATGCGTTACTGGAATTCTTCAAAGTGACGATGACAGTGTTCCAAAAGACTGCGCGTTACAGAAATTTTCCGATAGCATTAGACTCGCTGGTGAAGCGTTTGGCACCAAGGTTGATGATCCTATGCGCTGGAAAGGATGTACGTCTTGTGCTCTGCAGCCACCGCTCTCTATCCCTGCTCTCTGCTTCGGGAAGAGACGCTGATTCACCATCTAGGGTTCGAAGAACGCGGATTCGAGGACGTTACAGAGCATGTAATCAAGCTACCCGTCAACACATGGCCCAAAGACAAGCGACTGAAACTTCTGGGAGCGTGGGAAATGGAGAACCTGCTTAGCAGTCTCGAAGGGATGGTGATGCGAATCTTTCAGAAAGCTCTGGGCTGGACGGCAGAGGAAGTGCTGGTTTTTCTCGTCGATGTTCGGAAGGACATCAAGAACCGAAACCTTCATGGCTATTGGCCCTTGTGAGTCTTATCGCCCCCATTCCCGTCGAACAGAGGGCTAATCGAGAAGTTACGTCGTATCTGGCCGAAAACCAATGTCTGGTGTTGTAGTTTAGTCTTGCGTGTACGAGGTGCAGTACACTTTGTCCGGAACAAAATCGGAATTTATATGTAGCCAAGTTGACGGAAGGGGAAAAGGACATTCGTTCTGCTAGATTTATTGGCCCAACTAGAGGCCTGTCAACGAGATCATTTGAAACCTGATGCAGAATATCAACTTGAACTTGCTTCTACCTTCGGATTGGATCCGCAAAAGCGCATGCTGTTTTCGGGTCATGATAAGAAGTGGAAAGAAAAACCCAATACGTCTGCTATGAAGTAACGACTGCGCATTAAGGCGAGTATAGAAAGTAGTACAAATTCAAAAGCAAATAGACTTGAACATGCTTTATAACGGGCTTTGACGTTCGAGCAAAGGCTTGACGGAGGAACTTCCGTTATATTATGAAGCTAGTCCCAAACACTCCAACTGGGTTCGCGCTTTACAATCCGCATGAAATAGACGTGACAATGAGAGCCGTGACAATAGATTGATTAGATACACCTTTGTTTGCAGATCCTTGTCGTGGAAAGATGGTTGAAAGAGGAATGGAGGCCAGGCCGAGGTCGCTAATGACTTACAAACGCGAGAGACGCGATAAGATGATAGGTAGCACCTGCAACACAAGAGCCTCAAGGCAGCCGCCCTCGACCTGCAGGAACAGCACACCAAATATGTGAGAAGGTCGGGTCTCTGCAGCTCCGCAGACTGATGAGGCACCAGTTCAGCAAAACCACGCGGTATGGCTCCACCAGCGGCGAAGCGTCGAAAGCGGAACGTCCTTCCTTCATCATCGGGAGAGGACGACGACGATGAGCCAGTCACGAAAGCTAAAGCCCCGTTGAGCAACCTTATTTCTTCCTCTCCACCCTCTGCGAGCGAAGCGAAAGCCTCGAAGTCAAGTAGAGCTCCAGTGAAATCTGCGACGGTTCCTAGGAAGATGCAACCTCGAGCGAAGACTGCGAATCACCCTCCGAATGCCGCGCCTATACACCTCCCAACCCAGGTCCGCGGGGCCAAAGCAGGCTCGAAAAGTGCGAGTAATAGTCCAGAGAAGTCAAAACGTAAAGGGAAGATTGAAGACAAGGTCAAGAGCGGGGACATATACACGTTCTTCAACAAGCAAGCACAGCGGCAACAGGCAGAGAATGGCAGTGGTCCTGCGGCCAAGCCCAAACCGTCGGTGAGCTCCAAAGCTTCTAAAGCCCTAGAGGATGACGATGTAATATCCGATGACGATGTCTTCGAATCGAAGGCACCGACTTCGAGTATGGTTGGGGAGGTGGCTCGGAAACGGGCCAGAGCAATGGGTCTGTCCAACGGCGATGCAGACCTCCCAAGTGCGAGCCAAAAATTCATTGTGCCAAAGCCGCCTGCCGTGATAAAACAGGAGGATGACACGAGACCATGGGCAGAGAGATTTGCTCCCTTGAATTTGGACGAGCTTGCAGTTCACAAGAAGAAGGTTTCAGACGTCCGAGAATGGCTGGAGAAAGTTATGGGCGGTCGTTGCAGACAGAGACTGCTTATACTGAAAGGAGCAGCCGGAACTGCAAAGACAACCACCGTTCAGCTCTTAGCGAAAGATATGGACTGCGATGTGTTGGAATGGCGCAATCCTGTTGGATCTGTGGCGTCTTCAGACGGGCTTCTTTCAATGTCTGCACAATTTGAAGAGTTCATGGGGAGAGGTGGGAAGTATGGACAACTGGATATGTTTTCAATTGATGGACAAATAGTCCCAAAACCAGAGATCAAGACACTCGATCGCCGGAAAAATCTAATTCTCATCGAGGAGTTTCCCAATACGTTTACTCGATCATCTTCTACTTTACAATCTTTCAGATCCGCGATCATTTCATATCTTGCCTCAAATACGCCTCCTCTCTCCATGATGAATCAGGGAACTTCCAGGGACCCAATCACACCAGTGGTTATGATCATATCGGAAACATTACTCACCACAACTTCTGCGTCTGCAGACAGTTTCACAGCGCACAGATTATTAGGACCCGAGATCCTTCAGCATCCTGGAGTTGCAGTCATTGAGTTCAATGCGATCGCACCTACGATTCTAGCCAAGGCTCTTGAACTCGTTGTTCAAAAGGAGTCTCGCAAGTCAGGACGAAGGAAGACGCCGGGTCCGTTGGTTCTCAAGAAGATTGGAGAGATTGGAGATATTCGGAGTGCCATCGGATCACTCGAATTCCTCTGTCTTCGGGGTGACATTGATGGAGACTGGGGCGCCAAAGTTGGTTTTGGAAAGACCAAGAAACCCAGCAAAGAGACCGCCTTGACAACCATGGAAAAGGAGAGTCTCGAGCTGGTGACAAGGCGAGAGGCTAGCCTGGGGATATTTCACGCAGTTGGAAAAGTGGTGTACAACAAGCGAGATGAAAAATTACCGGACAAATCCTTTGACAAGGACGGTAAAGAGCTACCTGACGTTGAAAAGCTCCCTAGCTTTATGTCCACCCACTCTAGGCCACACAAATCTCAGATCATGGTGGATGAGCTCATCGACGAAACAGGTACCGATACTCCAACCTTCGTCGCAGCACTTCATGAGAACTACATTTTATCGTGCGATGCTCCGCCTACCTCCTTCGACTTCACATCCCTGGATCATGTCAGTGGCTGTATCGATGCATTGTCAGATAGCGATCTTCTCTGTCCCTCATGGGACGGATCATTCAATTCTTCCGGCTTCGGTGGTGGGTTTGGCGGTAAAGGAACAGGCGGCGATATCATGCGACAAGATGAAATCAGCTTCCAGATCGCTGTCAGAGGGCTTCTCTTCTCCCTTCCTTTCCCAGTTAAGCGGAAAGCTCCAGCCGCAGCCGGGTTACGTACCGGGAAAGGCGGGGACGCATTCAAGATGTTCTATCCAACCAGCCTCAAGCTGTGGAGAATGAAAGAGGAAATCGAGAGTACCATTGACCTGTGGGTATCAAGACTGATGAAGGGAGAGGAGCACCAACTAAGCGCTGTGACGGCTGGCGCTGCTGCATTTGCCCGGCCGAAAGCAGGGACTGTTGAGAGCTGGAAAAGCGCTCGAGCGCCACCCCCGACAGGCACGAGCAAAGGAGCTAGCAAAGAAGCGGACGTCGCTCCTCTCTTGTCTATAGGCACGTCTGCCCGGAAAGAGATGCTGCTAGAACGACTACCATATATGTTAACCATCGCACGATCGAGACGATCTTCATCCTCTGCTGTCACAATACGAGATATGGAGAAAGTAGCCACGTTCCACGGTATCGGAGCCCCTCCTGACGACGAGCCAGACGACGCAGATGAAACGACGCCAGCGGACGCAGAATGGGCGACGGATAAACCTGGTGAGAGCAAATCCCCGAAAAAGAAAGGATTGGTTATTAGAGGGCGGGGAGATGCGAATGGGCTGCCTTTGCAGCAGGAACAAAAGCTCGTATTGAGCGATGATGATATTGAAGATGACTGAATGACTGGGTAATAATGTCGGTCTGTACATTAGGAAAATAGTTGTAGCCTTTGACAGCTATATGAATACAATGTCAAGATGCAAAGAACCAAAATTCTGTCAATTTATGTACAATTTCGTCAAGTCGTGAAACCCAGATAACTCCTCGTAAAAGTACTATACAAACAATGTACACAACCACAATTTCATTGACATCATATCTACCTTTCTGTAGAGTTGAATTAAAATGTCCACCCTTTGAAGTCATCAGCAAAATGAACCGCTGCTGATAGATATCGCTCGTGGACATCACCCCACGTGAAGGCTGCCGCTTTCATTGCTCTCAAAGCTGTACTCTCGTCAGTTTCAATTATATTTGAAGGCTTCTTCTGTAAAAGCCTGGGAAATGAAAATAAGACTTACCCTTCACATAATGCGCATCCGTCGACCATGGTCCACTAATCGCCATCTCATCCACATACTTCCATCCCTTCACCGGCTTCGTCTCCAAATCCTCATCAATCTTCGGCCTCAACTGTGCAACATAGACCGCAATAGTTAACAGCCACCACTGCCTTACCAGACTGATATGCCACTTCTTCGGTACCAGAGGAAGTAAAATCCGTACCGCATGCGATGTGGTTAGGATATGTACTAGGAAGAAATCATATGCGTGTGTTCCTGGCTGCACGGTCTTCACCAGTAAAGCCATAGCCGCTTCCTGCGAGTCCTCAAATTGCTTATTTGGATCATCGATATTCCATGCATTCCAATATTCCAGAATGAGCGATTCGTGGTCTCGGAACAGGATATCTAGATTGCCTGCACCGCGCTCTTTGAAGAGCCCATCGAAACGGGTGTCGGCCTGTATCTTGAGGAGGATTTCGAGAGGAGAGGTTGTACTCTGCATGCATGTGGGGGGTTGGGTGTAGGAGGGGGAGTCGAGGTATTTGTGGAGGTAGTTGTAGGAGGATGCGGCCATGGCGAGGGCCTCCATGCCGAGTTCTTTGCTGGAGAGTTCGTAGGCATAGCCGAGATGAATGAGAGGGTGTCCAACTATGCGGTACATTAGTATGTAATTTGAATCAAGAATAATGGAAATCATACGCCCGCCAATTAGCCCATTGATCAAAGGCTCCTTGCCACTGTATAAATACTCATTGGCGACTTCCTTCCAGTCGTAATCATACTTCAAAGCCAACTCATCTTCAAAGAAATCCACAAATGCCCTTTGATACCTCTTGTCGCCCAGAAACTCACGCCAGTCCTTGTCTGTGACCTCTGCAGGAGAATCCTTCCACTCCTCCAGCTCTTTGGACTCCTCGTCGTAGATCTTATTCATCTGGACGGCGTCTGCTCCAAAGAGGTACGCAGAGCCCAGCAAATGTGCCATGTGGTTGTGATATTGTAGATCATGGTACAGGATTGAGTGGTTGACATGATTCGCTCGAAGTAAGTGCTTGAGCGTCCTGGGACGTTTCTCTGCTGCTGTCTCTACATCATGGATCTCAACAGATGGGAGATCAATGGATTGTGCGGCATAATTGCTGGTGGTGAGATACTTGGCCAGACGGTTGACCACAGGTACCCAAGCTATCATAGGAGACGACATGATGGCTGATGGCAGTACTGTAAGAATTTCTTACAGGTCCTGACTGAAGCTGTTGGGAACATTGAGTGGGGAAGACAAGGCTGAGGGGTAGGCGGCCGCTAACATGGTCCTCGGGCTGTCAGCCAATCAGTCCGAGCTGGCATTGAAAGGTGGTCCAAGCTCGAGCAGCCGACATATTTCAACTGACGAGGCTCGAATTTCTTCTTCCTCACCCACTTCGAGACACAGCCACATCTTCAAAGATGATTGTCCAAATATCAGCGCCACCAACAAGACATATCCCATTATGTCGCCGAAGACTCAGCCCTTGATATACGCAGAGCTTCTCTCCAATATCCGTCAGATCTCTGTGATCGTTGCCCTTGACGCGCCATGCGGACCTGGCACAAAGGCAGAGCTGTCAGCAGATGGACGACAGTTCATGTTGCATCGTGATGGAGATACATCTACCTTGGACCTCCCTGGCCAAGCAGTTCTCGTGCAGCTGCAGAAGCCTGTGCTGGGAAACAAAGAGCTCTCGTGGCGCATCCCTATCGCTGGACAAGCCACCAGAGCCAGTATTGAGGACGCGCAGAGCAACGAAGCTCCTTGGTCAGCAAAAGAGCTGTCAAAAGATGCAGAATTTGCATGTCGCAACTGCGCTACAATCATCTTGAGGAAGGGAACCATCAAAGTATGGAAGGATCTCCCGAGTGAGAATTGGGCGGAGATGATGGAGTTTTGGCATTGTCACAAGCCTGATGTTCCGGCGGAGGAAGCGAATGGGTCGAACGGGCATGGTCACGTGCACCACGACCAGACTGCTGCCAGCAAAGGCTACGGAGCTTCGTCAAAATTCATCGCAAGCAAGAGTACAGGCTTGATCGACCTGACAACGTTCTTGCTCACTAGCAACGATTGCACAAACATTGAGGTAAGACAAAACCCGTTTCCTATGCTTCTTATCTCCATCTGCCGCCTTGTTTACTCCCTCGAGGCATATCAATGGGCATCAAGAAGGTGGCCACTCTCCGCCTCGCGGTTCAGTGATCTGGTCACCGATACAAATGCCCTAGATTGACACCTTCTTTCCATTCTGCTTCTGCAGCGGTCATACTTCTCTACCCTCTTCTTCGGACTACGGGTTACTTGTTGACTGGAGGATCTGCCTCTGCCTTTCACTCCATATCTTCCTCAAGATCCTGGAAGGCGATGGGATTAGCATGAGGGACAGCTCAGAGTCTGGACGACTTTAGAGCTATGTACTGACAGACAACAGATCACGAAACCAGCTACAGAAAATCCAGCATCCGTCCTTTGCAGAGCTTGCCATCGCAATATTGGCCGAGACGATCCCCAAGCAGACGGTATCCGACTCTTCAAGTGGTCCCTTACCCTTCTCTCGTCGCGTTCACCTTCATTCAATAATCCAAGCCTTCCCTCACTACTTTCATCGCAATGTCTAGCCTCATCTCAAGCAACTGCCGTGTCGAAGTTCGTCCTTTCTCCGAGCGATGTTTTGAGCGGGCCGTCATCTACGCCATACTCTCCGTCGTGTGCAAAGCCATCCAGCTCATCATGTAACGTTTCATCGGAACGGACCGCTGGCGCCACTTCCCTTATTGGGCCAAGTACACTCTCTGTGTCTACACCTGGTCCTATGCTCGTATGGGTGTTAAATTCTGCCTTGCATTTTCGTTCTGGAACTTCACTTTCGTCATCATGGCCCGTTAACTCTTCTAATGTCGCGATGAAAGTCTTCTGGAAGTCTATTTCAACGGACGATGCTCGCTCTTTACTGGACGGCGGAAGTGCGGAGGAATTGATACTCCCAGATGAGATCGTGGTGGAGGTCGGAGGAATACTGCGGGATTCAGCTGTTTGTCTGCCCCCGAGTGCGAGAAAGTTTAAGGAATGGGACGTAGGACTGTTGGAACGATACCAGCCAAGCTCTTGAATCAATACAACGTTCTCCTCCCAATCGCTTGTCCTTTGGTCTCAGTTTCTTGTGATATGCTAACATAGCACGGGTTATCAATACGATCAATATTACGTGGAAACAGGATGGAGTTGAGCTCTTGATCTCGTGTTGTATTCTCAAGTAGAGGTTCAAGAAGGCCGGTACATCAGATATATATATATATATATTAGGATCCGGCAACAGGCTGAAATACTTCCCCTCCTTCTCGACCTACTGCCGGGAAGCTTTCTGATCCTTTGCGCACGTCACTCTGTATATACAGCTCATGCTCTCCACACTCCAGCTTGAACAGCTCTATTTCTTCCTTCGGATAATAGCTTGTCCTCTGGGTTCTAGTTTCTGGAGTTCTTATGCTCGGAGTCGAAATTCCGTCCTGCAAGCAGACTATCAGCTGTGACGCCTTTTTCTCGAGTCTTAGCACAGTCAAACTCCCACTAGAAGCCATTAAGCTTCGTTCAACATGCCCAAGAACAATCATGCTCCCAGTGGCGTTTCCCAGATCCTGTAAGACTACCAAATGCTTGGACTGCAGCAGCCATAAGTCTCAAGCATGAAGGTAGGGCGATACATCTCCATCTTCCTCGTCCTCACAAACCCACTGCCACCCCAGCAGTGTCCAATTCAATTCCTTCCTCCAGAACAACCCATGTCCCAACACCCCATCGGCACACAGACCACCTGTTTCCGACATCCGTCTCTTGAACACCACGCGTCCGAATCGAGAATGTACGATTGCCATCGAGCACATGACGCACGGCTCATGCGTACAGTAAATCTCCAGCTCATGACAGAGATATCCGTTTGCGTTTCCCGAAGGGTCGTAATGCGCCTTCTCAAGCAGTGAGAGGGGCGCATCTTTGAAAATTTCATCTGAAACGGCACTCGTCGAATCGTCTCCAGAGCGAGAACTTCCTCCTCCTTCCTCATCCTCCCTAGCCTTCAATCCCGCAGCAACCATCCCAATAACCCTCATAGCAGCATGCGCAAACACATTCCCACTTCCCTTCCCCGTCTCTTGCTCCTCTTTCCCACAATCCCAACCATCCCACCTCCCATCCCCAGCAACAGCCACAACCTTCCCTCTCCCACCAATCCTCTCCACAACAACCACACCCACCCTCTCGCCCCTCCCACTTTTGAAACTTTCCTCCGCAACCCTCTCCGCAATCTCCATGTACCTCACCACCTCCTCCTCCTCCCTCATCTCCTCTTCTGCCCGTTCCAGGATACTAGGGTGTGGACCGAAGGGATTACTCTTCTTGTAGACGGTAGGCCAGTACCGCGTTGACCAAGTGAGGGCTTGTTCTTGCGAGGTGGGCGCTAGCATGGGGACGTCGACTTCATATAAATGGATGGTGGGGAGGATTGGTGATAGGGAGGTGAGGAGGGAGGGGGAGGTGATGGAGGAGGTTGGGCCACAGATGAGAAAGAGCTCTGGTGTAGAGGGAGGGGTGGCTGAGGCTGAGGCTGAGGTGAGTGAAGATGGAGATGGAGATGGGGTGGTTAGTAGGGCGTGGGTGTGGGGTGGTAGGTCTTTGGGTTTGGCGAAGCGGCGGAGGTGTTGGAGGTCGAGGCCTCCATCGTCGGGAATGAGTTTTCGGATGAGGCTGGGCGGGTGTTAGTGATGGACTCTTCGGAGATAAGTATAAAGAGTATCATGACAGGAGACATAGCGAGATTGTGATGATTAGCTCAAAGGATTGAAAGTAGTGTATCAGAACGGAGCTACGTAAGCTGAGGTCTTGAAAGAGGCAGAACGGCAAAACGGCTAAATCATTACCTGATGCGAACCCGTACAACACATAGGATAGTAACAGAGAAAAAAACGCAGAGAATCTGAAAACTCACTTCAACACTGTACTCGCCAGCTTAGCAGGTACGCCTGTGACATATACCTTACCGATTTTCTCGTTCGACCTCGTCTCGAGTGTGGTTTTCAAAGGCACAAATCGACCTCCTCTCCTTCGTGGTTGAGAATCTCCAGGTACAGGAGTAGAAGATTGGAGATCCATGATCAGATTCGCTTCGCTTGCGTCAAGCATTTGAGCTTCAACGTCGCCCATCTCTCGCTCGCTGCTGGTGGCTTCCTCGAATTCTCCCGGAATTCTCTCACTGAATGCTTATCAGATTCTTCGATTTCCATAAAATAAATCACGACATGGAGTTTACTCTAGCGAGATAGAATGGCGGACGAAATTTGCATACGAATCTGGTTTCTTGAAGTCATAATGTGTACTTGAGATATGACAGCGTTTGACTCAGGATGCAGTAATCCTAGAAAATTATACTGCCGCCTCGCTTGCTCACCGCCCTGCGGAACATGGAAAATCAAGTGAGCCATGTGAGTCGGACACGAACCAATTCGGCAACAGGAGTTGCTCAAGTCATCGTAGAGAGAAGAAGAGCCTTTGGACGAATCAATGAGTAAACAGAGTCTAGATCTTTGAATCGGAGCAGTGCAGAGCCTTTGAACGACATTATATTGGTCACATGATCTACGAGCCCTGGAAGTGACCCAATGTTCCCCCTTGCCCTGCGGATATTGCAAGATTCTCGGCCAGATCCTTCAGCCACCTTTTCATCTCAATCCCGGGCAATACTCCGTCCTTTACACATCAGCCCAGGATTGACTGTCTCTCGATCCTTCTGTGGATCTCTACGATCAGGATTTTCGGTCTCCGTGGACCTGCTTGTGGAGTTTCCTTCTGTACGCGGTTCCTCGCCTTGCATACCTGGCGAAACGCTGCACTGATCTGATCAGACCAGACCAATTCTGTCCAAACAAAAGCGTGCGAACAAACTGCAGATCAAAGATTCCGGACAGGTCGATGGGATGAACCGGCAAATCATCCCTCTCTCCCTTCTTGGCCCTTGAAACCTCAAACATATGGAGCATCTCTCGGTCCAGTCATATCTACTCGCTTGGGCGCCATCTCGGGTGGACAGCACCAAGCTTTTCTTAGCGTCAGGGCAACGTTTCGGACATGCTGGTGGGTGGATACTTGTGGGTATTTGTGGACTCAGGGGCTGTTAGCATGTCTACCAACTGCGAATCAGAGACATAGATTCGGGGCTGGGCTGGGCTGAGATGCAGGAACACGCATGCCTGGCTCGCTGGCTGACGAAAACAACAGAAAAATTCACCCACGCGCGATCCACCAAACTTCCGGGGATGCAAATGGAATCAATCAACCCAGTCAATCCATGCCCTGTGCCAGGCTGGTCCAATCTCCAGAAGCGGGTGCCCCCGATCTGAACCACCCTTGCCCCTGTCTAGGGAGACGACGACGAGTACATATTTTGGGCGTCCCCTGACGAGGCCTCTTCCTCTTTCTCTCGATAACCGCTCTTTTTGGTCCCCACATTCATTCTTGATTGCTTTCGTTCTTCCTTCGTGAGGATAGAAATACCAATACACCGCACTTGACGTTGCGTTCTGGATCATTGCTCTTGCTTTATCCAGTTTTACCTTCCTTTGCACATACACACTCCTTCCGTTGATTGAATCAACTTTGCTTCCAGTACAAACATACATCTTTCGATCTTTCGAAACAAACAAACACACGCTCTTTCGAGTCGCATAGAACGAACACACAAAACCACCACACCCAATCAAAACAATCAACTTCGATCTCGCCAAAATGCGTACCACATTCTCCACCCTCGCCGTTATGGCCTCGTCTTTGCTGGTCAAGGAAGCTCTTGCTGCTCCAGCCATCCGTGCGAGAGATTACTATCTGGATACCGACAATGTCATCGTGACTGAGGAGGTCTGGGTTACCGAGTTGGCTGATGGATCCTATGCCACTGGAGTACCTGTTGCTGTCGGCACTATCACCATTGATGGCAGTGCTGTTCTCGTCACTGAGCCAGTCCCTTCAGCTACTATCCCTCCACCAGCTCCAACTTCCGTGGCTCCTACAACCACTGAGGCTTCTACCACCGAGGTCCCAGCTGTTCCTTCTACCTCATCTACACCTCTTCCTGAGCCAACTACCTCCAGCGTTGTTGCGGATGCCGTATTCCTTGAGCAGACCCCATCCTCGACCTCCATCTATGTCGCACCAACCACCTCGGAGACACCAGTCGTTGTTCCTACCACACTGGCGAGCGTTGTCCTTCCATCCACAACTACCTCCGCAGCTCCAGTAGCCACTACCGCTGCCTCGAGCTCTGGCTCTGGCAAGCGTGGTCTCGCATACAACGATGCCAGCCTCCTCTCATCGTTCACTAGCGCCTCCGAAGTAACCTGGGCCTATAACTGGGGATCGACCACCTCTTCCATCCCATCCAACTTCGAGTACACTCCCATGCTTTGGGGTCTCCTCTCCGGCGACACCGGCAACTGGGCTGAGGCTGTTGAGACTGCTCTCGCGGGAGGCTCTACCCACCTCCTCGCCTTCAACGAGCCAGACTACTCCGGCCAAGCCAACCTCGGATACGCTGAAGCTGCTACCGGATACCTCACCTACATGCAGCCATACGCTTCCAAGGCCAAGCTCGTTTCCCCAGCAGTCACCAACGGAGGTGACCCCATGGGCTTGACTTGGTTGTCAAACTTCATCTCCGCCTGCTCTTCCTGCACCATCGACGCCGTCGCCATCCACTGGTACAACGGTGGAGATGCCGCCGCATTCAAGGAGTACATGGCCAAGGCCTACACAGCCGGAGGCAACCGTCCTCTCTGGATCACCGAATTCGAGGCTTCCGGCACTGACGAGGAGCAAGCTGCTTTCTTGACTGAGGTCATGGCTTGGATGGATGAGACGGATTACATTGAGCGTTACGCTTACTTCATGGTCTCTGATGGCAACCTCGTTAGCGGCAGTTCGCTCAGCTCTTTGGGCTCCACTTACGCTACCTCGACATAAATCTAAGCAACAATGTCACGATGTGCCGAGATGAGATTACGACCTTTTGATACCTACCTACCTTCCCTTGGTCCAACCTTTTGTTGAGACATGATCATTTGATCACAAGAGACACTTACTTTCTTTGTACATAACTTCTTTTTTGATGGATGGAAAAACTTAGGGGGCGAAAAACCGGTGTCATCTAGACGGGGAAATCGGGATCAGGAAATCCATTTTTGGTGGTGTTTGGAGAGAATTCCTGACTGGAAGTGTAGAGAGAAGACCGCATTCTTTTGGCTATTCTCGAAATGAAGAGTACTTCCTTCAATCATTGGTGCCTTCAGATGTGTGACTGTGCTGTAATTTTGTGGTCGCGTGGCAGATTCCCAGTTAATGATGTTGTCACTCGTGAGGTTGTGAGAGGTGAAATTGAGAGTTGGTAGCATGCGAGGCATTACGCGGCACAACGTATATCTCAGCACCACCGCCTAGTAGCCTTGAGTAGGCACACCCATGCAGCGCACCACCGCTGTCAGCTGACAGTGATCCCTTCCTGGCTTCAACCAACAATCTCACACACCAACCAACCCAACTTCCTGTACCTTACCAACTCCAGTAACATTACGATCCTCACAAGTAACTCAATAACTAACCAACCAAAGTTCAACAGCAACAACCACAAGCAAAATCTTCACCCTCCAACCCTCCCTCCTTTCCCTTGCATCAGCTACTCAAGTTCCAAACACCGGCGCCTTTCAACCTCGCAAACCATGACTCGTTCCTCCCCCTCCTTCGCCTCCCTCCTCCTCCCAAGTTCCCACTCACTCATCCAGACCAAGTTTTCCCTCCCCCCACCTTCATTCACATGCCAGAAACAAGCAACCCAATCATCTCCCCTGATCTCGAGGAGAGAACACTTTGTTGCACATCTCAATTTCAGCACGCCACTCAATACCGTTGAAGCTTAAAATCTTCCGAGGAGGTTTTGACAGCGGGGATGAGATCCCGCTCGCTCGCTTCGAGAAGGGTTTGTTTCCTGGGTGTTGTTGGTGGTGGCGTGTGGATCTTTTCTCCAGTAGATCTACTTGATGAAATAAGAATAAAAACACCTTTCAAATGTAAGTTCAGAGCATTGATTAGATATTTGTCTTCCAATTGTGAAGATGAAGAGTTCTTTCGACTTCTACACTGTCGTCTCGTCTTATCAGCTTACTCGAGTCCGCATCCGGACAGTAGCTGTCCCGCTTAACAGACACACGATTCATGCGAAAGCTTCACTCTTGTCAGGGTAACTGGATGAAGCAGCTAAATCCAAAGTTCTTTAGATTTGAAGCTTACGACTCCATTCGTGAGAGGACAGACTTGTGCTGTTGCAGGTCGCAATTTTTAGTCAAAGGGCTTGTGGTGTTGGTTATGCAGTGGTGAGACTTTACTAGCTGGGGTGTTGAGGGACTCCAAGGTAGGAGCGAGCTTGATTATGATGCTTGGCTCCCACTTGTGTCAATAGATGGGACTTGGGACGAGTAGTAATTCTGCGCCGGATCGAGGATCGAAAAGCGGATGCGGGAATGGGAGGGACCGGATCTGAAGATGTTTGGTAGGTTGGTATGTGTATCAGCTGAGGTGCGGGAAGGGATGAAGGAATGAGGGGTTGAAAGTTAAGCAGGTCTTGGGAGGAAGTCACGAGCAGCGGGTTGACAGCTGATGTTGTGAGATCTTTCCTCTTTGGGATATTATTAAGCCCCTTTCTGAACTTTTAAATGCTGCCGTTTGTTACATTCCTCCGCGTGGCTGACCAGACTATTCAAGTGAATACTTGCGTCTTTGCACAAACACAGTCTGAGGCCGGTTTCCTTCCAGAGCATCTCTCCATCACGGGATTGTATATTACGACACGGGTTCCCTTGTTGAGATTCTTCATTCATTTGAAATCTCCCAATCATGGCTCTAGAAGACGGAAGTCTACCCTTTCGGTGAAAGGGTCTTTCAACTCTGAGTTAGTGAAAATATTTCGTGCTCTCAAACGACGTATCTCGGTTTCAGAAATGAGAAGCACGCTGGCATCCTAACATCCTACGTCGTCCTAGCTTGCTCTCACCAATGAAAGAATCTTCTGCTGTCACGTCTTTCATTGCTATCAGTACTTCTCGAAGGTTTCTAGCAAAATTCATCGTTACATAAAGGCCCCTTTAGAAGTCAAGTCCCACAACCAATGCCCTTCGTTGCGGTCTTCGACAAGTTCTGCCGCCTCTCATTTGGCTGCAACATCTGCTAAAATCGCAGCGCTCCTTGCTTCCCAGATCGCGTTCAAGTTCAGCTCTTTTCGTGTTGCCTGGCGCGTTCTCTTCTTCATTTACAGAAGCTCGTATTTATGCTTCACTGAAGCAGATCGTCTTTCCTCTTCTCAAATCTGTCAATAAATGAGGTCTTCTCACGCAGGCAGGGACTGCAACCGCTTCACTGTCGAGCACACTTTCTCCGATTGTTGATATGATAACTTTAACCACTTCCGTTACAGGAACAGCGCTCTTCCGTCTTCTAGATGGTTACAAGATCCGGACCAGGCAAAGGTGTCAAGTGCCAACTGGAGCAGATGGAACACCACACACGAAAATGGAGCAAGTGTTGAGGTATCGACTGCAATGGCCTACAATATGCTTCACCGGTGCAGGTTCTGGATCACACCACATCTGGCCATCTACAATGCACTGTTCCGGATAACTTGATTGTTTTGTTTCTATCAAGAGCCTCCTGCTGTCGTGATATTTCTTGTTGCCGATACAAAACATTGATCGAACTAGCCATCAGTTCTTCCGAAGTTCTTCGCTTGCCCAGGAAGTCTCTGCAGGTGATTGAGGTATACGCTCTTTTGCTTCTCCCTTTTCTATCAAACAGAAACCAATTTCTAGCAGTGACGGTATGCTTTTCGGAAAAAACGTTGATCCAGAACAGAGGCAGAATGACCAGACTGCATTGCCGTGTACTGGTGGGTCTTGGTCGTCTTGTGGCTGTTATCCTGAATGACTATGGTACGAGCTTACTTCATATTCAAGCCTCTAGCTATTTCAGAGGTGAAAGCAATATGCCAAATTCATTCACAGTCCTTGCGAAAGGTCCCCCAAGGCATCACTCAACGGAAAACCTCATTCAGCTTCTCTCACTCCGAAACGAATGAGTCTTTGTCCGAATTCAACCAACGTCTCCCAAATCTAGACTCCCAACCACTATCTCACCCCTCAATAAGGTAAACCCCCGCTCTGCACCCTCCGACTGAAAATGCCCGGCGCATCGTGCGTGATATAAAACCCATTCCTCCTCTGATCACGACGGTAATAATACACGCCGATGAGGTAGAACGCATGAAGATGCCCCGGGAAATACCTGGTATGCGTCAACAGAAGCCCCACTTTCCAAAAACCGAAAGTCTAGGTGAGAGGAGAGAGGCAGTCAAATTGAGGGAGTGAGAATGGGAAAGGTAGACAAGATGATGGGAGGTGGAGGCGGCGAGGGCGGGATAGTGGGATGGGAGATGGGAGATGGGGAAGGAACGGTGATGGGGGAAGAGAGAGACGTACCCGAGCAGTGTGAGGATGATGTTGATGAGGAAATCAGGGCCGCAACCTGCTATCATGAGGACCGCGATGGGTGGAACTGGAGGAACTTCAGTGTCTATTTTTCAAATCACACAGGAGGAATGAGACTGTACTTACGTATGATAGCGAATACAACCAGGAAGAAGAAGAAACAGAACCCCATTTTGCCTCTCTTAGTGTTTCCGTTTCTCTACTTGGAGAATGAATTCGAAGAGATGCTGAGATCAAAATTATAAGGTATGCTGAGCTTGAGATAGGACAAGAACTCGTTCAAAACTCAAACTTTGTCCAGTAAGTTGTTTCGGATTGATGGTAAGGTATGTTTGTGTTTCGCCACTACTCGTAGATGATTCATACTGACGAGACGGGAAGCTCAGAAAGGTGTATCGGTATACATTTAAGGCAACGATGCTAAGGTGGCAATCATCTGATGCCTACTCGGTCATGAGATGTTCTTGTGGTTTCAGACCCGGGTTGTTGGGACACAACAGGAGATAGACACGTGATGGGTACGTGGCTATCATGTGGTCTGTCTGCATGGTTCATCGAGGCTCAGCGGCTTGGCTCAGAGAGTTAGGTGGCAACTATGGGCGGATGTACTGGGATGCCTTGCCTGTAGGTAGGGCTGGATATATAAAAGTTCTTACTTCTCTTCCAGATCGCTTTGAGTTTCTGGGAGAGTCTTTATTGTTGACACCTGCTCGCGTAGCACAAAAGGTATCCATAACATCGAATGCAGACCGCAGCGTCCAATGTAAACCCCCTAAGCTCTTGAGATATTTAGAGAGTGCTGTATGTCTATATGTAAAGCAGCACTGTGTGGCAGAGACCCTAACATAAGACGCAATGAGCAACTCATTTGAGACTCCATACCGGTTCACTGAACCTGCTCATGAGCAACACCTGAACAGCATTCAAATAACGAGTATTCTCAATGCTAGTCTTAGTCCTTTCTCTAACCTAGGATATCTGTACATTTTCCAAGTAGGAGTGCTCATAACTTTTCGTGGTTTTTTTTTCTGTCCTCAACTGAGTATTTTCGTCACTTGAACTTTCCATCGTCAAACTCGGCTTCGCTGCCAAATTGACACTTGATCTGTTCAGAACAAACAGAAAGATCATCTGTGATACTGAATTTACCACGGGAAGAGCACACTCGCTCGTTGGAAAGCAGAAATCTATTACAGCAATGGGATTGTTGCTACTCTCACTTCAAGATGCGATCACGTCTCCTGCAAACCTCTTGTAAGGCCCTTGCATTCCGTCCCTTGGGTTTTGAATCAGGAGCTTTGTATGGGAAAAATGCGATATTTATGGCCTTGATTTCCAAGAAGTTCGGTGGATGTGTAAGACTAAACGGCAAATGCAACGTGGAAGTGAATGGTGAATAGGGTAGGCTATCTCATATACTGAAATAGGTAGCACTGGAACTCTTTCTTTGTGCAGACCATTTCAGGGCTCTCATGTTGTTGAGGCAGGAGAAATACAGCTTATACAGAGCGTACCTAGGACCGTTATAAGAACATTCATGATGGAGACGCCCTGACAGTTCAGATTTCGGGATAGTCAGCTTTCAACTCTCCTAGGGAAAGGAGAGATTCATTAGCCGGATCACGCATATGACACTCGCAAGATGCCCGAGTATGGTTTAATTGCTTGATTGCATGCTCAACCCAGGCTGTCATAATAACAAAGATGAAAGGTAACCACGCAGCAAGCAAGCATCAAAGCACCCCGCAGTCGAGAACAAAGACCAGGCAAAAGAAAACAAAAGTATCAAATTCCCGATCCCCCAAATCCCCTCACACGCCAAGGCAGTAGCAACGATCTCTCCCTTCAATCTTGGGATCCCATACTTTCCGTCCATCAGCCATTAAAGTCATCTAACCCCCCATGCGTGTTGCGTTGCAGTATGTTCTGTTTCCGAACTCCAGGGGAGAAAGGTAGAGTGAGAAGAAGGTGGGAATGCAGGAGCCGATCCAAATGACAGTCATTCTAATGCGCGCACAGAGAGGCAAGGAAAAACCAGTCGTTCCATTCGTTCAACAGGATCATGGGACAGGAGAGTTGTTTAACAGCAGCCACCGGCCGATCCTGACTGCACACCTTGACCTTGTCCAACTTGTACTGTAGGCTTGTTGTTTGCTGTGGTAGTACCCATTCTCTCCTTGATCTGGCGGGCCATAGTCAAGAAAGCTTGCTCAACATTGGATGCGTTCTTAGCGGACGTCTCGAGGAATGGAATGCCAAGGCTGTCAGCGAATTCCTAGGCATGACTGTTAGTACGCTGATGAAAAAGATGCAGGCGCATGATGCTATTGCCACCAGATATCGAACAGCTGATGTTGCGCATGTGACAGTACGTACCTTTGCAACTGTGTACTCCACAACCTTCTTGTCCGACATATCGCTCTTGTTGCCTACGAGAAGCTTGTTGACACCCTCTGTGGCATATCTGTCGATCTCCTGGAGCCATTGCTTGACGTTGTTGAACGAGTCCATATCCGTAACATCGTACACAACGCAGATACCGTGAGCACCTCTGTAGTAGGATGAAGTGATTGTTCGGAAACGTTCCTGTCCCGCAGTATCCCACTAAAATTCATCAGCATTCGTGTTCCATCGTAGAATTCCATAGTAGCCCTTACGATCTGCAACTTCACTGTCTTGCCATCCAACTCGATTGTTCTGATTTTCTGCCAAGGCGTCAGCTCCTATCCCGGATTACTTTGTAGAACCCAACGTACGAAGTCAACTCCAATCGTCGAGATGTAGCTCTCGGTGTATGTGTCATCCGCAAATCGCAGCAACAGACAGGACTTTCCAACACCGGAGTCCCCGATAAGGAGGAGCTTGAAGAGGTAATCGTATCTGCCCAGATCGTGAGTGATGCGTCCATAGTTTTCGGGAAAGACCAGTAGAGAGCTCGCGCCAACAGTGCGCCTATCAGAGGCCATGGAGGGGTACTCTGCAAGACAATAAAGTCAGTATTTGTTTCAATAGAAGCGGTCTTTGGAGTCTGGGGCATTTGAAGATGACGTTGCCTGGTAGGGAGACTAACTACTCGGGATTCATGATGGCGGTTGTCTATTGGGGGTGCAAAGGTTTGATGGTGCGAGTTATCACCGGGATGGGAGGCGACGTTGGACGTTGTTTTGGTTTCTGAGGAGATAGAGAGGACCAAGGTTCAGTCAGGTATCGCGGCTTGCGTTTCCAGCAACGACGTCTTTACGATCCGCCGACCTGAAGCGCCGCTAGTGTAGTCCACGTGATGACTCGGGAGCCCTTGTTGCGAGGGCCTGAAATGGGAAGCGATTTTGAGATGTCTTTGTGGTTTTAAATAGAATTCATTATACCCGGAATCGATCACTGTACTTGTTGTCTTGGTTATCATTATCGAATTATCTGAATCATAAATTCCTGGAGTTGGTAATCTCCATGTATCAGTCTCCTGGATACACATTTGGCTCTGATTGCTTGACCGCTAACCCTTTTGGACTTTTGTGCCAATCGCCGATAAAGCTTCCCAGTCCCAGCAGTTTCTTGCTCCTCTACTTTTTGTACTTCAATAGCACAACCGCGCAACGCACCACAACACTTTATTTATTCCCTCTTGATGTCTTTTGCCGTCATAGTCAAGCACCCAGGCTGATGTCGCGGCCTTGTAAACTCCTACGTTCCGCTCCGCAAGCCACGAAAACCTCCGCTCTCACTCTGAGCTGTCGGTCCCTCCGCGCAGCATACCCTGCAACAGTCACTTCCAGATGTCTAGCAACAGTTGAGCAAGGGCAGAAAGTACTTCCCGATGTATGGTTCACAGGATCTATACCTCGCCACAGTCCGCCAGTTCGCAATGACCCATCCGAACCACACAAGCCAGACGAGCGGACTTTGAAGCTGGGGAAGAGTAAGTTCCGGATAGACCTCCTTGCGAGACCCTAAAAGAGCCTTGCTGATTGAACAAACCAGCTCTTCGAATCCTTCAGGAACGGTTACCGACCCTTCTTCAATCGCCTCTCCCTCAAGAGATCCTTTCCCCGCATATAACTCTCCACCTCTTCCCCTCAACCCACCCCCACCTCCCCACAGTATCCGGGCGAGTCGCGTATGCAGCGGCATTATGGACTTCACCCATAGCATGGGGTCGCGTTCCTCTAGTCGGGAACGTCAAGCTCACTATACTCTCAGAGCGCATGATCAAATCCAACTCCAACGCTCGCTCCCCGTCACTTAACAGGCAAGAACAACTTATCGTGCGTTGGCGGACTGTGGGGAAGACAAAGGGAAAGGGCACTGGAGCTTTTTATAAGGGTATAGGAGGGAGGGAGAGTGTTGATAAGATTACGGAGTGGCTGGGCGGTGGCAAGGGAGAGGATGATAGCAAAGAGTTTACTGGATTGTTCATTTTTGAGTTTGATGAGGAGGGCAGGATCATCAGCCATACTATTGAGCATGTGCAAGAGGGAGGTGACTGGGAGAGAGGTGTAGGCGCCAGGGTAGTTGGTCTGACGGATTGGTTACTGGGTGGAATGAAGAAAGGAAGGGGAGATGAAGGAGCTCCTTGTCCGGCTTGTTATGTGGATGATGGAGATACCGAAGTGCGGAGGTAACCCGCAATTGTTTGCAGACTTTTGGAGTTCTGGATTTGGATGCATATAGGCGTTTGGTTTGGGCAATATCTGTAAGAAAGTGTACAGATATCGGAATACGCCTCTCTGAACTGGCTATAGTGAAATGTATAAATGCCCTCTCGAAATCGAAATATCTGAAGCTTTGGAACTTTCAGTGGAAAGCATATATTAAATTCATCAGCATGTTTTCGTTGAGTATGTATTTGAAAATCTACAATCCGGAGGGTATTTAGGATATACTAAGATCCAAGACAATTAGAAGACCGAGAACACTCGACATAGCCCGCAGGTCAAGGACATTCGGGACATCTAGGATATTTTAGGACATTCGGAGCATTTAAAAAATCTAAAATATTTAAAATGTTCAGGACATTCAGGACATTCAGAACGTGTCTGACAGAGAGCCCCCACAGCGGTTTCCAAAATACTATGATAGGCAAATGGCATGCTAAACCGGAACACCTGCAATAAGTATGTACCTGCTAAGTCAAGAAAACCAGAACCCCTTCCCCCCCTCCCCCC